>Ga0193731_1000001_pt1 | contig 115997 bp, 61 predicted proteins | sample U1a2metaG_FD_144920 | JGI IMG/M metagenome (GOLD analysis project Ga0193731, IMG submission 144920) | Soil microbial communities from a riparian zone of the East river system, Colorado, United States - U1a2 | ecosystem: Environmental > Terrestrial > Soil > Riparian zone | place: USA: East...
ACTTGCATTTTTTCATACACTGAATAATTTACTTAAAATATAATGAAGAACTTTACCAAATGGTGAATTAAAAGATTTAACTTTATTTAAAATAAATTCATGATCTACTACAAATCGAATAGTTAAAGCCAAAGCAAGTACACAAAGTAAATAAACAGTTACTATAGTAATTAATAAATTATATGACAAAATAGTAGTTAAATCGGCTTTTAAAGTTTGATTAAAAATTTCCGCGGTTGTTGATTCCAATGGAGAAGAAATAAATAAGTTAAATGTATTTATAATATTTATCATAAGTTTATTGAATTGATTTTTGTTTGTTTGCTCTTATATTTTACTGGCGAAGCCTGATAACTATTTATTGATATTAAACTTTGGATTTTAGTTAAGTAAGAATTTAATTAAATATATTTAATACACCAAAATATATGCTTTGTCTCCTTTTACTTAAATTTATCTGCGTAAACATTTACTAAGAATCTGGCGGTGCTGAGATCAAATTCCGCGTAACGCGCCACCTACATTTTAAATTGGTTAAATTCTCTGCGGAGCCGCTACGCGAGCGTGGCGCCCATTTGTCATAAATTTAAAAATAAATGTGAATTTTTATTTGGAGAAAGATAGAATCGAACTATCATTTCAGTAGTGCAAGTACCGTTGATTAACCATTATCGGATTTCCCCTTAAAATCATTAGCTCACTACGCGGGCATCTTGAGAGCCGGAGCGAGACTATTAATTATATCTTTACTTTTCTGTAATAATTAAAATTTACTTATACAATGATAAAAATTAAACAAAAAAATTAACAATAAAAATAATGATTTATAAATTAAAATTTAATAATTAACGCTATCGTGGAAACAATACGAATAAAGAGACTTGAACTCTTAAAAGCATTTAGCTCTCTCCTTCTTAAGAGGAGATTGTTTACCAATTTCAACATATTCGTTTCTGCAAACACTAATTAATAAAATTTTAGCTGTAATTTAGCAAATCTAATATCATTATATTATAATTAATAGTTAGGATTTGTTCAAATTGGGCGCGCACAAATAAATATTAGTTAATAAGATTTTAAATTATATAAAAGGGCTAGCCACAATTTAAGGTGTCAAGAGGATTCGAACCCCTGATCTTTATTAGAGAAAGGTATTAACAGTACCCCGCATTAACCCCTCTGCCATGACACCATTTCTCCGGCTCCGGAGGCGTGCTTCGCGATCGCTTGTTATAAATTATAAATATAATCAATCTAACAATTAAAAATTCATAATAAATAAATATTACTTTTCTAAATTAACGGAGCGCCCATTGGAATATGGTAGGCGCGGATCGAACACACTTATCTCTCACCCAAAAAGAGCATCGCACCAATTTGATTTCTACCATTTATTCTATTATTCTATTATTCTATTAAGTTTATTTATTTAGTATTTATATTAATTATTTTTATAAAATTTTAAATACTATTTTTTTTTTTAAACATTAACACTCACACTTATACTTATACTTATAATTATAATTATACTTATGCTTATTCTGATACTGATACTATACTTATACTTATACTCAGTAAATTAAGTAAAAATTCAAATATATATTAAAAATTTATCTGCAAATTTGGAGCTCAATTTGCGCAAGCAAAAGTAAGATCTATGCAGAACATTTAATTAAAATTAATATTAACATCAACAATAAAAAAAATATTAAGCTTAATAATATTACTTGTAATTAAATAAATTATTCTAAGTAGTGTTAAATTAGTAACTACTAGAAAATTAAGATTTAGAGTTAGAATCATTACAGCAGCTACGCGTATAAAATTTATTTAAATATATCTACTAGCAATTTAAGTATAAATTTTTACTTATCTTAGTCCACGCTATTCGCCGGAGGCTTTGCACCGGATGGCTTATAACCGCAGCATAAATTCTTGTCAAATTACTTAATTTTAATTCTTTTTAATTAATCTGTCATCTTTAAAAATTTTACTGCAAATTTGGAGCGCTCCGCCGCAAATTTGTAGCGGGTAACTTATTAATTTAAAGTAAAATAATTATTAATCATAGAATTATAAATTATTTTAAAATAAAAATTTATCATATCAACATTAAACATCAAGTCACTTATAATTATTTAGGAGAGCTAAACTCTTTTTAAACATTTGCTCCCTATTAAGAAATAATCTATTTCTACATTTACAGTATAACCTTCTTTTTGGGGAGCGAGCTTTTTTTGTTGTCCATCATTTAAAGTTTAGAAACAAGATTAATATAAATAATGATTTCTGTTAAAGATTCTAAATATCATATACTAATATAACTTTACAATACTAAATAGATTAGTATAGCAAATATCATATGGTAATAAAGTATATAAAAAAAATAAACATTTAATAAAAATTTAAATTTATAATGTAGTCTTCAAATAATATCTCTCAAAAAAAGAAGAAAATTAATACCGCTATCAGTATCTAGAGGTTAGATTCACGCTTGATATACCATCAGCATTTATCTATTATGTTTGTGGCTACCCAACGATGCCAGGCGATACTCCAAATCTTCCATTTAATGGCAATTTCCACTCCTCGCTTGATCACCATTAAAGTGATGTATCATATCAAATAAGTAGCTATTATTTTCCTTAATATTTAACAAAAACATCTGTATGTATTTACTTAAGTTATCTAATAATCACTGAAACCTGATTCACTACTTTTTAGAAAAATTTACTTCCCTAATCGAAGTTTTAATTAATTATATCGATATGACCAATTCTTCTGTACACATGAATTTTCCCGACAATTGGTACACTAGTGAAACACAGCCTATTGATCCTTTCGTACTAGAAGGTCTGCCTCTTTCTACTATTCTTTACAAATGAAGATAGGGACAATACTGACTTCGTGTATTTGCTTACTTTACAACCGTAAACCTGTTGTTTACTTTCCAACCAACTTATCCAATTAATGGAAGTTATTAAAGTAATAATTCCGGACTCTCTCTTTCTTTATACCTAATACTTAATACTTAAAACTTAATACTTAATACTCCGTATATTTTCATTACATATTAAATAAATTATTAAAATAACAAAAATATTTATATAAAGATTCTACTTATAGTCTCTGAGGTAATTCAATACACATTAAAACCAATTTATATATGTGAAAGGATTTTATACCAGCTGGTTATACCTAAAAATAAAACAAATTATTACTTATAAATCTTAACAAATATAATAAAGAGTGAATTTATCATGACCCTTTATAAATAGATTATAGCATAAGTATTGTTTATATTATATTATTTGTACTTCCAGCTTAAAGTAGATTTTGCCGACGCAAGTCATTTCATTGTTATATTTTAAATTAATAATCATTTTTAAATATTCAATTTAATTTTATTTTTTATATTATAATAAATAACAATTGTGATCCCCAAATTCCAGTTACCAGTAAATTTTTAAATTGAATACGCACCAGCTCCACCCCTACGGTGCGGAGCCGCGGAGCCGCGTAGCTATTCTTGGAGGCTGCCAATTGAGCGTAACGAGGATAGGCATCTGTAAAATTATTTTTAGAGATATTCCTATTGGGGGTTAATCATATAATTTGTAGTTAAAATTTGGTAACAGTAATTATTATTGAGTCAATGTACGACTAAACTTTATTAAAATAAAATTCTATAATAGTTATCACTGCAAAAGTAATTTGGTAAAATAAAAACGGCTGCTCCGCACCCGCAGAAATTTAAACATTCATAAATATCATTTAATTATGTTATTATATTTTTCTATTATACCAATTAAGGTAAATAAAAAAGTGGATTTATTAAATAAGATTATAAAGTGTTAAAGAAGATAATTATAATCCTATTCGATATATCAAACTCGGTATCATATATGCTTTCACTATTTGCTGAAATTTAGTTACTTGAGATTTTCTAACAATTAACAAGTATTCTTCTTTTCTAGCACGAGTTACAGTCATTTCTATTCCAAAATTATTAAAAATAGCATTACCTAATAATTGCACTTCTGCTTTAGTAAAACTGTTTGTAGATATTTTTATAATATGTTTCGTTTTAATAAAACATCCATCACTCATTACTAAAAAAGCCAAAGCAACTGGTGTTAGATAATCTTCTATATCTAAAGGTACAATTTTAATTCGTTTACCTAATTTATTATAAATATAATACATAGTATCAAATTCATCAAAAACATCATGGGTTTTAGTACGAACGATTCATCTTTGATAAAAAGGAGAATCTTTACCACTCTGTACCTTATATGTATAAAGTCCTTTATCACTACAATACTCTCTAAAAATATCATATACACAGTTTGCAAAAGGTTCCGCAAATTGACCAAACGTTTGCGTATATTTATATGTAGGATCTCCAATATTCTTATTTACCGCAATATGTCCATCACCTAACATTAATCCATGGATAACACTTGTTTGATATGAACTAAGTTTATTTTTCATAGTAAAAAAATAATGTAAAATTTATTGGCTCATAATGTAAAATATTTTAACAAAATAAAATATACATTTTATGAACTATCTCTGTTTAATAAAACAATAATCTAAGATAAAACGAATATAAAATTTATTTCATAATCATAATTTAAAGACCATAATGAGATATTGAGGGTATCTTTATTTAAAAAGAAAATGTAAAATAAAAAATAATTATTTAGAAAGATAAAAAATATGTAAAAATACACATAAAACAAAAATGTGAATAGTTTTAAAATAAATTAAAAAAAATATAAAATTTATTATATACGTCGTATTAAACCCAACTCGCGTGCCCTTTTAATCGGCGAACAGCCGAACCCTTCAAAGCTCTTACTCCTCGAGGAGAGGACGAGTCGACATCGAGGTGTCACATTCTAAATTAAAAACTGTATTATAAATTATATCATTAATTTCTGAATTTATTAACTTAATAATACAATTAAATAGAATAGACTATATCTTTACTTTAATGATTCCATTATTAGCTTGAATGTATAGTCGTTGAGGAAATATAATTTCCTGCTGATTTAACTTAAAATAAAACAATAATTTTTATATATTATATCTGAATATTTTTATATCTTTAAATCTTATTCATAAGTCAATTGATTTTATCCATAGTTAAGATAATATCTATTAAAAAAGAATGATAAAAAAAATTTAAGTTATTTTAGCATATAATTCAATTAGAAGTGAAATAAACACTTAGCCCGTATCTTCTCGATATTTATTGAGCATCCAAGACAATATGTACTCTCTCCGGATATTAACCTGTTCAATTATGTTAAATTTAAAGGTATTTAAACCTTATTATACTAATCCCATTTGTTACAAAATGGTTCAGACTATTTCTTCATCATAAAACTTTTTAATTATTTACATTTATATTTACCCAAATAGGAATAATCTACTATGAAGCGGTGCCTCTTGGGAGCAGCCGGATTCGTAGCGAGAAATTTTAATTTTAAATGTTTAATTTTTAATTAAATATGATGTCGGGAGCTCGTGGAAAGATTATTGTTATGATTCATAAAAAAGAACTGCGCGGATCCATTAAAAAACTAATTATAACTCACTCTCTAGTCGTTGAACGTCTCTATTTATATTATCAAATAATAAATTAAATGATAGTTAGATTTCGCTGCAAATTAACTTTACATAATATTATATTTTAAATTAATGTACAAATTAAAAAACAAATAAAAATAAAGTATTTTTGCAATTCACCCGATTTATTAATTATTTATTACAAAATAAGTGGACTAAAATTATATTAATAATCCCTAGCGTAACTTTTATCTATTGATCCCTACCTAATCCATACAAAGATAGGGGGTCACTATGCCCTGGTTACCCATCTGTTCGGCCTATCAGCACTCACAGTTAAGCATGCTTACCCCATTATGGTTTACGTAACCTTAAACTGGTTAATTGATTTCCTTTCATTTTCTAGCATACCTTCTTTCTGAAGATTTTAATATATATTTGTCAACTATTATCCCCAACAAATATTTCACTAAATTATTTCAAAATCCGAAACAAAATAAAAATGTACTTAAACAGCTTAATTAGTAAAGGAAGATGAGTACTATAAATCAATAAAGAATCAATATATAGAATTATGGAAAATTCGTGGAGTAGCTTTCTGATGAAATAATTTGTGTAAATCACAATAAAGAGTCTTTGATAATCTACATTAAAGCAGAAAATGTTTGACTTATTATTATCATTATGAGTTATAAATATAATAAAATAAATATAAAAAATAAAGATGATAAGAATGTGATTAAAGTTATGATCTATTTGGATGTACTTTGCTACTCTATTAAAGACGACCGCCCCAGTCAAACTGCCAATTAGTCAGCTATCCCTTTTTATAATTTAGATAAATAAGGTTAACATCAACCCAATCAAAGCTTTAAGGTGTTCCACAATTCGTCATTTCGACATCCCTAATCACTATTAACTAAGATTGTTCTAGATTAACGTGGTGACTAACTACAGTAGAAGTTGCTAGGGTCTGTTGAGGCCTATAGATATTTTACAATAAATATTCCTCTAAGAACTGTACGTGCGAATTTCCCCGCATACAGCTCAAGCATTATAATAATATAATAAATATAATTAATATAATAAATATAATAAATATAATTATATAAAAAAATTGCATTATTAAAAAAGATAATACCTATTCTAAGTTAGCATCCTTTCAGATTAGTTAATAAAACTTATTCTTATTATTACAATAAGACATTTGCTTTTTAGAATATCCTATACCCACTAACAGTTATATTATTTCTCAACAATACCTCCAAGTAATGAACCATAAAAAATTGATTAATTGAAATTATTTGGTTGTTATTGGGCTTACCTAGTTTCTACAAAAATACTTAAATGAATTACTTAGGACTCCACTATACATAAAAAGATATTAGACCCATTAAGAAAAATACGGGAAATTCTTCTACATCTAATTTATGCTTAAACATGAATTCACACTAAAGTTGTCCTTATAATTCTAGCTCTAAATTTAAAATTAAATAAATAAAAATAATTTATAAATCTATAACAGGCTTTATGCTTTAAAATTACTTCTAACGCATACTGATTGAGCTCAGATAATGGGTTACCAGGAGGATTTACACCTCATTACTTTTGTAAACTTTGCTAGTCGCTATTTAATATTGTATTACCAATATATAATTCTTTAAATTAATTTTCCCGTCCCCCATTTGTGCGCCCGCATCTGCACGGGCAATGCAATTTCACTGAGCAAGTTGTAGAGACAGTGAAGCCATCGTTTACAACAATTATATTATCAAATATAATAATTTAAGAATTTGAATTTGTTACTTAAATAAATAACAGAATAATATAATGTCGGACTCTATCTTAACTAATATTTAAATTAGTATAAATCCATATAGTCTCTAAGCAAAAGTAAATTTATTAATTCAATAAACTGTTAAATTGCTGTTGGTAAATTCAGACTAAAATATTAAAATTTTAACTATACTAACATGTAAAGTAATTAATATTATAAAGTTGTTCCAACAAATAGGAAATTTTTACAATAACAAAAACTGTGTTTTTTTTTTCTCTTTGATTATCAAAATTATACATAAATTTTTTATAAACTCTAATTAAAGAATTTTAAATAAGCAGGTTCCCGCTACAAATTTGCTTCCTCCGGGTGCGGAGCAGAGCTGAAATTGGGGTTACTTCTCTGCGTTAGCAGCTAAAATATTAATTATTAAATTGAATAGGGGTAAAGCTAAAGATTAAATTATATTTTTTATATGGAGTTCTGAGTTCTGCATATTTATTAATTGTTGCTTCTGCCATTTTAAATTCTTTTTTAACTTGAGCTAAATTATCAAAAGGACTAGAAGCATAAGATTTACCATCTAAATAATAAACAAACACTTTTTTAGAATGAGGCTGTTTAGTATTATGAGCTAATTTATTTTTAATAGAAATTTTAAATTTAGCTAATTCAGATTGATTAAGTGGAGTATAACTAATAATAAATGTGTTAGTATTATCTCTATTTAATAATAATACTGGTTTTGATTCATATTTTTTTAATTGTCTTGCTATTACCAATCTATTTAGATTATTTACTGCAGCTAATTCAGATATTGAAAAATAAACCTTAAAATTACTTCCATCTTCATTATAAACATACATTCTTTTGCTTACTTTACTATTTTTTATCATTAATTGTCTAGTTTTTAGTGTATGAACAGAACCTAGTTTACTTCCTGCTATTTTTAGAATGTTATATTCCGGTTTGATAGTATCTAAATAATGTTGTTCTCTTGCAAGAATTGCCTTTCTCTTTTCTTTTTCAGTTAAATTAATATCTAATTCAATAAACTCTAAGATTTTAAGTCCAAAATTTTTATAGCCATATTTCAAAAGAGCTCGTACGATTATACTATTATAACGAATCATATTTCTTTTTAATGTTGCATGACTTAAATACTCTGATAATCTCCTGTACAAATTAATTGAACTTCCGATATATGTTTTGTTATTGTTTAAATTAACTAATTGATAAATACCAGCACCGCGTAGCGATTGTTTTTTATTTGAAGAGCCAATGTTGATCGAGCTTGAACTAGATTTTTATATAAATTTTTTGTGTTTTTCATTAGTAAGTTATTCATTATTTTTTTTTAAACATTATGACTCAATTAATCCCATTTTATTTTAAATCAATTGTCTGCGGAGCTGCCTTCGGGGAGCGAGCTACGATTATTAAGAGCGGAGCCGCTAAATTTGCAAAAGCATTTTCTTTCTAACTTTAATAACATTAATTTATATTTTTAATCTATTTTACCTTTATTTATATTTCAACTAAATTGGAAAAATGGTTTTAACCAAACAGCACATAATTTAAATTTTAATTGACCTTGGATAACTACTAACGAATAATTTTATTGATAATTTGAAAATAGAAACACGGCTAAAAAGTCCCTCATTATTGATACCAGACCTCATTTAACACGGCTTATTCAAATTTATCATGCAATTTTATAAAATATGTTCATTACATATTTTAACACTACCATTTTCTATTTAGATTCATACCTAATTTGATTTTAACTATTTGATTAAATACCGATGGAGAAGTTAGATGTTTTTTAGTTTCTAAAATATTACATACTTTTTTAAAATCTATAAAATCCACATTTTTCATTCCTACTATAGGATACTTATTAAAAAATGGTATAATTATATTTTCAATATCAGAAAATTTGGATATTTGCAGTTGAGCACTTTTTTTTGAAATATAAACTTTTTTTTCTATTCTGTTTGATTTAAAATAAGTAGAAAGACCTTTTAAAACTTCTAAATCTCTAACATGTAAATGTATACTAAATCTGGCTAATACTCCTTTATTATAATTTCTAATAACTATATGAAAAGAACCTTCACCGCTTACAAATCCTGAAACCCAAAAAGGATCAGGAATGCCATTAAACTTATACTCTATTCTATTAACTTCAATAACACTTGGAAAAGCTTCCTTTAATTTAGCAGATAATCCTAAATTTAAATTACTTTTTAGACCTATTATTTCTAATAAACCTCTTTCTGTTAAATGTTTATCTTGTTTAATCATTTCAAAACACTTTTTAAATATTAAGTAATCTGATAACTTTTGTGTTATTAAAGGGTATTTATCAAAATGATTTATGATGACAGGAATATCTTTGCTAGAATCTACTGCATATGTTAAAGCTTTTTCTCCACTTTTGCTTATATTCCCTACACCTAAACTATTTTTTATAGATTCTAATAATAATAGATCTTTGATATGTAAAGTAATAGAAAAACAAGCTCTTACTCTGCGGAGCCCAGTTAGTTTTTAATTTAGCATTTTGTTGTATTTTTATAGAAAAACATCCTTCACCATCTGTAAAACCAGTTAAGAACCATGGGTTTATTTGATATTTTATGAAAGTAGAAAATGATTTATTATTAAATTGTTTAGAAGGGATTTTGATTGGATAATTTCTTTCGAAACCCGTTAGAGTACACCTTAATTTTGGATTTAACCCAAAATAACTACCGTCTACTCGTTGCTCTTTTACATAAATTTCTTTTGGCTGTAGGTTTAGAAATTCTGATTTAGATCCGCGATCACCCATTTCAGTTTCCTTCATCTTAGGGCTTGTTACCGTACCCAGGTAATTATTCTGGCCACTTATAGCCTTTCGACTATAGCTTGGTACCATAAGTTTTAGGGCTTCCCCGGAGTTTGATAGTTTCACCCACAGTAGTGTTTTCCCAAAACACTTAGCAGGCCAATTTATTTTGCTACCTTTGGCAAAGATTATCTATAAAATAAAAAAATATGTAATAATATCACATTTTATTTATATTAAATTTTGGACTATTTCATTAATTAGTAACTAAGAAATGAACTAATTAATTAACATTTAGTCTCTGGGGAATTTTATAAAGTTATAAAAATATTTAGCATTAAAATTTATTTAGTTTTATTTAGATTGTATAATAATTATTTTTTCTAAATAATAAGTAACACAATTATGTTCTAAAAATAGCTTTATCTATAAATTCCTGCTGATTAATTTTGAAACTTACAAATTTAAATTACTGCACACTAATAGTTTTTATAGTAAGTTATAAAATTTTAAAATTTTTCAGCATATAATTAAATTTAATGAGGACCTAAGGTTAATCCTCAGTGTTAAGCGTAAACTATAAATAAAAAGAAATAAAAAAAAAAATAAAATATGTATTTCTGTTTTATCTTAGTAACAGACTATATCTTTTTATATCACATGTAGTCGTTGAGGTACATAAATTTTATATCAAGAATTGTTTGATTGAAATTTAAGTTTAACCTGCAAGTAGCCTTATTAATTGTTTCGAAATTAAGGTGTTCAAGCATATAGTGATTAGTGTAATAGATTTTTTTTAATTTTTATAATAAATGTACAATCTTATATTTCACACGGCCATTTTAGACCGCTATTAACCAGACGTTTGATCAGTAACAGTTTCCCATCACCTTTCTTTGATTGATGGCATCGGGCAAATTTCAATCGCTATACTATCATTTACATGATTGCAGCGATTTGTGGTTGAGATAGGTAGGCCAATTCTAGCTTTCCCCCTCTAAGAACCGTGCGTGCGAATTTCCCCGCACACGGCTCAAGCATTATTATAATTATCTCGCTCCGCTGCCTCCCGTACGGGGGAGGCGCTCCGGAGAGAATGATTTAAATTTGAATTAATAACAATTAAAAATAAAATAATCTTAAAATAATAATTATATTAACACCCAAAAGCAAGTCAGCATCCTTTCAGATTAGTAATATTACCTATCCTCATAATTACAATGAAGCATTAGCTTTTTGCTTGTCCTATACCCACTAACTGATAATCAACATTACTGTTAATCCTCTATACTTTACTTAAATTTTTATAATGATCACTATGAACATATAACATTAACTGAAGCAATTTACAGTAGTTATTGGGCTTACACTGTTCCCTAATAAATACTTTAATAATAACCTTAGGTTCCCACTCTACGCCGGAGATAATATGTTAGATCAATTATCTTATAAAAAGGAAGATAATTCTATCTCTGTTTCAAAAATCTTGCTCCCAGGAGGGCACTAATTTATATCAAACAGATAATTAAAACATTAACCTGAAAAAATTACTGCGGAGCCGCTACGCGGATATCAGATTAAATTACTGTTCTAACGACGCCTTAACATGGATTCATTTTAACTTAACCATAGTTATTTAGTCTAGCATAATTAGTTTACAAATACGCTGCGTAATTATAAAATATTATTACATTGTTCTAATAGCTTAAAACGAAATCGTTACCAATGACGCTCTTATTAGTAGACTTATGAGGATCTAAACTCATAGTGGATTTACACCACATTATTTATTAGAGCTTTACAGCTCGCACTTTTTAGTAAACAGTCGGGGCTTCCGATTTTGTGACCCTCAATATGTTTAACAAATTCGTAAAAAAAAATCTGAGGCATATTGGTCCTTCTTATTATCTAATGTATGACATAGCGATCAAATTTATCATGCAATTAAATAATAGATATATTATTATTTATCTATTTTGATTCATATTTGATTTTATTTCTAATATGTTTTTAAAACTTAAGGAGTTAAATGTTTTCTGTCCGCCCATTTAAGTTTTGATTTAGCATTAGGTGTAACATTAAGAGAAAAACAACTTTGAGTCAAAGTAGAAAAACAATTTATTTAATTGTTTAGAAAGGATTTTGATTGGATAGTTTCTTTCGAAACCCATTAGAGTACACCTTAAGTGTATTAGCTTCGGCAATTTAAAATAGCTAATCCACCAACTACCGTCTACTCGTTGCTCTTTTACAGCATTCGTTAAGAAGTCTGATTTAGATCCGCGATTGCCCATTTCAGTTTCCTTCATCTTATGGATTATTACCGTACATGAGTAATTAGTTCATCCACTTATAGCCTTTCGACTATAGCTTGGTCCCATAAGCTTTAGGGTGTCCCCGGAGTTTGATAGTTTAATCCCATCATAGCGTGTTCCCATTACGCATGGCAGGGGTTTTGCCGAGTTCCTTAACAACTTTTCGCTCAACGCCTTAGTATTCTCTACCAACGAACCTGTGACGGTCTTAGGGTACGGTAGATACAATATTTTTTTTGAATACAAAAATGAAGATCACATACACGTGAATTTTTATCATCATTTTTTAAATAAGTATGTCCATATAATTTATTTATATATTCATCATAGTATCTAGTAAATTTCAACTAATTTAAATATATATTATTAAAATAAACATTTTTTGATAATCATTAAAGTATTAAATAAAAATAATAAAGAATAAACTATTAAAAATAAAAATGAATAGTATTACATAAAATTTAGCTTATTTAAATCTAATTTAAATTAATGAGTTAAAACCTTATTTACGATTTCTCAAACTCTAGCATCTTATTTAATATGAATATTATGTTTTCGACCGCTTATTTAACTTTAAGTTAATTGTTTCGAATTTTTTCTAACAAAATCAAATTATTCATAATCCGGATAATAAAAGGATTAGTCCTCCTTCATCTTCCTTAATATACTAATTGATATAACATTGATATCAATAGAATATTTATCTAAAAAAAATGATTATATTTAACTTTTTACCGGCTAGTATAATCAAATTTATCTACAAATTCCATTTTTAACAAAAAAAAGTAGAAGATAAAAAATAAAGTGTTTATTAAGTGATTAAAGGTAATCATTAAACTATATCTTAATAGATATAATTAAACAGGTCAATTATTATACTGAATAATCAAAGATAAGATTCTAATTAAATAAGAAATATTGGTTAATCATTATTTTCAAGTTCCATTAAATATATAATACGATTAGTATCACTATAAATTTTCTACACTGGACTTTCTGACTTAAACTCATCAGCCAAAACTTTGGTTTTGGTCCTTAGAGACCGCTATAAAATGAAGTGGGCTTAACCTTGTCTTCACAACCCTCTCGTATTCGGCGAGAATGTTTATGTTCATTCTTATCGTTACTCATGTCAGCATTATCACTTCAGTTAACTATAAAACAATGTAACACTGTTTAATTGCAGTTTTGACTGAATGTTCTTCTACCTTAATTTAGAATAAACAAACAAATTTCTTTTTTTTTATTTATGAACCAACAATATAACTAAAAATCATCTTATTACCAAAAATGAATTTTAGAAATGTTTTAATTGATTAATCTATATCCTCCGAATTTTAATTAAATTTGTTAAATGGTTTTGGCGTTACCCGCTACGAAATGAAATCGGGCCACTGAATGGTTTTATAATATGTTAAATTCGTGTTATGAATCAAATGTCATCAATATACATTTATGTTGTTATTTATTTATAATTAAAGTATTATGTTTATAGTTGTTTTATAAAATCTGTTGTATTATATTTATATTTTGTTTAAATATTTGTATATTTATATTTTGTTTAAATGTTTGTATATTTTGTTTAAATGGTTTAATGTTTTATTTAAAAGTTTTATATTTATATTATTGTAAAATTGTAACATTTGTAAATTAACTTGAAATTTAAATATAGACAAAAAGTAAAAAAAAAAATAAAATAACTATGAAGTTTATTCTAAACCAACACGATATCGGTTGATTATTTAGACCCGTTAAATTTTCAGTGCAATAGATCCTAAAAAAACTGTTGCGTTGTTATACGATCTCTCATAAGTAGCCACTCATTATGTTTCTTAGGTAGTTATTAAATACCTACTTCAATAATTTTCACTATTGTTCAGACTATGTCATCATTAAATTAATATCTAATCTAATGTTGGGTTTTCGTGGAAAGATTATATTACATTTACAATAAGTTCCAAATGTTTTCACTTTCTAGTCGTTGAACGTTTTTATTATCCTCTGCGCTGCAAATTTCCTCCGGATTCTTGGAGCCGCCAAATTATAAATAATAAATTATCAATTATAAATTTACTCTTTTTTTTTTGATAAGATTAATAAACTTCGCTGCAAATTGACTTAACAAATAAAAATAACAGTTATTTAAACTATTAACAGTTATGCATAACGGACTTTATTAAAGCTAGTTGAAATTTCACGTTAAGAATTTTTTGCAATTTACCCAATTATCTTAATTAATTATGATTATTACAATTAATTGAGCGGGCAATTATCTAACCCTAGCTAAATATTTTTTATCATATATAAACAAAAGCGCGTAGCGGCAAATTCCGCGTAGCGAGTAATTGTCATACTTATATTTCTTTCATATAATAATAATACTCTTATAATATTATCATAATACCATTTTTTTTTTGGATTTGTTCAATTATTTTCATAATTGGAAGACTATGTCATTTCTCTTATTCTAAATTAAAATAATAAATTTCTTAGATCTTTATACTAAAATAAAGAAATAAATAATAAAGAGACGAGCGTAATAGTCGTTGAAGACTGTAAAACATGTCTTGCAAATAACCCATTTTCCTAACGCGCTTAAATGAACGTGAAAATTCTATATGTTTGATTCTTATTAAAATTAAATACTTGTTATGACTATAGTAAATTAAAATTCCAAACATCTTTAGGGACTTTTTGCATATAGCTTAATTTATTAAATGTGAGCTCGGTAGTCAGAATAATTGAATTAATTCAAGCTCACTATGCAGCTGTATTCAATCTATCACATCCTTAATTTCACTTAATAATCATTCGGGACCTGGATCAGTGTTAACGGCTGTTTCCGACTTGACTGCCCAACTTAGCATGCGCAGTCTGAATATCTATTATAAAATTATACGTAATTCCGAGATTCGCTTCCATTGGTAAGGTTTTCGAGGCCCCCGCAACCTAAACGCCTATTAGTCCCAGAAACTTTAATTCCTTATTAAAAACTTGGAATAAAGATAGGGATAGTGAATAATAAATACTCAAAACCTAATACTTGTTGGGAATTACCGTGCTGTACCTACATAAATTTTGAATAGACTCTATACTTAAATATATTTCGAAGAAAACCAGCTAGCAGGCTCATTAGTTAACAAAAAAATTATTTAATGTTGCATTTTATTATGTTATATTTTTAGCTTCGTAAATTCGAGCCATGATAATTTGGTAGTAGATTAAAAATCCTCCCTCTGGCTGCGGTGCGGTGCGGAGCGGAAAATTTGGAATTTGCAGCCAGCCAAATAAACATTCCAGTGCGCAGCGAATAGTGGAAAATATATTCACTTTGAAAATTGGAAGTATGAGTAAATAAACTACTGCCTCCGGCCTCGCTTAAATAAAATTGTGTTAACTAAAAAGACTCTATCATATCTTTTTTCTGCGGAGCATTTGGTGCGGAGCAGATCTAAATTGTTTGTTTAAAAAGACTTTGGCATATTAGTCGTTGAAGGAATTGTCATAATATTTTCTTGCTGATTCCCTTTAGAAATTATCAAATTATTACTTAAGTAAATTAAAGTATTGATAAAATCTATTATTGTTGTTTTTTTTATTAATTTAAAAGTTTCCAGCAAATAGCCAAATTAGCTAAAATTTATAATTCTTTTGTACGCAAGTGAGAATTCTATTTTTAAAGCCCCCATACTTGAGGTTAGATTGGCATTTCCAATGTATATTATTCTGTAATTTACATTACAGTTTAGACTATACCTTCAACTCTATTTTACTTTAGGTATGATATTAAAATTTATAATATCTTAATAATATAATTAATTGCCTACTGTTACTATTATATTTACAGTTAATATTAATTTAATTAATAATATAAATATTATCTTATTTATTATTTTACCATTGTAAATGAAAACATGTAGAGTGCCAGCGTGTTGCCTTCAATCACTACATTCAGTTAATAAACCAGAAAATAACAATTAAAAAGTATATTTATAAATGTATGATTTGTTGAAAGCCTTATTTTTTCAAATAAAGTCGTTACGGGGTAATATTAAGTTTTCAAATTAGATATATTTATTTATTAGATAAAATAATAAAAATGTAACTGAAATTAAAAAGATTTTGACTTAACAGTAACAAATTTAAATTTGAAATATTTGTTTTCTAAAATAATAAAACTTCCCACGGTATTACCAAATTCTGACAAGTCTTAAATGATTGAAAGAAGGTTTCCACCGTTATGAGCTGGTTCTTAAAAAGAGATTACTCTCTAATCGGGCAAAAATGATATATTTACCACTATACAGACCTCATCGGAGAATTATGCAACATTCACCCGTTCGATCAATTATAATCTGGACCTGTATAGATCACCTCCCTTCGGGTCTAATAAAAGCAACTTACCCGAGATTATCAATATAATTCAGTCGCTTTCGCTAAGGCTTTCACCTTGCTACTTCTATTAACTTGCTGCATTAATACCAATATTTTCATACTGGATTAGACTATACCTTCAACTCAAAAAAAAGTTAGGCTGCTCCGCACCGCAAGGATTTATAAAATAATATTATTTTAACAAATTATTAAGGGGGATTTGTTAATTTATATATTAATTGTTAATCCATAAAATAATACTTAAATCATTATTTACTTATTATCTTTAATATTAAAATTATAATAAAAAGCTCCGCGCTCCGCAGAGAATTTAGAAATGTTATTAAATAAAGTCTAATTAATTCTAATAAAATACATTATTATTAACTGATAATTGCTATTTATGATAATAAATAAATTTAAATATAATGTAATATTCTCTGCGGAGCCGCTACGATTCTTAAGTGCGGAGCGCGGACCATATTTTTGTGGAATGTTTGAGTGCTGACGTGTTAGCAGTATTATTAAGACTACTCTCTTCTTTCGAATCAGTCGTTACAGGGCTAATAAAAAGGAGTATTACTAATATTTAATTAAAAAATAATTAGATGACTCTATTCACTTAAATTAAAAGTGAAATTAAGAAAACAATTAAATGATGTTTATTATTTCTTTATTCCTACGATTTAAAGCTTCCCACGGTATTCCCATAAACTAAATAAGTTTTTAGGGTTCACCGTTAGCACAATAAATTTATGTTGATGAATCTATTGTACCGACCATAAAGGTCATGAGTCAGTTTATTTAAAGAATTTTACAATTCAAATGGGCAAGCAATTCACCCATTATGCAAAAGGTACGCTGTAATACTTTGATGTCGGTCGTGACATTAAATACTTCAGCTGCTTATAGAGTTACTATTTCATTCTATTTCACTGATCTCAGCATCAAGACACTAGTTTCAAACTTTTCCCTCACGGTACTTTTCACTATAGCTAAATTTACTGTACTTAGCCTTAGAGGATGGTTCCCCTGTATTCCAACAAGTTCACACTCATTGTACTTTTTATAGATATTTTACGTGTAAAAAAATATCCAAAGATGATTAAATCTTTTTCGCCTACAATCAAAATTTAACTTATAAAAATAAGTGAATAAAGATAATGTAGACTAATTATTTATTTCTATTTTGAGAATTAGTATACTCGCTTTGCACCCAATTTTATTAGGATATTTATACGTTAGTTGAATTTTTTAAGTTTATATTTACAAAAACTTAAGATTTAAATTTAACGGTGTTACCTGGTCACCGATACATCAAATAAATTTTCCAATTTTATTCACATGTGATCGACACTTGGCACTACAAGTTAGTAAATAAATAATTTAGGCTAATCCGATTTCACTCACCATTACTTTCGGAGTCTCGGTTGATTTCCTTTTCCTTTCCCTAATGAAATGTTTTACTTCGGGAAGTAATAATATGAAGGTTTCCCTTAGGAACGCCAGACAATGATGCTGCATTATATCTCTAAAATGATTTTAAAAAATTAAAGAAATAAATGTTGGCTTTTGGCTATATAAGCCTCCTTTTTAATAAATTTGCCGTGTAATCCGTAATAACTCCTTTGAATACTATTCTCATATATTTTATTTTACAAGTGTTTATTAATTTTTTTTGAATAATAAAATTGTTTTTAATATATTTTGTTTTGATGTTTAAACAATATTGTCATCGATACTTTTATATAATTGATCATTTTACGAACTCAAGGCGGAGCATTTTCATAAGTCATTAAATTATGTAACAGCAAGCCAAATTTCTACGGAGGTGCAAATTTGGAGCGCCCAAAAATGATAACGTAGAAATGTTTAGGCGCTCCGCATCGTATTTTATAATTCCCGCTACAAATTTGCGAGTAAGTTTTTATCATTTAATAACCTTGTTTTATTATTGTTAATAAATTTACTAAACCTTAAAAAATATCGATAATTTTAAAGATTAGTTAAGACAAGTTTTATTAAAATTTAAATTTTAAAATAAAAAATAATATTATTATGATCTCAAATTTTATGCTCCCTAGATTTATAGTTTTACGTTTGCTCAAATTTGTTAAAGCTGATACAATATTCACTCATCTATTCAAAGCTATTTTTTCATCTGTTCCTCCCTTAGTTAGAACTGTTGGTATTATACCAGTGACTTTTACGATTTGATCCATGTATGGTTTTTTAAGACAAGGTTTAACAATAGCTAAATTTCCAATGGAAGTATTGGAGAGATTGAACCCTGTAGCTGTAAAAGCAATCCTCGATATTATTTCACCATATTGAAATACATGTATTAAGCAACAGCCTTTTTTCCTTAATATTTTTAGAGTATTCTTAGGTTTCTTCACTTTTGGTTTATTTAGACCTATTTGTTTTAAATTAATTAAATTTTCAAGTGGCTTAGTAATTACTTCAATTGGTATAAGTCTAAATGAAGCATTGTCCGCAATAACTGTATTAAAAACAATCTCTGACTTTGTATTATCATATGTACCAGCTCTAAACATTGGTGCATTAATAGAAAATTCTAAAATGTCTAAATCTTTAAACATCAATAAATTGCCTTCACTCTCTCCTAATGAATTAGATTCTGTTAGAGATGGATCATCATTATTATCTATACTAGGATTAAGAATTATGGGTGCTGGAACAGTTGTTATAATTCTGTTCGCAGGAGAATATTTTGTACCATCAATTACCCATTCTATTCCAGGAGTAGAAACTTTTATGAATTCAGATTCCTTTTTATATTTCTATTTATGATGAAATCCAGTATATCCTGATATTAATCCTCTCGATTCCTGAATGAGCTAATCCAGAAAGCATATCAAGAAGTAGTAGTTCTTCAATAACTCTTAGAGATATTAGCTCCGCGTCCACATTTGCTTAAAATCAATTGTTTACCATTTGATTTTAAGAAAATGTGGAATAAAAATTGTTAATTTATCTTCACTTGTTGGTTTATCATTCCCAAATATATTAGTAATAAATCTATGAGCGTTAAAAGCGTCAAAATCTCTTTTTCTGTAATCAGTAGAATCATATACTAAATCGCCTACGTTTTCTGTTTTATTAGTTAAACCTGTACCTATTGCTGATTCAACTATTTTCCATCTTTATCAAATTTAGGTGGTTCAATTGGTAATGTCAATTTTCGCAATGATGCAATATTACCATTGTTAAAACTATAAAAAAACTTTAAATAATCTCTAATTAACTCTGCAATAAAAAAAGCATAATATTTACGATTGAGTTTTCCATCTCCTAATTGTGATAAAATTGTTTCTCCATCAATTCATGGTCCGTGATCAGAATCATGTAACACTTTAAACTTTTCGTTATTTCATGTAAAAAATAGATCTTCTTTATAATCTAATCCAATACCCTTTTTATTTTTATTAAGATTTAGAGTTGGATTTGATGAATTTATTATAAATCTTTCTACTCTTCCTGTTCTAAAATCTAAAAATAATAATATAGATATTAAATTAAATCTATTAAAACTTCCTGGTTCTCCATGATCAAGTTCTTTAACTTTTGTATTATAAGCTAATATTGCTCTGCGCAAGCCAATTACATTTTTATTATGTTTCGGATTTTGTGACGTTTCATTAATATTTGTTTCTAATAAATATTTTTAATCTTTGAGTTGCTCATATTATTATGATTTTTTTTGTGTTATTTTTGTTTGATTTTTATATTTTTATTATTGGTTTTTTAAAATAGATAACAATTTTTAAAAGTGGTTGAAGAAATATTTCTGTATTATGTTTTTAATATTTATGAAATAGTTTTCAACAGGAATTATCATTCATTTTTCATTCTATGGAAATTTAATAATTGTTTTAACAATTTATTATTTTTTAACTTTGATAACTTTCTTATTTATTAAGGAATTCTTAACTTAGTATAATGAAGCTTATAATTTTATATAATAATAATAATAATTAATAATGACAAATTTTATATTTTACTTATCTATTAAACCTAAATTTTTTAGTATGCCTTTAATTGATCCTTATTGAGTTTTAAGAAAATATTCAACATCTAATAAAAATATTGAAATAGTTGAAAATAATAAAAATATTGAAAGAGTTGAAAATAATTGAAAACATTTTTTTGTTAATCCTCAGCGGAGCAGCTTAGCGGATTTTTCATCATCTAAAGCAAGTAATGAATCAATAGAAAATACATTAGATAATTTCTGGAAATCAATTATGAATCAATTAGACAGTAACCAATATGTTTTAGTTTTATTTAGAATTAAATATCTTGATTATAATGTTGCAACCCTAGGTGAAACACAAAAAGTTAATAAAAATGATTTTGATGAATTACTTGAATTATATTTACATATCTTTGAACTTTTAGATGAACATTATAAAACAGATCCTGTTGACCATTATATTGTTTCTTATAATATTATACCTAAAGATCTGCTAAAATCTAACAAAAGTTTAATTAGAAGTTATAGAGCAGACAATCTCAAGAAAAAATTAACATGAAATACTATGTTTGGTACAAATTTACCTAATACTGCAGATTTTAAATTATGAGGTCACATAATCTTAACTAAACAGGATAAAAAAACTGGTATTACAATTCATCATATAAGAAAAAATAAATCTAAATTAATATTCGTGGTTAATATAATATCTAGTAAAGAACATGAAGTAATTATAAAGTTAAAAAATAAAATTATTTTAAGGTTTAATGATATAATTACAAATAAAACATGCTTTAAGAGGAATATAATTACAAAGAATCAAAGTTATATTTATAAATATGGTAAGATTATTCTTAAAACTGTAAATAAAAAAACGCATTTCTTAACAAATATAGCATTAAATAAACATTTTAACTCTAATATGATAGTTATGGATATTGAAACTAGAGATATCGGTAATAAAAAAATGGCTTATTGTATTTGTTTCTATGATGGTAATAAAGAATATATATTTTATTTAGATAATTATAACTCATTTGATTTAATGTTAGAAGATGCTTTATCATATTTACTTAAAGCTAAGTATAATAAATATAGAGTTTATTTTCATAACTTAAGTTATTTTGATTCAGTTTATATTATAAGAATTTTAGCTAAAATAAAGAAATCAAATCATTATAAATTAATTCCTCAACTTAAAGATGGTAAAATTATTAATTTAAGAGTTAATTATGGTCCTGGGAAGAGTAAACTTTATAACTTGTATTTTAGAGATTCATATCTATTAATGCCTGAATCATTAGATAAATTAGCTAAAGCTATGAAAGTAGAACATAAATCATTATTTCCAATTTATTATCCAGGAAATGTTGATCTAAACTATATTGGTAGATGTCCCGATTATAAATATTTTAAGAAAAATTTAGAATTTGATAAGTATATTGAATATCTATTAAATTTTGTTCATAATAAGTGATCATTGAAAGATGAAACAATTAAATATTGTATTCAAGATTGTAAATCATTATATCAAGTATTAGATAAATTTAATGAACTTATTTTTGATAAATATAATCTAAACATTCATAATTATCCTACTTTATCATCATTAGCTTTTGCAATTTATAGAGGTCATTATCTTAAAGATTATAAAATCCCATTAATAGGAGGTAATATGTTAAATGATATTAGGGAAGGTTATTTTGGTGGACATACCGATATGTATAAACCTAGTGGAGGCGAAGCAGCAAAAATTTATGTTTATGATGTTAATTCTTTATATCCTTTTGTTATGAGTGAATGTAAAATGCCAGTTGGAAATATTCAATATTTTGAAGGAGATATTTATAAAACTCACAAGAATCCTTATGGTTTCTTTCTTGCAGAAATACAAGCTCCAATTACCTTAAATATTCCTATTTTATTGACTAAAGCTAAGATTAATAATGTATTAAGAACATTAGCACCATTAGGTAAATGAACAGGGGTAATTTTTTCAGATGAATTAATGAATGCTAAAGATTTTGGATATAAAATTAAAGTATTAAAAGGTTATACATTTGAATCAGAATTTATTTTTAAAGATTTTATAAATGATCTTTATAAGATTAAAAGTACCCATTCAAAGGATCATCCAATGTATTTAATTAGTAAATTGTTAATGTACAGTCTTTATGGTAGATTTGGAATGCATGAAGAAACCTTCTTAACTAAGAATGATATTGTAAATAATAAAGAATTAATTGAAATGATGGAGGACAATAATATTTTAGATATTATGAATTTAGGTGATGATAGTTATCTTATTACTTACATACCAAATAATAAAGATAATGATTATGATTCTTTATTTAATAGTATGACTTATTTTAAAATTTCTATTTCTTTATCAGCTGCTATTACTGCATACGCTAGAATTCATATGTCTCAATTTAAAAAATCTGATAATAAATATAACTTATTATACTCCGATACTGATAGTATAGCAATAGATCAACCTTTACCAGATGATATGATTAGTAATGAACTAGGTAAAATGAAACTTGAATATATCTTTCAAAGAGCAGTTTATTTAGGAGGCTCCGCCATCCAAAGGTTTATGGTGGAATAACAAATGAAGGAAAAGAAATTATTAATGTTAAAGGATATAAAAATAAAGATCAATTATTTAAAAATAAGTTAAATTTCAAAACTTTGGAAGCCTTGCTTTATTTAAAAATAATGAAGTTGATAAAACGCTCCGCAGAATTAAATCATCAAAAATGATATAGAAATTTTGAAGAAGGAATAATTAAAGTTGAAGATCAAAAATATACTTTAAGACCAAAAAACAACAAGGCCGGAGGCAGAGAACTAATAATTAAAAACAATAAAATTATTAATACTAGTCCATATATTATTAAAGGCTACGCAGGAAAGGAATTAAACAATGATCAATCTATTATTGAGTGCTCACCGGTGCGGAGCAGGAAATTTGCAGAAAAGGATATAAAAATGATAAATAAAACAAAACGCTGCGCGAGTGTATATTATCATAATAAATTTTAGCAAAATACCGCGTCCTACATTATATTTAAACTTATCTTAACCTTTGAAAATAAGGTTAATTAATAAATCCATTAATGAATAAATAATCTGATGAATTCGTAAAAGGATTAATTTATAAATTATTTTATTAATGAAATTGAGAGAAGAATGTATATAAATATTATAAATAAATTGTACTTTTATTTTATACAGTTAAAGCTCATTAAATATATTAACATGGTAAGGTTCTACACGACCTTAAATCTAATTGAGAGACTAGCCAATAAACAATTATGTGTGATTAAGGTTTATAATAAGGGAAAATAACTCCTATGGGTAAACCTTATGGAATAACAACTGAAGGTAAACGTAAAGAAATTATTAAGGTTAAAGGATATAAAAATAAAGATCAATTATTTAAAAATCAGTTAAATTTTTAAAGTTTGGAATCCCTACTTTACTTAAATAATAATGAAATCAATAAGACGCTCCGCTCTTAAGAATCAGAATTAAATTGGACTAAATAACTAGTCTGATGTCTCGAATGAATAGAAAATAGATCCCAATCTGTGGACCATTTCATATTAAATAGCTGCTCCCAATAACCCGCGTCCATAAAGGAGAAGTCTTACTTTTCGATAATAGATAGTAATAGTATAGAAGCTGACCTATCTGATTATTTTAATAACCCGTTAGAGGATTCGAAAGTATCACGTACGGTTTAGGATGAGGTCTTTGGGGATAAAAATATATAAGGTCTAATTCCCCACTTCACTCAAAATTCTATAAGTGCAAATTTCCTCCGGCCTCCGGCCTCCGGCCTCCGGGGAGCGTTGTATTCATACATTAGTGATGGAATTTTAATTAGTAGAAATACAAATGCAATAAATTTAGTCACTAAAAATAAGATTTGATTTGGTAAGTACAATTGCTAGATATGATTCTGATAAATGTGAGTTATTTAATTAACCAGATATGCACACTTGTTAAATATAGTCAGCTTATGCACTATATTGGATTTGTTAAAATAAATAGATTGATTGTTCTATAGGTGCAAATGTAATTTGTCAATTCGTAAATTGTAGCGATAATTTGTGCTCCGCATGCTCCGCCTCCGCAGGACGGGGGGGGGTTAATAATCAATCCTTTGTTAATTATATTAAAACGATGTTTTATATTCCAGCTACACCTTCCAGTACAGCTACCTTGCTATGACTTTTGAAATGTTACCCAAACGATTTAACAGGTATAATTTTTAGCTAATATATTACCCTTCTTCAATACAGCTATAAAAAGTTTATTTTGATTATATAAACTCTTTAGGTATCATAAACGTCTACAATATACAATATACAATATAAAATATTGCATACCATATACTACAGCAGTAATTTTTTTAGCTTAATTCTTTTCCAGTTTCCACCAATCCGAATTCCTTCCCAGCGACAGACAGTTAGTTCATCACGAATGCTTGCTTCACCGTTGCGTGGCTGATCAACGATTACTCGAAATTCCATCTTCATGCCACCGAGTTTCAGGTGACAATCCGCTTATTAATATATGAATTTTTTTTAATGATTAGCTCCTCCTTCTACGTAAAAATAAATTTAAAATATCCTAAGATAAGTTTATGTTTAATTATATAATTACAGGTATTGCGTCACTTTGTAAAAATTTATGTGGCACGTCTATCATGGTGATCAAATTTTACATACAATTAAAGAAAAAGCGCTCCGCACGCTCCGCATCCATTATTTCAAACAAAAATTTAAATTTATTCTAGCTACGCTTGGGCAGCTGTGCGTAATTGAATGCTAGAAGTTCTTTCTATTTAAGTTCATATTCTCTACTATCTAAGTTCATATTATTTCTTGTAGTTCTTTAATATTATCTACTCTAAATCTAAAATTATGGCGGCTTCTGGATATCCGGAGAGCATTTCATCTTTATAGATTAAAATATTGAACGAAGCTTCAGCATCTGTAAATCCTGTGATAAATCAAGGATCTATCTAACACTGAGTTGAATTTGATTTGAATAAGCAGAGAACTAATGTTATTTAATTGGTTAGTAGGGATTTTGATGAGATAGTTTCTTTCGAAACCCATTAGAGTACACCTTAAATGTTTACTTTATTTTGTATTATTAAACATTAACTACCGTCTACTCGTTGCTCTTTTACACCTTTACTTACCCTATTTACTATTGGAATTAAATAAAGATGACTTAGATCCGCGATTGCCCATTTCAGTTTCCTTCATAATAAAGCTTATTACCATACCCAGGTAATTATTCTGGCCACTTATAGTCTTTCGGCTATAGCTTGGTACAATATTCTTTAGGGTGTCCCCGGAGTTTGATAGTTTATGCCAATTACATGTTTTCCCAAAACACATATCAGCCCAGTTCATGAGGGCCATAACGACTTGTCTTAGCCCCAAGTATCCTTCTATCAAAGATACAAATATGTTAAGTAAAAATTAACATCAGGGATTTTGTCCGTTAACGAAATTAATCTAACTTCTCACGATACGAACTGACGACAGCCATGCAACACCTGTTACTAAACTTTAAAGAATAAATAATTTGTTTAGAATTATAATTCTATATTTAGCAATACAAGAACTGGTAAGATTTTACGCGGGTTATCGTATTAAATAACATGCTTCACTTCGTTTGCTTCGAGACCGACTAATTTTTTAGATTTCAACTTTGCAGTCGTACTCGCAAGGCGGTATGGTAAACGCGTTAACTTCGCCACCAATTTCTATATAAACTGACAGACTACCATACATCGTTGACTGTGTGGGCTAATGAGGTCTCTAATCTCTTTTGTTCTCCACACCTTCACTCCTCAGCGTCAATCTTTACTTGGATGAATAGCCTTCGCCATTGGTTACTCCACTAAATATTTACAGATTTTAACCCTACATTTAGTATTGTTTGACATCCCCTATTAGATTCTATCTTTAACTAAATTAACATCTTTAGATATTTTGTCCCCTTAAATATTTGTTTATCTTGTATTATTGTTTTTTAAGGGTAAGTAATTTAATAAGTTGATCTAATTTAGATAATTTAATTTTTTATGTTTTTATTGATTTTGTTATTTACAAAAGTAATAATTATAAATTTTTAACTTAAAATATTTAGAAAGTAAATTACTATATCGATACACTATTAAAGATGATAATCTTTCAAAGATGCCTACGAATGCTTTACGCCTGTTGAAGATGACTAACGTTCGCGTCTCTGGCATTACCGAGTCTTCTGGCACCCACGGTTCATCAAATTTATCATACAATTATATTAAAAATCTTTATTTCTATCTTTATTCATTCTATAAATTAAAATAAAACCTCTCTGCGGTGCGGAGCAGCCGCTACGATTATTAAGAGCGGAGCCCGCTACAAATTTGCGATAGCATTAAAATTAACTTCACCACTAACAAATCTAATATGGATCTGAGATATTTATAGTTTCAATTGATTCTCTTTTTACTGGATGAATTATAGGAAACTTAGACAGAACAAATCGCTCCGCCTGCTCCGCCTGCTCCGTCTCCGGAGAAATACCTTTATTCAAAGAGACTTTAATATTAGCTATCTGTTTCATTCAATCCAATATAGCAATGACTCTAAAGACTATTGTAGTAGTGGGTATTAATAAATAAAAAAGTATAAATTCTGCTCCGCACCGAAGCATCGGTAAATCAAGTAACAAAATTTAGATTTAGATTTAGTATTTTTCTGCTATTAAGAGCATAAGAAATTCTTTTTTAATAATTGCTTAGATAGGACTTTGACTTGATAGCTTCTTTCGAAGCCCGTTAGAGTACACCTTAAGTATCTCCCTTTCAGAAAATACTAACTACCGTCTACTCGTTGCTCTTTTACACCTTTACTTATTTACTGGTTGACTGTTATATTTAAATAAAGATGACTTAGATCCGCGATAACCCATTTCAGTTTCCTTCATCTTATGTCTTATTACCATACCCAGGTGATTAGTCTGGCCACATATATACTTTCGTATACAGCTTGGTCTCATAAGCTTTAGGGTGTCCCCGGAGTTTGATAGTTTAACAGCCATAAACGATGTAATCCCACTACATCTAACAGCTTTGGACAACACTTATAATAAAGAAATCATGATTTTTCTCTATGTTATCAAAGAAGACACTTCTTCGATTTCAGTTAGCTAGTTCACTCTTGCGAGCATTGACTAATATTCTCGACTGCTGGCAGATAATTCTACCTGGTAATTTCATTCCCAGTGTGGCCATATGTTCCTACAAACTTGGCTATCCATCGTAGGCTTGGTAAGCTTTGAATCCCACCAACTACCATAATAGACGTAAATTAAATCCTATAGCGAAAATTTTTCTTTATGGCAAAAATAGCGTATTTGCATTATATCTAAATCTCTTTAGAAAAAAAGACAGTATTATTATTATAATATTTCAATATTTATATATTTAATATAAAATGAAAACAGTTTAATCTTTTTCTTTATTGAAATTGTATCACTATATCTACCTTGCATTAGGTTAGTAGATCTTATGAAACACTTAGTAAATACACATTATAAATGTAAATATAATTATCTTCTATTAAAGAAGACTATAGGGTATTTGATTTACTTTCCTCACCTCTACACCTCAAATTTTACTAATAATAAATTAAAACTGCTTAATTTATTAGTTTCAAATTTAAGATTTGCATGTCTTAAAACTACTGAACAACGTTCAATCCGAACCAAAATTAAATTCTTCTAGATTTAAACAAATTTTATTTTATAAATTCTAATAATAATAATCAATAGAGAGTATATTTTTATTATTTTGTCGTATTTTATATGCTTAATGCAATATTTATTATCTCTTTTATATAAATTTATATATTTTTTATTTATGGTGCAAATTTCACTTGGTCAGTTCTAATCTGATCGGAATTGCGATCATCATCATAGTGTACTTTGTCTTTGGACATGATGTAAATCAAACCTAGATAATCAAACCTAGATAATCAAACCTAGATTGGGGGAAAATAGAATTTACGCTCGAGTAGCGGCTGCAAATTTTCTGCGGAGCGCCCATTGAGAGCCGCAACGCAGGGAAATGATAAAGAAACGGAATAAGTATTACTTAATTTAATATTTTAGCTAGGGAAATAGGCTCAAGTAGATTTAAATTCAAACCTGCTAGAAGAATAGATAGATATTAACTCCTAAAGCTAAAGGTGGTACACGACCTCTGACCATTGCCGAGATAAGATAGTCCACATGAAGGTCATTCTGTAAAGATTTATAGCGTGTGTGGAAATTTCTCGCTCTGCGGAGCCGCGCCCCCTATTAAATAATTAATCATAATTCATTCATTATTGATTAAATTAATATTTTGTATAAGTATAATCTTATTTATAACCCCAATAAACAATCTAATTATTATAACTATTTATTAAGAAATATAAATATAAATATAAATATAAATATAGAATTGATGTAAATTAACTAATAGACTAATAGTAATTCCACGTAGCTGCTCCAAAGTAAATTAAAATAAATTAAAATAAATAAAATAAATTAAAATAAATAAAGTAAATTAAATAAATTATTGGTAAGTTAAAATTAAGATAAAGATAAAAAGTAGTAATAGAGAATAAACAAAAATAAAATAAAATAAAATAAAATAAAATAAAATAACTTATTGGTAATTAAGATAAAAAGTAGTACACGCTACGAAATGAACTAAATGAAATCGGCTGCTCCGCACCGCACGCTACGCGAGGAAGTGGTTTTAAGATAGCAACTAATTATTAAACAACAATATTTTTTATATCTCAATAATCATCATTTTAGCAAATAAAATAAATTTGACAAGGTTTTTAAAAGATTAATATTTAAGTAAGTGTAATTTCAAGAATATTTTAATTAATTATCTAATTTGTTTAATTTTAAAGTGTTATTTATAATTTAATAGTGCAATTTAGGTTTTTCATTTTATAAAGTAATCGTTTGGAATTTTTGGTGTTTGATAAATGTAAATTTGTGTATTTTGCTATATAAGAGGATGTATAACTATGTTGATTATTTGTTTATTTAATCATGGGTTTTACGTCTTAAAATTAACTTTCATAAACAACTTGCATGGATCTTTTGTTATTTATTAGCTGCAAATTAATATTATTTTCTTATTTGTATGTTTATTTTTTTAGTAGTTTAGTAGAGGAATATTTATAAGTTAGATTTTAATTTTTATTCAGCGGAGCGAGGCAGTATTTAGATTTAATTAAGTATTTAAATTATTTAATAAGTTATTAATTAAGCGGAGCGAGGCTATTAATGGATTTGTAGTAATAGTAAGATTTAGATTGAAATGAAGGATATGAAAAATGATAATTTTTACAATTTTAATAAGAAATATTGAAAACAAAAAACAATAGAAATGAAAAGATATTTATTAGAAACATCAATTAAGAATAATATTCAAAAAGATTATGATAATTTAAATAAAAATGTTGTTGGTGCTGTTTTAGTTTATAATACAAAAGTTAAAGAACTTGATTATGGAGAACCTGGAAGTTTTAATAGAATTAATTTAATATCTATACTATTATTTTTAGATTTTAGAACAGGAAGAGTTGAAAGATTTATTATTAATTCATCAGATCCTAAACTAAATACGAAGAAAATAGATGTTGGTGTTGATTATAAAGAAGATTTATATTTTACATGGAATAATGAAAGATATAAAGTATTTCATGAAGATGAACATTCATGAGGAAAACTTACAGATTTATCAACTTTAGGTAATGGTAAATTAACAAAACATTATTTTATTTTATTTATGGCTGAATTAGTTCGAGATTATTTAAAGTATTTTAACAGCTATCTTAATGGTAATGTTGCATCAATAAGAAAACTTACATCACCAATTAAGCCAACAGTATTTGAACCTTTAGATAATGAAAAACAAGATAAACAAATGGATGGTGTTAATAATTATAAATTAGAATCTGAAGGTATATCTGACAATAAGGTATTTAAAAAAGTTAAACCAGGAATTGGTACAGGATTAATAAATAATATGGGGGCGGAGCAAGAAATTTGTAATAAATGAATCTAAGGATTATAAATTAAAAGATTTTATACCATTTCAAGCATATAATTTTATTGAATCTAAAGCAACTACTAATATACTTCCAACAAAAAATAATCAATTTACTATTTTTGCCCCGAAAAATCTAAAAATGAAATTTATAAGTGATTGATTTGGTCAATTTTATTATAATGTAATCTATGTTAATAAAAATGAATTGCCTCAATTAGTTAAAGATTTTAATAGAACATTGAGTATAAAAACTGTAAGAAATGTAGATGATATAATTATAAGAATTAAATGCTTTAATTATAATGTAGTTCAAGCATTAGAAAAATTAGAAAAAAAGGAATCAAAAAATTTAAAAAAGAACAAAAAGACTAAAAATATAATAGGCTAAGCCAATAAAATCTAATTCCCTGGGTAAGTAGAGTTTTTTATAACTTAATAACCTTGTTTTATTAATAAGTTTATCTTAAAAATATCGAGCGCTCCGCAGGCTCCGCAGGCTCCGCAGGCTCCGCAGGCTCCGCAGGCTCCGCAGGCTCCGCAGGCTCCGCAGGCTCCGCAGGCTCCGCAGGCTCCGCAGGCTCCGCAGGCTCCGCAGGCTCCGCAGTGTAGCGTTATTATTTCCTACGATCTGATCCCAACAGATTTTCTCGCTACGATTCTTAAGAGCGGAGCGATTGAGTTTCGTAATTAAAAAGCTCTAACCCCAATATACCTGCTGGATTCTTTTCATAACATTTGCAAATTTAAATGAATTAAGTTGGCGTTGTAGAGATTTTGAGGTTGTGTAGAAACGTAACCTAGTTTAATTTAATAATTTTCTGCTGATTGAAAACATTCTTTATAGAAATGTAAATGTAAATGTAAATGTAACATCCGCCCGAAACTTCCATCAATGGTATTTTGTCAATTAAATTATTAACGTAATTAGTTTATTCGGCAAAGAATTTAAATTTATTGTAGCGGCTCCGCTCTGCCGAAGGCAGCGTAGCGGCTCCGCAGAAAATGAATTAAAATATTTAATTAGTTAACTATGTAACTATGTAAAATTGTAATAAATGTAAAAAGTATTTGTAAAATAGTAAGCTCAGAATTTAAAATAGATTAATCCTGACAATACGAAGCGCGCTCCGCACGCTACGATTATTAAGAGAGCCGGATTCTTAGCTAATGTTTACGCACCTCCGGTTGCGGAGCCGCTAGGCAGAGAAATTTAAGTAAAAGGAGACAAAGCATATATTTTGGTGTATGGATAATTTTTAAGTAAATTCTTACTTAACTAAAATTAAAAGTTTTAAAATTAATAAATAATAATAAAGTAAAATATAAGAGCAAAAAAAAAAAATAAAATTCAATAAACTTATGATAAATACTATAAATAAATTTAACTTATTTATTTCTTCTCCATTAGAACAATTTGAAATAACATCTTTATTAAGTTTAAATGCTCCTATATTAGATTATTTTAATATAACCATAACAAATTTATCTTTATATTCAATATTAATCTTAAGTTTAATTATAGGTTTACATATTTTAGGAGATAACAATACAAAATTATTACCTTCAAATTGATCTTTATTATTAGAAAGTATGTTTGCTAGTATAAATTCAATGGTTAGAGAACAATTAGGATTTGGTAAAGAAATTTATTTACCTTTTATTTATTCAACATTTATGTTTATTTTATTAGCAAATTTAATAGGTAATGTACCATATTCTTATGCAATAACTTCTTCAATAATAGTATCTATTGGTTTATCTTTTACTATTGTAATAGGTGTAACTATCTTAGGTTTATCAATACATAAAATCCATTTCTTCTCTTACTTTATACCTGCAGGAACACCATTAGCTTTAGTACCTTTATTAGTTTTAATTGAATTAATAAGTTATATTGCTAGAGCATTCTCATTAGGTATCCGATTATTTAGTAATATAACAGCTGGACATACATTATTGAAAATCTTATCAACATTTTTATATCAAATGTTTACTGGTGGTTTATTAATAGCTATAATAACTTTAATACCTTTTGCTTTATTCTTATCAGTAATAGGATTAGAATTAGCTGTATCATTTATACAAGCTTATGTATTTACTTTATTATTATTAAGTTATATTAAAGATGCTATTGATTTACATTAATTTATTTAAATTTTTTAAAAAATAAAATAAAGTCATTAAATATCAAATAATTGAACTGATTCTAAGTAACGTTATCTAACGTAAACAATACGAATTCCCCCAATAAATAATGTTTAATTTATTAATAACTATAATAATAATAAATTTTACATTAATAATTTTAACTATTTGAGATTTAGAAACCATTAGAATGTATTTTCGTATGATACTAGTATTGCCTTCATTTAAACTTCATGAGTAATAGATGGTAATAATAAGGATATTAAATTTGAGAATATTAAATATAATAATAAAGAACAAATTAATGATTGGAATCAGTATTCTACTTCTACTAAGTTAATTATTAAAATTATATGAAAATGCTCTGCGGAGCGCGGAGCGCATTATTTAAGGTTAATTGTTATATTATCATCAGATAGTAAATATATAGATATAATTGATAAATTTTTAATGAGCAACTATGTTAATAATATGAATTCTTTCTTGCAAGTAAATATAATAAAAAGGAAGGTTCTGTAAAAAATCTCTTTTTATAACGTATATCATTATCATAGAAAATTGTTATATATTCATTTATGATATTCTATAATAAGTAATGCAGAGTTTAAACAAATTCCTTTAAAAGTGTTTATTTCGAAGATAAAGATAATATTTATTCTTTACATAATAATTTTTTTTATAACATCCTACTGGAATCGAACCAGTAAACATTTGCTCCGAAAACAACTGCTGTACCAATTCAGCTAAAGATGTTTAAATTTATTATTTACTTTAATAAATTCAACTTAAAAAGAATGATCAAAGATTAAAGAATTTAGGAGTAATTATACGAATAAAGAGACTTGAACTCTTAAGATTTTAAAATCACCAAAACCTAAGCTTGACCCGGTTACCAATTTCGGCATATTCGTTCCGCGTAGCCGCTACGCTCTTAATAATCGTAGCCGCTACGCTCTTAATAATCGTAGCGAGAGAATTTATAACCTTATTATAATTTATTCTTTTTATTATTAACGATTTCCTATTAATTATTATTTATTAACTATTATTTATATTTTTTATTATTTTATATTAAGTTTAGAATTAAATAAACAAATAAATGAAACAATCGCTCCGCAGAATTTTAATGTTAATTTTAATACGAACCAGCTACGCTTGCTCCGCTTGCTCCGCTTGCTCCGCTTGCTCCGCAGCGTAGCGAAAGAACTATAATTGTTTGTAGCGATAATTTTTATTTACTAAATTATTTATTTAAATATTAAATAATAAATATTTTTATACTGTTTTATATTGAGAAGTATATATTGAGAGGTAGAAGACTTGAACTCCTGAATAAGTATGTGTAAGATACCCGCATTAACCACTCTGCCAACCGCCCATAAGATATATATTTATTACTTTATGATCATTTTTATTTATTTATAACTCTGTCTGCAAATTTCCTGCTCTCGCGTAGCGTGCGTAGCCGCACCGGGGAGCAAGCGGAGCCAGAAATTATCGTAGTGAGAGAGTTATTTAATTTTTAAATTTAATTTAATGTATTAATTTGGTTTATGAATTATTAAGAAGGTTTTTAAATGATTAAAGTTCAGTTTAAGTATATAAAAGATACGTGTATTAAATAATATCTAAAAGAAATTTTAATTTGTTATAACTATTATTTACTCTTTTAATTTTATACTTTTAAATTATGCAGCCCATTAGGAGCTGCTACGCGCAATTACTACTAGTTAAGATTATTTACATCAATTCTATACTTATATTTCTATTTATATTTATATTTATATTTATATTTATATTTCTATTTATATTTCTATTTGTTAATAATAGTTATTATAATAAGAAAATCTATTGGGGTTAAGGTTATAAATAATCTATTGGGGTTAAGGTTATAAATGTAAATTAAATAATAAATTAAATAATGATTAAATTAACATTAATAATAATTACAATAGTTGTAATACTAATAATATTTACAATTTGAGATATAGAAGAGTTTCAGGATTATCTTAGTTCGCTAATTAAGAAAAATGAGGGTTGAATTAAAAAGTTCAAAATGGATTATCGTACGAAGAATGTAGACCAATTTGTAATGATTATATATCATCCTTTTAGTTTTCCTTATCTGCATCCTAAATGAGTAATAATTGCATGAATTTTAAGAAATTATAAAAATGTAGATTTGGAATTAGGTTCTTCAAGTTATTTTACATATAATTCAAGTACCAAATTTTCACATTCAAAAGATAAGAAAAGTGTATCAGCAAATGCTAACAATCTGAAATTTAAGATTGAGAACATGAAATATTTTACTAATAATCATGAGTTAATTAATGATTGAGATAATTACTCAACTTTTATTAAAATAATGATAAAAATAACTTGAAGATTATCTTTAAGAATTATTAATTTTGTAAATTATGATAGCAAATATGTAGATATAATTGACAGATTTATAATGAAATATTATGTTAATGATTCGGTTCTTGGATCATGTCAAGATATTCCATTACCTGCTAATTTGATTAGTAAGATGAATAGCTTTGAAAATATTGTAACTGAACATGATAAAGGTGAACGTTTCATAAAAATTACATTTGATAATACACGTAGATATCATAGAAAATTGTTATATGTTCATTTATGATATGCTATAATAAGCCATAAAGATTTTAAAAATATTCCTTTGAAGGCGTTTATTTCAACAGGAATTAATGATGATAAAGAACGTAACTATTCATTACAGACAAATTTCTTATACGGTGCGAATAAAAAGTTAAAGATTTCGTTAAAAAAATATTTAACACATATTCAACCTAATTTAATACATTTATTAAATGAACCATATTTTAATGATCCTTGTGATCATGTCATAGTTCAAATATTTGATCTTTCACCAAAATCAACTTATTTAGCAGACCTAGAAGAAAGAGGAAGAACATATGAAGATTCAAAATTATTAAGAAGCGTGAAAAATTACAATACTCTAATTGGCCGTGGTGCAAATTTGTCTTCCTACGGACCGGTAGTGAAAGCACATAAAGATGTAAGAAGTTATAGTACTAAATCAAGTGAGTATGATTTTACCCGCTACGCGAGAAATTAAAGGTAAAGAAAGATAATAAAATAAAAGGAATCCTTGCAATTGATATTGAAACAATGAAATTTAAAGATGAAACAAAACAATTACCTGTGTTACTATCGTTAGCTTATTACAAGTTAAATAAAAAGCTCCCCGGAGGCAAAGAAGCGCTCCGTCCAGAATTAGTAACAAAAATATTTTTAATTGATCACAATTTAATTGAAAATAAAGGATATGATCATGCGGCTAAAATTATGTGAACAGATTTTTATCATTATTTAAAAATAAATATAAATCCAAAAAACTATTCGATCTTTAGTCATAACTTAGGTGCCTTTGATGGATTTTTTATCTATTTCAATCTTTTAAAACATTCTACAGATATTAGCGATGAGGAATGTATCGTGGATAAAGAAAATAAATTTATTCAAATAACCACTAATCTTAATGGAAGTAAAGGAAAATATGTATTTAAAGATTCATTAAGAATATTCCCGGTAGCATTGGATTACTTATGTGAAGCTTTTGATTTAAAAGGTAAATTAACTCCTTATAGAAATGACTGAAATTCTTTTGATTTATTTAAAGATGTTAATAAAAAAGAATATGATGATTTTTTAAAATATTCTCCCGCTCCGCGACTGCAGGATTCGATTGCATTATTAGAAAGTTTAATTAAAGCACAAAAAATATATAATGATAATTATAAAGTTGATATCTGTTCTATTTGAAGTACAGCTACATTATCTATGAAGATCTTTAGACAATCTTTTTTAAAGGTAACAATTCCTTCACTAAATAAGTATTTAGATAGTTTTATTAGATCTGGTTATTTTGGTGGAGCAACAGACCATTATAAACAATACGGTGAAAATCTACATCATTATGATGTTAATTCCCTTTATCCGTTTGTAATGTTGAAAGATATGCCATTAAATTATATTAAATACCATCCATCTATTAAGAATCTAGATAATTTCTTTGGTTTTTGTTTAGCTAGAATTAAATGTGATAAAAGTATTCCTATACCTGTTTTACCTTACAGAAATGAAGATAATACAATCGTATATCCTTATGGAAGTTGAGTTGGAGTTTACTTTAGTGAACAATTGAAGAGTGCAATATCATATGGATATAAAGTTGAAGTTATAAATGGACATGAATTCTCACGAGCTAAAGTTTTTAATGACTATATTCATCATTTTTACAATGTTAAAAAGAAAGCTACAGGTGGGTTAAGATTTATAGCTAAAATGCAACTTAATCAACTGTACGGATACTGCCTTCGGCAGGAAGAAGTCGTGAACTAATAATGACAAAAAATGTTAACCGCTACGCTGCGGAGCAGGAAATTTGCAGCCAATTGAGCGTAGCGAGATCTTGATTTTAAATGTATAAATTAAATTAAATTAAGTATTAAAAGAGAGTTAAGATATCTAATACTGGGGTTATTTTATTTTATCTCGCTACGATTCTTAAGAGCGGAGCGATTGCGGTATTTGAATACTTTCGCTACGCTGCGGAGCTGGTGCGTAATAAATAAAATTTGTTTTTCTTTTTTTAATTAAAATTTTGCTAAAAATGCATTAATAATTATATTGAAAACTTAACTTAGTGAAGGTCCAAGGTCCAATTGTATATTAAATATTTTTATATTGATACAATTAATTTTATATATATCTTAAATTTACATTATTTACATATTATCTTTTAAATTTTAACCATAATTATCTAAATTATAATCATTATAAGACTTATTAAACAAATTATAAAATTAAATTTTAAATATGTAAAGTGAAGGAATTTGAACAAAAGAATTTGTGGTAGATAAACAGCAATTGTATACTTTAAATATAAATCTTATCTACTTTAATTTTAGATGCCTCCGATTTAAACATATAATAAATATATCTTGCACTTTAGTTATGCTTATTATTTATTCATATTTTTATTGTATTAACGTTAACCTATATATGACCTATTAAAATTTTAGATTTAATTCAGTATATTAAAATGCCTGCGGAGCTCCGGCCAACAAATTCATTTTTAATATGAATTATTTATATTAATATAGTTTATACTTAAATTGTCTTATAGATAATAATCTAACTCACCTCTATTTATTTTTTTAATTTCTACTTATCGGCTTGTACAGCGCAGGACAAATTTGCGGAGCTAATATCCTAATTTATTTTTCATTTAATCTGATCACTATGAAGCGGAGCCGTGTTTTTATTTTTACATTCTTATATTTCTACATATTTATGACATTACATATATTTATATATCTAACTTAGAACTTTAATTCTACATATTTGTATATTCTCGCTACGATTCTTAAGAGCGGAGCCGCTACGCGCTTGTTATAAAATTTTATTTTAAATTTGCCAAGTTCAAATGATAAAAATTTATTTTATTTAAATCAATATATTATAATGCCCAACCAAACATTAAATAAATAGTATAATGAAATTATAAGTTGATATAGTTTAATTGGTTAAAACATACCATTCATGACGGTAAAACAAGAGTTCGATTCTCTTTATCGGCTAATCTAAATATAACTATCTTTATTTAAAATTAAATTTTACTTATTAATTTTTTATTATAAATATATAAATCCTATTTAGCAAGGCGGCTCCGCAGCTCCGCAGCTCCGCAGCTCCGCAGGGAGTGATCACGCCCATCTATGGAATCAGCTTCTACATAGATATCTTGGTTCCTTGAAGGTGAATATTTACTTCAAAGGCATTTCCTTAACTGAGACGTTACTAAACGCATTTAGGACAGGTTACAAAAGAGTCTCCTTATTCATCAATTCAAGAGTCGCATATGCTACCGGTGAAGTCTCTCAATCACCATCTGGACGCGGAGCTGATTTAAAAAGAGATGACAGAGGGTACGTAGTACCAATGTTACAAATTGGAAAGGGAACTAAATACTTTACTAGATCTAGTTGAAAATTTGGTCAAGTAAGGTCACACACTACTAGAAGCGGAAAGAAGAGTCTGGCACCTGTACAGGAGCAACCGGAAATTAATTTCATTCCTAAAGGACTACGAATTCTAGCTAAACATTGGCAAATCTGCTATACAGAACCTGAAAGAATATTAGCTCCGCGCCCATGATCTAAGAGGAATACTTAAACAAGAATCGCTATGGTTCGCTGCCTACCTTAAACTAAAAAACAATAAAGGAGCGCTCCGCAGGAACACCGGGACCAGATCAAGATATCATAGATTCACTTACTAAGAGAAGAATTTTAGAACGGCTCCGCCCTCCGGAGAGAGGCAGTGCTTCAAAATCAATTTTCCTGGATAGGAGTGAGAGAAATCATGATACCTAAACCTGGAAAAACTGGAAAACTTAGACCATTAGGTATACCATCCATAAACGATAGAATTGTACAAGAAGTAATCCGAACAATCATAGAACCTATCTACGAAATGAATTTTAGCAACCTTTCACATGGATTTAGACCTAATAGAGGATGTCATACAGCCCTAAAATGGATCAACACCAATATGAAAGACTAGATATGATTTATAGAAGGGGATATTAAAAGTTATTTACCTTCGATAGACCATCAAATACTTATGAAGATTCTTGAAAGAAAAATCAAGGATCATACAATACTAAGACTTATCAGAACTGGATTAAAGGCAAAAGTCTTTCAAAAAGATCAAACATACTATAAACCAGAAGTCGGTACTACTCAAGGAGGTATACTTAGTCCTTTACTATCAAACATCTATTTAAATGAGTTAGATAAATACATGGATGAACTTTGCAAACAATATCTGCCGGAGGCGGTGATGTAAAACCAGGTAACAGAAAGAAAAACCCTGTGGCTAATAAATTACTGAGATCAGGACAAAAAACTGAATACTATAGACTAAGAATTCCCTCGCGTAGCGGGAGCAGAATCTCTAATGAAATCGGATACCGAAATTGTAAATATATAAGATATGCTGACGACTTCGTTATTGGTATACTAGCTCCGAGATATTTGGCAATAGAGATAAGGGATAAAGTAAAAAATTTCATTAAAAACGAGCTTAATGTTGAACTTAACCTAGAAAAAACCAAAATTACTCACATAACTAAAGGTATAGAATTCCTAGGATATATTTGCAGCAGAAGAAAACTTTTCATCAAACAATTATACAGCAGAATTATTGTAACTCGAAAGATGACAATTCCTACTCTGGATGTAAATATGAAAAAAGTGATCGCTCGACTATCTGAAGCAAAATTTTGTGACGGCTCCGCAGAGATGGAAATCCCCTACCGGCGTTACGATTCTTACGACTACCACAATCTGAAACAAATATTAAGGTTAATTATATCTTAAGAGGTCTAAGCGAATGGTGGGCAATAGCCGGAAACAGAAGACAAGCCATAGCTAGAGTAGCATATATCAGAAGATACTCTATTGCAAAAGTGTATGCCGCTAAGGTTAAAATTGGTACAGTGGCTACTATTTTTAAAATGGCAGGTAATAGTCTAAGTAAACCAATCGGGATGAGAGCTATATCAGTAGTAGGTAAAGGCTCCGCAGAAAAAGATACACCCCAAGGCACAAAGAAAGTACTAACCGGAATACTGTTTGATCGTTACCATAAGATACCTAAACCAAAAGGAAATAAAATTAAACCTGATTGGAAAACTGAATACATAAAGGCATTCGAAAAAGGAAAAGATTTAGATAAGTTCCTTGAAGTTATATGGAATCTAAGGAAATAAAAAGCCAAAAATCCGTTAGCCGCAATGGACTGGAGACTGGCAAGCACAATATCTAATCAAGGAGCACCTTGTTCCATTTGTGGGTCATATGAAAACGTATAAATGCACCATGTGAGAGCCTTAAAGATATAGACAAATCGGAGAATGCTGTACATAAACAGATGAAAGCTATTCAAAGAAAAACAAATCCCTCGCGTACGCGGTGTTTGTAGAATACATCATCTTGCACTTCATAAAGGTAATTGGTCTAATAAACCAAGCAAATGCTACGCAGTCATTGAAAACAAGTAGTGTTGGAGAGCCGTGTGATGGGTAACTATCTTGCAACGGTGCGATGGGAGCTCGAGCCTGAGTATAAAGACTATGAATATAATTAGTGATAATTGTGGTGTCGTTCGACCAAATCATGTCAAAGTATTAAAACGTTAAACTTATGAGTTCAGGGACATTATGAGGGATATGAAGAGAAAACAAATGCTACGCCTAAGGAGAAAATGTGTAAATAATGAAAGGGGCGCGGAGCGAGAAATTAATGATGGCAAGTAATCTGGAATATCTATTTAAATGTTACAGTTTAATAATTTAACATAACAAACTAATCATATTTAAAATAATATTTGCTTGCGCGCTGCGCAGATAAATAGAAGAGTAGACGTATACAATGTAAGTCATAAATACGGCTCCGCGGAAATTGGAGAGATAATATTTTATTTTAACTATTTTATATTTTATAGTTAATATTTAACGAAGCTACATTAGATGTATGAATCATTCATAGCGTAGAATGGAATCTTATCCTAATCTTATTATCTTAAACAAGTTACGGCTCCGCAGCAAATTTAATGCTCCGCAACGGGGAGCGCTCCGCAGAGAAATATTTAATAGATGATTATTTTGTGATATTTTATAAATGGGATTAGTTGTACCGATACGCAGATATTTTATTATTAGTATGTTTATATTGAATGTGTTTACAAATACCAGCTTCGCAGCGGAGCGAGAATATTTGAGGTTTTAGAATTATTAGAAGATTGAACAGGTTCCGCGGAGCGAGAAAGATTTTATATATTAAATGTTAGAAGTATTATAATGGTGATACGCCTACGGTGAGAATTTACTCCACCTACCGGTCCGTAAGGGAGGGGAGCAGAAAGGGTTGAAAGAGTTAATAGATTAGGGATTATATTTTGAGCATAAATGGAGAGTTCGGAGAGGTATTAGAGGTAATGTTTAGAGTTAGGAAGTTAAAATTGAAAGAATGGTTAGGTAAGTAAATAAGATTGTGAATATTACAAGGTAAGACAAGTTAACAAGGTGAGGTTGTTTAGAGTTACAAGTGAATTAAAGTTAGCAAGTGAGGATTTTAGAGTTACAAGTTAGGTAAACTTTATGAAGATAAGATTGACAAGAGGTTAAAGTATATATACAAGTTTAAGTAAGGAATTAAGAAGGGAGTGTATCTAAAAATGAATGTTGTAATTTAGATAGTTAATGTTTAAATAAAAATGATTATTTAAGAAATTAAAGATTAGGATACGCAAATCAGAACTACCATTATACGGCTACGAAGAGAGGTTAAAGTATTAGGGAATTAAGGTAATATTAGGTTTACGATAATACGAGATACGAAGAGAGGTACAAGTATTAGTTTATATTTGTAGTAGTTATTAAAGAGATAAGTTAGATTAGAGAGTGAGTTAGTAGGGGAAGAGGTTAGGAAGTTAGAGGGAGAAGTAGAGGTTTATTAAGGTATTAGGGAAGAGGTAAGAAAGGGTAAGGAGAAGTAGGAGGAGTAGGAGGTATGTTTAGTAGGTGAATAGGAGAGAGATTATTAAGTAGAATGATTAGGAGAGGGAGAGGGAGGGAGGCAGGTTAGAGGATAGAGGGAAGAGAGGACTAAGGGAAGAGAGGAGAGAGGGGAGTGTGGGTAGATGAACCGTAGTGTTTAGGAAGGATTTAAGTAGGTCCCCCGTTACAGAGGATTACCTTTAAGGGGGTAGATATGATTTGTGTTTAAATTATATTCTAGTAGTCTGTTAGCAGGTGAGACTATTGTCTGCTGATCTTCCTCGCTTCAAACTTTTACTCATTTAATTATTAATTACACTCACTCCATTAGAGCGAAAAGTATTTTATGATAATTAGTATGGCTTTGCCATTTTTTATAATGAGTATCCCAAATTACAAGTTCTATCTAAGTATATATATATTCTTAATTTGTCTGCGGAGCTGCGTAGCGAATATTTTAACTTTAATGTTAAATTTAATTAGATTTTATATCGAATACATATTTTTAATTAATCCGCGAAGCGGCTTTATCCCGCGTAGCGAAAATGTTAATTTTAATTAGATTTATATAGAATATACTTTATTTCTTGTAATTATACCTTAGTCAAATTAAACCTAGATGGGGGCTTCACTTTCTCAACTTGTTAATCGATGTTCGTAACTTATCAATATTACATAAATTTAACTAAAGAGTGCTAAATTTAAGAAAGGAAATAATTAAAATAGACCTTACATATTGTTCTTATCAAATAAAAGAATTAAAGGAAATTTATATTTTTAATATTTATTATAAATTTACAAGATTAATTATTTATTGAAATAGCTTTTCAAAGCAGTATACTGATTAATAATTTATCCATTCGTTGCAGAAATATTTTTAATTTAAATGAGCAGCAAATTATGGATTTATTAAAAATCAGCAAGGATTAGTGGACGCTAGGCTGTTCTGGAGAGTTCCAGCATGAAGGGAATCGAACCCTTCTTCATAAGAATGATTTGACTAATCTTATAAAGAGATATCCTTATACCCATGATCTGTCTCATGTAAGGATTGAACTTACATATAATTACAAATTTGAGCAGACGTCAAAGTGTAATATATTTTTCCAAATTAATGAGACTTTTTGTTAAGGGATTGTATACTTTTATAATATTTAGTAAGTCATAATTATTAGTTTAAATAGAACTGTTATATATTAAAATTTAATTATAATACTAGTGAAGGAATCTTATTGTTTAAAATAGGCTGCGGAGCGTTCCAAATTTGCAAGTAATTAGATTGTAGTGATTAGCTTGAATTTTAAAAATACTGATCATAACAGTAATTGAGAATTTATGATTTTGAATTAAACATATAGCGGTGCGGAGCTGCGGAGCTGCGGAGCTGCGGAGCAGATAAATTTTACAAACTCTGCGGAGCTACGGAGCTTAAAATAATAGACTTAGAACTTTAACCAGCCAAAACTAGAAAAGTTATAATCTACGAAGGTTTTGACTTTTTAGGATTAAATATTACAATAAAAACTTTAAATCCTAGATTAAATAAACTCACAAAACAACAGACAGCTTTAATAATAAAACCTGAAAAAAAAAAGGAAATAAAATCTATTACAACAATTTCAAGAATTAGAGATATAAGTAGATTTTTTTGGTTTTGCTTTAATTTACTCGCTACGCGAGCGGAGCGCGGTGCCAATTTGGTGCCTCCGTGGAGCAGCAGCCACTACGATTTTTAAGAGCGGAGCGCCTCTTGGATACTTAATTTGTGCTCCGCATTCGGAGGGGAGCTGTTACGTCTCCCCGGAGGCCGCAATTACTATTAGTTAAGATTCTTTACATTAATTCTATATTTATATTTCTTAATAAATAATTATAATAATTAGATTATCTATTGGGGTTATAAATAAGATTATACAAAATATTAATTTAATCAATAATGAATGAATTATGACAAATTATTTCTGTTTTATAATTTTATAATTTATAATTTGTAATTTGTGATTTGTAATTTGTAATGTTTGTTTTATTTTTTGTTTACTTATTAATGATTAATGATGTTTGATTTATTTTATTTTTGTTTACTTATTAATGATTAATGATGATTGATTTATTATGAATCTGTAGCTGTATCCATTAATGAATTTTCAGATAATCCAATAAAAGGTACAAGTAAAAGGAACCATATAAAATAAAATGCTGTTGATATTTGTCCTATTTCTAAGTAAGGTGATTCAGCATGTTCTTGCCCAATTCACATTAACATAAAAAAATTCACTACAAAAAATCAGAAAGCAACTTTCATTATAGGTCTAAATTGATTTCCTCTTACCCTTGATAAATCTACTAATGGTAATAATAATAAAACTAGTAAACTTCCAAACATTGCAACTACACCAATTAATTTGTTAGGAATTGATCTTAAAATAGCATAAAATGGTAACAAGTCAAAAAACAAAATTACTATAGACTTAATTTATATTGCATTGAAGGTAAGATATGTGCCAATATGATGGTACGCTCGATTTCATTTCGTAGCGAGAATATTCATTGAATTTTTATTTATGTAGATTCTAGTACCTCTATCAGTTGTATGTATTGTACAATGCAGATCATATCTATTCTTTAAAGCATCAGTTAATAGATCAACATTAGTTTGGCTCTCCGGTGCGGCTACGCAGAGCAGGAAATTTGACTCCCATTACGGGAGCTCCGCAGCGTAGCGAGAGAAAAGGCATATACACTCAAATGTAAACCTTCAGTTTGCTTACTACCGTCACCCATTATTCAGTGAGCTAAAGCAATTGGAGTCAGTAACTCTTGAATATTTAACGGTATTTTTTAATAGTCTCTTTATATCAAAGAGAACGTAAAACAGTAAAAACAAGGTAGTTGCATTGTAGTTAATGAAATACTGCTGTACATTTTGTCTTGTTTATTGTCGGATCATTCTTTGATGTAAGGTGTATAGTTAGCACTACAAAAGGTTATCAAAAGTGTTAATACAAAATTAAAATATTCCCGTTTAGCTGGTTTACCTGATTGTACAAACATAAATCACGCATTACCGGTAATTGATCGTTGCGCTATATGACCATCACTAAGCATCATACCTGTTATAGCATTCATAACATCTTCGCTTATTTGCATAGTATTTCGTTCAATCTTAGAAAGTCTTTTAATTCCCTTAGTTGATTTAGGTCCTGCTATGCTTAATAATAAAATATGTGATAATAATAGAATATTTAGGCTTAAAAAGTAATTTAATTTTTTGGGCTATACCTTTCGTTTAAGTTTTAAAACGGCTGTGTTGTAGTCTCTGAACAACTTTAGCAGTGTAGCTAATTATTATATCTGTAAACATTGTAACTTATTTCAAATAATGCCTCCGGCCTAAGTAGATTACAGTTTTTTAATATTTCAGCTTATGGCACATTTTAAAAATGACACATATATATTATAACATCATTCTGGTACAATTGATCCTGGTGTACTCATTGGATTAGCTTGAATATAATTATCAGAGTGACCTAATGTATTAGGATAATAAAATACAATTATAGATAATGCAAGTAAAAATGCAAATATAGTTACGGTATCTTTAAATGTAAAATAAGGATGAAGTGGATATCTATCTCCATTTGTTCCTATCCCATTAGGATTATTACTTCCATTCATATGCAGTGCAATTAAATGAGCTAAAATAAGTGCTGCTAATAAAAAAGGTAATAAAAAATGTAAAGAGAAGAATCTATTTAATGTCGCATTTGACACTGAGAAACCACCTCCTATATAAATAAAAAATAATAATAATTACTTATAAAAAATATATTTAATAAATAAAGATTACTATTAATAATAGATTTTATCATCTAATATGAATTAGTTTATAGTAAAATCGTTGGGTTTAAATGCATTTAACTGCTTATTTAAAATTCTAATAATTAATGAATTTTGACTACTGGTATACCTAGTATCATAAATATTTTATTTATTTTAAGCATACATATAAATTTTAATTGTCCAAGGTGAAATATTGAAAAAAAATGTTAACAATATTAAGAATCGACTTAAATAGGAAGCTACGATTATTAAGAAAATGCTCCGCTGCAAATTTCCTCCCTGCGGAGCCTCGCGTAGCGTGCGGAGCCTCGCGTAGCGGGGGATCAGCTACGCAGAATATACTATACCATTTACTTGAATTTAAATGTGCCGCATAATCAATTCTTATACTGAAGATTTTTATTTCTTAGTATGTCCATTCTTCACAACTAGAGAATAAAAAATATAACCGTTTGAATATCTGTTAGATGCAATCCAAACTGCGCAGATGGTTTATTGTCTGCGGAGCATTGTTATTTTTCTAGTAAATAATAACTGAAACGCTTAGAATAGTTCTCGCTGCGCGGCAATAGTAAAAACTATTAGCAAACCTCACTTTTAAGAACAGAAATTTGTAGTAATAAATAACCTTATCCTGTTATAGGTATAGAAACATACAAAAAAAAATATGCTCCGCTGCGTAGCTGCTCCGCAGAAACAGGTAATATTTCAGGTATTGTGATAATTTATTACATCCTGGTTCCATACAATAAATAGCTTTTTTATATTGAGCTCTTTAAACCTTAGTCAAAATCTTTAATTTTAAAAACCAATAAATCCCATGGTAGATAAAAAGAGGATTTGGATAAAGAACTATTTTATGCGAGCATTCATTGGGAGCGCTCCCAATTGGCAGCATAGCGGTTGTAATTCTGTTTTATTTATAGTTAAGACACAAAGAGTTGCTCCCCTCCCTTACGGACCCGTATGGGGGAGGGCACACCTTTAATATATTTATAGGTTACTGTAATTCTACCTATTCCTAACGTTTTTACAATATCCAATAATAAAGGTAATTCACTATGTAGCAGTGTTATTCTTAGAAAATATTAGCATATTGGCGTTTGGACGCGGAGCTAATCTATTTTTACACTTAAATTGCTATATAACCATCACCGTATATTCTACCTTCTATGTAATAACGTGCTAAATAATTATAAAGGTATGTTTAATAAACGTTCTATATCTAAATTAGTTAACTGTTTCATTCCTCTTTGTAAGCATTTGCACTTTACTTCAATTTCTGTTTTGTCCTTAAAGTTGGTTAGCTATTGTTTAATACACTGCGGATAAAATAATATTGTGTAACATGTAATCATTTATTTCTTAAATTCATTTATGAATTATATTTCAGATCAATTCTACTAAGTCTTGTCCAAATATTGGAATGGCACTTAGTAAATTAGTAATAACGGTAGCCAAGTCTTCGGTTAAATAACTATTCTTAATAATTAGCTACGCGACCGCTACGCGAGTGTGTAAAAGGAATTTGCCAAATTGCTAAATTAAAAATTATTGTGTTATGAAATATTTCTTAAGCTTAAGAAATTAATTGAAGACTCCGACTGTACATTAAGCATCATTTCAGACACCCGCTAGTGACCCAGTCTGTAGCGATCGAATACTCAACCGACGGTCTTAATATTTGAATTATATATATAATTTTGACCGTTTTCACTAACATCGCCAAGTAGTAAATTAAAATTTACGAATTCACTCAATATCTCCGTCGAGACATTCTATTGCTTATATTAATAATTCTCAGTATTGATTGCTTACAATTATACAATAGGACTATGATTACTTTTATAAATATTTATTTTTTTTATAATATATTGAGGGCGCTCCGCAGCGGAGCGCTTCGCCGCAAATTTGTAGCGGGTAACACCAGAAAGCAAATTAACAAAAAGTTTAATTATAATAGCAAATAAAGGCATTGATACTAAATCTAAAAGTTGCATAACAATATCCTAAAATAAAACTTTAACTAATTTTAATTTCAAACAATATATTTAAAATAACAAATTTAAATTTGTTCTAAATTCCAGAATTATATGTTTAAATTTATGTTCTTTTTACATCAAAGAACCCCAACTTTAGGTGTTCAATTCGCTTTCTGCGGAGCGCAGAGAATTTTGTGCATTTAGTATTTAGAAAAAGGTACATACATAAATCTTTTTGTTATAACAAAAATTTAACCATCTAGGGCTTGATAATAAACCCCAATAAGACATCTGACCATAAGGTAATACGTGAAGTAGAAAATCGTTCCCCAGAGTACTACCTCCCGGTTAAACAAAGATCCCTTCCCGAACCCAGCGTGCGACTTTCATCGCACTGGGCTCTCCAAGTGTGTAGCTGATATAACTTAAGTCCGCAGTACTTAAATCCTACCACATATTTCCACTCTAGCTTCCTTTGTCTTGTGTTATCCAACTTTCATTAAGATAACCGATGCTTATTACATCATCAGAACTACTACGAAGCCTCCGTCACCTCAGGAGATTGGCTCTCCACAGGCGATCCTGAATTCTTATTTAATCCCCCATTACGACTTACTTAGGACTCACTTCTAATTGAGCGCGTAGCCGCGTAGCGTTGAACTCAAGTTACTGGATTTTCCCTGTGTCTGAAACGGTTAAAATTTTCTGACACCCTACATAACAATGTTAAGAACCTCTAGGTTAAAAACCCGACTCTTGAACCGGTATGCATAATTATTTGTCGACTCCGTAAAAGCCGACGAGTGATTCGTTATCCTATCCATATAAGTCTTAGCTCGCAAAAGCACTTATCTATCAAAGTCTCACTATCTCTATACTAAACTATTACTGAGATCTCCTTACTTGCGATTAAGGATATTAGCTACTAATTTGAGAAATTGTTGTTTTGCTTTTCAAACATGCTGCTGTTAGCGTCCGGTTGGCCCGGTTAAATCCTTTAGTAGGACTTATCAGACTTACAATCATCTGACTGCCTGAGTTTGATGCTTTACTTCATATTGGGAAAATGTTGAAGGTTCAAATTTCATGAACATTGAGATTAAATAATTAGACAGCGCACATAACCAAGAAAGGCTATACCCATCATCATTATTAAAATTATAACTCCTATACTTCAAACCATTATTCTTGGTGATTTGAAAGATCCATAATAAATACCACGTGCAACATGAGCATAAACAAAGATAAAGAAAAAAGAAGCGACATTAGGTAGGGGTCAGCTAGATCATAAATTAACAGATAACCGTTAACCGGTGACGTAACTGCCCTCAGAACCGTACGTGACAGTTTCCCGTCATACGGCTCGCCGATAACATAATTCCACAGATATAATTTCTAAATTTTTAAATAAAGAAATTTTAATAATAATAATTTAATCTAATTTTTTTGGATTTGTTCATTGTTTTAGTGTTTTAATATCAGCATAATTTAACTTTCCTTGATGTAATAGATCATGATGGTATTTACAAAGAGGTATTTGTTTTCTTAGGAAACCACCTGTTCATTGTGCATAGTTGGAGTTTCCAGTTCGAATTTTAAGTCTTACATCTTTGACCGATCTTATATGATGCATCTCTACTTTAGAGCTAGACGAACATAAAGCACAGCTCATTTCCTTAAACCTTCGCGTCATTGTTTTAAAGTTTGTTCCGGATAATATTTTATCTAAAGAATCTTTCTCGCTAAGTCTATTCGGCGTAATTTTGTAATCATGTTTAACTTTCATACTTTTTTCATGATATAAATTTAATTCACTGTCGGGGTCTCTTAAATTTTGACCAAATTTCATAAAGGCTGACCTCATGGTTTTAATTTTATATTTAAGAGCTAGTGTAATAGCGCACGATTGAGCATATAATCATCAGATTTTCCTTAAATGATCATAGTTACCAGCGAATGAGTAGAAGTTAAAAATTCCTCTAATTCTTGAGTTATAGAAAGAGAGTATTTCGAAATGGCTTAAATTAACTAATTCTCTTCTACTTTTTGGTAATAGTTGCCCTAAATGATTTCTTCTTACGAAGCCTAGATTAATCATCTTTAAGATTATGTTATCTAACGGAGCTAGAATCGATAATCTTCTTATGTGTCTTTTTCTGATAACTTTGGCGTTTAGAGAAATTTTTGAGCTTGTTGTTCGAACCTCTTTAGATATTACCGTACCTCTTTGTTTTATGTATGCACCTAGAAAGTTAAACCCATCTTTAATATTGTTGATCGTTGTTTTGTCCACGTTAAGATCCAAGCCTAAGTGATTTTTAAGAAAATCTCTGATCTTCCTTCTGATAGTATATACATCTGTAAGGTTACTGATAAGTAACACAATGAAGTCGTCTGCATATCTAACAAATATTAGACGTCTGAAATTGGGATCTTGTGTATCTTTTGAAGGAATACTCATCATTTTTTTTAGGTTTTCTGATTTCAAACTAGCATTTTTTGTCTTATATCTTACTGAACCCAATGAGTGATATTTAGGGTTGGTTCTTCTAGAGACTCCTTTATCAAAGGTTTGTTTTAGTTTGCTGCAGAATAAATCAAATTCGTGAAGAACGATATTACTCAATATAGGACTAATTATACTTCCCTGTGGTGTTCCCATGTATGAAGGGATAACAGTTTTATCTTTCATTGCAGGATTTACCAACGATTTTTGGATCAACTCTAAAGTTCTATGGCACGAAATTCGTTTACCTAAGAGAGTCATAATCTTATCGTGTGGTATTTTGTCAAAACATTTGGAGATATCACCATTAATTACCCAAGTAAAAGGTCCTCCTTTGGTGTGTAATTGTTTTAAAGCAGAGTGTACACCTTTATTTGGTCTAAATCCATGGCTATTTTCCAGGAACAGAGGTTCAAATATCATCTCTAATACTAAGGCTAAAGCTTTTTGTACAATTTTTTCTCTTGGATTGGCAATACTTAAGGGTCTTTCACCTACTTTGCCTGGACCTTTGGGAATCATGATTCGTCGAGTAGGAGTAAAATTGAATTTACCTTTAAGGAGATTTTCACTAAGTTTAGTGAAGTAATCCATATTTATTCCATCGAGGGTTTCTTTAGTAGCACCATGCGACATATTTCCTGGTTTACCTTTGATCATTAGATAACATGTAATAAGGAAGTCTTTATTAGCTATTATTTTTATTAGATTATTATGTTTCACTATTGTTGGTTTATCTGTGTTTAACTGTTCACGTAATCAACTGAAAACAGGAATAGCCGTACGTTCACTTAATTTTTTGTTTATTGGATTAGGTGAGTCAGGTCCTTTGCTCATTCCTCCTGAAGTATTGCTACTCAGGTAACGTTTAAAAGTTTTTGGTCCGGTTAACTTATGAAATCTGTCTCCCTTTCCTCACATTAGTGAAGTACTACGAAGACTCCGAGTCCGCAAATATGTATTATTAACAGAGGCGGTTTCTTCCCTTGGTTTGTAATGTTTGAATGCGGCTTTATTTAGGAACTTGCACCAATTATAGATATAAAATATCTTTTTAATTCATATATGAACACCGTCTGTTCCGTTGAGAACCCTGACCATTCCACGCACTAGTCGGGGTAAAACAGATAGCAGCCGACATATTCGGCTTAGGACTGCTAGGATGTACTCTGCCCAGTTTGATGTATCAAGTTTGTTAACCTTTCCATTTAAAGCACCTCCTGTTATTCTACATTCGGGGCCGACCGAACTAGCTAATAATTTTATCGATTGCTCACTTCCCAATGAGTTTATTAGACTTAAAGGTATTATCGATAGGAGGCAGATTATATTCCCAACAAAATCTGTTTGTTCAAACATACCGTCACAAGGCGCACCGTGTACGTACCTTATAATCCAACCGTTATTTACTGATCTCATTATATGCTCTACACTATTAAAAGCTAAATCAATTGACGGACAATAATGCATTGCTAAGAAAACTCCACTTAATATTTGTATAACTAAACATAAAGCTAATAACGAGTAGGGGTCAGACAATGCTGCCCTCAGAACCGTACGTGATAGTTTCCCATCATACGGCTCGCACCCAAAACTAACAAAGAAATCCAAACATTCACAAAAGTGATTTTATTTACTATATTTACTTATTTCTCTTAAGTCTGTCGCTGTTAGTTGACCAGAATGATAAAGGTTATGATGGTATTTACAAAGCGGAATTTGTTTTCTAAGACTAGCTCCGATTCATTTATCGTATGTGGAGTTGCCTGTTCTTATTCTTGTTCTTACATCCTTTACTGATCTTAAGTGGTGCATTTCTATTTTATTAGTTGTTCCACATAAGACACACTTTTTACCGAATGTATCTTCAGTAAGTTTAGCTGATCAAGTTTGTTTAATAATATCTGTAAAATTGAAATTGGAGTTATTATTATATTGATGTTTTACCTTCATCGTTTCAGGTAGAGCTAGACCTACTCCTGTATGCGGACAAGTTAGTTTCTTACCAAATTTACTGAAAGCCTTAGCGAAATTATTTAATTTACATTTTCGAGCTAAAGTATAAGCACAGGACATTTGTAATAAGAACAGAACAAATCTTAACCTATTAAGATTAGAAGCGAAAGAATAAAAATTCAATAGTCCATTTATTTTCGAATTGAAGAAAGTAATAATTTCATAGTGGGATAAATTCATGATTTTGGTATAAGCCATAGGCACATATTTATCTTGTGTATTTTTTCGGATAAATCCGTTTTTCTTTAATTCTAATAATATTCTTTTTAAGGGAGCTTTTATTAATAACCGCGCGTGTGGTCTTATTCTGCTTATGATCCCTGAAACATTTCTAGTTTTAGATAGGTAAGTTGCTTGTTTCTTCAGTTTACATATTTCAGCACCTAAGAAGAAAAATTTATTATCAGATAAGTTGCTAATTATTGTTTTTTCAGGATTAAGGGTTAAACCACAATGTGCAAATAAGAATTCTCTTGCGATGTTCTGAATATTTATTGCTTCATTTTTATTACCTTCAATCAGAATAACAAAGTCATCGGCGTATCTGATATATTTCATACGTTTAAAATTAGGATCAAAAGGATTACCAACAGGGATAGTTCTAAGCTTAGCAAGATATCGTTTTCTTTCTATTAACGTTTTGGCCTGAATTCTAAGATATTTGGTTTTATGATATTCAGGATTTGACATACGTTTCTTTCCTGTTTCGAACTTGAGTATCGTTTTTTCTATGAATTTATCGAACTCATCTAGCACAATATTAGCTAATATAGGGCTTAAAATACCTCCTTGTCGCGTAGCGGGAACACCTTTATCTGTTTTGGTGATAATACCTGATTCTAATTTTACACCAGCAGTAAGGAATTTTTTAATCAATTCTATAAATCTAGGATCACCAATTTGTTTAGATAGTCTATCCAGAATAATTTTATGAGGTATCATATCAAAGCATTTTGTTATATCACCTTGAATCACTCATGAATAATTTCTACCTAAAAGATAAATAGGTAGAAGTGCGGAATGAACAGATTTACCTGGTCTAAAACCGTGTGAACAATTTGAAAATTGTGGTTCTCAAATGGCTGATAATATACGTTCTAAAGCTTTTTGTACGATTTTTTCTCTAGGTGATCCTATAGCTAAAGGTCTGAATTTCCCTGGTGTAGATTTAGGAATGAGAACTTGCCTTGTAGGAGAAAACTTGAATTTTCCGCTTTTTAGATCACTTCCAATATTGAAGAATCATTTTAGGTTTATACCATCTAAAGTTTCTGTACTAATACCGGGTGATATGATACCAGATTTACCTTTAATTTGATTGTAACAGCTAATTAGGAAATGAGGGTCAGTAAATATAGAAGATAAGTTAAAGATCTTCTGATGATGTTTTTTGGATTCTTGTATTTTATTATGCAGGTCTATTAGGATAGCATTATTGTTAACGGCCTTTTTTGTTTTTGGCTTGGTCTTTTTTAAAGCTAGTTTTGGTTCCAAATCAGACGAGCCTTTAAATACAGAGTTTTGGCTAGTATCCTTCGTCTCTCCAACAAGACTACTATGATACCTCCGTCCTCGCATAATATTTTTATTTCAATATCATAGGCGATTAGATCCCCCAGTTGCGTTTATGGTTCGTTTAAAGTCCAATACTTGGTAGGTGCTTGCGCATTTCATTATAGTTATAATAAGATTGCTATCCTGCAACGCTGTTGAATTTACTGACAACAATTGACCTATCGGTCCTTGTCAATCGCTTAATTCAATCAATACCGATATATTCTGCTTAAGATATTGACCCTGGAAAAGATGGCAGCAATACGTGACAAGTTCGTTAACCTCACCATGAAGTATCCCACTAAAATCAACTACTCGATACGGCAGCATATCTTTTTTGATTCATTGTATATCAGCTACCCGATCAAAGAAATTATTAGCCTCAATGTCCGTGATATACTGTGGTATATATAGTAGTATAGTAAAAATAGCTACTGTCAGTGATATATAATAACTCGGACTAAGAGTTAAATAACCATAAAGCCTCGTGGGGCGCACCCCAAAGTTCCAAAGGTAGGAAAGATTCGCTGGTTGAGGAGAATCTACAACGTAAGAATTATAAAGTCTTAATAAAGGATTAGTTTTTAATAATCTCATAAATTCAAATTATCTTGTTTATTTTATTATATGCAAATATTAATATTAATTCTCGCTCTACGGCCGCTCCGCGTATTAATAAATTAAATATAATTATCTAATGTGCAAATTAAAATTAAAAGATTTATTATTAATGATACCAATTGTAAATCCAAATTCAAAATTATCGCTACGACAAATCCGCGATTGATGCGCGGTGGAATTTAAAAATTGGCTTAAGCAGCTTGCGCAGTAAATGATTAATTTACGAATTTAAAATAAAGAATTAAATAAAGAAAATAATAAAAATAAATGAAAATATAATAGGTTAAAATTAAACTGATTAATATAACTAACCTTGATAATAGATCAAAATATTGGTTTTGTAAGAAGCATAAAAGTTAGCGCTACGATAATTTCTGCTCCCAAGGAAAATTAAGTATCCAATGGCAACCAAGGAAAATTAAGTATCCAATTTAAGCAAAGATTTGCGCATGCATTGAATTTAAATAATATTTCTAATTCTTGTAACAATTATTATTAAAAAGGATAATAATTATATTCTCTATACTAAATTATAATTTATTTATTAAAAACAAACATTTAAATAAAGTAATATAGCCGAGGTAATTCATCATTAAATTGTTTCGCTCCAAATTTAAAACTTAAATTATTAAAAATCTAATAAAAATAAAACACGCTACGCGGAATTTGAATTTGCCGCTACGCGACAAAAAGATCAATATTATTTATCACTTTTTGAATTAATATAAGCCCAAGAAGGATTGAACTTCTACTGATTTCTCATCAAGAAATTATTCTACCATTAAATTATAGGCTCTGGAGATAATATAATACAGATACATTATTATTTATATTTCTTAATTAGATTATTTGTTTATGGGTATCTTCTTAAGGATTATGTTTAGATTTTAAATGCCTCTCGCGGACGAAAACCCGGGAGCAAACCAAATTGGGATTTGAATTTAGCGTAGCGCCCGCTACGCGAGGTATTTTACAAATTTAAAGGATTATTTGCGGAATAATTTAACTCTAAATTTACATACTTATGTTTAACTAAACTACTTTTAGTAAATGAAAAATAAGGATTTTATATCTATTTTTAGCATTGTAATAAATTCTTTTTATAGATAAAAATTACCGCTACACGACGCTATGATAATTTATGCAAATTTGGAGCGCTCTAAAGACTGCACCGTAAGGATTGAGTGACTCTTTGGAAATTTAAATTTACAGCCAGCTACGCGGAATTGCTCGCAGCGAAGCGCAATAAACCTTTAAGCAATTCAAATTTGTTGACAAATATTTATTAGAAACGATCTAAATATACAGTCTGCTACAGGTAATTTAAATAAAAATATAATTGGCTTGCGCAGTGCAATTTACAATACAAAAGTTAAATAAGTTAATTATGGAGAACCAGGACGCGGTTGCAAATTGGGAGCAGCTAAGTTTAATAGACTTAATTTTATTATTAATTTTTAAAATGAGGGTAAAATCAGAGATTTGAACTCTGGACCACGTTGCCACAAAACGTTATTTTACCAATTAAACTAATCTTACCACTTTTATTATAATGTACAAAATTTTTTATAATTATAATTAAACAAAAAAAAAACAAAACAAAATAAGTTCATAAAATATAATATAGTAGATATTAAATAGTATTAGCTTATCTGATAGTAAATTATTACAAAAAACTATAAATAGACTAAGAAAATATGATTGTAAAGTGATTATTATAATTATTTTTTTTTATTTGCGCGTAGCGGTGCGTAGCCTAAATTATCGTAGTGGGAATAGCTACAAATTTGCGTATTGTTCGTGAAGATTTTATGCTGACACAAAACTTTTGAATTGTCTGCGGAGCCGCTACACTACGGAGCCGGAAGCGGAGCGGCTCTTCCCTACGGGAGTGGAGGATTTTGTTAATTTATAAAGATAGTGGTTAGTGGTTAGTGTTTAATATTTAATATTTAATGGTTAGAAAGTACAATATTTGAATTAATGGGTTTCCCTCCTCTCTTAAGAATCGTAGCAGGAGCAGGCAGGATTGTTTCACTAGGGATGGTGGGGTTATTTCTCGGCGGAACGCTCCGCGGACTAGAAGATTTGTAATGGGGGTTTGGGGATTTGTTATTTTATTAACTAGATATTTGTATTATAATTGGGTGCTTCCCTCCCTACGCGCAATTGCCCGTAGTGGGAGCGTCGTTACGTGATGCGTAGACATGAAACATTATTAAATTTAATGAGAAAAAACTAATATAAATGCAAATAAAATTTGTATGCAATTGATTATAAACATAACACTAAGATTAAACAAAATTAACTTTTTATGTTCTTGCAGTCTTAAAAAATATGGAGTAGGCAATCAATAATCTGCCTTGTATTTTAAATCTTGTAATTTAATAAACATTAAAATTTCAGCAGTGATTAAAAAAACATTACATATAATGATAAATCAAGCTATTTCTACATAAAAGCCACTGGTAACTGAATGGTCAGCTAGATATATAGATAATTGCAGTAGGGGTCTTGTAATACCTCAAATTATTAATACAGGTATTTTTAAAGATCATAATAATATAAATTTGATTACCTCAAATAGTAGTATAATACATTTATAAATTAATGATAATAACAAACTATTTGCCTCATAAAATGAATCAGAAAATTGTCAATTGATAACTAAACAATTTGGTCAATAATCAATAATTAGCGCAGAAAGGTTCTGTAAATAAATATAAACTAAAACAAAACTGAATTTGAAATAAATAGTAATAATAATTAAAGATATTACAATTAATATTAACATTAAACTAAAATATGCAAACAAAAAATCAAATCATGAAAGAGTTGATAGATAATTTAATTCCTCAAAAGTTGTTGAAACTCCAAATTTTTTATACAAATGTTTAGTTCTAATAGCAAATTTTTTTTTCATTGATATTTTCAATCAAATAAATTTCAGCTTCAGATTCTCCGCAAGAGTTTTAGCAAATTGAAGTTTACTTTGTATAATAAAAATGCTCCGCAGTCATTCAATTAAATTATTAAATGCTAACTGCGCGGCTCCGAATCGTTGCGCGATTTTCATCTTTACAATTGAATACGCACTGCTCAGTTTGTTGATAGATGAAATTAGCTTACGCCTAGATTTTTCGCTCTCTATTTCTCGTGAAGAACCACCTTCAGGTTTTAATATTGAATCCGGCTCCGCATCCAAGTAAGCTGAATGTAAAAGTTTGCGTGAGCGGTCCAAATTTGCGCTGTTTAATAAATCTTTCTTATTATTATTATCATTATTTTTATCATTATTATTATCATTATTATTATCAATATCTTTAGTATTTTGTTTTAAAGATATAGCGTTAGATCCAAATTCAAATATAAAACCTATGACTAAAATAATAAAAAATGAAAGAGCAGTATAAAAACCAAAACTATTAATTTCATGAAGAGAGACTGCTACGGGTAATAATAAAACTAATTCGATATCAAAAACTAAGAAAAGCATAGCCACAATTAAAAAATGAATTTGGAATGATTCTCTTGTTTGACCGGTAATAACTGGACTACCACATTCAAATTGTGAAAGTTTATCTTCATATGATTTATGTGGTGATAATAAAGTATTTAAACCTAATAAGATAATTGCTAAGATAGGTACTAATATAATTAAAATTAATAAAGTTATATTCATTAAGTATAAAATAAAGATAGAGAAAGTAATTGTGTACTATTTAGTAATAAAGTTGGTTTAAAAATAAACAATAAAATGAATAAAGTTAAAGTAGAAATTAATAAACTATGTACCTTTGTTAAAGGTAATTTAAAACTATGATTTCAATCTTTAAGATGTAAAATATTCTCGGATGCGGAGCCCGAAGGCAGCGTAGCCAAATTTGCTAACGTAACGCACGTAGCATCTGTTTCAATATTTAAATTATTAAGAGTAACAGAATCATCATTAGCAGTATTGGGTAATAATGTTGATTTTTGAGTATTGTTTATAGTTTCATTTACTAATAATACAACTATTCTTAAATAATAAGATGCACTGATTACACTTGTGATAATAGCTACAAAAGACATAAACCAATATCCACTATGTACAGCAGATAATAAAACAAATTGTTTAGAGAAAAAACCTAATAATGGAGGTATACCAGCCATTGAGAATAGACAAATTATTAAACAGAAAGATAATATAGGATTAGTAAATAATTCTCCTTTAATTGTAGATATAAATCTTATATCAAAATCAAATAAATATAAATTATTAGAATTAGCATATATTTTTATACCACTTGTATTTATAATATAACCAAAAGCCATAATTATTAAAAAAATATTTAAATTTGTTAAAGAATATTGAATAATATAAAATACAAAAGATTCTATTGATTGTTCAGTATTAATAGCTAAAGCTAATAAAATAAATCCTAAATGACTAATTGTACTATAAGCCAATAAACGTTTAATTCTTGTTTGAGCTAAACCTACTATTGTACCTACTAATAAAGATATTAAAGAACTTATTAATAATAAAAGATTTAATACAGAACTAGTATTAAAAGTTATTGCAAACAGATTACTATCTATATTATATTGATTTAAAATATTTTCATATATTGGTAATTCTATTATTGTATTTATAGAAAATCCACTATATAATTCTAATAATAAAACTAATATAGATATTTTAGGTATAATAGTTAATCAAATAGTTACTTGTGTTGGTGTTTCATCATACACATCTGGAGATCAAGAATGTAAAGGAGCTGCGGCTATTTTAAATAAGAAACCTATAAATATAAATAAAATACCTAAACTTACTCCACTGATTATTTGAGATATACCAAAATTAAAATCGAAATTTAGAGGGAAAGATATAGATAATAGACTATAAATAGATTCAAAATTAGTTAAACCTGTGAAAGTATATATTAAACCACAACCTAACAGTATAAAACACGAAGATAATGCGCCTAATAAAAAATATTTTAAACCTGATGATGTTGATGATTCATAATCTCTATATAAAGTTGCTAATATATATAAACTAAATGATTGTAATTCAATACTTAAATATAAAGATAATAAATCTGAAGCAGATATTAATAAAGATGAACCTAATGCACTAAATAAAACTATTAAAGAATATTCTGTTCTAGGAGTATATAATCCTATCACATTTACAGTAGGTTTCAATTTAGAATTAACTACGATGGCGGAGCCTTCTAAAGAATGTGATGTTTTGTCTAATATGAAGTTTGTTGAATAGTTAATAATATTATTAATATTATCTAATACTTTGTTATAATGAGTTTTATCTACTAAAGATCAAGCCATTAAAATAAAAGAACCTAGAAATAATAATAATCCATCGAATAATTGAGATATGATGGTTACATGGAATAATCCACTATATATACCTATTCCTGATCCAATTGACTGAATATATAAAGCATTAAAAGATAATACTCCGGAAAAGATAAATATTATAGAAGATATTCTAGCTAATAGTAAAGAAGAAATTTCTTTTCGTAATGAAGGTAGAGCAATTGCTACTAATATGATTAAGATACTTATAAATATCATTACTTATTTTCTGGGCGGAGCGCTCCGCATAAATTTGTTTAGATTATGCTTATTCTTAGTCTTAGTCTTAATCTTAGTCTGAACTTAGCTGAACTTAGCTTAGAATTCTAATAACTCAATATTGAGTAATACTTATTTTTTTTTTATAAATTAAAACAAATTAAAAGTCTTTTTTTAGCTTATTAAGACAAGCTCCGGATGCGGAGCAGAGCATTTACTCCAATTCAAACAGTTTGAAACGAGTTACGCATATTGTCACTTAAAATTACTTAAAACAATTAGTCGCGTAGCGTGTTAATTAACATCTAACAATTAAGATTATTAAAGATATAATATTTAAATGAAACAAGGCGGAGCAGGCGGCTGCATTTTAAATAGACTTAATTTAATATCGATCTATTTTTGTTAGAATGAATTAATAAGCTATAAATATGAAGATGAAATAATATTTAAGAATCATTGTAATAAATGAAAATTTGAATATTTAGCAATTTTCGGGGGTTAATTGGAGTATATAATAAAATTTCGCTTCGCGATGCAGTCTTTAGAGGTCTTGCAAGCATCCATTGGAAGCATCGTAGCTAGAATTTCTACAAATAATTTCAATACGCCGATCAAAGAATTCAAATTTCTTGTAGCTCTAGGCAAAATTTTGCAAATAATTAAATTATTCAGCAGTACTTGCTAACCAACTTAAATAATCTGGCATAGATACAGCTTCTATATTTATAGGCATAAATCCGTGTCATACTCCGCTTGGATAGAAATCAATGTCACCATTGAAACCCCCATATGATCTCTACGTGCACCTCTCAATGCATAGAGCTCTACTCCATATATTATAACAAGAATGAATAAATGAAGGTATTTATTTAAACATTGTTAATATATTTCAATATAAGGTATAATTTATTATTTCGATTTTACTTGTTTGTTAACTAATTTAGTTCTATTCTTACTAAATTTAACCTTAGTATAGATCTCTCGCTACGCGTTTTTGATCTGTTTTTCTTAAAATGTTACCTTCACTAGAATTATTGCTCCGCAGTCAATCATAGTGGCAAGATTCGTGAACTAATGCTAAATTTTCCTTCTTATTAGATCTAGTTTCACTCCAACTTTCCTTATGATGGACAACAATATTATCCTGTAAATCTAATTCTAAAGGATATTTACATAAATAACAAAGTGTCAGCTCTCTTTTTCAAAGTTCATAAAAAAGAGAAACAGATTTGTTAGAATGCAATGCTTCTTGCTTTAATCTAAAATCTAATCATTCTGTTTTATTTGTATAAATATTAGTCTTAAGCAAGCTTCTAGACGGAGCTAATACTGTTGACACTACAATATTTTTAATGTTCGTAGGTCATTTAAGTATATTCAGTCTAGGAATGTCATATTGTTGTCCTTTGTCATCCTTAAAGGCAAGACCAAAGAAATTTCATTTATTAGTTCTAAGGCTTTCATGATTTAGGGACTTAATTTTAAACACATTCATAGTTTTATTATCTAAATTATGTTGTTTCCCTATTTCCCCAAATAGCATATACTGCTTCATTAATCAAACAATAGATGCTTTTGGATGTTTTTTAATCAATCAAATTTTCAATCTCTTATATAAGAATGCTTTAAGTGAACTAAGTGTACCTCCAGCATTAGAAAATGAATAATAGTTAATTCACTCTGTTATCATTGGGTTAAGTAAAGCAATAAGTTTATAGGCCGTCAAGTTATAATGGTTTCTAAAGAAAATGATTAGTTTTCTTTTAAACTGATTAAACGTATTTGTAGAAGGATATACAAACAGTCTTGGTCTACCTTCCAATCTGTATTCAGGTTTAGTATGATGTAAAAATGAACTTTTAATGTGTTTGGTTCTCAACAAATACGAAAAAGTGTAACCTAAAAATTGGAAAGGTGTGTTTACACCGAACTTTAACGTTCTACTCTTATCAGGATTGATTTCTAAACCTCTTATACTTAAAAATGCATTCATTTTTGATTGAATAATTTTTAGTAATCGTTCTGATCCAGAAATAACAATAAAATCATCTGCAAATCTAACTAATTTGCATGCAATAGCTCTCTCCTTAAAAATACGATCTTTAGATAATCTTGAAACAGCTTTTACAGCTAATCGTCAACCATCTATTTCTCTATATCTTAAAGTTGTAAATCTTGTACTATTATTGAACTCTATTTTTGCTTCTTCTATAATTGTCTCCATTCCGTTAAGAGTAAAATTCATAAGAAGTGGACTAATAATACCTCGTAAACCAAACTCCACTTCTGTAGATTGAGCAGTGATATTACCGGAATTAAATTCAATAAATCCAGCTTTTAATCATCCTTTCAATAAAAAGAGATATTTTGGAGGAATAGGAACATTAGCTAATAATCAATCATGATTAATTTTATCACAATTAATATCAGCATCCCAAATGTATTGTATATCTACATATCGTTTCATGGTATTAGGTTTAATTTGCAAGTTTTTTTGTAAAGTACCAATAGCCATTATTGGGTTTCTTCCTTTTCTAAACCCAAAACTATAAATATCAGAATGAACTTCAATAATAGGTTCCAATAATAATAATACTAATTGCTGAGTAGCTCTATCTAAAATAGAAGGAATAGATAATGTTATCTTTTCATTGTTGTTTTTAGTAATATATATTCGTCTAAGTGGACGCGGAGCTAAAATCTTATTAGTTCTAAATTTTTTTAATTTTTTAAGTAAATCAAATTTACTCTCAAACGTATTCTTAAGAAATAATGAATCAACACCTTGGTGCGGAGCATGCGGATCATGAGGAGCATTCTTATTTTTACTTCCACTATATTTTGTTAATGATTCAATTGCAAACACTTGAAATAATAAACTATGGATAAATTTCTCAAAAAATAATCTTAATATTCGAGAATTTATTCCTTCCTTTTTTGAAATTTCTGCAAGGGAATGTTGGCTTTTTTCAATGAACATGGTTAATTCCTTTTTCTGATTAGAAGTTAATCATTCTTTTTTTTCAAACTGTTTTAAAATAGATTGATTTAAAGATTTGTCCAATGAAGGTCTAGTAGTTACACTTGTAGCATAACCACGTTTTCTAATAAAGAGTTTAGACCGCCCACCATTATTACAGATTCTGTAAGCAGGTCAATTTTGAATTGTGGCTGATCTCTTCAGATTAACACAAACTTGGTGACCATCCTGCCTCCGCAAAACTATAAGAAAAAGATTACTCCAATTCTTACTTCTATTCATCAATAATAAAAATATAATAATAATATTAAATAATGATAAATACAAGAATGTTAATAATTTAACATAGTTTCAGCTCGATTTATACCATTTAAATTCTTTGACAAAAGATGATAATAAAAAGAATCCGGAGTTACCTAGTTTACTTGAATTAACCGACTTAAATAATGTGTTCCTTATTCCTGTAACCCTGCAAATAATCTTATAACTACTAACTAATATACCTTCTTGCTTAAGTATATTCTTAATTTGCAAATCTAATCTATTTAAGCTATTACTATAGGTAATATGTAAGAATAGAAAAAATTTTTGAAATAAACCACCATAATATCTCAAACGCGTTAAAGAGCCTTCAAACGGTTTAAGCTCCACATTATTTTTATCCAAATTTAAATGGACATACCTAGTCTGCTTAATATTCTCCGCGTGGGCCGTAGAAAATCAGCATATTAGGATAGATCACCAATATGAAAAATGAGTGATATATCTTCATCCCAATTCCGATAAGAGAACGTCGTAACTTACCCTGGGCCGACTAGTAGGGAATGTTAGTAGTATTTTTACTTTCCCAGAGTTAATTCATATACCTAGTCATAAGCAAATTTCAGAGCATTGTCCATAAAAGGTTCCTGTTCTATCTACTAAAATAGAAGCTTGATTTAATCTACCTGGTGTACAATCTAATTTTAATCCTAAAGAAGGAACTGCAAATGAGTGAATTACATCATTAGCTGTTACTATTAATCTTATATGAGTATCAACTGGTACTACCATTTTATTATCAACATCTAATAGTCTAAATTGACCTAATTCTAAATCTGATTCTGGTATAAGATATGAATCAAAAGCAATTGAATCTCCACTATCTGTTACATAATCTGAATATTCATATGACCAAAATCATTGTGAAGCAGTAATTTTAATAGTTATTGTAGGGCTAATAACTTCCATTAGTTTTATATTTTTAAAATTTTAAATTTATAACTATTTTAATATTAAACTGAAATATTTAAATTATTTATATGAGGCCGGAGCTTCGCAGCTCCGCAGGCACTATTTTATAATAAAAATAAAAAAGTTGGACTTTGTCTTTAATATTAATTGTTTTCATACATTCGTTAATAAATTGAAATTAATTATTTTTTTTTCAATATAAGTCTCTGAAGATTTAAAAATTAAAATGTAAATTTAGTAATTATTTAAACAATTTCTCTAAATCTAAATCTTGCAAGTAATATTATTGTAAATGATAGTTTTATACTTATCTTTATTTTTAAGTACTATATTTATATTATCTTCTTGCATATATTGAAATTTATGCTGAACTAAGTATATTTTAAGCTATATCAATCATTGAACTTAATTATTTAAATAATACGGGTATGCTGACGCAGAGAATTATGAGCTCAATTTGCCTCCGGATTATTGGTGCCGGATTGTTTGTAGCTTGTTAGTATTTATTTAAAATATATATGATAAGATCATTAAGTGATGAATAAGAATAATCCAGTAAGTAAAGTAATCTAAAACTTGGAAATGCAATAGCTATTAAAATAAATGCTGGTACAGTTGTCCATATAAATTCTATTAATGTTCCATGATTTAAATATTTGTGAATTAAAGATGATTTAGAACTATGAAAAATGTAGATAACATTCATTAATACTCAAAATACACCAACAGAAATAATAATTAAATAGAAAAAAATTGTATTATGAAGATCTATTATTCCTGTAAAACCAGGTGTAGCTGGGTCTTGAAAACCTAATTGCCAGTTTTCAGGTGCATCATTAAAAATAGTTTTAAAGATAAAAAGAAATGGAAAAAAAAACACTTTAGGTTATATATTTTTAAAATAATTATCAATCTCAGTTTACTTGATTCTAAATCTTAAATAACAAATAATTAATAACAATTAACAAATTACTAATTAGTAATAATTAATAATAAATAATTAATAACAATAACAATTAATAAATAACAAATAATTAGGAACAAATAATTTATCTTTTTGTTAATTAAAAATGCTCTCCACCTACGGGCCATACGCAGAGCCGCCTCCGTTTAAACCTAATAATAATTATAAATTAAACATTTTAATCTGTTAAAATTTAATTTGAAGTATCTATTAAATTGAAAATATTTAACTAATCAGGACGCGGTGCCTCTTGGGTGCGGAGCGTGCGGAGCAGCAGCTAATCTACTCATTTAAAATAGGATTGGCTCATATGATAAATGGTTTAGTTTAGAAAAATACCTGGTTATAATTTTAATAATTTAAATATAACACTTTAACATTATTTATGACAATTACATAAATTTACCTATCATATAATTTAATTATAAAATGAATCAATAAAATAATGAGATTTAATATATGTTATCAAAGGTATCCTAAGATTAATCTTTGGAAATTTTTATTTAGGTTTTTAATTTGTTGCAATTCTTTTATTTTATACGCGCAACGATGTGGAAACGCGCAACTCCGAAGAGAATTAAAATAAAATCTGGAGAGTAAAGGATTCGAACCTTTAATAATTAATTTATTTAAGTAGTCTGATCAGATTCTGCAATTAGATTCAATATCTAAAAATAAGTATTAATTAACAAACACATGCCTAATTGTTGCATTTGTTTAACTAAATAAACAATCGCGGTGGCACTACGCGAGAGATTTGTTCGTAATTTCTAATATTAAATTATAATTTTATTTTTTTTGTTTGATTTTTTTGTAGAAATAAAATATCTTTAATAAAGATCACAAATTTAAAGTGATCAGTTTAGAAAATGGAATTTTAGCTATTGTATACGACAATAAATTCCAAGCTGTTTCAATAATACGTTAATATTAATTATTAAACCATATGGTTATTATTGATTTTCAAATTAGTTCTTTATCAAATATTGTTTTAAGGGATTTTGGGGTTTTTTGATAAAGAAAATTAATACTTATAGAACTCTACTTTTTCAATTGATTAGTTATTCCAATAACGAACTCTCCTAATAAAGAATAAATAATAAGAAAGATAATTTACTAGGTTATAAAACAAAAATATCGCTGCACATTTGCGCTCACCTCCGGCGACGGAGCCCGCGTAGCGAAAGAAATGAAACTCATATTAAAAAATATAAAAATAGGTTCCGCGGAGCGAGAATAATAATATATTAAAGAAATTAAAACATAAAATAATTAAAGTTAATTAATAAAAAAATATATCTACTATTCTACTTTTATACTAATTAATTATATTAAAAATGTAGATTTTTGAATTTGCATTGTCACACATTTAAAATAAAAGCGAGTTGAGGAATTGAACCCCAGCTAACAGAACATGAACCTATTGTGCATCCGTTACACTATCTCGCTGAATAAGAAAAGTTTATAAATCATTAATTATTTTTACTATAATTATAAGATATGATAAGTTAAATTTACATATTTACATATTTACATATTTATCATTACTACTTTTAGTTTTTTCCAATTTAAATTTTAGTATTTAGAATTTAACGAGCCCTCCCAGATTCGAACTGGGATTACCCTAATTGACAATTAGATGCTCTACCGAATTAAGCTAAGGGCACTGGATTAATATTTCACATTTTTTTTGAAAGAAGTTTGTTATAGCTTCAAGAGAGATTTGTTCTATTTTAGAACTTATTTAAATTATATAAATTATAACTTATAACAATATATCAATTATAACAATTAAATAACTAATTTATAAATTATAACAATTATATAACTAATAACAAGAGCGAGGTGACTTGAACACCTACTAAAGATTTTGGAGATCCTGATACTAACCAATTATACTACGCTCTTTCCAATAATAAATTATATCTGATACTTATATAAAGAACTCCGCCCTCCGGAGAGTTGTTATTTATAGATATATAAATTATAGTTGTTGTATTTTTTTTTTAGTTTATAAATTTTTATTAAAATTTGTTTTTGATTTATAATAAACTTCTTTTAAATTATTTAAATCTACTTTGTAGCGATATAGTCAATTATTATATAAATAAATATTTTAGCTTGCGCAGCAAGCATTTGCGGGTTTAGAAAAATATGAATATATAAAGGGGGTTAATTAATTATTACCTAGTTTAGTTATATACATTCTTATTACTTGTTGAAATGTAAACAAAGGTAATATATATTTTGAAAATATTAATATTAACCCTAGTAATGCTAAGAATGCAAAAGACAATTGATTAACAAAATAAAATGGGATTAATTGAGGCATTTATTGGATTTTATTTATGGCTCTTATTTAAGTCATTATCTGTTCTAAGTTTTCTGACGCATCTTAATTACATAATTTTAAATTTTAATTTTTAATTTATACTATTGGAAATACTCTCACCCGTAGTGGGCGGCGGAGCCGCACTGTTTTTACACAGAATATTTTATTTTTAAACTGGTTTTAACAAATTTTAAATATTGTTATTTAGGTTATTAGGGCCGCACAGCGGATTTTTTGTGCATTTGGTAAACTCAAATTTCCTTTAGTAGATTTAGTTTAAAGAGTTTAGGTTTTAGGTCTTAGATTTTAAGATTTAGGTTTTAAGTTTATGTATTAAGTTAGAAAAGGAATTTAAAATAATGTTAAATTTAAGAACTATCTCTGCTTCCGCGTAAGCGAGGAATTTAATAAAGCAATAAATAAATATAAATAACATAAAAACAAATTGATTGATATAATAATGTATGAATAAGTCAATAAACTAATTCTAGTTTTTTATAATATCAAATGCTTGGCTCCTTTATAAATCCCACTTAAAATTTGTACTATTTTAATAATTTAATTAATAATTAAATAAATTTAGGAAAGGTAAAATTTAGTCCACCTACGGAACTGAAGGGAGGAGTCCAGTTAGATTTATAACTAAGATAGAGTTAAATTGTTTAAATGTATAAATATTTTATTTATAATGAGATATTGAGGGTATCTTTATTTAAAAAGAAAATGAAATAATAGGAAGGCCCCGGCCACGGGCGTTTATAAGCCACAAATTCACCGCGTAGCAAATGCTTGCGCAGAGAACAATAATTTAACTTATTTTTTAAACTTTGTTAAATTATCACTTTTATATTATTCTAGCTCTTAGTAGCCGAAATTAACGTAGCGCGTTTGTCATAATGATCGAATTTAGTGATGCAATTTTAATTTACTAAATGAAATTCCGCTTAATTCCGCGTATTTGAAAAAGGTAAAAACATATAAATTATATAAAGTATATAAAGTAGATAAAGTAGATAAAATATATAAATAAACATTAACTGTTAGATAACATTTAGTATTAATGAAATACAAGGATTTTAATTTGGAGGTTAATTAAGATTTTATATTAATTTTTAATTTTAAATTTTTGTTTTATTTATTATAGTGAAATAAATGATAATTATCAATTACCAATTAAAATATTTAAATTAAAGAATGACAATAAATTAGTCCGCAGAGCGCTCCGCCAAAGTCCGCATAGCGAGCGATTTAATTTTTTTTAAAGTGAATGACAATCAATAAAATTTAGTGGGGGTTAATCATTAATAATTTTAGTTTTAGGAATTAGTTTATACATTTAATTGTTATAATAATAATAATAATTAAAATAATAGACTAAGATTGAGCAGGTAACATTTTAAATGCATGTAAAGGAATTGGAGATGGTAAAGCTCATTCTAGTGTACTAGCTGTTGATATTTCATGACTTTCATCGTTCATAGTTGAGAAATATGAAGGAATTGCTCATGGATTATTAGAACAATTAGGTTGGTTAGCAAAAATATCATAAATTATATAAATAAATATTATTGTTGCTACTACAGATATTAAAGATCCAAAACTAGAAACAATATTCCATGCACTAAATGCATCTGGATAATCTGGTATTCTTCGAGGCATTCCTGCCATACCTAGGAAATGTTGAGGGAAGAATGTTAAATTAACCCCAATAAACAATGTTCAGAAATGAACTTTTCCTAAGAAGTCATTATATGTTCTACCAATAATTTTTGGTGTTCATAGATAGAATGCGGAAAATAACGCAAATACAGCTCCCATTGACAAAACGTAATGGAAATGGGCGACAACGTAGTAAGAATCGTGGAATGCAATATCTAATGAGGCATTAGAAAGCACTACTCCTGTTAACCCACCAATTGTGAATAAAGCTATGAATCCAATTGTAAAGATTAAAGGTGTAGTAAATCTTAAACTACCACCGTATAAGGTTGCAATTCAAGAAAAAATTTTTATCCCGGTTGGAACCGCAATGATCATTGTTCTATATTTATTTTTAGTTATAGAGTACTATTTCATCTATTTTTCAGTTCCAAAAAAGTATCTAAATTTTGATAAAATTGTATTAACTAAATAATTAAATTAGGACTTTGTCTTGTTCGAAATGAAGTAATAAATCCAAAAAAAAAAACCAAATTTGCTTGAATTATTTATATTAATAAGCTGAAATTTAAATTTAAACCATCGCTTTTTCGATCACCACGTGAAGTCTCTGAAAAGCTTTAACAGCTTTTGCAAATTTATTCTTTAATTATAAGCGTATCATTGATATTTTAATAACAAATTGTTCAATAAGTTTACTCGCTACGATCATATTCCACTCCGCTTTAGTAATTTAAAATGTTTTATCGCTACGGGGACTAATTAATTTTAATTAGCTTGCACAGAAGATTACTTGGTGTGGAATTTGGGCAATTAAACGGAATATTTTCTGCATTAAGTGGTGTTTTAAGTAATTATTTCTAATTAATAAGGTAATTTTGTCTGTTGTGTTGCATGCTAAATTTGTTATAAAAATAACTATTTTAAATAATAAATAATTTATTTTAACACATTTAATAAATTCTGATATTACATAGAGGGTATAATATAAGGATTAACTAACTTAAGGTTTCTCTCCCCCTACCGCTACGAAATGAACTAAATTAAATAAATGAAATAACTGAAATCGGCTCCGCGCTCCGCCAATGCATTATTATAAGGATACTTTTTAGCCAATATTTGTGTATTTTTATTAGTTAAATTGTTAATATCAAAGTTAAGATTTGCAACAAACATACAATTAAGATTGCCGCTGTAAAATACGCTCGAGTATCTACCAAACATAAAATGAAATGTAATAAATAAATAAAATATTTCACTTTATATTGGACTTTTGCTTATTCTAATTTGTAAATATTATTAGAAGATTTCATAAAGTCTCTGAGGGTAAAAACAATAATTATGTTTTATATACCCTGCGAATAACAAATTTTAAATAACAATATTATTACAAGGCGGAGCCGATTCCATTTCGGAGCGGATCATAAATCTAAAATAATAAAGTATTATCGTTTAATCGCACTAATTCATTGTAATTGTTATTAATATACTTATTTTGTTTTCTCGCAAATAGAAAAATGATTATTAACAGAATTACTTATGTTAACGACGCTAATTAAGTCATTTAAAAATAATTAATATTATATTCCTAATTTATATAGCGGATGCATATTTTCTACAACTAAAGAACTCAGTAAGTCTATACTAAAGACTGAAACATATATTATAAACCTACTTATTTTACCTAATATTGAACTAAATAAAATTTGTTTAATTTTTCAATACTATAAATTTGCAAATTCGGTTACCCGGTTTACAATGTAATATACTAAGACAATGAATAATATATATTCTCATTAATCAAGAAAATTTAACATCATACTTTCCATTTAAAATGAAATATAATAAATATTAATAAATAAAGCATCTAATCCTACTGAGAACATATGGTGCAAATTAATATATACACATTAAAAATTATCGTGTATATTGGACTTTCTCTTCATCTTTCTTTTTAGTTAATTACTTTTTAATATATAATACAATAAATGTTTATATAGATTATTATGTTTAACTTATTAATGTTTTATTTAAATATATATCTACTTTAATATATTTATCATTTACTAATTTATCTAATAATTTTATTTTAGCTAAACCTTCTGCATCTAATTTAAATTTATTGTGTAATAAAGCACCATCAACCTTTGCAAATCCTATGAACCATTGTAATCATATAGGATTTATATAATGATGTTATTTATAAAAAGCCTAAAAATTGAAAGATACTCCACGTAAAGTCTCTGAAACTATTAAATCATTTTTAACATTTACTATTGAAATTTATAATAACATTCTAATATTATAATAAACAATAAAAATGCTAATATAGCTTGCTATTTTAACTATCAAGGACGCGGTTGCCTCTTGGGTGCGGAGCAGCAGCTAATATCTGTTTTTTTAACAATAATATGAGCTCCTATTTAATAGTAAGAATGTATTCAGAATGTAATGTATAATAGATCATACTAACAATAATTAAGTTATTTTTAATTTTGATACTATTTACAAGCGAGAATACAATGAATTCTTAAAGCAAATAGTGGAATTTAATTACCTTTTTATCACTAAAAAGGAGAGCCACCTTTTTGTAAAGTAAAGATGCTCCATACTAAGAATCCAAGGATTCCAATTGAGAACATGGCATAACTGATCTATATTACATTTAGTATGTTTTATTGTTTATATTTATGTTTACGTTTAGAAATTAGATTAGATTTATTTCTTTAATTTCTTCTCTACGATCTAATTCTTTAGATTTAAATAAATAAATAGCTTTTTTAAAATCGGACGCGGAGCTCATAATCTAATTGTTTAATATTATTAAGATGATAAAGATCAAAATGAGGTATTATGATGCCATTTGTCAATATAAATAAAACAATACAGCATACTTGAATGTTTATAATAGAGCCAGACTTTTTCTTAGTTTTAATTACATGGCTCTGCAAATTGAAATTGAGCGTAGCGACCGCTACGCGAGAGCGAGTATTTATTTTTATAAACTTTTTACGTAAAGTCTCTGAGACTTATAAGTCTGCTAATTTAAAATTTGAAATTTTTTAAGATTTTAATTATTAAATAATACTTAAGTAAATTGAAATTATTTTAGCATAGAGTAAATTTTCTCTCGCAATTGGCATTTAGAGAGGGCCTACATTTGACCATTCCTAGATAACCAAATATTGATTTTCCTGAGAATGTTGACACAACATGACTAACTATTCCGAATCCAGGTATAATTAAAATATAACAAAATTTTTTGGATAATTAAATAATCTAATATAAATCAGATTTATTTGACATTATCACTCAAGAACTCACGCTCTTGTTAGGACTTGATCTTAATCTATTTGATCTGAATTATTTCTATTCATTGTTTTTTTAAGTTTAATTATTTTATTTAATCCTAAATCTGTTAAATGATCTTTATTTTGAATAATTATATAAGCTTTTCTCCATTTTAAATAATTAACATGTTTTGAAGAAAGTAGATGAAAACGATCAAAATAATTAATGACTTTTTTAGCTGAACCAAAACTAGTAGACCCATAATAATAAGTATCTTGACTTTTTCTATATCCAATATTGCCACCTAAAAAGTTTTTAATTAAAATTAATAAATCATCTTTTTTTTGATCGATTTGAAAATTTAATCTTACTTCGGTTTTATTATTTCTATGTATTAATTTAATTTGGAAACTCGCATCTGCATCCGAAAAACCAGATAATCAATAATTATTTAAATTAATATCATCATTAAGCCTAAAATCTGTAAAAGCACATTTTTTAAAATAATCATTTACTAATATATTATTATTAATTTGATTTAATTTGTTTTTAGATCTTAATTTTCCGTTTATTAAATTTAATATTTTTAATAGACCACTACGGTTAGAAACAACTAAAATAATAGCTTTTTTATTTTTAACTTTATAAATATTTCCGTAACCTAATTTACTTTTTATATAATAAGCTAAAGAAACATCCAATTCATTAAATACAAGGACTAATTGTAATGCTTTTGAAAAATGACCATCACCATCGATTAATCCAGCTAAATAATGGCCAAAATCAATATCATGTTTAGGTTTTAAATGTTTAGGAACATGAATAGAAATGTTATATATATGTTCAGATTCGGTAGATTTGTAGCGTAAAGTCTCTGAGGTTCAATTATTAGTCAATTTAAGTAATTTCTCGTTACTATTGTTAATAAATTTACCTGCAGATTGACTTCTTTGTTTTAACTTTATGACTATGACTTCTAAACAGTGGGAGTATTTAAAACTTAATGAAGTTATTCCTGCACATAGCCACATTAAGAAGCTTATATTTTTAATACAGTTTACTTCTGGATGACCAAAGAACCCGTTTTCCAAACCTAATAAAAACTTTCATCTCTTTCGCTACACATACATTGTGAAATTTAGTGTAGAACTAATAGGTCCATGTACTATTTCAATTATAACTATCCCATAAAGTGGTCAGATTTAGTTTAAGTTTAATATCTTCAATAGCCTTGTGATTAGAAAAATCTAATGGAAAAACCGACTGTACATTAAGCATCATTTCAGACACCCACCAGTGACCCAGTCTGTAGCGATCGCTTAGACGACCGACGGTCTTTAGCTGAGAAAACTATTAACCGTAAATTACACTAGCATAGCCTAACAAATATTTTGTTAATTCACCCTGTCAGGCAAAACTTATCAACCCACATCACTAATTATAATAAATAAAAGTTATCCTTTCTAAATTCAAATCTTTAATTGTATGCGGGCGGAGCCATTTACAAGTATTTAGGATATATTTAATTTAATAATTAGAGAACCTTACTATTCATTTTAAATTCTAATTTTATTAAATGAGCAGTTACAAATTTGCTGGCTCCAAATTCCAAGGATGCTTAACGGGGAATTTGCGGAGCTGCAATAAGATTATTTTTTTCTAAGAATTACATAGTGGTTTAAAGATAAGGACTAGAAAATGGTATGATGAAATAATATATAGAATTTCGTTTTCATTTGCCAAATTAAATAGTTCAAATAAAACTAAAAAAAAGAGGTCTGATTAGTATTTTTAACATCTGCCTCTTAGGCTTCATAGCTTAAGCTAAACCATTTCCTTTTTTCCCACATTGATTAAATATTATTTACAAATTCCGTCAGTTAATTTTATCATTTCCTTTCTACTTTCCAAATTTAAATTATCTTTGTTGATTAATCCTCCGGGAAGACGTAATTGTTTCCATAATAAATAATTATTCTTTTGGTTAGTTTTAAAGTATGATTATCAAAGTAAGGCAAAATAGATACGTTGTTTATTACTCCGTTTACTGTATATTGTCAATTATTAGGTGCAGAATGTTGACTAACAAATCCTACATTAAAAAGAGCAGCAATATGTAAAAATATACTCTTATTAATATCTCATTTATGACTTAAGATAAATCTCAAATGGTAAGCTAAACTATTTGAGTGCGGAGCAGAAATGATAAACTAAAACATCCTGCTGCATCTGTAAACCCTGATAATCAAGAATCATTTAAAGTAGGTAAAATTGTATCCATAATTGGTGCTATAGTATCTAAATTTCTTCTTAATGCTATAAAGTTATAGGTAGCTAAAAAAAGTAAAAACTTGGCATTCCGTGTGAAAAAACCATATTTCTCGCTACGCTGCCTTCGGCCGAGCGGAGCCGTTAAATAAAAGACAGATCATCATAAGATGTTTCATATCTTGAATAATAAATCGATAAGTTTTATTTATTTTAGATTGTTGAATAACTTGACCAAAACCTAAATTTTTAAGAATATAGTGTAAAACTTGTAAATCTGAATTACTATGAGGGCTCCGCATCCGGAGGCAGAAATAACAAATTGTAGTCCTACTCTTTTTATTATTATAAAGGAACCATCACCTTCTGTAAAACCAATTAGCCAAGTTAAAAAAGATTGACTAGGTTTAGGATGATTAGGATACAAAATTTCAAACATTTTATAAAAAGAAGAAAAAATCAAATGAGGCCAAATTTGGAGGCAGTAAACAACAAAGATGCTTATTTTGAGGTGTTATTAAAGGTACAGAGGATAAAGCTAACGAATTTATATAATCAATGTTTCTTAAGAAAAGATGTTGATAACTTATCTATTATTTAAATATAATAAAAGATTGTAGATGACTTTTATTTTAACATAATTAGATTTATTATTAAGGGATTAACAATGTTAGAAATTGACTAAATTGGTGGCTCCCGCTACGAAGCGGAGCAAGCGGAGCAAGCGGAGCAAGCGGAGCAAGCGGAGCAAGCGGAGCAAGCGGAGCAAGCGGAGCCGAGCCCTCCTAATTTATTTATATCTAAGTAGATGCGTTAGCTCTTTATTTAATAAAGACTTATGAATAGATCTTCATTCATTATAAACATCTAATTTAGTAAAAAGAGGATAGGAATCAAAATATGCAAAAAGCAATGTAACAGGATTAGAACCTAATTTATAGCCTTTAAATATTATTCATAAACCAATAAATAAAGATTATCAATCATTAGTGATATTTTTAGCTCTTGTTAAAAATTTTAAAATCTAAACCCTTTTTTTCGATTTAGTCCCCCAATAAATAAAACATTTAAAGTTAGTATGTTAAATTATCTACTTTTTTTTATATTTATATAGTAGAAAAAGACTATATTTTTATTAATTTATAATAGTGAATGTATAGTCGTTGAAGAAAAATAATATTTTCTTGCTGATTAAACTTTATTAATATTTAAAACAAAATTTTAAATTATATCCTACCTTCCTAAATATGGATTCACTAATCCTATCCTAATAAAGAAGAGTAAATTATCGTAGCGAGATAAATTATTCATTTTTAGTTTTTTCAGCATATAAATCTTTTCGAATTCATAATAAAAATCCGCCCTATTTAAATTTGAGCACAGGGTCTCCCTTATCGTAAAAGTTTTTTTTTAAATTTATAATGGCTCTCGAAATGATCGTAGCGCGCACACCTAATTTATAATGTGTTGAAGGTTCCATATAACTTAATACTATTAATTTCAGTTTATCTATTTGATCTGCAGGATATAAATAATAGGTTGATTACGTTCAAATCTAATACTGCAAATTTGGAGCGCTACGCTTGCTCCGCAGCGTAGCGGGTAAATAATATCATAATTAGATTTTAATATAGAAATCAGTAACTCTACATCTGAAACGCTAAATGCATGAGTTTGTAAGGTTAATCCTTATCTAAAATAACCGTCATCCATTATTCATTGACCTAAGGCAATAGGACTTAATAAAATAAGCTGCTCCCCGTTGCGGAGCAGGAACTGTTTTTTTTTGTTCGTATTTCGTTGATCACTTAAATAATAGGGCGCTGCTCCCCTCCCTTACGGACCCGTATGGGGGAGGGCACCGCAGCAAATTTGTAGCCCGCAAGGGTTAATAAGGAGGAAGATTCTAAACTATTAGTAAATAATGGAGATAAATTTAAATGTAACTTTTTTTACACACATTTACATGTGCGAACGGAATATATCTTATCCTATTATTAATTATTTTATTACAATTTCAATATTTAAAGGATCATGCGTATATTCTCTGAAGATGTTAAATTCAACTTGCTTATTCTCCAATTAACAGTTACTTATTTTACTCTTTAATTAAAAAATATTATGCTTGCGCAGATAATTAATGAATATATGTTGATAAATCTATAGTTTTTAAATATAACTCCCTCGCGTAGCGGCTCCGCAGAAATTTGCGGCAGAGCCGGAGCGTTTTATTACAGTTAATCCATTTTTAAAAATAAATTATATAAACATTTACAGATTATTTAAATATGAGTAGTAACAGTTGTTCCTTAACAAATCCAAATCCCTTTTACAGGAGGCCGGAGGCAGCGTAGCTTCAGATTTTATGTTATTATCGGAAAAGAAGTTTAAGCAAATAGCAAAATTTTATAAATTACATTCACATGTAATAGTGGCTAAACCCTCTGAATAAAACCACCAGCAGCATCATAAAAACTAGTTGAAAAATTACGGTCGGTAATTAACATCGAAATTGCCATAAGTCTAGGCTCACGGAATAATAACATGACAACTTTTTATATATTAACGCTATGTTGCGTAGCTGAAAAAAGATATCTCATGAGTAAATTACAATCCTTTGTAAAATATAAATATATAATTATATACTATATAATAAATAAAAAGAAAAAAAAAACCCAAGAAAGTTAAAATTGTGAGCACTATTTACTCTAATATATACATATTAGCTGGGACTATATCTTAATAATCTAACTTGTAATATTTTTGTAAGTTATCCCTAATAAAGTAATTCTATTATCATTCATATTAACCTTAATATTGCTATCTGTTTTATGTTAGATAAATGTTGGAATCAGAATCGGAATCGGAATTGGAATATTAATTAGAATCTGAATCTACTAGGTTTAAAATAGTTTAAAACTTTAAATTAATAAGCGCTCCCGCTACGATTATTCAGAGCCTCCGACCGCGGAGCGAGCTCCGCAGAGATAATTGATTATTAAAGATTAAAATTTTACAATAGATTATCCTGGCGTATAGTCTCTGAGGTTTCCTAAAAAACATAGTTAATTTTTCTAAGGAGTTACCTGCTGATTATATTGATATAATAAATTAGATATTAACATTTCTAAATCTAAATTTCAGCATATATCCAAGTTTAAAGCCGGCACAATTTATGATATACCGGCTAATCATTACTTAAAATAACTTTTAAGAATGGACTATGATATCTACAAAATCATTTTAATTGTTTGTAGGATTACGTTCAGTCTCTGAAAAACAACAATTTATAAAATTTTAATTAAAACATATATGTTTTTGCTAGTTACACGAAATATTTTTAATTTTCACTATTTTTTTTAATAGTATAAAAAACCGAGCTTTCTAGTTCAATTAGTAATCTGATTATAACTACCTATTTTATGCTTGCGCAAATTGAGAACTTTCCTGCGGAGCGTTAATAAATAGTTAAACACTGCATTAATATATACAGGTAAAGATAATAATAACAAAATAGCTGTTACATATATACTTCATACAAATACAAATCAGCAATAAATTATATTAGGAGTCGGAGCTCATTTAAATTGTATTGCTAATTAGGACTATTTCAAATCAAAATTTAATGATAATTCCGTATAGTCTCTAAGATATTTTAAACTTATAAATTTCAACTTACAAGGAAGCGGAGCACGCGGAGCTTATTTATATATATCTGTAGGTAAATATAAACAATATAAATTTTAACTTTTGAATGCAAATTCCATTGTCTGCAAATTAACTAATCAAGTAAATTAAATTGTTAAGCTATTTTAAGTATTATAAGTTTTTATAATTTTCCTACATTTAGAAATTTTTATATTATCCGATATTAAAACATTATAAGGATAATATCGCTATTATATTTTAAAAATGATTAATAAGATTTAAACTTGTTAAACTAATATTTTTATTGATAAATTATCGCCACAACAATACGTCAATTGCCGCAGGTATAAAAAAATGTTTTGAATTTATTGCTTTAAATGAGAATTGTAATGGATTTAAGATAGATTAAAAATAAATATTAAATCAGGTTTCTAATTTGACAACTCTTAGGATATCTTTAAAATATTTGATTAACGGCAATTTGTGCATTCCCATACCGTTAGTTTTCATGTTATTTACCGTAACGATAAAATTTATAGCCTAAATAAAGAAAGAAAATAAACAAAAAATTAAGATTACGTTTTCCTTTTCGCAATGTATAACTGTTTAAAGGCTATTCGTACATTATTAAAACCTAATTTTAAATTAGCATCTCCTAATAATATTCCTACTAAAACCGCTAAACTTCTTGTATTTAAGTATGTTAAATCTCTAATAAATTTGGTTATTTTAGGAATTCCTAAAGTACTGTCTAATTTAGAATTAAAAAGTACTATAGCAGTACAATTAGTCTTAGGGTAGAGAGATTTATTCACTTTATTTCATTTATTAATTATAGGGATAGCAGGTATTAAATAACTCATATAAATATAATTTTCTTTCTTTAATAGGACTTTGTCTTGTAAATTTATTATTAATTTACTGCTTCGTTAAGTCTCTGAAAAATTTAAATTTTGCTTATTTAACTAAATTATTTATGATTTATATTTTATTAATGTAAACTTTATTATAAAAAAATATACACAATAATAATATCTAAATACACAATGTTATTATAAGCATTAAGAAGCATTCAATATTCTTTAAAAAATGCACTTATTGATAATAGCATTAAAAAAATACGGGCACATTTATATTATATACCTAATAAAGATGATACCCCAGCTAGATGAAGACTGAAGATAGCTAAATCAACAGCAGCACCTGAATGAGATTGTATACTTGATAATGGAGGGTAGATAGTCCAACCCGTTCCAGCCATATAATAAATATCTAAAACAACTGTAACAAAATATTGTATTTATAAGTATTAATTTTGAAATCTTTTCTATTTTCCTTAAATTTAAGTTTAAGCGAGCGAAATAAAATATTCATTTATAATAGATATATTAAATATAAAAATCATTACATAAAATTTTAGATATTAATTAGGATTTTATTTTATCTTATAAATATATAAAATTAAAACGTAAAATCTCTGAAGGTAACAATGAATACCTTGCTGATAATTTATGAATTCAATTAAATTAAACTATTTTATTCTATAATTAAAACTGTTTTTGATAAGTTAATTTTAAAAAATAAAGATTAAGTGAATACATTTAAAATAATTCCCAGCATATAGTTTTATTGATTATAAATTTGATCATTTCTTTGCTGAGCTAATTAAGTATTATTACAATGGCCGCGGAGCGACAGATAAATAATATAATAGTTTAAACAATATGATAAATATTATAAAGGCACTGGTTATTTTTAACCAATAACATAAATTATTTTTATTCTCTGGCTGCTCCTTGCTCTTAAGAATCGTAGCGTCAGCGTCAACCGCTCAAATATCAAATTTTACATTATATTCTTGGGTACCATTTTCTACTAATGAACTAAGTAGTAATAATATTAGTGAAGGCGGCAATAATCAAAACGAGATATTATTCAATCGTGGAAATCAATAACTATCAAATTTTTATTTTATTTGTATAGTATTAGACTGTTTCTTCACCCTCCATAATGAACAATTATTTTTGCAGTAAAAAGTTAAATTTAGTAACTTTTAATAATTGTTTTACTAAGCAGGGGCATTGCATTCAGTCTTTGAGGATAATTTCTGCTAAACATAATAATAATATATTTACTAGCAAATAGCAATGTTGTAATATAATACTTTACAGTATTAAACGGCAGCAATACCTACTAACTGGAACAGACTTTCTTATAAAAAGAATTTGCTCATCCGAGCCATTAGGTTTAAAACCTTGAAATTTATAATCTATTTAAATAAAATTTTAAATAAATTAAACTAACACTATAATCAAAACACAGATTAAGCTGATTAATATTTTAATGATAAAAAAAAAAAAAAAAAAAAAGCTCCGCAGAATAGATACACATATGTAGTTTAAAATGAAATCTAAACATATAATTAAAACATAAGTATAAAAAAAAAAATCAGACTAATTTACACGCTACGAAATGAAATCGGCCGCTACGCGACTAATAAAAATTTCTTTAATTGGCTGCGAAGCAGATATATTATTAATATAATCCTTTTAAATGATCTCAGTTAAAAAGGTACGTTTACTATTCATATTATTTTTATGTTCTAATATCTTAACCTTGTTTTCAGGTAAATATGCGGTTTTATCTAATAAAGCTTTACCTGCTGCCCTTCAATCTAAACAATCTAAATGTTTACTACTATAAAGACTAAATTCAGAGAAGTAATCTATGATGATTTTAATATTACTTCTAGTACCAGCGGCTCCGCAAAATAAGATAATATGTTTTATCTTTATGATGAATACTTGTTCTAAGGTTAGTATTTAAAAATGAACTTATATTTAAAAACAAAGGTTCATAACTTAAGTTACTATGAGGATCTATCATTCTTTGTTCTATAGCTAAAGTACAACGAATTCGAAATTTTGTTTTTGTAGTATATCCAATCATGAAACAACCATCAGCATCTATGAATCCAGCTAACCAGCTATTACTACTTAAATCTGAGTCATCTAAAATAGCAGGTTGAATATTTATATTTTCTTTTTTTTATTTAAATATTCTATTAATGCATTGAATTTGATTATTTTAGGACTTCTTAAATGACTAGAAATTAATTGTACAATTTTTATTAATGAAGTTCTATTAGTAAAAAGTAAATCACAAGCATTATATTCAGTTTTTAATCTTATTTTACCACCTAATTTAGATTGTAAATGTTGACAAAGCATTAATTCTTTAATATTAAATGTAATACCCAATGTTGCACTATTTACCCTATATGTAGTTTTAGATTTTTTTAAGTGAAATATGACCATCACCCTCAAATAAACCAGCAAAATAAGAGGCTAAATTTGAATTTATTGGATTATTAGTATTATAAACCAAAGTATCCTTAGTTTTGTTATTATGAATGTTAGTATTTTCTAAAAGTAAATTTTTGTTCTTTTTATCGTCTAATTCAATTGTAGATTTATTTATTTTAGTAGATGCTCCGCACACAAATAGTTGTTGTTCTAGATACATTTAGTGTATTTAAAGGATAAAATACACAATAGAGTTTAGGACTAAACAAATTTGTAAGAATAATAAAATAGCTACTATGATAAGATAAAAACAGTTTAGAATTTTTGATTTCAAATTTAATTTGCTTAATTATTAATCGCCATATCAATTGCTCCAATTTGAACCGGTAAGAGGTAATTCATTAATACATAATCTTTCGAATATGAATGGACTATATCTTCATGTTAAATTTTATAATTTTAACAGCGTCACGTGTAGTCTCTGAGGATCCTACAATAAATCAAAATTTAAAGTAATTAACTAAAATTACATTTAAAATAAAATAACAATTTATGAACCTATTTTGTTATAATTTATATGAATTATTTTGGTTTCCTGCGGATTACCTATTTTAAACTATTCAACTTACTAATTATGACTACTGTACGCTTAATATTAAATAGAATTATTTAACTGATCTTATGAAATATTCAAATTTTCTGCCTGCGGAGCGGAGCCGCTACGCGGTGCCTATTGGGAGCAGCGTACGCGCTTAACAAAATTATGATTTATTAATTACTAACAAAGGTAATGAACAACTATAAGAAAAGAAAGTTTTCAGTTAGTTCTATATGTTGACTTTAAGGCTTTTTCGCAGACAGTGTCGTAATAAGAACAATTTCACAATTGAACACGGCAACTTATTATTATGTTTTTATTAATTAAGATTTAGTTATATTTACAATTCTTAAGATGACTTCAATGGTAAGTAGTTCTAGTCCTATTAAAGTCTTTTCTAATTTTCATAGCTTCATTCAAATGCTCCGCAGACAATGTAATATTATTTTGATTTTGTAATGATAAAATAAGTTGAAAATCTTTATAATCCAGATATTTAGAAGAAAGTAAAGGAAATTTATTAAAGTAATTAGCTATTTTGAGTAAACTATTTTTATTATGAGCTACTACAGTAAAACTATAAAATTCTTTATTATTAGAATTTAAAACTCTACTTCGACTATTAACACTAACTCCTAAAAATCCAGCTATTTTAGACATTATTGGGAAAAAGCTTACTTTATTTTCATATAAATCTAATTTATTGTACGTTTGTTTAATTTCTAATTTATAATATAATTGAATTCTATTTTTATTAGTTCTTCTATGAATGTTAATTGAAAAATTTGCATCAGCATCTGAAAATCCAGATAATCAAGCATTACTGTCTATTTCTGAAATATCATTAGATTTAATTTCAATAGGATGAATTTTGAGTTTAGAAAGTATGTTTTGAATTTGATTTAATTTACACGCTAAGTTGCGTAGCTGGCTCTGATTATTAATTATATAATTCTGAATTCAATTAATAGTACGATGTAAAGATTCTATTTTAGGAGTTCTCATATAACCATTTATTAAATTAGCAATTATAAAAACACTTACAATATCCTGAATTTGCCATAAAACATAACCTCTATTTGGTTTACTATAAACTTTTCCACATTGAGTGATTTGTTGTAAATATTCAGCCAAAGGTAAATCAGTTAATTTAAAAACAATTATAATATTTGGTAAATATTTTATGCTGACAGTTGAATTTTTACTATGTAATGCAAATGTACCATTACCTTCAATTAAACCCGCTAAATAAGATCTAAAATTATCATTATTAAACATATTTATTAAACGCGGAGCGACTGAATTAAATTCTTTATTGAAATTATTTGTATAAAAAATAGATGAAATAGAAAATTTAAGAATAGGATAAATTTCTTTAACTTTATTACTAATAAAACACACAAATGAACTCATTTTGTTACCGAAACCTCCTACACATTTGATAATAAACCTAATTGTAGTAAACAAACAGGGTTTTATTTTACCAAATAGACTTTATCTTTTTCTTTTAATTCGTTTATTATATCATGATTATTTGTTGATAATAATAAAAGACTTTGGTATAATAGTCGTTGAAGTAAACAAATTTACTTGCGAATTACTTATATTTATATTTACATTATGAATAGAATAAAATAAAATTTGAATCTACTAAATTACTGTAAATAATTTTAAAATTAATTATTATTGTTTTACTAATTCCAAATGTCGCGTAGCGGTGCTACAAAGAATTCAATATTCTATGCGAAAATTTCAATTTTGTTTAAATTAATTTATTTATTATAAGCTCCTCGCATATAACCAAATTAACTATAAATTAAATATTTCTTCAAAATAATTAGCTTGCTGCCATTTGTCCACTCCGCTCGCGGAGCGGAGCGCAAACAAGATATTATTTTAATTTGTATTGATTAATATGGTAATAGTTACCTTTATTAAATGATATTAACATAAACATTAAACATTATCGTTAAATATTATTATAATATTAAAGCAAATATTTGTTAAGGTAAAGTATTTTTAATTTAATAAACTCGGTTTTTAATCAATAAAATACAATTTAAAGTCCCCTAATTTGAATTTGAGGCCAGGCATACTTTATTTAATATGAGTAACTAAATTTATTTATTTTAGTATATTTAAGAGTAACATATTAAAAATGGACTTTATTTTTATTAATAAAAATATATCACGTAATGTCTCTGAGATATTTAAATAATGTATCTGCTGATTTACTTTTTTACTATTATGTAGAAATTTTTACTCTTATTCCAATTAATTTAGCTCATTTTTGTTACTGATGTTATGAATTTTATAAATTTACGCTTTAAGCAATAAAATAGTGAGCTTATTTTGTTTTTATTATATTTTGAAAGAGTTTTACATATGACAGTTTTTTCAGCATTAAGTGAATTTGATAATTTAAATTTATTGATTTATTGAATATTATAGGCTTTTGAACCATAAAAAAGATCATAATTAATGCATGGGCAGAAATTATAAGTGAAGTGGGAAATTAGACCTTAGATATTTGTATCTTTAGGGCCAAAGACCTCATCCCAAACCGTACGTGATACTTTCGCATCATACGGCTCTCACGGGTTATTAAGTTAAGAAGATGTGTCAGCTTCTATACTATTGCTATTGTCGAAAAGTACGATTTTCCTTTATGGACGCGGAGCTTATTAATATGACATGTTCTACAGATTGGTATCTGTTTTCTATTCATTCGTGACATCATACTAGTCATGTAGTCTAGTTTAATGGCTCTGCTCGAGTCTCTTAATTTACGTACATGATGCATTTCTATATTTTCACTACTCCCGCAGATTGTACAAGGATTACTTAGAACAGATTTGGATTTAAATGTGGTTTTAGCCAATTTTTCCAGACGTGCCATAGGGTTGATATTCGCAATTTTGGTAACGTGAAAAGTTTTAGGTTTAACTAGAGAAACATTGGGAAAGTTTGCAATTATTTTATTGTTCTTGTCTCGGATTCATATATTTTTGCCGAACTTGATGAATACCTTCTTAGCTGTTTTAAGTTTTAATTTTGAAGCTAAAGTAAGCACACAAGAGTATTTTAAAATATAATGTATTCTACCTAGTGAACCATAGTTATCCGCAAAAGAATAATACATGCTTATTCCCGTCCATATCTGTTTGAAGTGATTTACAATTTTACTTTCGTCGAAATGTAAGAATCTAGCAGATCTAGTTGGTTTACCTCCATTTCTAGCGAAACCTTTTTCAGATAGTTTGTCAACTAATTTCCTGATAGGAGCCATGAGCAGTGGTCTTGTATTGGACTTAATTCTAAAGGTAGAATCTCCTCTAGTTACTATCCGCAATGGTCTATTTGCTAAAGGGGTAATACTTATATCTGTACCTAGAAAATGTGCGGTGTCACCTCTTGCGTGAGTAATCTTAGTTTTTTCAAGGTTAAGATTTAACTTAAGATCCTTAAGCAAGAAATCCTTTATATTGTCTCTAATAGCTATGCAATCCGATTGGCTACCAATGATCCCAATTAAGAAATCGTCTGCGTATCTAACGTATTTTAGCCTTTTATAGCTTGAGTCGTTGTGCATTCGCGAGCCAATATTTCTGTCATGTACTTCCTTGATTTGGCCGTTTCGAGTCAGTTTTTTTCAAAGTGGATTCGTTTTACGACGTGTTCCAACAGTAAAATCTTTTTGTAGCTCTAGTACAAATTGGTCTAAACTATGTAGAAGAATGTTACATAATATAGGACTCACAATAGAACCTTGAGGAGTTCATATATCTGGAGAGTAAAATTGTCCTTGAAAAAAGTAGCCCGCTCTAAGAGCTTTGTGAAGAAGGTCTATGAAACCTTTATCTGTTATTCTCTTGGAGATAAGATGCACTAATAGTTTATGATCGAATGTATCGAAGCATTTACTAATATCTCCTTCTATGAACCAGTTAACTGCAGAAAATGTATTTTTTACCTCTTTCAATGCCGTATGACAACCTTTGTTTGGTCGAAATCCATGCGAATGTGTAAGGAAAGAAGGTTCGAATATTGCTTCCAGAATCAGCAGCATAGCACCTTGAACAATTTTGTCTCTCGGTGATGCGATTCCCAAAGGTCTCGTACCTTTACCATTAGGTTTAAGTATTTCTATCCTTCTTGCAGGTCTGAATTGAAAAGCGTTAGTTCTAAGTTCTTTCTTTAGTTTCTCGAATCATGATAAATTAATCCCATCCAGGGTTTCTAAGTCCATTCCTGGAGTCATGTTACACGGTGAAGATTTTATTTTGGTGTAGGCTGCTATTAAAACATCCGTATCACACATCAAATCTAGTACTTTTGTGTTAATAGTTTTAGTATCTTTAGCGTTCATATCTCTTAGGTTCCCCAATTTCTCAAAGCCCGCAGGAAGTGAGACCTTGGTTGAAATACCCCTAGACCCCTTCGCTAGTATTGGACTTAGCAATTTGCTTTTGTCTTTTCTAACTACTACGAGTCCTCCGTCACCCCAAAGCTTTCGCCCGTCGGGTGATCCCGAATTCTTATATTGTCCGCCGATTGGTCCCCTTAGGTTTCTCCCCTCCTTGAGGTTGCGTATGGCAACCCGACCATCTGATCGAATCAAGCCCAGAATCTCAACGTAAAAAAGTGGGCCCAAAAGATGGTAACATTCTAGTATACTAAAAAATAGTCTAAATAGAGTGGCTGGAACTGGGACCAGCATGAAAGGTTGTAGAGATTTGTTATCCTCACCATAGGAACCGTAGCTCGCTGATATTCTTTCAAACAGCTTTTCAACTATGCTATTTTCACCGCCTAGTTTGCCCAGGATGGCTAAGGTTGATGCTTTAAGGCTCAAAGACTTCGAAAGAAATTTCCACTTAGTCAATGGATTCGATTGACCCTGTGATATTATGAGTTTATCACTATCACAACGAATAATATAATAAAACGGCGCACCGTTAAACAATTGATGGTCTCCGGCTAAAAATTGAACACCTGGAGCTGATAACTCTAACCGCACTAATACCGAAAACGCAGTTCCGATCATCAAATTAATTACTTATATTTATAATTTAATTACAAGTTAATTATGTGGATTTTATCTTATACTCTTAATTACATTTTTCTAATATAAGTATTCTTGCATAAAATCTCTGAGTATCTTTGATACTGCTAATTTTGTCAATATCCTATAACTAAATATACAGGATTTAAAATAATAATTATAACTTTTATGAATTATACATAATAAGTATATTATTTTGATATATATTTTCAGCATAAAGCAAGATTTAAAGCAAGCATGATTAAAATACCTGCAAAGATTGAAAAAATTAAATAGAGCGTTCCTATTTCCTTAGCATTAGTTGAATACAGCCAATTCACCGGAATCTAGCCCTAAAAATCTTTGTAAAGGCAAACGGGTCAAGTATACACACTTTAGCTCATTGATCTAATTAACCTTATTAGACTAAAATAGTAATAATATACAATAATATAATATAATAATGACAATGATAATTACAAATTCATAATAATGTAGATAGATAATAATAACAATAATCCTGATAATGGAAATCAAAATTACTCGCTACGAAGCCGCTAAGCAAAGAAATATATTTATAAATTAAGTATATCAAACTTTTAATACTAAGTTAATTAGAAAATATGTCTAATAAAAAGTTTAAATATAAATATTAAAATTTATCGCTACGCGTAGAAATAAACTAAAAAATAAATAAGTGAATTTTTTTCGATCTTGGTTATAAGCCAGAAACTTGATATTATAACATATTAATAATATTATAAATTAATGAAATAATGAATTTGGAATAAAGGTGATTCGAACACCTAAAGGCTGTAAACCTAACAATTAGCAATTGTTTTAACCTACCAAATGTAAACTATTCCTATTACAAATTCTAAAAATTAAAATTTGCAATTTGCTAAGTTATTTTAGGAATAATTATGATTTTTTTTAATGATAATATTAACTTTATTCTTTATTACGCAATTTGGAATTTAGTAAACTTAAAATAATCATAACCAAACCATTTATAAAGTATACATAATAATAACATAAAAAAAAACTCCGCCCGCTACGCTCGCGTAGCGAGAGAAATTAACGACCCTTACCAGGATTGAACTGGTATAAATTGCATGAAGAGCAAGCATATTAACCATTATATGAAAAGATCTTAAAATATTTATATTAGATGATAATTTTAAATTAGATATAAGTAAATTTGTGATTTTAAAGGTTTTATCTTTCTTATGCCAAATCCTCTTTTAAAATAGAATTAAAAATAATGTATAAATGTAAATTAGTGTGACAATAAATTATTAAAGAAATGTATCAACATAAATTATATGATATTTAAATAAATTTAAATTTACTAGAATAAATGATAACTGCTAGATGCTAAATGTTAAATGCTAAATGATAAATACTAAATACTAATTGCTAAATTATCACATATTTGGCATTTGAATACGCAAAGTGTAGCAATTCCCCGGCTGACGGAACCAGCGTAACGAGATACGATCATTTGTGCGCATCGGAGGGCTATAACTTTAATAAGAGAAATTAAGTAATATGCTATATTACATCTCTGCCTCCGGCCTTGTTATAATTATAATTATAATTAAAAAAAAAAGCATGATGATGATTAAAATAGGGCACTGTGAGATTTGAACTCACGACTCTTTTGGAGTATTTATTTTCAAGATAAACGACTTAAACCAGACTCGCCCAAATACCCTTATATGACAATAATTATTTAACTTATTGATAAATATATTTAATTTTACCTTATGAATATAACCTTTATTTTTTTATCTTATTTAGACAATAGAATATTTTATTTAGACAATAGAGTAATTTATTTAGACATAAATAGAAAGATAAATTTAAAAAGAGATATTATTAAAAGTTAATTAACTATCAGCGCGTAGCGAGAGAAATATAGAATATAAAATTAGGTTAAAGTAAAAAAACAAAAAGATATAAGACCGAAGAGAATTGAACCCTTATAAACCTCATTATGAGTAAGGTGCATTAACCAATTATGCTACAGTCTTTAATTTAAAGAAGAAATTATTATAAAATAAATCTTTATAGAGAGATATTTAACAAAAATCAAATATATACTAAATTGATGAATTGACTACTTATATAAATATAATATATAAATTACTTATTAAATTTATAAACATTGTTATATTTAATAAATAAAAATAAATCACGTAGCGGCTCCCACTACGATGCGGAGCGGAGAATCCAGAGGAAATTTGCTCTTAAGAATCGTAGCGAGTAAGAGTTTTATGTTGGAATTTAAAAAAAATGACAGTTTAAGCTAAATTTAAATGTCTTTATTATAATATTGTATTGCCCATTGGAATTTGGAGCCAACATAGCGAGGACAAATGATTCATTTTGTATATTTATAATTGATCAATTTTAATATTCCGTAGGGCGGAGCCGGAGCTAGCGTAGCGAGAGAAATTTTAAGTTAAAAGATTGAGCAGCAAAGGAATCGAACCTCTAACGGTCATAAACCAATTCTTTTACAGAGAACCACCATTACCAATCGGTCACCTGCCCACTTATTTTATTTAACTTTTATAAATGAAATTACCACAAAAGATCACTCTTTTAGTTTTAGAAATTATTGTATGAAAATGTTTAATTTTAAATTTGTGTGTGAGAGCATCTGCAAATATGGAAATTTAAATTTATATAAATAAAACAGCAGTGCAAATTTCCTCCGGCCTCCGGGGAGCTGCGTAGCGCTCCGCAGGTGACGGTTATAAGCCAGAGTAAATATAATCATGATAAGGTTTTATCTATCTAATCTATTGTAAATAGTATTTATTATATTAGTATCTACATATCAAATATTAATTATATTTGTATATCTATTATTATCTAATATATGATTTTGTCTGCGTAAGCCAATTCTTTATGTTTATAGCGACTGCTCCCCTCCCTTACGGAATTTGCAATTGCCCGTACGGGGGAGGCTCTTAACAATCGTAGCGGCAGCTCCGCACTCAATTGGCAGAAAAGTTTGATATTTAAATTATATTATTATTTATATGCTAACATTTTCATGACATAATTTAACTAAATATAAAATATGATTTGCTATTATATTGAACTTAATTTAGGATGCACCCAGGCTTGAACTGGGATTTCATTATTAAAAGTAATGCACTTAACCACTCAAGTTCTGCAACCTCATTTATTGTTTATAAATACAATTATTTAGGGATTTAGAAAATATATTTTAGTTTGAATATGATGATTTCTCTTGCACAGCGGTGCGGAGCCAACGTAGCAGGAACAAGGAATTAGGAATTATGGCTCACGCTACGTGGCCCGCAAATTTTTGCTCCGCGCTCCGCCTGCTCCGCCTCCAGGGACAAATGAAAATTTAAATAGAATGTACCGCTCTTAATAATCGTAGCGGGTAATTTAAACTGAAATTAACTGAGTCGACCAGAATCGAACTGGGATAATTATTACCAAAAAATAACGTTTTTCCAAATTAAACTACAACTCAAAATTTATATTTAATTAATTATTCTTGCCGGCAACCGGAATCGAACCGATAACAAAGTCTTACAAGGAATTCGTTTTACCAATTAAACTATTCCGGCTATATTATATGTTAATTAAGTTAATATAAATTTATAATAACATTTTAGATTAAATTCAAATACTCATGATTTTTATTTTAACTGAGCCATAATTTGATGCGGAGCACTATTTAATTAATTTGTGATTTTAGTTTAATTTATATTTGTAGCGTTTAAAATATTTAATTTCATTGTCAGAACTACTAATTTTATATTTATAAAAAAAATAAAGTTATAATTTATATGTGATAAATATTAATTAATATTTTGCCTTGTAAGAGAATTGAACTCCTATATCTAAATCTTCAGATTAGCGCTTTGACCACTAAGCAAACAAGGCGCATATATAATTGTTAATTTTTAAAAATATTAATACAAATTTCTTCTTTTAACAAGTTAACTTTTCTGAAATTAATAATTTAATTTAACTCCCTGGCGGCAGAGCCGGAGCCTTTTTTAATACAATTAATTAAAATGTTCTTTTTCTCGCTACGCGGGCGGAGCCGCTACGCTGCCTTCGGCCGAGCGGAGCCGCTACGATTCTTAAGAGCAAATTTGGAGCCTCTACGATTGTTAAGAGCGAGCAGCACTACCTTACCTGATTGTTAATATGATTTAAATTTATATAAACTTATACGAACACTTAAAATATCAATTTCTTTTTAGTAATTGCTCATTTTATTATTAATATTCATCTGAATCAAATACACGCTACGATTATTAAGAGCGGAATTTGCGGAGCCAGAGCCGCGCAGCGGAAAAGTTATAAATACAGCCATCTTAGTCTGAATCTTTGCGTGTATATTTAATAATGAATCATTATTTATTAGTTTTAAATTTATGTTATAATTTTTAAATAAAAAAACCAGTTTAATTAAAAAAAAGATATGTTATAAAATTATATTATTCTAATTAGAATGATCAGTTCGATCAATTAATTAATCAAGGGGGTTAAATTTTTTATTAATGAGTTTTACTATATAGATATTAACAGGTTTAAGAAATAATCATGTTACTTATTAGTATATTATGTTTTGTAATGTAAATAATAAGTGTTTTTATTTGTTTAGATTTAGTAAGAAATTGGTGCAATATCAAAAGCAACTAAAATACTTGGTACAAGTATAATAAAAGCTACGGCAACAGGTAAAAGATTTAATCAACATAAATCCATAAGCTGTACCCAGGTATATCTTGGCAACAGAGATCTTACAATTACAAATAAAAAACAGAAAATACATGTTTTAATTCCTAAAATAATAGCTTGTATATTTAAAAAACTGTTATTTACAAATATTTCAGGCATATTATAACCACCTAAGAATAAAATAGCTGTAATACAACTAAATAATACAATTGAACTATATTCACCAAGGAAGAAAAATACAAAAGGTACAGCACTATATTCAGTCATAAATCCTGATACTAATTCTGATTCAGCTTCTTGCAGATCAAAAGGTGTTCTAGATGTTTCTGCTAAAATAGAAATAAAATAAAAAATAAAAACAGGAAATAAAGGTACAATAAATCAAATTGATTGTTGATTTTCCATGATTAATGTAAAATTAAATGTTCCAGTTAATATTATAATTATAAAAATAGCTGAACTTAATATTAATTCATAACTAATCATAGCTGCACTAGATCTTAAAGAACCTAATAAAGAATATTTAGAATTAGAAGATCAACCTGAAAATAATATACCATAAACACCTAAAGATGATAATGCTACAGTATATAAAATACCCATTGAAAAATCTGTAATAGCTAAACCTTGACCAAATGGAATTATTGCTCAACCTAATAAACTAAATACTAAAGTAGATACAGGTGCTAAATAAAATAAAACCTTATTAGCTTGTGATGGAATAACTGTTTCTTTAAGTATTAATTTTAAAGCATCTGCAAATGGTTGAAGAATACCATATCATCCTACAATATTAGGACCAATTCTACGTTGTAAACTAGCTAATTGCTTTCTTTCAATGATAGTCATAAAAGCTACGGATAATAAAACAGGTAATAAGATAGCTAATACATCAATTAATCCAAATAATAGATCTGAAATTATTGACATTATATTATTATTTATCATATTATTTATTAGTATAAATTAATCGCTCTTCGCTTTTTTTTTATTTATATAATAAAAATTAAACAATTTTAACCATATTTATTAATATAAATACTGTATACTATATTTTAGATTTACACAGTTTGATAAAAAATCAAAAAAATTTTTAAATAAAGTTGATAAATTTCTCTCGCTACGAAATGAAATAAATTAAATCGGCCGAGCCCATATAAATTAAAATCTTAATAACTTTCTACGGAGCGCTCCGCCGCAAATTGAACGTAGCGGAAATATGAAAATTATTTAGAGTTTAGAAATAAAGGTGAAAATTTAATATGAATACTATTTATTCTTATCTATTTATATAATATAATCTATCCTTTTTGCTCATTAATCTATCAAAAATAATATCATAATTTTAATTATATTATTGTATAAGATTTAGTTTTAATAAAGATAAATTCATTTGTAATGATAAGCTACGCAGCTCCCCTCCCTTACGGGCAAATTCCGTACGGGGCTGCTCCGCACCGCAGGGAGGAAATTTGCAGCTCCGCTCGGCCGAAGGCAGCGTAGCGGCTCCGCAGAAAATTAAATAGTTGTGTTATGATGATAAAATGTTCTTTAATTTGATATCAATAATTTGATTTAAATTAGGAAATTAATAGAATTATTTATAAACTAATATAAACTTGAGTTATAAAACAAAATCTAAAGTTTCCAACTAATTTGTACGCAAATAATAAATTTTAATATATTAAATTTTAAAGATAAGTAACATATGATAAATTAACTGAATCTTGAATATTAGTAATATATGGAATTTGTTGTATAAATTTGTACAAATTAAGCAAAGAACATGCGCTCCGCTGACTAAAAAAATTTCATTTATTCTGTCATCATAAATTTAATTTCTTGTAACCATAATTTAAATTAATTATATTAAGTTTAAATAAAAATATAATTGTAAGTTTAATTATACATTACATTGTTAATCAAATACTATTTAAGCTTTATTAGTTTAATTTTGTTGTGTTTTTAACCTTTTTTTGGCTACTAAATGACTGCAAATTTCCTCCGTGGAGCGCTTTGCAAGCAAATTAAAGTTATTTAATTATATAATCGTAATCTTAATCTAAACTGAACAAATGATTAATAAATATAACATATAAATAATATTTTTTTATAATTGTATGTTTTGTTCTTTAATCAGTCAAATCAAATAATTACATGACACGCTACGAAATGAAATAACTTAAATCGGCTCCAAATTAAAATTTTGCGCTCCGCGCTCCGCGCTCCGCAGAGATTCATGAATAAAATTTTTCATTATTAATTTATTATAAAGATTTTATTAAATTTCCCTTGCCAGGCTTGCTACGCGGGATTTGGTGAAAGCCAATGAATACTTTATTTCTTTTCTACTTTTCTAGTCATATAAATGTGTTTTTAATATTTATTTGTATTTGTAAGATGGTATAATACTTTAATAATTGAATTTATTGAATACGTTATGTTTAACTAAACTACTTTTAGTGAAAACAATCTTTTTGATTTAAATAGAGAATTAATACAATTCATTTTAGATTTTTATTATATAAATTAAGATTATAAAATATATTAAGAACTTTTATTTATTATCTTTAATAATGATTTAAATTTAATCTATTAATGCACTAAATTTAAACTTAAATCTAAACTTAAATTTATACTTCAGTTATACTCAAACTTAAGCTAAAACACATAAACAAAATTGAATATACTGATTATGGAATATAATATTAAAAATACGAATTAATATAATAATGTATATTAAAATAAATCTATATTAAACAGACAAAATATAATTATAATATAGTATATAGAAATTTGTTTATTTTTTAAATTAATTCTCGTTCAAATTCGAATTGAAATTTTATACTTTAGAAGAGTACTGTTTTACCATTAAACTACGAGAACATATATATCGATATTGAAAATATGTGAAAAATAAAGTAATCAATTGAAAGTAATTTAGGATATAGTTATATAAGGTTAAGATGGAATTGAACCATATAATGATAAACTTTGCAGGTTTACTACAGAACCATCTGTAAACTTAACCTATTAAATTTTATTTTGTATTTAATAAATTTACTTCCGCACCGCGTAGCGACCGTTACGCTGGCTCCAAATTCCCGAATGAGACAATGATTATTTTTGTTTTTATTTTTGATTTAAACTATTTATTACATAGAATGTAAAAATATTAAGTTTTGATGTTTAAATTGGAATTTAGTAGATTTGAAGAGAGAAATTGCATTTCCTAAACGATTTAAATATAATTTAAAGATAAATTTATCTTTTCTTATTCTTTTAATTTTTTACTTGTTAACATAAAGGTTGCTACGCGTGGCGGTCATAATTAATTAAATAAATATATTTAAATATATAAATCAGAATAATTGTCTGCAAATTTGGAGCAAAGTCAAAATTATCTATTTTTTTTTTACTCGCTACAATAATTTCTCTGCGGTGCGGAGCAGCCGCTACGCGGAATTTGAATTTGCCCGTACGGGAGTGGAGCGCTACGCAGAAGCAGAGAATGATATTTTTAATTGATAAATTTATTTGATGGATGAATAAACCTGTTAATTCTAATTTGAACTTTTAATAAATACTCAGAAAACGCTCCGCCTCCGGAGAATTCATAGTTGGGGGTATTTAAGTTTTTATTAATATTAATACAAGCGAGGCCGGAGGCAGTAAATGTTAACTTATTGTGTATTAATTTGGATTTTGTTAATTTATTCATCTAAATCGAAATCATTCATTGGTTTAAAAGGAACTACACTTTGAAAAGACTTTGTCTGCAAATTTTGTAAATTTAAACTTTCGGAATTGTTCAATAGTAAAGGTCTAATTCTAACAAAAGAATTTTGATTTAATTGTATATTTCTTTGATCATTAAGAATTGTGTTTAAATTCTGATTTAAAAATTTATCTACATCTATTTTAGAACCAGATGTATTATTTAAAATAGCCTGAATAAAGTAATTACTTAAAAATGAGTTTGTATTAAGCCCTTTTAATTCCATTTTATTTTGAATATATGTTTCTTTATCTTGATCTGTTAAATTTACAAAAGGAATTTGACTATTTTCTCAACCTTGATTTTCATCAATACTATTTAAACTTTCAGTATCTGAGTTTGAATTTTCTGAATCATCTGTTGATATATTAATTAGCGGAGCATTTTCTTTATTATTTGGAGCATTTGATATAGTTTCTAATATTTCTTTATTTTCTATTTTAGTTTTATTTAATTCTTCTGATGATCATTTAGAATTTGAATCTACCGCTACGCTGCCTTCGGCCGAATTCGAATTTACTTCATTAGTTGATTCTGGTAATATATTATTTTCTTCTATAAAAATAACTGAAGATACTGATAATAATTTAGTTATATTACACAATTTAATTTTTAATTTAAATTTAATAATTAATACTATTAAAATAAAAATTATGATTATCATAATTGTAAAATACAGTGATAAATTCGGATCATTTAGTGCAAATTTGGAGGAGCAGGAAGAATTATATTCTCGATGCAAGTTAAAATTTACGTATTCAAAAAGAAATTTAGATAAAAAGGGTTTTAATTCAAATTTAAATTTAAAATGTTCCGAGTAGCGAGCAAAATTTATTAAAATGAAATTTATATTAAATTCATTCATTAATGATGGTTTAACACATTGTATACAATATATAAATATATTAAAGACAATTCCAATGTAACAAAATACAGCTAAAATACAAGTTTTTATATATATAAATTTTAGCAAATTTGAGTAATTTAAATTTTGTTTAATATCTATATTTAAATATGTTTTAAATAAATAATTTATAATATAATTTAATCTATAAATTAATTTATTTATTATTATACTTACACATCAATTTAATATTATTTTTAAGATTATTTTAATTTAAATATTAATTTTATTAAATATGAAATAATCAATCCGGTTAGCTCAATAATTTTAATTTATCCGCTGCGATATGAAATCGGCTCCCAATAACCCAGAGGAAATTTGCACCGCTACGCTCAATTTAGGCTTCTAAGAGGCCGCTCTCTTGTTTGTTGTAGCGATCAGGATATAATTAATCTAAAAATAAATGTTTTAATTCTATTAATTTGATAATAATACTGTATATCTAATGAATAAAAAAAAAAAACAAAATTCTTTGCACATTTGCAAGCGAAATTCCTCAAAAATTCAAAAATTTACGCTAGATAATTGATAAATTAAAAAATAAGTCTAAATTTATACATGTCATTTAATTACAACTTTAATAATTGCAATAATAAAGATTTGAAATTGATAATACAATTTGTTATATATAATTCAAAAAAAAGGCTGCTCCACTCCCGTACGGGGCCGCGGAGCGAGAGAAATTGAAATTTGCAACCAACGGATTCTCGCAGAATTTATAATCTGCCAAATTCCAGTTAAATATTTGTGTTAATAGATTTATTAAAATAAATACTAAGATAATAAAATTTGGATTCTGGTATTTTGATTTTAGGTTATATCTACGGATTTACAAAAATTACAATTTATACTTATGGTAAATTCCATTTATATTATTTAATAATATTTTAAATAATTACGAGTAACCAGATTCGAACTGATTACATCTACTTGGAAGGGAGAGGTTATACCAATTTAACTATACTCGTGAAATATTATATTTGGATTATATTAATTTAACTACTTTTAATTTATAATTTATTTCTCTCGCTACGCGGGCGGAGCCGCTACGCTGCCTTCGGCCGAGCGGTGCAGAGCAGCCGCTACGATTATTAAGAGCGGAGCAGCCGCTACGATTATTAAAAGCAAATTTAGGAAATGGATTCATAGTAATTTATAGTCCAATATGTGGCTTATTAGTATTTAATAAATATAATTTTAATTTGTGATTGGGGGTTAATGAGTTGTTTATTCTCCTCATTGATTTTTATCTATATAATTTAAAATCTATTTTTTTTTTTAGTTAATAAATATATAAAAAATATAAATATATAAATATAATAAATATATAAATATATAAATAATTATCAAATGATAACTTATATAATTTTAAGTTTTAAGTCTCCTATTCATACAATAAGTAAATTATCAATTTATAGCTACTTAATAATCCAAATTTGCTGCGGTGCGGAGCAGCGCCCACTTGGAATTTCCTCCGTCCGATTTCATTTCATCGCTACGCGGTAGCGGGTTATTGGGAGCCAGAGCTAGGGAAGAATAATACTGTGTTTTAATATTGTAATTATCGATTTATCTAAATGTAAATAGATTGATTTATAATTATGTTTTTTATAAAATTTTAATTATTATATAAAACAAAGAATGCTGATGCAGTATAAATTATTATTAATCTAATTTCAAATAATAATGATGAACTTATTAATATAGGAGCAAATATTATAAAGATTAAACATAAAGTATTAAATATTATATATGTGGAATAAGTACTAATAACTCTATCATCTGATTGAGATATAGATAAAGCTGTTTTATTTAAAGCTGATGATAATCCATACGGTCCTACTAATTCCATAACTCCTCGATCTAAAACTTTAGAGATAATATAACCTAAATTTAATCCAAATGATATAATATAATGATTATAGATAATATCAAATAAATATTTTCCATTTAAGAAAGTATACATTTTTCTTCCTAATTTAGTATCAATAATATTATTTACAAATCTATAATTAAATTGATAAATATATAAAGCTAATAAACCACCTACTAATGAAAATAAAGCAGGTAATAATTTAATAATTAAAGGTAAAGTAAATTCTGCTTCTACTAAAGATATGTTATTAGGATATAAATATAATGAATTACCAAAAAAATCTGTTCCCATCCCTACAAAAAGATCTGAGAATATAAATCCAAAAAATATACTTAATAATGCTAAAATAATAAATGGAATAATTAATAATCAACTTGATTCATGTACATTATTATAAATAGATTTTGAACTATTTGGAAAGGTTAAAAAAACTAAACTAATTAATCTAAAACTATAGAATGCTGTAAGACCAGCTGTAATACTTCCTAATATATAAGCATAAATACCACTAAAACTATAAGCACCATAAGCTAATTCTAAAATTAAATCTTTACTATAGAATCCAGTTAATCAAGGTGTAGCTAATAGAGATAATGAACCGATTAACAAAATAGTATAAGTAAATGGTAAAAATTTTATTAAACCTCCCATTTTTCTTATATCTTGTTGATCAGATAAACTATGTATAACACCTCCAGCAGCTAGAAATAATAAAGCTTTAAAAAAACTATGATTAAGTGTATGCATTAAAGCTACATTATATTGACTAAGACCAATGGCTAAAACCATATAACCTAACTGTGAAATAGTTGACATAGCTATGATTCTTTTTAAATCATTACTTACCAATCCTACTGTAGCACCAAAAAAAGCAGTTGAAGCACCTATTAAAGTAATTACTAATAGAGCTGTTGGACTATATTCTAAGATTGGTGAAGATCTTAATAATAAATAGATACCAGCTGTAACTAGAGTAGCAGCATGTAATAGAGCACTAACAGGAGTCGGAGCTTCCATAGCTAACTTAAAAAAGTATAATTTTGTTATGTACAAGAAATTTCAATTTCAATTTACTACTATAATCCACCTTAGATAGATAATTATCTTTAATTGCACGCGGAGCACGCGGAAAATTTGCACGCGGAGCTCAAAATCCAGTTACCAAGGACGCGAAGCTTATTTCTAAATTTGTCTCTATCTTACAATAAATGTAGCAATATCCCTCCGAACCTGCGGAGCGCGGAGCATTTGATGTGGACAATTATTAGGTTATATTAGTTAAAAAGGAACAAAAAAAAGGAACAAAAACAAAATAATGGCTCCCACTACCGCTACGCGAGGGAGAATCCGGAGGAAATTTGCAGTATATTTCAATGATTTATCTGATTAAGAATAAAAATTTTAGCGGCTCCGCAGCGCAGAGAAAATTGAAGAAAACAATATTATACTTTTTTAGAAGAGACTATCTCTTTACTTTAAAATTTAATTAAGCTTGAATGTATAGTCGTTGAGGAATAAATGTTAACATTTCCTGCTGATTTAATAAATTCAAACTATGTTTTTTGTTTGTTTATTTAAGTTATTTCAGCATATAATTCAATTGTAAGTTGTTTATAACTTAGCCCTATCTTAAAAGGAATTTATAAAAGATATTTGTTGAGCCTGGTAATCAAGAATGTAATCCTAATTGAGCACTTTTTGCTGCAGCTCCTGATAATAGAAGTAAAGCAATAATAGTCATAGCGGTTTCATTAATATAGGGAGATAGTGAATAAATAGTACTATAATTTAGAGAACCAAATACAGCAAATAGAGCAAAAAAAGCTATACTTAAACCAAAATCACCTACTCTATTCATTGTTAACGCTAAAATAGCAGCTTTGTTGGCTTGAACTCTTGTAAAATAAAAATTGATTAGTAAATAAGAGACTACTCCTACGCCCTCCCATAAAAAAAGGGACTTTTTAACCGTGTATAATAATTTATATTTCTATAATATTTATAATTATAGTCCTATTTTATATATCATTTCAGGATGCATATGAGGTTTAACTAAATTTCTAACCTTACCCATTTGTGTTCTAGGTATATAGATTCTTCAACCTATAACACCTCTTTTTTGAGGACTAGACTGAATATCAAACTTAGTTTTAAGCATATCTATTAAAATTAAAATATCTGAATAGGTAAAAGATTCAGTACAAATTTTCAATGCTCCAGCTGCTTTCACACCATCATCCATAATTCAAAAGGCAAAACTAATCTCAGTAAAATAATCAGAAATATTGATAGGAATCATTTTTATTCCTTTAGTATAAAATAACTCATGAAATACATTCAAAAAAGGGAATGATAAAGTTGAAAATTTTAAACTAGGATAAATTTTACCTGTTACTTTATGCGGTTTTCGTTTAGGTGACATAGGAGCTGTAGCAACTAAGTTTTTAAACATACCATAAAGGTAAAATAAATAAGGTTCATGAGCTAATGATTGTTCAAAACAGATACTAGTATTATAATTTTGGTTTCTTCTTTTTACATGAGCATCACCTAATGTTAAACCTATCAATGCTTGAAACTGATATTGTGATAATTCTTGATTATTTTTATATTCATTTGAATATTTATCACTTGATGCTTTAATAGAAGCTAATAAAATAGGACTGACCATTATAAATATAACAGATAAATTTATTATATTGTAAAAGTCTCACTTAATTGGGCTCTATCTTTCTTATAATTTTATATATAAAATATCACGTATAGCCTCGGGGTAAACTTATGTTTATTAATTAAATCAATAATATGTTGTTTACAGCTGGTTATTTTGGATGTTTATGATTACAAATCTAATAAATTGGATGAGTAAATAATCTAAGTAAATATGAAATTCTATTGTAACCTTATTGAAATATAAAGGTAAGAAATAAGCATTTACGACTATATAGTATTCTTAAAAAAATTTTTAAAATATAAATTATAAGTTAACAATTCATTAAAAACCAAAAATTCCAGCTTATAGTGATGTGCGATATATTAATTAAAGAGCTGAGATTCAACCGATAAACATTACAAAATAGTTCCCAGCTGAAACTAAAAATAACATGAAAAAAGTAAACAACGATAGATAAGAAAAGAAACGCTGGTTGTGCGCGTCGTTAGATAAATAATCTATACTATAAATATGAATTAATGTAGAACAATAAATAACAGCTAATGATAGAGAAACTGTTAATTGATCAAATAAAAATTCTCAAGATATAGACATAAATTCTGAATCTATTCATTTAAATAAATAAATTGTAACAGGACTTCCACATATACCTACTTCATAAAAAGCGATAGTTATTAAAATAGAAGATATAATTAAACAAGTTGTCGTTATTATATGAGAACCTGTAACACCTATCTTTCTACCTAATAAACCTGCAGAAATAGAACCTAATAAAGGAAAAATTAAAATTGATAAATACATTATATTTTTGAGATTAAAATGTTTCCTCTTACATCTTTCTTCTATTTTTGTTTACAAACAATTTTATGCGGAGCCGCTAAAAAACCAATGAATTAATCTAGGACGCGGTGCTACATTTCTTGGTTAAGCGGTGGTAGCGAGAAAATAACAATAATAAAAATAATAATATCAATTATTTCTTGTTTTTTATTGAATACAATTTGTAAAGCATAGAAGGAATAAAGTGAGGATATACTAATGATCTGAAAGTTTTCATAGATTTAGATCTAATATATAATTTATATTGTGATTCGTGTCTATGAATATTACAGATAATACCAAAATTTTCGAATAAAGCTGATTGTAGAATTAATTGTTCTTGGTATGAAAAAGAATGTGTATTTAAATAAAAACCATTAGGTGTTCAGCTACCATCATCCATAGCTCAGAAAGCTAATGAAACAGGCGTTAACCATAGAGAAATGTTAATAGGTATTATTTTGTTTTTTTTTTGCTTCCTCCTTCAAATACAAATAAATTGTATAAAGGTCTTAAACAAGCTAAACATCTAGTATGTAAATGTAAATAAACAGACAAATCTTTTTGTTGAACTAAAGAAGGTAAATGTGTTACTATAGGAGATAAAATTAAAAAAATATGTAAAATGTAATTTAAATGAATAAATCCTTGGTTATATTGTATTTGAGGGTTGCCGTTTTTTCCAGGTTGTCTAATATTAGCATCACCTAATAATAACCCTACTAATACTTGTTTTATAAATGATGTTAGGTATAAATCATTTAAGTGATTAGAATTAAATTTATATCCTATATTAGATCCTAGTTTAGAACCATAAACTACTAATGATTTACAAGTATTATTGGGAGTTATAGCTAATAAATGAGTAGAGCCAATAGATACAGTATGACCTTTAGTTAATACATTTAACTTTTTTCTCTCTATTTTTGACATATATTTATAATTCGTAAATTTACTCATAGTTAAATTTTGATATTTCCTCTTACAATTTTCCTTCATAATAGAATGATGGACTTTATCTTCATATTAGATATTAAAAATCATATGCATTACGTGAAGTCTCTGATACATATATGTATTATATGTTAGCTGATTTGGTTAGAATAAAACAAAAATCAATATTCTAATTTGAACTTTTTAACTCATCTGTTAATAAACACTCTCCTCTGCACAATAATTTATCCTAATAAATGATCTTTGCCCGCTCGGCGGGCAATTTCTTACAGAGTTTAACCAAAAATTTATAGTTTTATTTTAATGAGTAGAACAAAATTTAAAATATTCCAGCTAATAGTAATGTGCATAACTTATTTAAACATCCTTTTTTAATATGAAATCTACACTCCGGAGAGCCGGAGAAATATTTATAAAAAATTTTTAAATTGTCCCGCGCAGCGATCGTGCAGCGAAAAGTTAGGACCAAGAGAGATCTATAATAAGCAACAAGTATACTTAATCCTACTACTGATTCAGCACCTGCAATAGATATAATATAAACACTAAATGTTTGTCCTACATTATCATCAAAACTAAATGAGCTAATTAGAATTAATAAAGTAACTGCTAATAGCATAATTTCTATAGATATAATTAAAAGGATTATATTTTTTCTATTAATAATAAAACCTAATAGACCTATTAAAAAAAGTAGTAAAGACAAATTCATATTATATGTACTTTATTCCTTTGGGTGTCTGTTTATAAATGTGATTTATCATAGTCCTGCCTGCGGAGCTGCGGAGCTGCGGAGCTGCGGAGTTGCGGAGCGGAGCCCTGGATTTTTTTAAAATTTGCAGGCGGTGACTCTGCTCCGCACTAAGAGGCCCGCCTACGAAGGAGCGTAGCGGGAGGCATTCAACTGGATGCGTAGCTTGAGCGGGGGTTAAAAATTTATGTGTTTCATGTTTGTTCATATATGAACATGTGTTTGGAGACGGCTGCTCAAAGCAGGCAGTAAGTTAATTTGTATTAACAACTAGCTTGACATACTTATAAAAAATAAGCAACGATAAATAACATATGCAGAAGCACAACAAAAGCAAATTACAAAAAATAAAATAAAATAAATCCATAAAATACTTGCATTTTTTCATACACTGAATAATTTACTTAAAATATAATGAAGAACTTTACCAAATGGTGAATTAAAAGATTTAACTTTATTTAAAATAAATTCATGATCTACTACAAATCGAATAGTTAAAACCAAAGCAAGTACACAAAGTAAATAAACAGTTGATAAATTAACAAATAAATTATCTGACAATATCATAGTTAAATGGGCTTTTAAAGTTGGATTTAAAATTTCCGAGGCTGTTGATTCCAATGGAGAGTTAATGAAGAAATCTGCAATTGATGAAGAAGAAGAAGAAGAAGAAGCAGCATTTATTCCATCAACATTTTCAATTAAATTTGTTTTTGTTACTCCATCAACATTTTCAATTAAGTTTGGTTTTCCAACAACTGTTTCTCCGGCTCCGGAAGCGGAGCTACCTGAATTTTTGGCTAAATCATAAAATGCTTTCCCTAGGTGATTTTGTTCTATCGTATCTAAAACTCCTGCTCTTACATTATTATTTGTAATGATGTCCACAGAATCTGCTACTTGATCAGATACAGGATTAAAAGTTTCCATGGATTTCTTTATTAATAATTCTCTTTCATTTGAAATTCAACTATTATTGGGTAATCTCGAAGTACTGTTAGTGATTTCATTGGCAAATCTTGTTGTTTGCATAGATGACTTAACATTTTGAGCTACTAAACTTAATGCTTTGTCAGTAAGTGGGTTACTTACTAGACTTCCAATCGGGACCCCATTAGAACCATTTACCATGCTATAAGTAAGACTTGAAGCTGAACCAGTAAGAAGCATAGTAGCTATTTTACTTACAATACTTATAGGATATTTCTGAACAAAACCAGCACCCAATTTAAGTCCAACTATAAATACAGCAGTAGATCTCCATTCTGCTTGCAGTAACCTTAAATAATCTGCAGGTATTGATGCCTTTACATTATCAATTTCAACTTCAAAAATATCATCAAGATGAATAGTATGATAATTAACTGTAATTAAAACAAAAAGATAGAATATTGCACCATAAATTAATAATTTATTCAATCAAACAAAATCATTTTTAGCAATCTTATTCGATAATCAATTTTTTAAATAATTCCCACCAAAACCGGATAAAACAAAATAAAACGTGAAAGTAGTAATTGTGAATGCTAACCCAAAAGTAAAAAGTAAATTCAAAATTGTTGTCATAAGATACAGTAAATATATAATAATTATAAATGGGAGAATAGTTTTAATTTAACTAGCAGAACTCTAAATCTTAAAATTTGAGTAGCGAGTTAAATTAAATTATAAATATAGCCAAAACTTGTTTAAATATTATTAATGTTTCCACCTCAATAATAAACCACAGCGAATAAAAACAATCAAACGACATCGACAAAATGTCAATATAAGATAGCTAATTCAAGACCTAAATGATGTCCATTAGTTAAATGATAATTCGTTAATCTTATGTATTGTACTATCAAAAAGGCTGTTCCAATTAGAATATGAAGACCATGTAAACCAGTTGTAGCAAAAAATGCCGAACCAAATACAGAATCTGCAAATGTAAAACTAGCTTGATTATATTCCATATACTGTAAAAAAGTAAAGACTACAGCTAAAACGATTGTAACAAATAATCCAGTTATAGCTGCTTGTCTTTTAAATGCAAGTAATGCATGATGTCCATAAGTTATAAATCCACCACTTGAAACTAATATTACAGTATTTATAAAAGGTACAGAAAATACATCTAAAGGTGTTATTCCTGTAGGAGGCCAACAACTTCCTAATTCTATTGAAGGTGATAAACTAGCATGTAAATAAGCTCAAAATACACTTAAAAAAGCCATTACTTCACTTAAAATAAATAAATAGAAACCTTGTGCTATACCAAATCTTACTTTTTTAGTATGATTTCCTTGGAATGAAGCTTCGATTATTACATCATTTCATCAATAAGATGCACCTAAGATAGTTAAAATTAAAGCACATTTAAATAAAAGGAAACCAGTTCAATATCCATGAAAATATTGTACACTACCTATCGCTAATGCAAAGGCAGATAGACTTAACATTAAAGGTCATATCGATCTTTCTACTAAATGTGATGGGAAAAATTGAAAATTTAGTCTTAATGCATTTAAACCATTCGTTTTTATATTATTTTGCTGCGCAAGTAACATAATTTTTATTTATAATTATTCTTAACATTTTAATAATTTTATAGATTATTAAAAATTAAAAATTAAACTTTTAAGATAACGATTTAAACTAATAAAACCAAATCTCCAATTCCAAATCTCGGCGATCCCAATTCTCGCCGATCCCAAATCTCGCCGATACCAAATCTATCCTTTAAGTACTTAAATAAAATTTATCATTTCTGGCTTATAATCGCCAGCAAATTGGTAGCAAATGTCTCTGCGTCTGCGTAGCTGCAAATTTCCTGCTCTCGCGTAGCGTGCGTAGCCGCAACGGGGAGCGCTCTCGTTGCAATTCCAAAGATACAAATTTTGGCTAGTGCGATTTCATTTCGTAGCGGCTCCGCTCTTAATAATCGTAGCGGCTACGCAGAGAATTTTAAATTTGAATGTTCAATTTTTAATGTTCAAATTTTAATTGTTTAATTTGTACTAAGGTAAAATATAATTATTAAAATATTATAATAACTATTTTAAATTGAATATTAGAGGACACCTTAATCGATCGACTGACTAAATAAATTAGCTCTCCCCTACCGCTACGCGAGACTCCCATCCGGATGCGGAGCAGGCGGAGCAGGCGGAGCAGGCGGATAACTCAATTAAATAGTATTTTGAATTCTCATTTTATAAATTATATAATTAAAATAATTAAATAATTAAAATAAATTCTTTTACACGTAAATGAATTGGTATATATGTTATAATATTCAATGAGTAAAACTACTAGCTCTACTTTTTGGTTACATAATAATAGGATCTGTTAAATCCTACTTTTTTAGTTTTATGATAGGATTTTTAAGTCCTACACTTTTAAGTTTTATAAATAAAATTTGATATATTTTATAAATTTTACTTAATATTAAAAATTATAACTTAAAATAATGTACTTGGTTGATGGGATTATGAAATTATGAGCTTATGAAATTATAATATTTTATTTAACAATATTTGAATTAGCGTATCGAGTAAATATTATACATACTCTGCCAATTGGGTCCGGATGCGGAGCAGGCGGAGCAGGGCTATCCAATAATAGGAGGCGGAGCACGCGGGTGCCCTCCGGGGAGCAGCTTATTTTGTATTGCTTAATTTATTAGTTTAGTAAATTTAAATTAACATTAAAATGTCAAACAATATATTAGCTCCTGAACAAATCTTACTGTTATTATCTGATCTCATTCCAAATGGGGGAATTTATTAATATATGTTATTATAAATTATGCAACTTTGCAAAGAATTTTGTTGTCGATCGTTCCGCTGCGGAGTGGCTCAAATAACCGCCTCCGTAGGCAGTGATCGGGAATATTTAAAATATTAAGAATATAATACTAAGAATGCAATCATTAAAGAAAATAGACCAGTAGCTTCAGCTAATGCGAAACCTAAGATTGCATATGAGAATAATTGACCTCTTAATTGAGGATTTCTTGCTGTAGAAGAAATTAAAGAAGCAAAAATTTGACCTATACCAATTCCAGCTCCGATTAATCCTGAACAAGCTATACCTGCTCCAATATATTTAGATGCCATTGCTGCCATTTTTGTTAAATTTTATATTTAATTAGTGATAGCGTCTAACATATAAAATAATTTAAATTTTATACACTTTTATTTTTGTTTTTTCTCTCGCTACGATTATTAAGGCCGCCGCCGAATTTAGTAATTAAGGAATAAATGTATTAAGTTATTGGGGGTAAATTAAATAATATGAATAAAATAATTTAAAAATCGCTACGCTCAATACGCGAAGCAGGAAAATAATTGCTGCTCCCTCCCTGCGGAGCCGATTTCATTTCGTAGCGTGCGGAGCCGATTTCATTTCGTAGCGTGCGGAGCCTCGCGTAGCGGTACGGGAGCCAGAGAGAAATTTAAATTTGCACCCGCGCTCCAAATTATGCAGTAATGTTATTTTTTATCAGGATAAGTAATTTGAATTAAATTATATGATTTATGATTCGTATTACCATCTATGTTTATTAAATCTGCATAATTTGGTACGGAGGGATATTTATTAATTTGGTGCAAATTTGGAGCTTCATCTAAATTAACATTTTTTGTTCAATCTGTAATTTCAAGGCCGGAGGCATTGATCATATTAGTTAAATCAATATCTAAAGTTGTATGTAATAAATGATGAACAGATAAATGTAATGTTTCTAATATAATATTAGGATAAATACCTAAAATAATAGTTGGTATTAATAAAGATATTAATGTCATATATTCTATTCTAGTGATATCTTTTAATGGTTCTAAATGTGGAGAAAAGCTAGTATAAGATATTCTATTATATAAATAAATTGAGTAACAAGCAGATAAAATAATACCACTTGCCCCAAATATAGCAATAATAGGATTAATAGATCAAATACCGATTAAACTCATTTGTTCCCCTATAAAATTTAAAGTTAATGGAGTAGCCATATTAGCTAAACTAAATATAAAGAACATAATAGTAAATACAGGCATATAAAGAACTAATCCTTTAATATATCTAATTAATCTAATTCCTGTTCTATCATAAATAATACCTCCAACACAAATAAATAAAGCTGGACTAACTAATCCATGTGCTATACTTAATAAAATTGCACCTTCAATACCAATAATATTATTAGAGAATATACCTAAAATAACAACAGACATATGACATATACTAGAATACGCAATTAATGTTTTAGTATCTTGTTGTATAATAGTAGATAAACTAGCATAAATAATAGTAATAATAGATATAGTTTGTACTAAAGGACTAAAATAATTAGTAGCATCAGGTAAAAAAGTTAATAAAATTCTTAATAAACCATAAGAAGCTAATTTTAAAATAGTACCAGCTAAAATAATTGATCCCGCTAAAGGTGAATCTGCATGAGCTAAAGGTAATCATCTACTTACTGGTCATAATGGAGTTTTAATGGCAAAAGCTATAAAAAACCCTAATCATAATAATTTTTGACTTTCTAAATTTATATCTAATAAAGATAAAAATAAAAAATCAGTTGAACCTAAGATACTTTGAATACTTAAGATAGATAGTAACATAGGTAAACTTCCTAATAAAGTATATAAAAATAATAATAAAGCTGATCTAGTTTTATTTTCACCTGAACCATATACAATAATTAAGAAGAATAAAATTGGTAAAACACTTTCAAAAAATATATAAAATAAAAATAAATCTAATGATACAAAAGTTAAAATTTGTAACGTTTCTAATAATAATAAAGAAATTAAAAAATATTTTAAATGTTTATCTATATTTTTATAATTTGATAAAATAGCTATTGGTGTTAAAAAAGCAGTTAATAATACAAAATAAAGAGATATACCATCTACTCCTAAATAAAAATCACAGAAACTTATCTGATTTAAATCATTAACAAATTGGAAATTAGTACAACTTGGATCAAAACTTCATCATAAACATAAAGATAATATAAAATTTATTACAGAAGCTGTTAAAGCTATTCTTTTCATTTTTCTATTAGCAAATTCTTTATTAATTAAATCTTTTTCATTTATTGGTATTAATAGTAACGATCCTATTATAGGAACAATTATTAAACAAATTAATATATTCATTTTAGTAATTTGATTTTTTAGTAGATATCCTTATATCTATTTTTAATTTTTTTTTGTAATAATTTTCCTTTATTTGGTATTATTTAATTTATTAATTTTAAATTAACAATTAACATTAACAATGATGTATGACATTTATTTTTATTTATTATACTTAATCTATTTTTTATTGTACACGAAGCGGTGGCTCTGCGGAGCGCAAATTTCCTGCTCTCGCGTAGCGTGCGTAGCCGCACCGGGGAGCTTATCATTTAAAATTTTTGTTATACTTAATTAACTAATAATTATTTACTGAATCACTGAATTCACTAAGATTACATATTTAAAGTTTATTATTTAATTTAACTCAGTTGGTTTATATTAATTTTGAATTCAAATTAAAAACAATTATCAAAAATTTTAGATTAACAAGAGGAATTTATAAAATGACTTAATCAACTAATTTAAAGGCTTCGCCCAAAATTTAATAACAGAGCCGCTTCGCGATCGCTAAGAATCAACATCAGAATCCGCGCATAAAAAAAAAAAAGACAGATTATTTAACTTAACAAATCAAATTAAAAAAACCAAAATCTTTAGATTATAAGTGTAATTTTCTGCGGAGCCGCTACGCGAGCGAAGCGATTTTTAACAAGCGCTTCGCTCGCTACGCGAGATATTTGATCTATTTAAATTTAGCAAATTAAACAGAAATAAGTCAGACATATTTATTATAATAATATAATACTATTTGAATTTATGGGGATTATATTTATATATAACTATAATAAGTATAGCATAATATGGTGGATTACGATTAAAGAATTTGGATTCTTCAATTGTTAATCTGTTCAATATTTTGGCGGAGCGCCCCAAATTTGCAAAGGAATATTTAAATTCCTTGAACAGATTAATTAACAAATTACTGGTAACTTCATGATTAAATAGAATATAGAATATAAAACATAAAAAAGATCATAATAAAATAATAAGATTAAAATATAATAAAATAATATATAATAATATACTAATATACTAATAGAATAAGTTAATAAATCAAATTAAAAAAAAAAAATAAGATATTATTAAGCTTAAAAAAAACGTAGCTCTTAATAATCGTAGCAGCAAATTTCCGCTCTTAATAATCGTAGCAGCTCCCCGGATGCGGAGCAGGCTCTTAATAATCGTAGCGAGTGAATTGAGTAAGTAATTTAATTTTTATGTTTAAATTTACCTGAAATAAAAATAGGTGAAATCATAGCTAATAATAAAATCATACTACAACAGATTAATAATGGAGCACCATAAGTATATAATCCTTCACCTAGTGTTTCAATTTGTAAATAACTAGTAAATGAAGTATCAGCAGTATAATGATTAAAAGTATTTAAAACATTATTTATAATTGTAGCATTAGAATTTAATATAATTTTATTAGTTTGATGTAAAAATAAAGTAGGTAAACCACTAATATCTTTCACTGCAAAAGGTAAAATTCATTTCATTTCATAAAGGAATAATGCGGTAATAGCAAGAACAAATGCCATATTAGCATTAATTTGAGCTTGTGTATTAACAATATCTGATAATTTAATGTTAAACATCATTATAACAAAAAGAAATAAAACTGTTATAGCTCCAACATATAAAATAATATAAGAAATTCCTATAAATCCAACACCCAATAAAATTAAAAATCCTGCAGCATTACAAAAAACAGCAATTAAAAAAATAACCGCTATAACTGGATTAGCAGAAATGATAACTAATAAACTGGAAAATATTGTACCTCATGCTAATAAATCAATAAAAAAATTAGTCATGATTGTAATATTTAAATTAAAATAATTAATATTTAGTATATAATAATCTGCATTTTTTATATGCAAATTTTCGATAACATTTCTCCGCGGAGCCGCGGAGCGCAAAATTTTGAATTTGGAGCCGCTCCGCCGATTTCAGTTCGTAGCGGTAGGGGGAAATTTAAATTTGCAGGCGCCATTATAAATTGCCTTTGGAGCCGAAATTTTTGTAACGAACAAAGATAATAATCAATATATAGTTAAAATTCTAATTTAAAGCATCGCTACGCAGCATTTATTGTCATATATATTGAGGGATTTAACCAAGAATTAATTAATGATAATTTATTAAATTATATCTAACAAAATTATTCTAAATAATATGCATAACAATCACATATATTTAATTTTTTTTATAAAGGTATGCATTAGCTAATATTTATAATTATAGACTATTATCAATTGTCTCCGGAGACCGAAGCGCATCTTAGGAGAATTTGAATTTGCGTAAGCATATATTCTATAAACTGAAATATTAATTAAAATGTATCTATTTAAATGATTTAGTTAAATAAAAATTTATTACAACTTAATTATTAATATAGAAAATTTCTCAAATTTGCTACGATAATTTCGCAACTTAAATTTGTGCACCGAATTTTAAATTTAACAAGTTAATGATAACATTAAAATTTAAAGATAAGTAAATGATAATAAATGAATATAAAATAAGATAAAAAAATAATCATTTTTCTCGGCGGAGCGCTCCGCGAATTTGGCAAGTAAGATTTGGAGCCATTTACATCATTTGACTAAGAATAACTGTAAGACTATGTGAACCTCGTTTATTTTTAAGAGTTAATCTACTTCAATTAGAGAAAGTAACTTTACTTGGCGCTATAGATCCTTTTTGTATTATTCTGCTTGAAATTCTTGGAACAACTTTTTGTGTCATTAATCTACCACCAATTTTAATTTTAGCACCCGATAGGAAAGATTTAGTAATTGAATAATTATATACATAACTAGCTTCATTTTTAGAATATAAAATAATATTACCAAAAACAAGATTAATAATATTAACAACTGAAACTGTTTTACTTAAAATACCAAGAGATTTAACTAAAATATTTTCATCAAAGAAAGGTACACTTAATGGAATTAAATCTAATGTAACAGGTTTATTAAAAATTTTACTTAAAATAGTACATAATTTATTTAATTTATTTATATTTTTTTTAGTTAATAAATGTTCCGCTCATATTTTATCTTTATCTTTATTCATCTTAGTTAAATTATTATTTGAAGAACATGAATCTGCTATTTTTATACCATTAACTTCTGTTGCTATAGGTAAAGAAGTTTTTAAATTATTAAATTTCTTTTTAAATTTATTAGCTTTAACAGGGCCCAGAGGCAAATTTGGAGCTATGAAAAAATAAAATAATTGAATTACTAATTTTTGAGGTGTTTCCACATATTGTGGTTTACTGATTAAACAAGACATAGATTTAAAAGCATATTCTAATAAAGTAAAAATATTACTAGCGCGGAAGGATCAATTTGTATTATTATATTTATTAAAATTATAAACTATATTCTGAGTAAAAGGATTAACTTTTTTTTGTGGTGTAATTAATTCAAAATATTGTGTAATATTCATATTCAAAATATCTAAATTATTATCAGTATAATTTTTAATTTTATTTTTTAATAATGTAATTGTAGATGAATCTGGATGGTTCATATTTTGGCTCCCAATTGGAATTTGCAGCCACTTATTTAATAATGATTGAATAAAATGTGGTTTATTAACAAATGCTTTAGATTGTTTTTGTAAATTGTCTGAATTTGCAATTGCAACTTTAGAATTTAAATTAATATTACGATCTAAATAATTGAAATTATTTTTATTATTTAAATAATTTGACATATGCGTATTTAATAAAGGTTTTAATAGATTAACAGGTATTGGTAATGTATTATTTATTAATAAATCTTCTACATTTTTTATCTTATTTTGTATTTTTTCATTTATTAAACAATTTAAATTATCATTTACTGAAATAATTTGTGAATTCATTTTATTGTTAAATGTTAAATTATTTTTATTTATTTTATTTATATTAATAAACATATTAGTATTAGCAAAATCTACATTTCTAGATTGTATTCTTGTTTGTAAATGATGATAATTTTTGGTTAATTTATTTTGAATATTTTTAGAATAATTCTTCTTTAGATTAATGTGTAATTTATTAATTAATAATTGCAATCTTATTAAAAATGTTCTAGGTTTATCATTTAGTATTATAAGAAGTTCATCTTTATTATTAAAAGTTGTTCCTTTATTTCTCAATAAAAATTTAGTAAATTGACCTTCAAATGTATTGATCATATGTTTATTATCATTAATCTCAATAGTTAGACTTTCAAATTTATTTGCTAATTTTCATGGTTTTATAATTTTGTTCATTTTTTTTGTTTCTTATATACTTTATAATTTGGATTTAAAGACTATATATTTTATATAATTTTTGTTTAGTACCGTAACCTAAAACAATTCTTGTTCAAATGTTCGCTTAAATGAAGTCAAGTTATAAAATTAATTTTACTAATAAATTTTAAAATTAAAATTAATAAAGAAAAGTTATCTTTTAACTTAGTTAGATGTTATCTATCATTTAATTATTTAATACTCCATTATATTTAATAATATACATACGTTTTATTTTCTAGACAATACAATGTTGACTAATACAAAAAATTTTGATCTTTAAATTGTAATTATAAGAAATACTATTCTTATCTTTAGTATTAAATATTAATAAGCTGACAAATTATTTACTCACTACGCTCAATTTGAAGGCACCTTGGGAGCCAGAGCGCAATTTGGGGCCGCTACGCTGCGTAGCGGGAATTTTAAATAATAGTTATTTTGATTATTTGGGATATAAAAAATATATCCTAGATGAGAATTAATAAATAATAGTAATCTAAATTTAAATTCATTTAATTATTATAACTTTAATTGTCTTATATGTAATTATAATGATTACATTCATCTATCTTCAGCTCTACTTTTAATAAATACTTCGAGGCCGGAGGCATAGTAATATCAATCTCTTAAATTAAATGAATTGGGAGCGGAGGCAGTAAGTTATATTTGTATTTATAACTGGCTTGACATACTTATAAGATATAAACAACCATAAATAGCGTATGCAGAAACACAACGGAAGCAAATTACAAAAAATAAAATAAAATAAATCCATAAAATACTTGCATTTTTTCATACACTGAATAATTTACTTAAAATATAATGAAGAACTTTACCAAATGGTGAATTAAAAGATTTAACTTTAT
>Ga0193731_1000004_pt1 | contig 75610 bp, 50 predicted proteins | sample U1a2metaG_FD_144920 | JGI IMG/M metagenome (GOLD analysis project Ga0193731, IMG submission 144920) | Soil microbial communities from a riparian zone of the East river system, Colorado, United States - U1a2 | ecosystem: Environmental > Terrestrial > Soil > Riparian zone | place: USA: East River...
CTCCAGAACGCTGCGTCCATCGTCTCACTGATGCTGACAACCGAAGTCCTGATAGCCGACCTTAAGGGAGAGGAAAAGATGGCTGCGGCGGCTGCAGGCTATGGTGGCGCCTACTAAAACCATCAGTTCCCTTGACCCGCTAGGTAGTCTGGCGCAGCTGGGGGGGGCGCGCCGGCATGATCCACTCACTCACTACTTTTTATCCAGATGCTCGCCGGGAACATCGTCCTGCGGCAGCTCATGCGTGTGAACTTCCCCCTCGTCAGCGTCATCGGCGTCTTCCACGCCCTTCACGACGTCGGCCTCGAACGCGTTTCCTTCCTCGAGCAACTCGTCCACACTCTCCGAATCCGCACCTTGGATGTTGGACAATCCCTGCAAATCTCCCGATTGCTCGCCCGACCGCGCTCCCAGTCCCTCCAGTGCGAATGCCACCGTATCCACGCTTTGGCTTTTCCCCAGAACCAGTTTCTGAAGTGCGCCCGCCGTTTTCCCGCCGGTTGTCTTCTTACCGCCGGCCTTCGTTTTCACCTCCGCCTTTCTCGGAGCTACCTTCTTCTTCGCCAACTTCTTTTTGGGAGTTACCCTCTTCTTAGTCAGCTTCTTCTTAACCGCCTTCCTCATCGGCGCCACCTGCTTGCCCGCAGTTCTCATCGACTTCGCCTGCTTCTTCTTGGTTTTCTTTTTGGTAGCCATACGCGCAGTCTACCACCGATTGGTCATTCCTAGCGCGAGCTGGCCTTTGCAGTTTGACCGACTTGGAAGCTACCAGACCTTCGTTCAAGATCCTGTGAAGTCCGCGACCGATCGTACTCATCGCGTTTTCATTTCTGAAACCCTCCGGCAAAGATTACACAAGTATTACAGTGGCCTTTTCTGGCGCGTAGTAGGGTCGTAGTCGAAGGCGACAAAGGCAGCATTAAGGACTACGGAAATCATGAGCATCTTCGAACGCGACAAAACGTTTACCCAGCCGGTCAATTGGATTACGACCTCATTTATGGCCGCATTCCACGTCGGCGCCATTGCGACGCTGTTTTTCTTTACATGGAACGCTCTGGCACTGGCAGTTGTGCTGTGGTGGGTCTCCGGTAGTCTCGGCATCGGGATGGGCTACCACCGGCTTTTGACGCACCGCGGATATAGGACTCCGAAATGGCTCGAGTACTTCCTGACCGTGTGCGGCACACTTGCTCTCGAAGGTGGACCCATCGCTTGGGTGGCAACGCACCGCGTTCACCATCAGAACACCGACAAGGAAGGCGATCCGCACTCTCCGCGGGACGGCGGATTGTGGGCCCACATGGGCTGGATCATGACGGGCAAGGCCATGCACAACACCTCAGTCGAGCTTCTGCCCTTTGTTCCAGACCTTCGCAAAGACAAATTCCAGGTGTGGATCAGCAAGTGGCACTGGGTTCCTCTGGCCGTCCTAAGTCTGGCGATTTTTGCAATCGGTGGATGGTCCTGCCTGCTTTGGGGCATCTTTTTCCGTACGGTCATCGGTCTCCACGCCACTTGGCTCGTGAACTCCGCAACACACATGTGGGGATCGCAGCGCTTCCTCACCGGCGATACGTCGACCAACAGTTTCTGGGTTGCTATGCTTACTTTCGGAGAAGGCTGGCACAACAATCACCACGCGGCACCGCAGTCGGCGCGTCACGGCCTTGCCTGGTATGAGTTTGACTTGAACTGGTATGGAATCATGGCATTACGAACGCTCGGCCTCGCGTGGGACATCAAGCTCCCAGCGAACAAGCCAGCCAGGAAAGCACGAGTTGTCATCCAAGCCGAGATTACCAAAGTGAACGGGTTGTTATCGACGGTCTCCGGAGACTAAACAGCTTCCGATCAACGTTCCATGGATGGGGAAACTGCCAGCGCGGCTCCCCGCAAGTTCTGTTTTGTGGACTGTTTCTCTACTATGATCTGAGCTGTAGTCCTCATGCGAATCACCAGCCGCACAAAGGCCATCGCATTTTTCATCACCCTGGGCGCTTGCCTGGTTGCGCTAACGGTGGTGGTCAATGTTAGTTGGATCGTCCTCAACTGGCGTCAAGTCGTCCCGCTGGTCCTCGGCGTCATTTTCTTCGGCCTCATCATCGCGGGCCTGTTGGTCAACACCGTTTTTCTTGTGCGCGAAATCCGCCGAAATGAGCAGCAGGACAGTTTTCTCAATGCCGTCACACACGAACTTAAGACGCCCATCGCTTCCATTCGCTTGTACCTAGAGACTCTCGAAAGCCGACAACTCGAGGAAGCCCAGCGGCGCGACTTCTATCGCATAATGCTCGAAGACACCGATCGGCTGCTGGGCACTGTCGAGCAAGTACTCAAGGCCAGCCAGGTACGGCAAAGAAGTGAGCGCCAGAACTGGCGGGAAGTGGATTTTGCGTTGGTCGTGCACGATTTGCTTGAACTTGCGCGCTTGCGCCAACACCTACCCCCCGAGGCATTGCATTTTGGCGCCGAGCCACCGAGTGGAATCACTGTGATAGGAAACGCAGAGGAACTCCGCACCGCGGTCTTCAACCTCTTCGACAATGCCATCAAGTACTCTGGGGAGAAAAAGGATATCGTTGTGGATATCCTGACACCCAATATCGATACCGTCTCGCTGCGCATACGTGACCACGGCATCGGCATATTACGGAAAGACCTGAAACGCATTTTCAAACGCTTCTACCGCTCGCCAAATCCCATGACCGGGCGGGTGAAAGGAACCGGCTTGGGCTTGTTCATTGTGCGTTCGGTCGCCCGCCGCCACGGTGGCGATGTCTACGCTGAAAGTGAAGGAGAAGGCCGGGGCAGCACCTTCACTTTCCGCCTGCCCAGAGTCTATCGCGTATGAGCCGCATACTCATCGTCGAAGACGAAGTGCACCTCGCGCAGGGGCTTCGTTTCAACCTCGAAGCGGAACATCATTCCGTACAGGTCATCGATAATGGCGAAGACGCGCTGAAGCGCTTGCTGAAGGAGCGGGAAAGCTTCGACGCTCTCGTGCTGGACGTCATGCTGCCGGGCAAAGACGGGTTCTCTGTTGCCCGCGAACTGCGCGAAGCGAAGAATTACATTCCGCTGCTTATGTTAACTGCCCGCGGTCGCCCGGGAGATGTGCTCAAGGGATTCGAATCGGGTGCCGATGACTATTTGCCTAAGCCATTTAACCTGGCCATCCTGATCGCGCGAATTGAGAGTCTGCTGCGTCGCAAGAAGTGGTCGCAGGATTCCAACACGCCTGCCGCCAAATCCACTCGGCCCGATGGCGGTTCGCCGGAGACCTATAACTTCGAAGATAAGCTTGTTGACTTTGAGAATCTTCGGTTGCACTCCGGCGACAAGATCTTCCAGCTCACCTTGATGGAAACGGAACTTTTCCGCTATCTGATCCGAAACAGCGGGCATGCCGTGTCCCGCAAAGCAATTCTAGAGGACGTCTGGGATTTACATGAGGATACAGACACGCGCGCCATCGACAATTTCATCGTACGTCTGCGTCGTTATATTGAGCGAGAGCCGTCAAAACCTCTTCACTTGCTTACCATTCGAGGTGTTGGCTACCAATTCGTACCAAATCCCAAACGTTAGACCATTGGACAGAAAGCCGCGGCACACCTTCTTTTTGCATGCTCTTATCAAACCACGAGATTGGGCACAGCGGGATCGTCCGCCCTCATCGCCATGGATAGCCGAAGCTGTAGCAGCAGAAAGTCAGTCAACAAAGAGAGTAAAGGACGAAGCAGCGTCCGAGGAATCGCTCTGAGTAGTGGCAGTTCTGGGGACGGGGCTTGGATCGCTCGGCCAAGTATTTGAAAAGTTTGGTCGGGGCGTCCAGATTTGAACCGGAGACTCCTGCGCCCAAGTCAGGCGTACTATCTCTTGGAAGTCCTTCCTTTTCAATCTCGGTTTTGAAAACAAACGAGTTAGAATAATATTTGACAGTGGCATGATGTACGGAAATGTGGCTGCGCATGCATGGAGTCCCCCGAATTTTCCCCATAGCGAAATAACAGCGAAGTGCTCCGATCGGTTCCCGCCTCTTGATAAAAACCAACTCTTCGGTTCCGAGCCGAATGAGCGTCGAAGGCGGGAGTTTTCTGGTCCCGAATGTTTGGAATGTCTGGTGTGAACCCCTAGAGCGAGGCAGTTTCGCAATGCGCATATCTAAAGAACGGAACGAGAAGGTGGAACGGACGCGCGACAAGGGATAAGTAACAAGTTTCGCCGTCAAAGTGTCGACAGGGTGAACGAGAGCGACGAAGCCAAGATCTGAGACTAGCGCGGCAGGGCCGATCCCTACTTTGGTAGACCATACATTCGGGGAATCTGGCTTCGGTGTTTGCAGATGACCTGAGCAATCCGGTTGGCGATGGTGTTAAACTTTAGAGATTGTGCCGCAATTTGTAATTGAACGCGAGATCCCTGGCGCCGGAGCGCTGTCGGAGAACCAGATCCGGGAAGTATCACTACGTTCATTGCAGGTGCTGAAGGAGATGGGTCCGCAGATTCAATGGCTCCACAGTTACGTCACGGAGGACAAGGTCTACTGCATTTACCTTGCGCCAGACGAGGACACTATTCGGGAGCATGCTCGCAGGACAGGAATTCCAGCCAATCGTGTTGCTGCCGTGCGCCGCTTAATTGGCCCTGCTACTTCGAAATAGCGGAGTCAGGCTCCTCCAGAGAATATTGGATGGCTTTTTCCAGGCTCATCGCAAACCCCTCGGCCCAGACACCCTTCCCCTCCGACTCACTGAGAGTTTCCCATGCAGGGAGTAACGTCTGGTCAAGTCTTAGTTGTTCCGCAGGAGGCAGAGGAGCGCTGATCATCTGTCGTAAGCGCGTGGCGGCGGCGGCCAATTTCAGCGCGCGCATGGCCTGTCCTTGAGCTAAGGCCAGACAAGCAGACCCTTCCAGCGCCCGTGCCGCGCCGCGCCGGTGCCCTAGCCCAGCAAAGATTTCCAAAGCTTCGCAGTATGCCGAATGTGCCGCCAGATAGCCTCCCCGTTCACAGTCGATGCTAGCCAGATCGGTTAGGGACCGCGCAGAACCCCATTGGTCCCCTGCTTCTCGAAAGGCCAAAAGCGCACGCTCATACAATTCCCGTGCGGTAACCACGTCGCCCTGCGCGCGTGCTATGTCTCCCTGTTGGTTGATCGACCAGGCGGCACCGTTGCGATCACCAAGTTCAGCGAAAATTTCCGTTGCCTCACGGAGTGCCTTTTGAGCGCGTGCATAGTCGCCGCGAACTTTGGCCACATTGGCAAGGTTGTGAAGACAGCGGGCGATGGCCGACCGGTCCGACCGCAGGCGCCAGCAAGCAAGACTTCGCTCAAAATTGTTCTGCGCCGCGGAGTAGTCACCGCGATCCCGCGCCGATACCGCTAGAGCATTCAGAGACGCAGCGATGCCCGATTGATCCGCCAATTCTTCATAGAGAGACAAACTCTGTTGTAGAAAGCTCTCGGCGGCCGGGTAGTCGCCCTGAGCCGTCGCCAAGGCTCCAAGAAAATGCGACACTCTTGCCCGTTCTCTTGAGCGTTCGGCGCCAGCCATACGCAAAATGGTCTCCAGCCGGGTACGTCCCTCGGTCAGGTGTTCCCGCATGTCCCAGAATCGAAACAGAGCCACGCAGAGACGCAAACCCCAGTCCAGATCCTGGATCTCAAACAACCAGTCAAGAGCGAACCTGAAGTTATCGATCTCCGCGTCGCAATGCGCCAGCCAGCCCGCTCGATCTGCCGCGCTCAGTTCAGGATTTCCTTCCTCCGCCAGAACGAGACAGTACGCGGCATGTGCCCGTCGCGTTGCAGGTTGTTCATCGCTATCCACGAGGCATTCGAAAGCATATTCGCGAATAGTTTCTAGCATCGCGAAACGCGGCTCCGTCTGGGCCCGATCCATTCGCTGGATCAAATTCTTATCCACCAAGGAGGACAAGCCTTCAAATAGATCGACACCGAGGTCTTGCTGAGTGTTGCAGACAGCTTCCGCTGCCTCCAGCGTGCATCCACCCGCCAACACCGAAAAACGCCGGAACAATTTCTGTTCTCCCTCATTCAAGAGACCGTGACTCCAATCAATGGCCTTGCGGAGCGTCTGTTGTCGTTCGGGCAGGTCGAGCGCACCACCCGTGAGCAACTGCATGCGGCTATGCAGCCGATCTACGATGGCGTTGGGAGAAAGTATCTTGGTTCGGGCAGCCGCCAATTCAATCGCCAACGGCAGCCCATCCAGCCGCGAACATATTTCCTGAACCGCACCGGCGTTGTCTGAAGTAATTGCAAAATCAGGCCACACCGCTGCCGCGCGTTGCGCAAACAACTCGATGGCGGAATTCTGTGCAAGCGGCGTCACAGGGAATTCCTGTTCGCCATAAATACGCAAGAACGATCGGCTGGTGACCAGAATCTTCAAAGTTGGGCACGCTTCCAATGTTTCGGCAACCACTCTCGCAGCCGGCAGGACCTGTTCGAAGTTATCCAGCAAAAGCAAAAACGGTCCAGAGTTCTGCAGCTGGTCGCCGATTAGTTGTGGAATGGTGCGATTGGCGACTTGCTGAATTTCAAGTGCGTCCGCGAGTGCGGTAGCTACCAGGTCGGGATCCCGGATCGATGCCAAACTGACAAATTGAACGCCGGCTGTGAACTGCTCCGCAATTGCAGAGGCTACGGCAACGGCCAGACGTGTTTTTCCGGCGCCGCCGGGACCAGTGAAGGTCAATAGCCGAACGTCCGGTCGAAGGAGCAACGCGCTTGCTTCTGCCATCTGCCGCTCTCGTCCGATGAGCGAAGTACGCGGAATTGGCAGATCGCGGCACGCCTTGGCAATCTTCGCCGTGGGCACGTCCCGACCATCGGATAAATCCAGGAGATCCGTTGCAATAAAATGATCTGGCTCCTCCGGGAGGTGCATCACCTTCGCAGTGAACACGTACCCGCGTCGAGGCACAGTCTTGAGTAATTGCTGATCGCGATCCTCCAGCGCGCGACGCAACTCGAGGGTACACTGCACCAGCGAATCATCGGTGACAAAGGAGTCGGGCCACACGGCCTGCATCAATTCTTGTTTGCCGATTAGCCGTCCAGGATGTTCCACCAGATACTTAAGAGCTTCATATACCTTGGGGCGAAGCTTGATTTCCCGTACTCCCTTGAGAACACACCCCTTAGCGAGGTCCAGTGTGAACTCGCCAAATTGATAGCTTAAACCACGCTTCTCCAAGAGTGCTCCCGTTTTCGCAGAGCCAAAAGTCCATCGGCCCTGATTTTTGGCTTTTCTTTGGCGTTGTTTCGTTACTTCCCATCCTGATGCTTGGTACGTTGCACTCGCTGGGCGATGCCGAGCAATCTGTTGCGCGCGTTTCTTGAGGACGAGCTCGGGCGCCACTACAGACCGAATTCTAGCAAATTGTGTTTGCCGTGATAGCCGTTAGCAGTAGCAGCAAGGAAACATGAACCTCGATCCGCAAAAGGAGACAGTGACAATGAGTACCCTACAATTTCGCAGGAAAGTCAGAAAATTCGCAACGAAATTCCAATATTTCGTGATGAGCGCTCTCGCTCTCATGAGCGTGTGGCCATCGTTCGTATTGGCACAGGATAGCCACTCACACACAATGCCAGCACAACAGGAATTGACGACGGAGCAGAAGAGCCAGCAAAGCGCCCTCATCAAGATGGTCCGGGAATCGACCGAACGCTTCAAGGATGTGGCGGAGGCTGAGAGAGAAGGGTATGCCCTTAGTTTCGGCTGCGTGAGCGGACCGGACCAGGGGGCCATGGGGCTCCATTTCATTAACATGGATCTGGTAGGCAAGGGCGTCATTGACCCCGCCAAGCCCCAAATCATTCTCTACGAGCCAACCGCAGACGGACGCCTCAAATTGACCGGCGCCGACTTCCTGGTGGATGCGCAACAGTGGGATGGCGATAAGACACATAAACCGGGACCGCCAGAGTTGATGGGACAGCTTTTCCACTATTTCGAGAGTCCCAATCGCTTCGGGTTGAAGGCGTTCTACACACTGCACGTATGGGCGTGGAAGGATAACCCTAACGGCGCCTTCGTAAACTGGCACCCCGCTGTTTCGTGCAAGTTATTCAACGGCCCAACCTCGTAAGTCGAGGCGATACCACGGCCACACATGCCAGCCCCTTCGTTCCGCTTGCCGAACCGAAGGGGCTGAGCTGCACAGGGTCAAAAGAGGATAAGCACAAAATACCTAAGGAGAGAAAATCCTAGTGACTACGATACAGATTTCCGCTATTAAAATGAACAAATTGAATACTTTTATCGGACAGTTCATGACCGATCTCGGCGCTGCAGTTCATGCGGGGATGGTTGTCATTGGGGAAAAGTTGGGGTTCTACAAGGCCCTTGCCGAAGGCCCCTCTGAACTCAGCCGAGTTGGGACGATCGGCATGGACGTCGCGGGGACACACGGCGACACCAAGACCTCGGGAAATTGTGTAACAGGCTGGCGGAAGAGACGCCAGTTTTTTCTGCTGCGCCAGCGATTGATTGCTGCTGCCGTACTCTCGTGCGTATTGTTTGCGCCGAGTCGATCTTATTCGGAGCGTACGCCAAAACATGACGAGGGTGTTGTGCTGGAAGTGTCGGCCCTGGGTAAACGGGGTGACACGATCACTCGGGCGCGCAAGCAGGTTCTTCAGATCTTGCAAGATGGAGATGCGTGCTCCGCATGGTTCCAGGAAGCCATCTACGGCATGAGAAACGGTCAAGGTAAGCAGTTCTTTAGACATCCATGGGGCGCAAGGTCAATGGAGTTTGCCGACCGCGGCTCCACCATCCGGTTGAACGCCAACGGGCCATTCTTCAACCGTACTGCACGCGTCATGCAACAAGACTCAGGGGCAATGCTCGAGTGGCCCAGCGGCAACCGCATGTTGACGATTTCTAATTACAACGGGGACACTCCGGAGGCACAAATTACGATATTGCTTCACGAACTGGGGCACATCATTGGGCGGCTTCCCGAGGACGACGATTCCTGGGACGGCCAATCTTCCCGAAACACCTCCGAGGTGCTACGGCATTGCAAGACCGAGGTTCGCGTGGCCGCACACAACAGTCGCTGAGGCAGCATCTGAGCCACAATTCTGGCGTTTAACCCGGCAACGAAAGCCGTCAAAGGCACGACAAACCCCCAAGGAAGCAGCTTCGTGAAAAACCCCCACTAGCGCATCACTGAACGTAAATTCAAAGAAATTGCAATCGCAAAGGAGAATAAAAATGGCAGTTGACATGGACAAACTGAACGTATTCGTAGGGCAGTTCGTTGGGGATCTGGGAGCTGCGGTCCACGCCGGCATGGTGGTGATTGGAGAAAAGCTGGGATTGTACAAGGCTCTCGCCGAAGGTCCCTTGAACTCCGCCGAGCTTGCTGGTAGGACCAAAACAGAGGAACGTTATGTGCGCGAATGGCTGGGCTCCCAAGCAGCTGGCGGCTACGTCACGTATAACGAAAAGACGCGCAAGTTCAGTCTGAGCGAAGTACAGGCGTTTACGCTGGCGAACGAAGACAGTCCCGCCTACATCCCAGGGGCCTTCCAATTGGCTCTCGGCTCTCTTGCCGCTGTTCCCAGGATTGCCGAGTCCTTCCGATCCGGAGCAGGCATGGCCTGGCATGAGCACGACGAGGCCGTGTTTCATGGCTGCGAGAAGTTCTTTCGTCCCGGTTATGCAGCCCACCTTGTAAGCTCATGGATTCCTTCGTTGCAGGGTGTCAAAGAGAAACTCGAAGCAGGAGCGCGGGTGGCTGATGTCGGCTGCGGCAAAGGCGCCTCCACTTTATTGATGGCAAAAGCATTTCCCGAGTCTCGATTCTTCGGATTCGACTACCATGACAAGTCGATTGAAGCAGCCCGCGAGTCTGCCAAACGCAATGGCATCGCCGACCGTGTCACGTTTGAAGTGGCGAAAGCAAAGGAGTTTCCGGGCAAAGGCTACGACTTCGTGACGGTCTTCGACTGCTTGCACGACATGGGCGATCCCATCGGGGCGGCGGCGCATGTGCGGCAGTCATTGGCCAAAGATGGCATATGGATGATCGTTGAGCCTTTTGCGAATGATCAGTTGGAGGACAACCTGAATCCTGTCGGTCGCGTTTACTATTCTTTTTCAACCTTGCTGTGTACGCCTTGCTCGCGATCCCAAGAAGTTGCGTTGTGCCTGGGTGCACAGGCGGGCGAGTCGCGAATCCGGGATGTCGTGACCTCCGCCGGATTCAAGCGCTTCCGACGCGCTACCGAAACTCCCTTCAATATAATTTACGAAGCTCGGCCGTAATTTAAGTCTGCAAGGCCGCGCGAGCCTGGCGGGTCTAGACTTGGAAATCGTGCCATCGCGCTCGCACGATCTCACTTCTCTTGGGCGTCAGCCCAGGAAGGTGACGCCATAACTGCATTACGGATAAACAGGTTCTCTAAACTCTGCTATGGGTTTTGGCAGAGAATGGAAACATTAGCGGGTCAACCACAGCGAGACATCGATCGCAGTAGAATGCTCGGAAAATTGGAGTTCAAGATGAAAAGCCAAATGGAAAAAGAATCGAATCGTACCGCTTCCAAAAGCAGCTCAAGTGACAATAGCGGATCACGAGATGCCGTAAACATGAGTGCATCCTTACCGCGGCCTGTTGAGTCCGTGCTTACCGAAGAGATGCTCGCGCGTTTCGCTTCGCGCGCCGCCTCTTACGACCAGGAAAACCGGTTCTTGGAAGAAGACTTCGAAGAACTAAAGAAAGCGAAATATTTGCTGCTGCCACTGCCGTCCGAATTCGGCGGCGCGGGCATGACGCTTGCTGAAGTATGCCGGGAGCAACGCCGGCTTGCGTATCACGCCCCCGCCACTGCGCTTGCCGTAAATATGCATATCTATTGGATTGGCGTAGCAGCCGATCTTTGGCGCCGCGGAGATGTCTCGTTGGAGTGGCTCCTGCGTGAGGCAGCCGCAGGGGAGATCTTTGCCGCTGGCCACGCGGAAAGCGGCAACGATGTGCCGGTCCTGCTTTCGACCACAAAAGCAGAACGCGTCGACGGCGGCTACAGGTTCACAGGCCAGAAGCACTTCGGCAGCCTGTCGCCCGTGTGGACCCGGTTTGGCTTGCATGGGATGGACACCAGCAACCCTGGCCAGCCAAAGGTCGTTCACGCATTCATGCCGCGCGATACAGCTGGATACACAATCAAGGAAACCTGGGATGTACTAGGCATGCGCGCGACACGCAGCGATGACACTATGCTGGAGAATGCGTTTGTTCCAGATCGCTACGTCGCTCGGGTTGTGCCTGCTGGTGCGGCAGGAATCGATCCTTTGGTACTCTCGGTCTTTGCGTGGGCGCTGATGGGCTTTGGAAACATTTATTACGGACTAGCCAAACGCGCGCTGGACCATAGTGTTCGCTCTGTGAAGAGCAAAGGTTCACTAGCGCTCTCCCGTTCGATGGCGTATCACCCTGAGGTCCAGCACGCTATAGCCGAAATGATTATCGAACTTGAATCTATTGAGCCGCATTTGGAGAAAATCGTCGAGGACTGGTCGAATGGCGTGGATCACGGCGCTCATTGGCCCTCAAAAATCTTTGCGGCTAAATACCGCGCGGTCGAGGGCTCTTGGCGCGTTGTGGATTTGGGACTGGATGTGAGCGGCGGCCAGGGGATCTTTCGCTCGGCGGGTTATGAGCGACTGGTCCGCGATGCGCGTCTCGGCCGAATCCATCCCGCGAATTCCTTCCTCACGCATGAAGTGGTGGCGAAAACTGCACTAGAGATCAGCTTGGATGAACAGCCCCGCTGGGGCTAGCGAATTGTTCCTCAAGCCGATTGGGGAGAAGACCTTCAAAATCCAAGAAGCCTACCGGCGAATCATCGGACTCTGAGAATTCGGTCGTTCCCCCAAGGGTTGATTTCACCTGCCTACTTTTCACGGGACGATTACGAACACAAATTAAGAGACACTGCCAAGCGCAAGCCAGGTCGAGTGCGTGATCACCGGATTTGCATTTTCGAAGATTGATCGGACCAGAAATGCACAGGATCCCCTGAATTTTCCCCGTACTTGCCAGATGGCGTGCGCTTAACTTGCTGCCGTTCAATGGTTTCTGAATAGCACGCCTGCCTCCCCGTGTTTTTGCACATTCGCCATGCGGTGAACTCTCGGAAACTAAACGATTTGCGAATCCAGACCTCCTGTCTGGCGGATTCCCACAGTTAGGATTTCAGTGAAGGGAGCATTCAATAAGCTAAAGAAAACACGCGGGATATTTTGGTCGGGGCGCCCGGATTTGAACCGGGGACCTCCTGCGCCCAAGCCAGGCGTACTATCTCTTGGAAGTCCTTCCTTTTCAATCTTCGTTTTGAAAACAAACGAGTTAGAAAAATATTTGGTGGTGGCATGATGTAGACAAATGTGGCTCCGCATGCATGGAGTCCCCCGAATTTTCCCCATAGCGAAATAACAGCGAAAGTGCTCCGATCGATTCCAGCCTCTTATAAAAACCAACCCTTCGGTTCTCTGCCGAAGGGTTGTACTTCGGAACCTATTGGAAGGAACCAATCGACATTGTACGTGATCTCCCAGAACGCGGTTTCTGGATAGTTTCCGGGTTGTCGATTCGGGAGTTACCGCGTGGTGGCTTGAATCGAAATGCGGAGGACGACCCCTTCTACGGTTTGCCAGGTATTCCAACACTGAAGGGTTCTGGTGGAATGGGCGTTCGTGCCAACAAGAGCAGGCCAACCATGCTCCCTGCGGCGCACAGCGACATCTGATAAGCTACCGCGTCATGCGGCGACGTGAGTTCCTCACCCTATCAGCGGCCAGTATTGGCGGAGTGCTTATCTGCTCTCTTGATCGCGAAGTTTTTAGACTTTCCGCGCAAGCAAACCAGTCCATTCGTATTCCTCTTCGGTTTTTCTCTCAGGCGGAAGCTCTGATTATTGCCGCCGCCTCCTCACGAATCTTTCCGAGCGATGAAACGGGTCCTGGCGCGCGGGAAGCAGGCGTCGCAGTGTATATCGACCGGCAGTTAGCTGGACCCTGGGGACGAGACCGCTATCGCTACACCCGAGTGCCGTTTGAAGAGAATGCCCCGGCGGAGTTCGGCTATCAAGGCAAAGCGACGCCACAGCAGATCTACCGCCAAGGGCTGAAGGACTTGAAGGGCTTCGATCGCCTGGGACCTCGTGAGCAGGACCAAAAGTTGAAGCAGATCGAGACCACGTTGTTTTTTTCGCTGCTCCGTCAGAATACCATCGAAGGCATGTTCTGTGATCCGATGCATGGTGGAAATATCGACATGGTGGGCTGGCAACTGATTGGCTTTCCCGGCCCGCGAATGAGCAACTATGACGATGTGGACAAACACTTTGGTCAGGCGTTTCGCCCTAAACCCACCAGCTTACGCGACGTGACGGGGCACAAAGTCCGTCCCAGCGAGGAGTTGGAATGAAGACTTTGCCATCTACGGACGCGGTGATCGTCGGTGGCGGATGGACTGGCCTGCTCATGGCCAAGGAGCTTGGCTCCCGCACTGCTCTCTCCGTGGTTGTGCTGGAACGCGGAGGGCCCCGCAAGACCGACGACTACGGCGAAGACATGGATGAGCTGGACTATGCGATTCGTCTCCGCATGATGCAGGACGCGTCACGCGAGACGGTCACGCTCCGGCATACTCCAAGCCAGCACGCTCTTCCCCTGCGGCAACACGGGGCTTTCCTTCCCGGCTCTGGCATCGGTGGCGCAGGTGAGCATTGGAACGGGGAATTTCCTCGGATGCTGCCGGATTGTTTCGAATTACTCTCGCGAAGTATTGAAAGGTACGGCTCCAAACGGTTGCCCGAAGATCACGCGATTCAAGACTGGGGCATCACTTACGACGAGTTGGAACCACACTACACGCGCACCGATCTGCTCCTGGGCATTTCCGGCAAAGCAGGCAACATTCGCGGAAAGCAAATTGAAGGAGGCAATGTCTTTGAAGGCTGGCGCAGCGCCGAGTACCCTACGCCGCCTACCAAGATCCCCTACTTTTCCGCGTTGTTCCGCGATGCCGCAAAAGCGCTCGGATATCATCCTTACCCGATCCCCGCTGCCACGACAAGTCAGGCCTACACGAATCCCGATGGCGTTGTGCGAGCGGCGTGCATGTATTGTGGGTTTTGCGAGCGGTTTGGCTGCATGATCGGCGCCAAAGCGCAGCCCACGAACACCCTTTTGCCAGTGATCCAAAAACGGAAGAACGTGTCTATTCGCACGGGAGCATGGGTGCGACGCATAGTGCATGACACTTCGCAGAGCGGCGGAAGAGCACGCGGCGTCTCCTATGTCGATGCAAGCGGCGAAGAAGTGTTTCAACCGGCGGAGCTGGTCTTTCTCGCTTCGTGGACTCTCAACAATACCCGATTACTGCTCCTCTCGCAGGTGGGAGAGCCTTACAACCCTGCCTCCGGAAAAGGCACGCTTGGACGTAACCTGACCCACCAAGTCCACTTTCCTGCAGCAACAGCCTTCTTCGACGAGCCATTGAACCGGTTTATGGGCTCCGGCGCTTCGGGCGTCTGCATCGGTGACCTGGACGGAGACTTATTTGACCACCGCAGAATTCCTTTCTTGCGCGGAGGCATTCTGCTGGCTTTAAGTTTGGGCTTTCGGCCTATCGGCAATTTCGGCGTCGTTCCCCAAGCGGTGAAAGCCAAGTGGGGTTCGGAATGGAAGAAGGCGGCGCTTCACTACTATGACCGCACGGGGAGCATCGTCTTCCACGGCGAGCATCTGGCCTATAGAGGCAACTACATGGACCTGGACCCCGTTTACAAAGACCATTTTGGTGATCCCCTGTTGCGTTTCACGCTCGACTGGCGAGAGAACGAGCTGAGGATGGCTGAGTTCGCGACCGCGAAGGCGGTTGAAATCGCTCGCGAGATGGGGGCGAACGAAGTTACGCCCTTTCCAGGCTTGCGAGGTTACGATGCAACCCGCAGCCAATCGACCCACATTCAGGGTGGTACGATCATGGGAAGTTCTCTTGACTGTTCGGTGGTTAATCCGTACCTTCAACACTGGCAGATTTCGAATCTTTTCGTGTTGGGAGGATCGGCATTCCCGCAGAATTCGTCTGCGAATCCCACTCCTACCATTCTAGCGCTCACCTATCGCACCGCCGATGCCATCGTTAACCGATATTTGAAGAGTCCCGCGGCATTGGCGTGAACAGAGGTCGGCATCAAGAGAATCCGCCGTTTACTTCGATGACCTGCCCCTGAATGAAACGGGCCTCGTTGCTGCAAAGAAACAAGATCACATCCGCAACTTCCTCGGCGGTGCCCAGTCGTGCCATCGGGGTCGCCGCTTTCACGGCATTCAATATCTGATCATTCGAGAAGTTCCGATGGTAATTGGTGTTGATGGTACCGGGTGAGACCGCGTTGATTCGAACCCCTGAAGGCGCGAATTCCTTCGCAAGACCCTTGGTCATGGTGGACAGGGCGCCTTTTGCAGTTGCGTAGGCAAGCGCGCCCAGGCCCCCACCGTCTCGCGCCGCCACCGACGAGATGTTCACCACAAAACCGCTCTTGCGTTCCACCATGCCCGCAAGAACGGCCTTGGCAAGGAAAAAGGCGCTGGTCAGATTGAGCGTCAGCACCTGTTCCCAAAGTTCTTCGGTGAAATCTAACACTCGCGTGCGTTGGATCAACGAGCCGGCGTTGTTCACGAGGACATCAATGCGCCGGCCGGCCAAGGCTTGTGCCAAACTTCGTACGCCGCCCATCGTGCTGAGGTCCGCCTGCAGCAGTTCTCCTTGTCCTCCTGCATTCCGCACTCGCTCGACGACGCTTCGGGCCTCGATTTCCTGACGGTTGTAGTGTATGAGCACATGAGCGCTCCGCGCCCCAAAGGCGGTCGCGGCCGCCGCGCCGATGCCACTGCTGGCACCCGTAACGAGCACGGTCACTCCCTGAAAGTCTTTGGTATTGTCCATAGATTTCATAAGAGTGAAACGTCTGCCGTCTTCGACGTCGAGCACAAAGGACCCAACATGGTCCATAGGATCAGCGTGCAGATCAGAGGCATGATCCCGAAGCCAAAGAAGACGGGCACGTAGGAGTAGTGATCCACCGTCCAGCCTGTGATCAAGGTAAACACCATCCCGCCGAAGCCGGAACCCATGCTTGCCAAGCCGTACACGGAAGCCACAGCGTTCTTGGGGAAAACGTCCGACGGCATCGCAAGCATATTTGCCAAGCTACCCGTGTAACCCAGCATGGCGAGCGAGATCAGGCTGATCGACGACCTGGCGTCGTGCACAAGCACCGCCGGAATTGTCGAAGTCATCAGTAGAGCGAAGAAAGTTACCGATGTTTTGCGGGCGACCGTCACTGAAAGACTGCAGCGCAACAGAAATCCCGAGAGGAGGCCGCCGAAGAGGTTTCCGAAACCCGCCGCCACAAAGGGAATCCACGCGTACTTCCCAATGGCGGCCATGTCAAAATTCCGTGCCCGCTTTAGGTATTCCGGAAACCAGAAAGCGTAAAAATACCAGACTGGATCCATGAAGATCTTCGAAAGCGTAAAGCTGGCAACGAAACGTGTTCGAAGAAGCCGCCAAACCGGGACAGGTGGAGCGCTCGCTTCCGTCGTTCCGCCGCCGGGCGCGCGGTAAGTAGGCCACCAGAGCAGCAACCATACAAAGCCCATTGCCCCTACAAACGCGAACGCTAACTGCCAGCCCAGCCGTAGCAGGATCCAGGCCACAGCCGGGGGCGCGATGATGGCGCCCACTGCCGAGCCGCTATTGAATACCCCGGAGGCCAGCGCGCGTTCGCGTTCCGGAAACCACTCGGCCACCACTTTCACGCCGGCCGGCCAGTTACCGGCCTCTCCAATGCCCAGCAAAAAACGGAAAAGCCCCAGACTAAGTGCACCACGCGCAAACGCATGTAGCATTGCTGCCGTCGACCACCATGCCATGCACACGGCATATCCCATTCGCGTGCCCATCCGGTCAATCAACGTCCCCGAGACGCCGTTCATGATCGTATAGGCCATCAGGAACGCGAACAGCACATATGAGTATTCCATATTGCTCATATGGAACTCCCCGCGCAGCACGGGTGCGGCCACAGAGAGCGTCTGGCGATCCAGATAGTTGATCACCGTCGCCCAGAAAGCGAAGCTGATCATGATCCACCGCCGTGGCGATGGGTTCACGCCAAGTCTACTTTCACAGCTTCGTGAATCCACACGCGCGGAACGGCCACCTCCAACCAGCCGTCACGGACGGTCGACGGCAAGGTTTGGCCGGAAAGCAACAACAACGCGGAGCGGACGGAGCGCTGTTGCGGTATTCGGATTCTTACCTTGACATCGGCTACGGGCAAAAATTCTTCGCGGGAGCGAAGGTGTTTATTTTTGTTTCCCGTATCGGCGAGCAGGTGCAGAAGCAGCACGTCGCGGGACGCCATAAAATGTGGGGTTACGCCGGATTGATATTCAATCTCGTATGACCGCTGGGCTGACAGCCAGGGAGAGACCAATGAATTGAAAAAGACGCGCAGCGACTTCATGCGGGTCTCTTCATAGACCGCTTCGAGGCTGGAACCGATGTAAATGGCACTGCCTTTGCCAAAGCTTCGCTGGATGATGGCTGGCCCCAAGGTCCGGCGATGTCCGCGATCGAGCGTCTCGGCCAGAACGGTCCCGCCATTTTCCCGAAACCGCAGCACCTGTGGGTCCTGCGGAATTTCCTCGCCGGAAGGCAACTTCAGATAGAGGTCTGGGATTTCTACGGGTTCGGGCTCGCTGAACTCCGCGCCGAAGACTTCCGCCAAGCCATAGTTCTTTCGCATGCGCCCGTACTCGTCGGCCACCGAGGTCAGATGCGTCGCTAGCAGCGCTCCCCCGCCACGGACGTAGTCGAGCAGCATCAGGCATTGGCTATCGCTCAAGCAGGCCACATTTGGCGCGTATAACATCTGGTAACGCGAGAGCAGTTGCGGCGACATCTGCCAGTCTAGGAATGGCTCGGATTCGTAGCTATTCGCCTTCAGCAACTGGTACGCGCCGTGCCAGCAATTTTGGTACGCCCTACTGACAAAGTACTTCCCGGTGTACCAATTGACAGTCTGACTACCAACCAGGAGTCCTACCTGCGGCTGGCTCCGGACGCTGCGCAGGAGGACGTCATGCTCCTGCTGGAAGTCGAAAATTCGTTTTACGTACCGACCGCTCTCGTAGGAAAGCGGCCGTTCCGGTTGATAGAAGAACCGCGACAGCCCCCAGTAGACAAGCCCAACGCCCGCTGCCAGCGCCGTGGCACCGTCGAGGAGCAGCTCCTGGCTCTCCACTGGGTAGCTGAACCAGCCGCGCACGCGCTCGTTTTTCAGGTGTTCCCTATTGTACTGCGTGTGGGTGCCTACGTATGTCCAGGTCACCTTGCCGGTGGACTGGCCCAATTGCATATTAAAGAGCTTCTCCTCGGGCGTCTCGGCGGCCTCGAACATGAAGCCATCCACAACCGGAATCGCCCGGCTGCGCCACTCGCGTTTGCTCAGCAGGGAGGTGTCGTTATAGAGCACTGGAATATCGCGAGTCTGCCGGATTATCTCGCGGATTTCGCGCAGGAACGCGACAACTACATCGTTGGCCATCCAATTGGTGTACTGGATTTCATCTTCACGGCTCAGTGTCTCATTCTGTTTCGGCACCGGCTTGCCGAATTTCTTCTGATACGCCGTATCGCAGTAACTGCAGTGGCAATAGTTCTGGGCGTTCTGCATGCCCTGGTACGGACCGTCGAAGTACATGACATCGAACGGATAGTCTAGGAGGACCTCGCGGACCAGAGCCTTGATGACATCGCGCACCGGCGAGTTGAGACATCCCTCGTAGTACTCCACGAATCCATAGTGCTCAGTAGTCATCGGTCGGCCGTCGGCAAACTTCTTGCTCCAACCGGCAAATCGCGGGTCCTTTGATGTGACTTCCATGAAGGGATGGTTGAGAGGTACGTAGGCCACATTTTTGAGATTTGCTTTGCGACACAAATCCACCGTTTGTCGCATGGGATCTCCTCTAAGTTCCGGATGAACCGGATAGCCCGACTTAGTAGGGAAATAGGCATAATATGAGGCCACGGGGTAGCGCAAAGAATCCGCGTTCAACTCCTGCGCGATCCGCACAGCCTTCTCGGGCTCGTAATCGAGAGAAGGATAAAAAGGCGGGTTGTAGGCTTCGGCGATCAGGACACGCGTACTGCGAATCCACTCATAGGCAGAGCTAAGGGCTGCTGCGGGTCGCAAGGCGGCACGTAGTTGCGGTGTAACCAGCAGCAAGCCAGCCGATTGTAAGAGTTCGCGTCGTGTGAGCTGATTCATGGTCGCTGCCGGCAGGATTCCCGTTCGATCAATTCGACCCCAAGCAAGAGATGCTCGCGGACTGGTTGGTCCTTGTTACGGGCGAGCCGCAACAGGGTTTCGACCGCTGCGCGGCCCATATCGTACTTAGGCTGATGAATCGTCGTGAGCGGAGGATGCACCACGCCGGCCAGTTCCACGTTGTCGAAACCGATCAGCGAAATATCTTCCGGAATTCGCCGGCCCAGTTCGAGCATTGCCCGAATGGCGCCGAAAGCCATCAAGTCGTTCGCGGCGAAGATGGCACTGACTTCAGGCTGCTGCGCGAGTAACTTGTGTGCGAGTGCACAGCCCCCCAAAAAACTGTTCTCGCCATGCAGTATGGTGAGCTTCCGCGGCGGATTGGTAGCTTTTAGGACGCGGAGAAACCCCCGAGCACGGTCTGTCAGGCTGCCGTGGCGACGAGGTCCGGTAAGGTGCGCAATGTTTTGGTGGCCCAGCCGTAGCAGATACTGCGCAGCCATTACGCCACCGGCTTCGTTGTCGGCACAAACCGTGGAGAACGATTTCCTTGCTGCGGAACGGTTCAGCAGCACGATGGGCACACCAGAGGCGGCCAGTTGATCCTGCTGCTTTAGGCTGAGATTCGCTACAGAGTTCATCAGGATGCCGTCGACCTGCTTCTCCAGCAGCGACGCGACATACTCCATCTGCTTTCGCGGATCCAGGTCGCTGTTGCACAACACCAGGTCGCAACCGCCAGCACGGGCCGCATCTTCCACGCCTCTGGCAACTTCGGCAAAGAAAGGATTACGGATATCGCTCACGATGAGCCCTAGCGTGTGGGAACGCCGTGTTTTCAGTCCGCGGGCAACTCGATTGGGATGGTAGTTGAGGTGCGCGGCCACGGCGAGTACGTGGCCCCGGGTCTTTTGGTGGACGCCATAGGCGTCATTCAAGGCTCGCGACACGGTTGAAATATTGACGCCCGATTCTCTTGCAATATCCTTGATCGTTATAGCCATTACCGTGAGTTCTTCCCCGAATTGATGTGATTGAAAATTCCTTTGTGAGAGGCCATCGGAGTTGCTGGGGTTTGACAGTCAGTTGAGGCGTTATTATACGCATTTCGAAAAACGGTAGTGCTCCTTACCAAGCGCCCCGCGCAGTCTGAGTCTAAACCTAAGTTTAAGACCTTGGTGCTGCAATCGTTTGCCATTCTAATCCCGGTTCTGGAGGATTGTCAAAGAACAAAGAGCTTGACTCGGGCGGAGCCTCTCAATAAGATCCGGAAACGTTTGCAATCAGACGCCTCAGACTATGTCTCAGGTAGGTCTTAGTCCATTCGGTGCCTTCACTCCAGAGATCGAAGCTTATCAGACTCAGGAGCTTCGGCCAGAAGGGACGAGGGAGGAGCTATGCGCAAGATACCGATGATGCTGGTCGCGCTGTTGATCTTTATTGGCTGGAACGCCACGGTGGTTACCGCCGCGATGGCTCAAGGCGGCAAAGGCACGATCAAAGGGCACGTCACGGACACCTCGGATGCCGTGCTCCAGGGCGCTGAAGTCAGATTGGATCCGACGGACGTCAAGGTCGCGTCAAACAGCCAAGGTGAGTTCTTTATCAATGATCTTGACCCAGGCAGCTACACCATCACGGTCTCATACGTCGGCTTTAAGACACTCACCAAGACTGTGAACGTCGTCGCGGGACAGGTCGCCAATGTTGAGGCGAAGTTGGAGCTTCAGTCGCAGAACCAAGAAGTCCTTGTTACGGCTGAGCGTGCTTCCGCCGAGGCCGAGGCGGTCAATCGCGAGCGGACCGCCGACAACTTGGTTCAAGTGCTACCGGATGAAGTGATTCGCAGTTTACCTAACGCCAACATGGCCGACGCCCTCGGCAGATTGCCCAGCGTGACCATTGAGCGGGACGAAGGCGAGGGTAAGTATGTCCAAGTTCGCGGCACCGAACCGCGGCTCACGAACACCACCATTGACGGCATCAATGTTCCTTCCCCGGAAGGCGGTATTCGCCAGATCAAATTCGACGCTATTCCCGCGGATATCGTCGAATCTGTCGAAATCAACAAAACTTTGCAAGCCAACATGGATGGAGATGGAATCGGTGGCTCTGTGAATTTGGTCACCAAGACCGCCGGAGAACGTCCGACGGCCAACCTCAGCGCTATGGGAGGATTTACTCCCATTCTCGGCGGTCGCGGCCTTATTGAGACTACCGGCACAGTTGGCCAACGCTTTGGTAAGAGCAAACGATTCGGACTGCTCATCGGCGGCTCTTACGATTGGAATGGGCGCGGCATCGACGACATCGAACCAGTGCCGGACACTGCGAATTTCCCTGGCGGTTCAACCGCCCGTTACTTTGAAGCGATCGACATTCGCGAATACCGGTATTACCGCAGTAGATGGGGCCTTGCGGGCAGCGCCGATTACAAACTCGTGGAAGGTTCGAACATCTATATGCGCGGCATCTATTCCGATTTCCACAACTACGGCGATGTCTGGATTTACTCCCTTACCGACAACACACCGGTTCTCAACCCACCGCAATACCCGAACGGCATCACGCTTCAAGGGTCTAACGGTTGCAGTATTGACCCAACCACAGGGATTGAGTCCTGCACGGGCGGTCCATCCTTCAGGAACCAAATTCGCCGGCCCGACTATGCCATCGGGAGTTTTCTGGTTGGTGGTAAGCACGTGCTGTCGACAACGTGGTACGCCTGGGATCTTTCGGCGTCCCGTTCGCGCCAAATTGGCCAGCTTGGCGAGCGCACCGCATCTTTCAGCTCCAACCTACCTAGTAGCTCATGTCAATTTGACTTGGCGAACACGAAATCCCAGTACCTTCCTCAATGGACGCCCGCCTGCTTTACCGAAGCGTACACGAACCAGACCACCATCGCTCTGAGCCGCATGCAAATCAGTCATGGGCTGACGGCACAACTGAATCTCCAGGCCACCGGGGCAATGGCCAAGCAGTATCACCTCGGCTCCCACTCGGCCACCTTGGAGTTCGGGGGGAAATTTCGCAACGGGCATAAATTTGCTAACACTTTCCGAGATAACTATTCTCCGACTGGAACTGGTCCCACCATCACGATGGCCGACTTTACCAACGGCTTCTCCAACGGTAATTATTACCAGGGTGCTTATAAGCTGGGCCCCAATCCCAGCTTCACCGCTGTGAACGCGGCGTTCAACGCCACCGGCCCGACGAATCCCGCGAATTACAACATAGTTCGTGACATTTCGAGCCAATTCGACCTGATTGAAAAGGTCAGTGCAGGCTACCTGATGAACACCGTCAATTTCAGCAAGATACGCTTGGTGGCTGGCGTTCGCTTCGAGGGCACGAACCTTGATACTTCGGCTCCTGTGCTTGATGCCGACGGCAACTTCCTTGGAATTACCAAAAGCAGCGGTTCCTATGTGAAGGTTTTGCCCAGTGCGTCTCTGCGATTTGCTTTAAAGAACAATACCAATCTGCGGTTGGTTTACAGTCGCGGGTTGTCACGCCCTGACCCGCAGGAGATCGCTCAGCCACTCAGCGTAGATGCTACCGGCAACCCCATTGCTGTTAGCTTCGGTAATCCAAGCCTTAAATCCGAGACTGCAGATAACGTCGATGTGCTCATCGAGCACTATATAAATCCTTTTGGGATGATCACAGCGGGGTACTTTTATAAGAACCTGAGGGACCCCATCGTTTCACAAACACTTACCGTCACTACCGGCACTTTTGGGGGTTCGACCTGCACCACAACAGTAAGCTGCCGAATCACTCAGCCATTCAATGCCGGCAGCGCCTGGATCAATGGTTTTGAAGCGGCGTACCTGCAGCATTTGTCGTTCCTGCCAGGCGCGTTGCGTGGACTCGGCTTGTCCGCAAATTACGGCTATACAACGTCCCGCACTTCCTTTGGCCCAGACTTCGGGCGCTCGGATCATCCCAGGCTTGTGCGCAATGCGCCCCATACTTGGAACATCAGCCCCACTTACGATCGAGGGCGCGTTTCAATACGCGTCGGCTTGTCTTACAACGCAGCGAACATCGTCGGCTACGGGGACGGCACGCCCGGCCCCTTTGGCGACAACTACTTCTATCCACATCTTCAATTCGATGCTCAAGGCAGCGTAAGGATGAGCCATGGCCTCCAGTTCGTCATGTATGGTCTCAATATCAACAACGAGGTCTTCGGCTTTTATAACGGCAGCCCTCAATACATGCTCCAGCGCGAATATTACCGGCCCACGATTGCTGCGGGTATGCGCTGGTCGCCTTTGCACGAAACTCGAAAGTAAAGAGATTCGTGGGGCTTTCTTCAGGCGGCGAATAGGTGAACGACCCACCGAGAGACCGGCTAAATCGAGAATCGAATGATGTGGTTTGGCACCCTTGTGCTGATCTACGCTGGCCGTCTTCTCGAGTCCGCCAGGGCACTCATGCTCGCAGATTTGCGAACTCAGCCACGAGAGCCGCGAGGCAAGAGTCGACGAGCTAGGATTTTATGCAGAGAGGAATAGCAGGAATGCTGAAACTCAACCGTCGAGCGGCAGCCGCGCTAGTTGCTTTACTCAAGGCGGCATCGATTTTGACGATAGGTGTCGTTGGACAGGCCCAGGAGGGGGAACGGGTAACCGCCATATCCGCCCCCACGATGCCATTACCGAACGAGGCGGTGTCTCAAAGTGTGACCAAATTTTCATTCATCGCGTACGGCGATACGCGGGGCCGGCGCGATGGAGTGGCGATTCAATATGAGCACTCGTTGATCGTTGATTCCATGCTCGCGCAGATTGAGAGCCTCCGAAACACAGATTACGCGGTGCGATTCATACTGCAGTCGGGTGATGCTGTGGCGCATGGACAGAATCCCAATGAATGGAATGTGAGCTTTGTTCCTCTGATCAATCGCCTTACGACGGAAGGCGACGTGCCGTATTTCTTGGCGCCAGGAAATCATGACGTTTCGCCGGCGACGACGGCTGATGCACCAGAACGGCATTCTCCGCTGAAAAATTACTTCGATGCAGTATCAGCGTTGATTCCGCCCGATGGCTCACCGCATCGACTGAGCGGTTACCCGACATATTCGTTTGCCTACGGCAACACGTTCGTGCTTGGGTTTGATGCCAACATCGTAGGCGATGAGAAACAGTTCCAGTGGGTCAAGAGCCAACTCGAAGGCCTCGATCACAAGCGGTACGTCAACATCATCGTGTTCTGTCATCAGGCACCGTTCTCTTCGGGGCCACATGGTGGGCCGAAAATGGAAGAGCAAACTGTCGAGCTGAGGAACAGGTACATGCCTCTTTTTCGGGCGACCCATGTGCGGGCGGTTTTTTCCGGACATGAACATTTGTTTGAACACTGGGTTGAGCACTACGCCGATGGCAGCGGCGTACATCGGATGGACCTCGTCGTGTCCGGCGGTGGCGGAGCTCCGATTTACGCGTACACCGGCGAATCTAACCTCGAAGGCTATTTGAAGGCCAATGAAGCGAGCAAGGTGAAGCTGGACCATCTGGCGAAACCGGGAGTAGAGCGTGGCTCGAATCCTTACCACTACCTGATCGTGCGGGTGGACGGCGAGAGGCTTAACATGGAGGTTGTAGGTGTCGATTGGGGAACGGGATTCCAGCCATATCGAAGTAACAAGGTTTCTTTGGAGGATCAATGACAGCTGGCGTCTGGCATTTCGGCAGCGAATAATATCCGATCCAGAGCGAATACTACAGCCGCACGATTTCGCTCGGCTTGTGCTGGCCGTCGTCGAACGCTAAATGAACAGGAGCGTGCGCCTCAGTGAAGGAGCAACTGTGATGAAGCTGCAGATACGTTTGCCCTCTCGGCTGCTTCTGCTCGCCGCGATAACAAGTTGCTCGATGCTTGCTGCCGCTTCTACAGCCGTCAGCGGCATCGAGAATCCCACCTGCGAGTTGATTAGTCCCGGCGTTTACCGGCTGGATTTTCAGGCTTCCCCCCAAGCAGGGGGCGTGGACGTGTTCGCAAGCTCGCGGCCTGACCGCATTGATTCCGCTAAACCGGTACTCACGATTCGAAAGACGCCGGCTGAAGTTTCAATTCCGGGGCAAACCGCCCGTATTTATTTTCATTTGAAACCGGCATCAGGGTCCACGCGGGTGGTCTCGATTCGAAGATTGCCGCTGGAAGGGGCGAAAAACTTTCGTGACCTCGGGGGTTACCGAACCCTTGACGGGCATTATGTTCGCTGGGGTTTGGTGTATCGTTCGAACCACCTCGTCAACTTGACAGCCAAAGACTTCGAGTACGTCAACAGCCTAGGGATTCGCCTAATCTGTGATGTTCGCTCAGACAGCGAGCGTGGGAGGGCGCCCGATCATTGGGTTGGAATCACACCGGAGTTTTTGGCTGTGCCCATCGGCTCGAATTTGATCACCAGCCCAACTGCCGAGGACCTTAAACGCAGAATCGCGGCCATCAACGGTCAGGCGAACGACTCCGTTCGCGCTTACGAGTACGCGACGAAGTATGCCGGACAGTACGCGAAAATCCTGCAGCGACTTGCTTCCGGTGATCTGCCCGCCGTAGAACACTGTACGGCCGGGAAAGACCGAACCGGTGTATTCAGCGCTATTCTGCTCACGGCGCTCGGTGTTCCACGCGAGGTGGTCATTCAGGATTATCTGCTGTCCAACCAATACTTGCTTGCGCCGGACACCATCCAAAATACGGCTGCGGATTTGCAGCGGGCCTTCGGGCTACCAGAGTTGCCGGACATCGCCACCGTAAGAACGATCATGACGTCAAAACCAGAGACCTTGGAAGGCGCCCTCGACCAGATTGAAAAGAAGTACGGGTCTTTCGAGAATTATCTGCGCGACGCTCTGCATCTCTCCGATTTGGATCTCGCCGCGCTCCGCCGGCGTCTACTGGAGCCTTAGCATCAACTCGGTGGGGATGAAAAAAGAGCAAACGACTGTACAATGCCCGCGAATATTAGGGCCAAAAACGGAAATTCCGCCAACCGAATTTCAAATTCAATGCTACTTGGCCTTTGGGCATGAACAAAAGAAGCTTTATCAAACTGCTCCCTGCGATCGTGGCAGGGCCCGCCGTATCGCCGCTCTTCGCACGCCTGCCAGATATTAAACTGAAAAACTGGGCCGGCAATTTCGAATACAACACCGACAGTTTGTACACCGCTAGCTCTGTTGAACAGGTAAAGGATTTTGTCAAAAGACAAGGCAAATTAAAGGTGCTCGGCATACGCCATTGTTTCAACAAGAACGACGTTGCATACCAACGCAGGTAGGATTCGCTTCGGAGTCATGTGCGACCTCACATATCGTGCGATTGTTGCAAGAAACACTTCTCCCGGCAACCGCGCGAACCTCAAACGAAGAAGTACGTTCGCGACTCATGGATCGGGAGTGTCGGTTCCGAAAATTCTGACCCTTTTCATTCCGGAAATTCTGAGCCATCCGGCAATAGCCGGAAGGGCTAAAACTCTCTCTGTGCCCCCGGTCGGTGAACCGGCAGGGCGGAGGGAGGAGGATGTTAGGAATGTTAAAGCGTCACGAAGTCTAAATTCTACTGAAGACCGGGCACTCCAAGGCCGAAGTGGCCCGTCTGGTGGGAGTGTCTCTATGCTCTATTAAGCGCATTGCAGAAGAAGTTCCGGTGGTTCATGTGGATGATGCCGCTGAGCGAGAGAAGCGGCGAATCGGCAGACCCAGCATTGTTGAGGATTTCCGGAAAGCGGTCGTAAAGATTCTGGAAGAAAAACCCGACCTACCTTCTCTGGAGATCCTTCGCCGGGTTCGGGAAGTAGGCTACCAGGGAGGCAAGACCGCCTTGTATGCTCTGGTGGCCTCTGTTCGTCCGAAACAGATAAAGCCGCTGATTCGTTTCGAAGGTCTGCCCGGAGAATTTAGTCAACATGACTTCGGCGAAGTAGACGTTACTTTTCTTGACGGGTCGACTCGTCGCCTTCACTTTTTCGCTTCTCGCCTGAAGTACTCCCGATTTATCTGCGTCAGTGTGGTGAAGGACCAGGCCGTGGAGAGCTTGGTGCGCAACCTGGCCGAACATCTCGACCGTTGGGGTGGAGCCCCGCTGATGTGCGTGTTCGATCGGCCGAAGACCGTGGCCTTAAAGTGGCAGAGAAACGGCGAGGTCACGGAATGGAATCCGGTCTTCGCTTACGTCATGCTCGAGCTGGGCGTCGGGGTGGAGTTGTGTTGGCCTCATAGTCCGCAGCAAAAGGGCGCCGTTGAGAACCTGGTGGGTTTCGTAAAGTCCTCCTTTTTCAAGGTGCGCCGCTTCCACGATCAAGAGGATCTCGCACAGCAACTCATCGAATGGCATCGTGAAGTGAATCAGGAGCGTGCCTGCCGCGCGACGGGCATAATCCCCGCCGTGCGTCTTGCCGAAGAGGCCTCAAGACTTCGTTCCCTGAAGGTGCACCCGAAAGATCTAGCGCTTCGCATTCCTGTCTATGTAGGACCGACCGGTACGGTCCTGCATGATGGCCATCCTTACTCGATGCCTCCCGAGGCCATTAGCATCCCGGCGACGCTGTACTTGTACGCCGATCGCGTGCGCATCGTGGCGGGCAAATATGAAGTCCACCATCCACGGAAATTCATTGCGCACGAGGGTTCCACGCTCGCCGCGCATCGTGCGGCCCTGGTGGCGGCGGTATCGGGCAAGCGCGGCAAGCGTTATCTGAAGCGCCAGCAACTATTGGAACTCGGAGAGCCTGCTTTCCTCTACCTCACCGAGATCGTTCACCGCCGACCCGGGCAGTGGTTCTATGACGTCGATCGGCTGCACGACATCTTGCAGAGCCATGGAGCAGAGGTTCTTCGCCGCGCCATGGAACAGGGACTGCAAGAGCAAGTTTTTGGTGCCACCTACATTGAGCATTTTCTTCAGCGTTCATTAGTTTTTCAGGAGGAGATCCCATGAGAAAAGAACAGGTTAGGAAAAATCCGCGAGATACATCGATGCCCCCCAAGCAGGACGACAACACGCCCAAGAGTCTGGAACTGTCCGAGGGCCAGCTCGAGGCGCACTTCCGGCGCCTGAATCTGGCACACACGCGCCGGATCTACAAGGAGGTTGCCGTTCGGGCGGAGAAGGAAAGTTGGTCGTATCGAGACTTCCTGGCTCTGCTGCTGGCCGAAGAAGTGGCGCGAAGGAAACAGACGCGACTGCAACGTTGTACGCGGAGCGCACACTTCCCGTTCTTCAAGACCATCGACGAGTTCGACTTCGCGTTGCAGTCTACGCTCCGGGAGTCCGTGATCGGCTCCTACCTCGGGCTGGACTTCGTCACCGAGGGGCGGTCGTTGATTCTGCACGGTAAGACCGGCAGAGGAAAGACGCATCTGGCGGTGGCCATCGGGTACCGCGCCATCCAGAACGGTTTCGAGACTCTCTTCACCACCGCGGCGGAACTCATCGAGGACCTCTCGAACGCCAGCAAGCGTGGAAATCTCCAGGAATCGCTGACATCATAGGCGTGGGTGCAGGTGTGGGCGCAACTGAAGAAGGAAAAATGGCTCCCAATTTCTCGTAAGCGACCCCAGATAGGGCACTTAGATTTTGGATCATTTCGGCTGTTAACCGAAGGATTGGATTCATCCGCCTACTTTTCACCGGACGATTAAGAACGCAAATTGAGTGAAGCTGTGAGGCGCGTGCTGGTACGAGTGCGTGATCACCGATTTCCATTTCCGAAGATTGATGAGACGAGAAATGCACAGGGTCCCCATGATTTTCCCCATACTTGCCAGATGGCGCTTGCTTAACTTGCCTCCGTTCAATAGTTTCTGAATAGCACTCCTGCCTCGGCGTGTTTTTGAATATTCGTCATGCGGCGAACTCTTTGGAATTAAACGACTTGCGAATTGAGAACTCCTGCCCCCGCGAAATTCACAGGGGCAGTAGCAAAAAAGCAAGTATCGCCAAGTGATGGGAAACAAGAAACATAAAGTGGTCGGGGCGCCGAGATTTGAACTCGGGACCTCCTGCGCCCAAGGCAGGCGCGCTACCAGGCTGCGCTACGCCCCGACATGAATGCACTACTCATTCTAAAGCACTTTCCGATTTTCTGCCCGCTCCTACTCATGGTTTCTTGGCCTCGACCGTGCACATACCGTGCATTTATTCCTGCAAATTGCCTATTGGACCGTGACCGTGCACATTCCTTCTGCAGTCACCGGAGCTATTTCGCCGGCTCGGCGGTTGAGTTTCTCCAGGGCTTCGCGCTTCATCTGCAACTTCATTTGAGAGTACTTCTTGAAGACTTGCGCGTCTCCCTGGCGCAGCATTTGAGTCACCCATTCATCCGCGACTCCCCCAGCACTCAGCCGCGTAGCATAAGTGGATCGCAGGTCGTAGATGCGGGAATAGGGGACCTTTGCTCGGCGAAGCGTTTTGCTCCACAACAGCGAGAACGTAGGAATGATCTGCGTAACCGATGACGGATAGCGACTGCGGGTGATGCCGTCAGAGATTCGGGAATCATCAAACGCTTGAATTGCTTGGCGAGCAAGGCGATCGTCGCCGGCAACGCTGTACGAGATCAAAGCCTGGATACGCGTGTCGCCGATATACTGCATTCGCTCCCAATAGGGCGTATCCATATAGGTATCATGCGCGTCGAGCCGAGCAGTCCGCCAGCCGATCTGCCAAATCTGACTTAGAGCCGGTTCATCTGATTGGAAACGGGCTCGCTCTTCAAATGGGAAGGCCGTGAACCAGGAGCGGAGGTCTTCAATGCGAAGCGGCTGGTCAGCGGTGTTGACATCGAGCTGCAGATAGCGCCATGTACGCCAAGCCAGAGGCACAAAGGGACGCTTTTCGGAGCCGTCCGGCAGGAATTCATCGAAGATGCCCACGATGTGTTTGCCCGCGATTTCATTGCGATTGCCCTTCACTCCCTGGCTATCAACGAGCGCCTCTGCGTAGGTGAGACGAATCGTGCTCTTGGCGCCTCCGCTCACCGTCAGCTCCGGGTACGCGGTAGTCAAATGGGACTGATCCAGCAGTAGACTGACAGTGGCATGGGTCGGAATTTCGAATCCGGCGCCCGGGAAGTTCGCCGGAGGCTCAACTCCAGAGGCGCGCACCACGCGTCCAACCGGTGTAAGTTCCATTTGCATGGCGGGAAGCGAATTCGGCATCAATTGCCAGTTATTGTTCTGCAGCACCGCTCCTCGCTCGGAGGCATTTCCAATCGGAGCAGCCTTCTCCCATTTGCCGCGCGAAGCTGCGTCGTTCCAGAACCAATCGAATAATGAGCCATCTATGCGCTCCGCCGGCTCCGCTACGTAGTAGAACCGCCGAATGTCCGGCGGGGTTGGCAGAGTTTGTACGCCCTTATCCTCTTCGACTTCCCAACTAGTATCAGTATCAGCGACACTTTCCTCCGATGAATCACCTCGGAGCACAAATGCAGTTCGATCGCTGATCTGAGCCCCGGTTGAAACGCCTAAGCTCCATACTGTCGCAGCGATCTCATTACGGCCCGGGCGCAGAAATGCCGACAGGTCGTATGTTTCGTACTTCCAGTGCGCAAGATCGCTTCGTGCAGGACCGCGCCCTACCTCGTGCTGGTTCACGCAGAGAATGAATTGGCTGTCGGCGCTGACGTGGACAACAAAATGTTCCGGAGCCCGCGGAATCTCGATCACTTTCCTGAAATGCAAAACGACAATGTCCCGTTGGGGCGCGCTGGGCGAAGTGATCCATTGCGCCTTCCAAAGTCCTGCCCGCGCTTCGGGAGGGAGCTGAGCCAATGCGCTGGTCGCGTAAGTCAACGTCACAGTGAGAAAAGTGAACAGCAGGAATTTGGTTTTCATATCGTGAATTGTCCGTGCACAATCATTCTGCACAAAAGATGCTCAAGCCCCTCGTGGTCTCTTGCGTAATGCATTCTTTGTCATTTCTCCGCGAACGGAGAAAGCCGGTGTAAAACATGAACGTCCATTCAACTCCGAGCCTTCTCGCTATGAGCTCAGACTGTCCCAGAATGCGCGTTCTTGCCCGAAGGGATCCTCTTCAACTTTGCATTGCGCATCGATCATCATCGTGGCGCGTTTTTGCAAGGTGTAGGCCGGCCAAGAGGGTTGCCCCTTGGCGCCCGGGTGACCGGTCCTAGCGAACGTGGCCCACATTTCGCTCATGTTCAGCGCGGCTTTTTTGCGATCCGGGTCCGTGCCGATAAGCGACGGGCGCGTGGGATCCTTCGGCCCCTCTACATCGACGTTGTTAAACTTGTACCAAATCTCAGTTGCGTGAGCGGCGCCAAGCCGATGGTTCGTATCGGGAACAATTAGATTCGATTCGTGGGTGAACATGTACATATACGCAGGCGCCGATTTCTGTTCGAATTTCTTCTCGGCAATTTCAATAGAGCCGAGCCACATGGCGCGTGCGGTTGTAATCGCAATGTAGAGATCCGTCGGCGAAGCGTCGGGCCGGCTCTTGCGATAAGTTGACAAAATTTTCTCCGCATCCGTACCGAGCTCTTTGTCTAGGCGCGCCTTCAATCCGTCATCGGTCAGGGAAAATATGTCGTTTGCCTTGCGTTCAAAGAAAAAGAACGCCATTTCGTCTCTGTTGGTTCCGACCATGAGTGGTTTATTTGAAGAAATTGCCGGCGCGCTAGGGTCAAAAGGATGATTCGGGAGGTAAGTCCCATCCACCACCGGACCAAATCCACCGGGGCGTGAGACTACCATACCCTTTCTCCCGCCGCTGAGCGTCAGATTTCCGGGGGCCCTCTTCGCCACTGCGGCTTGAACTTCCACCAGTTTTTCGGGGGGAACCTCTTTGAGCTTGGGAACTTCCTTGTCTGACAAGCCGAGTTCACTCAGAACCATCTTGGAGGTTTCTGTGGCCATGTCGCGAGGCGTCATGCGAACGCCAGGCCCACTCTCAATCGAGGCCTTGTTGAAATAATCTTTTGCCAGCGGTAGCGCGTAGACACAAGAAGTTTTTGCACCGCCCCCAGATTCACCAAAGACCATTACATTATGCGGATCGCCGCCAAACGCCTCGATATTTTCGCGTACCCACTTAAGGGCCGCAGCGATGTCCAGTATTCCTTGATTGCCGGAAGTGGCATATTCTTCGCCCGCAAGGTCAGCTAGGAATAGATATCCCAAGAGTCCCAGGCGGTGATTACTTGCCACGACGACAACATCGTATTGCCGGGCGACGTTGCTGCCATCCTGGTACCAGGTGCTTCCCGACCCCACTACAAAGCCACCGCCGTGGTTATAGAACATGACGGGGCGCCGACGCTGATCCGCGGCGGGCGTCCAAATGTTTAGCACAAGGCAATTTTCGGAGGGAACTGGTTCGTCGACTCCGAACGAGGGCCGGTTCGGCTGAAATGAGGGTGGGCCAGGGGTGAAGGCGTCACGAACTCCAGTCCAGGGCACAAGTGGCGGCGGGGCTTTGAAACGGTTCTCCCCCGAGACCGGACCAGCGTAAGGAATACCTTTGAACGTAATCAGATCTCCCTTGCGCGTACCACGTAGCCGTCCGTAAGCGGTCTTCACCTCGACAGTCTCTGCGGTTGCCGGCAGCCCCCAAGCAAGGCCACTGGCGCTACCTAACGAACTACTCGCGATGGCAGCCAGGGCCGTTGAGCCCTTGCTGAGAAACTTGCGACGATCGAGGAGCAATCTGTTTTCGTCACACGGCATTCGAAGGTCCCTATGCAGGTCCCGGGAATTTCGCGTCATGTTCCTCCGTCCTCTGTGGTTAAAAGATTTTCGATCGCAGAAATCGTCGGAGCGATTGCCCAGGACATGAAACCCAGTGCTGAGGATGCGCCCACACGGCGCTAGCTCTTACCCACGATGCCCGGATAGCCGGTCATACCGAAATCGGTCCGGTTCACGGTTGCCGTAGCGGACACACCCATGTGCAACCGGCCCTGTCCATCTTTGACAGGTTTCGAGGGGCCGTCGACATCGAGCGTCACAGGCTTTGTAATACCGCGGATCGTCAGGTCACCAGTGATCTTCAACTTGTCAGCCCCCGCCGACTCAACTTTCGTCGATCGAAACGTGATGATCGGGTACTTCTGAACATCAAAGAAGTGGTCGCTGCGCAAGTCGTTATCGCGCATCTCGACGCGGGAATCCACGGAAGCAGCTTCGATCGTCACCTCAACGGAGTCGTTCTTAGAATCTGCCGGGTCATATCGGGCAGTACCGCTTAACTTTGTGAACGTACCGCGAACATTCGAGATTCCCATGTGTCTAACGGCAAACTGTGCGGATGAATGGGCCGGATCCAATTGCCATTGAGATGTCTGGGCTACGGCTGGTGCACCAACCATGAGTGCGATCGCTGCCGATAGGAAGATGGGTTTCAAGTTGGCTCCTTATCTGTCACTGATCGCTAATTAGCGTCAATCCCGGCAAGCGGTTGCTCAACTCCTTGCTCCGCAAGGCGAATTCGAGATTACGCCTCGAAATCCTTGAATGCTCGCGCGCGAGCGCTTCCGCTCGCGCACCTTCGCGATTCTCAATAGCCTCCACAATCGCGCGATGTTGCTCGGCTGCAATAAAGGCCGTGCTCTGTTCGAGGTCCTCAACGCCGAACACTAAAGCTTCAGGCGCCGCGAAAGGGATCTTGCAAGCATGTTCCAGCTCCCGAAAAAGAGATGCACTCTTCGCAAGCCTCCACAATTCCCGGTGAAATCTCTTATTCGTCTCTAAGTACTGTGCGAATCCTTCAATGGTGATCGGAATTTCCATAGTCGCTTCCGAGGCGAGTCTCTTGACCTGCGCAAGCTCCCCGGCCGATTCAAGCCGTTCAGCTGCGAACCTGACGGCAGTGCCTTCCAAAACGCCGCGAATTTCGATTGCGTCCCGAATGTCAGCCAGGCCGAACAAACGCAGGCGGAATCCGCCGGAGGGAATCGCATCGAGCAGGCCCTCGTTTGCCAACCGTTCGAGTGCGAGCCGAATGGGCGTGCGAGAGGCTTGGAGCAGTGAAACAAGTCCTAATTCGGTAAGCCGCTCGCCGGGCGAGAATTCACCGTTCAAGATCCGCTTTCGCAAGGCTAGGACCAGGCGTTCGGTCTGTTTGTCCGAGTTTGAAGCAGCTGTAGCCAACATTGCATGCAATGCTACAATGAGTGCCGCATATAATCAATGGGTTGCGAAGTGCGCTCCGCTAGATTTAGGGAAATTGCATGCAGTGTCGCCCCATTCACCATAGTTACAGGGGTAATACTGGGAACTGCATCGCCTTTAGTTTTGAGGCGAGCTGAGGCACAGACTCGTACTTGATCGCGTAAATTCCCAACGCAATGGCTGTCTCGACATTCGCATCGCGATCGTCGACGAAGAGACTTTGCTCAGGCTTCACGCGCAGGGCCTGCAGGCACTTAAGAAAAATCGCGGGATCGGGCTTGATGAGACGTACTTCCGAGGAAAAGATCAGGTGGTCAAACAACTGCAACCATTCTGAACTCGAACGGATATGAGCTGAAAACCTCAGATGCAAGTTGGAGAGTAGAGCCGTTTTAAAACCGGCTGCTCGCAGCAATCGTGTCCAGGAGAGCAGAGGTTCTTCAAGGTGGCTCCATATTTCAATGTCCAACCGCAGTAGCTTCTCGAGGGTATCGTCATCGAGATGAGTATTCGTGTCACTCGCAAAACGGCCCCAGTATTCCTTGCCACCGATATCGTCCTTGTCGTAAGCGCCGCGGTTCTTTTCGTAGAGTTGCCAAAAGGTGGGGTGATCAACGTCGAAAAGTTGGGCGATTCGATCAATCTCTCCTACCGAAGGCTTGCGGCAGAGAACCATGCCATAGTCGAGAATGATGGCGCGAAGATCATGGGGTGTTGGATGCATCGGTCGTTGGCCTAGATAGGAATTGTAAACAGGGGTCGCACTCACCAATCCTTAGGAATGTTTAAGTAGGAGGAATTCAGCGCTGAGACGGACGGACAGCCAAGGAGGCGCAGCGTACGTTCCACATCATCACGCAAAATCTCGAGTGCGCGGGTAACTCCGGCCTTTCCAGCGGCGGCAAGACCAAAAGCGTAAGCACGTCCCAACAGAACGGCGCGAGCGCCAAGACAGATCGCCTTTACGATATCGCTGCCACGGCGAACACCGCCATCCATGAGGACTTCGGCTTGGCCGTTAACGGCAGCTACCACTTCTGGGAGCACTCTCAAGGTGGCTGGAGCTCCGTCCAGTTGACGCCCACCGTGATTGGAGACAACAATCGCGGCTGCCCCTTCGTCGACTGCACGTTTGGCATCGTCGGCCGTAAGCACCCCTTTGACGACAATCGGCCCGGTCCAGATACGCTTGAGCCAGCGAATGTCTTCCCAGGTGACGACAGCCCGGGCAAGAGCAGCCGTGACGTCGATAAGGGACATCGGTCCTTTACCTGGAATGACGATGTTCTCTAGTCTTGGCACACCCCCATCGATAAGAAACGACACGAGCCATCGAGGGTGTGTAAACATTTGTGGCAGGAAAGGAACCTTGGAGAATATTGAACCGCCCAAGAGCTCCTTCATTCCGTTGCGCGGATCGCGTTCGCGCATTCCCGCCACGGGAGTGTCGATAGTAACGACCAGCGCCGAGAATCCAGCGCGACGAGCGCGATCAATGGCCCCTTCAGCAACCTCGCGTCCCCCTACGAGATAGAGTTGATACCAGACGGGTCCTTTTGAAGCGGCCCGGACATCTTCCAGTTTGTGACCAGAAATCGTGGATAGAGTATAGGCAAGGCCAGCCTCCTCCGCTGCGGTCGCCGCGGCGACTTCTCCGCCGGGATGCATCAATCTACTGTAACCAATGGGAGCTAGAATCGCGGGGAAGGCTAAATCGGCGGAGAGAACCCGAGTGAGGAGGTCGCATTCGGGAATCGCAACAGCTTGCCGAGGGCGAAAGGTGACGTCTTCGAACACCCGGCAATTTTCGCGCAGAGTGACTTCGCTCTCGGCGCCGCCATCAAGATAGTCGAAGACAACTTTAGGGAGGCGGGCATGCGCCAGACGGCGGAGGTCGTGGATATTAATGACCCGCGGAGAGGCCAATGAGCGTGGTGTGCTACGCACGGTGCCCCGGATTTCTTGTCGCGACACGGAGTTTCATGGGGGACCTAGTTCAGTGTGAAGACGCTGATTGCGTTGCCGTAGCGGCTTTGCCCATGTAATTGCCATAGCCCACAATCATCGTGGAGCCCACCAGCACCAAGAGACTCAGGGCAACGAGTAATTTCGTGCGCGTGCCAGCGCCTTTCCATTCTTTAAGGGCAATTCCCCACAAAGTGCTGAAAATAATGATGCTGGCCATATGCAGAGTCCAGCTAGAGAACTTGAAACGACCCATCTGAGTCTCGCCCATGGTGTAGAAGAAAAACTGAAAGTACCACGTTGTCCCCGCCAGGGCTGAAAAGAAGTAGTTCGGGAGCATCGGCGCTCTCGCTGGCGTGGTTCTGTCGGCAGAAATCGCGGCGGCTACTGCCATTTCCTCACCGGGAGCATCCGTGACCGATTCGAGGATGGGCTCGTTCCTTCGATCGGGCCGGCCCTCGCGAATTTTAGAGGAAAAATATTGATACCCTGTGCGGTTTCTGACATTGAGGATCAGACACCAAATAAAGTTTGTGGTGAATCCGCCGAGTAGTACGACGATTAGTGCCGGAAGCCCCTGCCAAATTGGCGAGGTGCCGTACTTCACAGAAAGAGCTTTGATGGGATCGCCTGCCGCAAGGCCATAAGCGAAGCAGGCACTCATGATTCCGGAGAAGGTTGCGACCAAGAGGCCGCGTCTCAAATCAAACTCCTTGATGGAGGCGCGCTTCTGCTCTGCGGACATCTCCTTTTCTTTAGACATCCCTGCCGCTCCAGCAAAAATGATGCCGAGGAGACAGACGACGACGCCCACCAGTATGATCCGCCCTGAGGAGGTACCTAATACCTCGGACCTGAACTCGCCGCGGAAAATGGGTGGCATCAAGGTCCCGAAAACGGCGGTGTAACCGAGCGCGACCGCCATTCCGAGGGACATGCCGAGATAACGCATGGTGAGACCGAACGTGAGGCCGCCCAGGCCCCAAAGAGCCCCGAATGCGTAAGTCCAGAAGAGGCTGCTGGTTGGTGTCTCATGTAGGACTTGAGCCACACTGCGCGTCATCACGAGTGCCAAGAACCAAGGCGCAATTATCCAGCTGAAGAAACCACCGACTAACCAATAAGTTTCCCAAGACCAGGCTTTTACCTGACGGTAAGGAACGTAAAAGCTTGCGGACGCTAAGCCACCAAGCCAGTGTAGGAACACGCCCAAGGTGGGATTTGGTGCGAGCAAACGGTCCTCTCTGTTCTTGAGTCTGCGAAGTAGAATCGTGACTCCCGAGAAATCCAAGCTACTAAGAGGGAGGCACGGCGACTCGCGACTGTAGTGCCTGCATGAAGGCCTGTCAATACAAAACGAATGTCCGTATTGAAATTTACCGCTAGGGTATACTTTCAGAGAACAACTCGCGTAGAGGCGAAACACTATGACCAATTCGTTCCGCAGCCGATTGTACGTGATTCCCGTCTTGTCCAAGGCGCTCGATGTTCTGGAACTGATGCAGAAGGAGAATACTCCGAGGACGCTCGAGGAAATCTATCAACGAACAAACATTTCCAAGACGACCGTCTATCGCATTCTGAAGACCCTTGTCCACCGTGGCTACCTGGCGCATTCGGAGAATGGGCTATATCGACTGGTGTCTAGGCCAAGGAAAGTCCGGTTTGGCTTCGGAGGTGAATCATCCGAGATGCCTTTCTCGGAAGGAGTGAGAGAAAGCCTGCAAGCAGCGGCGAATTCGGCAGGAGTAGATTTGTTAGTTCTGGACAACCATTATGATGCGCAGACAGCAGTGCGAAATGCCGAGGAATTTGTCCAACAGCAGGTTGACCTGGTTATAGAATTTCAGATCGATCAAAGAATCGCACCGGCCATCGCCGACAAAATCAGTGCAGCAGGGATTCCATTGATCGCTGTGGACATTCCCCATCCACACGCCACTTACTTTGGCGTAGATAATTACCGAGTCGGATTTGAGGCCGGTCAGTATTTGGCCCATTTTGCCAAGAGCCGCTGGGGCGGGGAGGTGAGCCGAGTGCTTGGACTGGGGATCGAGGAAGCGGGGCCACTGGTGCAAAGCCGGATCACCGGCGCATTTGCGGGCGTGCGCTCGCGGCTTCCCGGCATAAAGCAGGACGCTTACGTCTTGATGGACGGAGAAGGCTTGCGCGAGAAAAGCTGCCGACAAGTGCAAGACTTCCTTCGTAGGCATTCGAAAGAACGAGGGTTGTTGATCGCAGCAGCCACCGACACCAGCGGGCTTGGAGCGCTGCAAGCGGTGCGAGAAATGAAGAGAGAGAAAGACGTTGCGATTGTGGGTCAGGATTGCATCAATGAGGCTCTCGAAGAGATGAAGACTCCCGGGACACCCTACATTGCTTCCGTATCACATGAAGCGGGAAGCTATGGTCCGCGTTTGATTCAATTGGGACTGGGAATCCTAAACGGACAAACCGTGCCGCCTTACAATTACATTGCGCACAAGCTAGTCACGGCCACGTCCATGTCAAAAAGAGCGCGGGCGGCAAGCTGAGCGTGGCTGGCGAAGTGGCACAAGGCGCAGGAATGCTGTCGGCCGGTACCACAGCCTCTGCGAAAGCGGACATCGTCAAGCTTTGGGTCATTCCTCTATTGAAAGAATTAACCTATTGCAGTCTTTCTTCCCGGAGCGTATCGTCGAGACCGCTCCTGGTGGTCGAAAGCGGAATTAATCGGGCAACTTGCTCGCATGGAAGCCGACGATGGTTTTTCCCATGAAATCCAAAGAGAAACTACGATACCTGGAAGATCGCTGGGATGATCAGATTGCGAAGGGCTTGGACGCCGCCGAATTGCTGCGGTACCGGTCAAACCTTTTGGGATCGGATTTGCGAATTACGAATTTCGGAGGGGGGAACACTAGCTCCAAAATCGAGGCGACGGACCCGCTCGATGGAAGTAAAGCAACAATCTTATGGATTAAGGGGAGCGGCGGAGATATTGGAAGCATTCAACGGAAAGGCTTCGCAACACTGTATCTCGACAAACTGCATGCCGCGGAGAAGCGCTATCGAGGCGTGGAATTTGAAGATGAGATGGTGGAGATGTACCCGTTGTGCGCGTTTGGGAACAACACGGTAGCGGCTTCGATTGACACGCCTTTGCACGGTTTTCTGCCCTTTGCCCACGTAGATCATTTGCATCCGGACTGGGGAATTGCACTAGCCGCGGCGGCCAATGGGCGGGAGAAAATGGAGGAGTTCAACCGGCGCTTCGAGCACCGCTTGATCTGGCTGCCCTGGCAGCGGCCAGGTTTCGAACTGGCCATGATGCTGCGAGAGGCGGTTAGCGCCGGCGCGGGTTGTGACGGTGTTGTTTTGGGCGGGCATGGACTCTTTACCTGGGGGGAGACACAGAGGGAGTGCTACTCGAACACGCTGACTATTGTCGATCAATTGGGCCAATTCATTGCGCAGCACGTGGAAGAAAAGGGAAGTGCTCTCTTCGGTGGCACGCTTTCAGCAACGCTTGAGAATCAGCACGAACTGGCGCTAGACATTTTTCCGTTCATACGAGGGCGGGTTTCCGCTCGGCAGCGCATGATCGGAAGTTTCAGCGACAGTGTGGAAGTTTTACGTTTCGTCAATTCAGCAGATGGGCAGAAACTGGCGCATTTGGGAACGAGCTGCCCTGATCACTTTATCCGCACGAAAATTCGGCCGCTGTTTGTAGCCTGGGAACCATCAAATAAGCTTAATGGCCTGCGCGAGAAGATGGACGACGCGTTGAGGGCATACAGGGAAGAATACAAGCAGTATTACGATTCCTTCGCGGCGCCCGATTCACCCAACATGCGGGATATGAATCCGACGGTGGTGTTGATTCCCGGGATCGGCATGTTCAGTTTTGGAAAAAACAAAACCGAAGCGCGAATCACTGGTGAGTTCTATACGAACGCGATTCACGTCATGGAGGGAGCGACAGCTCTTGGATCCGGAAAGACTCCTAAGGACTTACCTCAAGCCGGGCCTGCAGCAAAAACCGAAGCGTTTATTGTTCACGGAAATTATGTAGCCCTGCCGCCTTCAGAAGCGTTTCGCATCGAATACTGGCAGTTGGAAGAAGCGAAGATCCGGCGCCAACTACCAGAGAAAGAATTGAGCAGGCGCGTGGTGGTCGTGGTCGGAGGGGGGAATGGCGTTGGCCAGGCCACTGCCTTGCAGGCGGCAAAACGAGGAGCGCACGTAGTCATTGCAGACCGCGATGCGAGTGCGGCGCAGAAGACCACCGCGGAAGCGCAAAAGATTGTAGGCAAGGAAGCGGCCATGGGTGTGTCCATCGATATCCGTGATCGTGAAGCGATCCGCAAGGCTTTCCGAGAAGTGATTGCGACGTATGGAGGGATAGACATCCTGATCAATACGGCGGCGATATTCCCGTCCTCTCCAGACGGCGTGATTCAGGACGGACAATGGGGCTCCACGCTGGACATCAATGTCACCGCAAACCACCGATTGGCAGATGAACTTGCGCAGATTCTGCGTGAACAGAATTTGGACGGCAGCATCGTGCTAACGAGTTCCGCCAACGCCGTGGTGCCGAAGCGCGGAAGCGAAGCTTACGACGTGAGCAAGGCCGCAGTCAGCCATCTGGTGCGCGAACTAGCCATTTCACTTGCGCCAAAGGTGAGAGTCAACGGAATCAGCCCAGCGACAGTGGTGAAGGGATCGACGATGTTTCCTCGTGACCGCGTCATTGCATCGCTTACAAAATATGAAATCAACTTTGACCCTAAGGCGACGGATGAACAACTGCGGGGACTGCTAGCGGAGTTCTACGCTAAGCGGACGCTCACGCATCAACCCATAGACCCGGAAGATTGTGCGGCAGCCATTTTGTTTCTGGCAGGACCGGAGTCCCGCTGCACGACAGGTCATCTGATACCTGTGGATGGTGGTCTTACAGAAGCTTTCCTGAGATAGCGTAAGTGTTCGCTTAAGGTTGGGCCGCGCGGCCCTAGAGATTGAGAGCAATCACGATGGAGACGTCGGGGAAAAGAGCGGCTCTTGTTGCGGTGGATTTGGGTGCACAGAGCTGTCGCGTATCGCTTTTAAGATGGAAACAAGGTCAGCCACAAATTCATGTGATTCATCGTTTCCCCAATGCACCCATCGCCACGCAAGAAGGCCTTCGCTGGGATATCAACCGGATTTTTGACGGAGTCAAGGACGGCCTTCGTTTTTGTGCGGAGGCAGCGCCCGAAGGAATTGCGTCGGTTGGCGTGGACGGATGGGCGGTAGACTATGTTCGTCTGGATGGGAACGGGGACGCAATTGCTGATCCTTTCTGCTACCGAGATGAGCGAACACAAGACGCGGAGAAAAAGGTACACGCGATTATCCCTCCGTCGCAGCTTTACTCTTTGACTGGTATTCAGTTGCTTGGGTTGAACACTCTCTATCAGCTTTACGCAGATAAACTGGCGGGCAGGAATTCGAGATTAGCGTGGCTCAACCTACCTGAGTATGTGACGTACCGTCTGGGCGGACAACGCGTCGCGGAATACACGAACGCCACACACACACAGCTCGTACGTTTGGGCACCAAGGAATGGTGCGAGGAGATATTTCAAGGGATCGGGTTGAGCCTATCGGCGGCGCCCAAAATCGTGCCAACTGGTTCAATCGTCGGTAGTATCAGCGAGGGTCTCAGCAATCTCCCCGCCCTTCGCAACACTAAATTGATAGTTCCTGCATGCCATGACACGGCATCTGCGATCGCAGCGATTCCTGCCAGCGGGGAGGATTGGGGCTTCATCAGTTCTGGCACGTGGTCGCTCGTGGGTACCGTCCTCACGGCTCCTTGCGCCAGTGATGAAGCGCGAGGAATAAATTTTACAAACCTCGGCGGCGTGGGGAGATCCGTCTGCTTTCTGAAAAATGTGAACGGAATGTGGCTGCTGCGAGAATGCATGGATGAATGGGAAGAGCGCGGGACGCCGGTTATATTGCCTGAATTGTTGCAAGAGTGCGAAGCTCTTCCCGCTCCCGGTTTTTTGATTGATGTTGACGACCCCCCGTTGACACTCCCTGGGGACATGCTGGGAAAGATCAATGGACAACTCCGAAGGGTGGGGCACCCGACATTTTCAGCGGAAAAGCGTGATATTCCGCTTATCGCAAACATGATATTTCACAGCATGGCCCAGCGATATGCAGAGGTGCTGGGATCGATTGCTGCGATTACCGGGAAGAATCTGAAGAGGCTGTTTATTGTCGGTGGGGGAAGCAAGAACTCTCTGTTGAATCGCCTGACGGCGGAGAGGACGGGGCTGGAGGTATTGCTTGGCTCGCCGGAGTCGACGACTTTGGGCAATTTCGCCATCCAGATGACGGTGCTGCAAGGAAGTTGGAATGAGACCACCGGCGCAGACGCCTCCGCAGTGGGGCGGTGGGCCGAGGAATTTGGCGAGCCCACTTTTGAAGAAGAGTGGAAGCGACAAAAGGTGTGAAGAATTGCTTTGTTGCAAAGCGACATGATTAGGGGCACGGCTTGAGGTCACGATGAAAAATAAGCAGACGGAGACGGTTTGGAAGGCGCTCGACAATCTTCGAATAGGGTTGCCCTCATGGGGCTTTGCGAACACCGGCACGCGATTTGGCAAGTTCATCCAGCTCGCTGCCGCCAGCACAATCGAAGAAAAATTTAGCGACGCCGCTCAGGTACATGCGGTGACTGGCGCCTGCCCGACTCTGGCACTGCACGTTCAGTGGGACCTCCCGAATGGGTTGCAAGACGCGGGCAAAGTAAAAGAGCTGGCAAAGAAACATGGTGTCAAGCCCGGTTCGATCAATCCGAACGTGTTTCAGGATCAGGAATACAAGTATGGATCGGTTGGAAATCCAGACGCATCGATTCGCCGCAAGGCTCTAAACCATATTCTCGATTGCGTCAGAATCGCGGAAGCGCTCAATTGCCGCGACATCTCGCCCTGGTTTGCGGACGGATCCAATTACCCCGGGACGCAGAGCATTCGAAAGCGAATTGGCTATTTTGAAGAGGGACTGAAGGAAGTGCACGCGGCCCTCCGGCCTCGCCAAAGGCTTCTTGTCGAATACAAGCCTTTCGAGCCAGCGTTCTATCACACCGACATCGCGGACTGGGGCATGGCCTTGCTATTGGCCAAGGCTGCAGGTCCGCAGGCCTATGTACTTGTGGATACGGGTCATCACTATCAAGCGCAGAACATCGAACAAATCGTCGCCTGGCTCCTGCATCACAACATGATTGGTGGGTTTCATTTTAACGATCGTCGCTATGCCGACGATGACCTCACACTTGGTTCCATCGATCCCTATCAGGTCTTCCGCATCTTTCACGAGATTCTTGCGTTCGAATCGGAGCATGGCGGGACAACAGATATCGCTTTCATGGTGGACCAAAGCCACAACCTGAAAGGAAAAATCGAAGCAATGATCCAGACGGTGTGCACCGCGCAAGAGCTGTACGCGAAGGCGGCCACGGTGGATCACGAGCGGCTCCGCGGGTTGCAGCAGAACTGTTCGCTTATAGATGCGGAGGAATGTCTGAGGGGCGCGTTCTGGACGGATGTAAGGCCCATCGTCGTTGAATGGCGTAAATCCAAGGGTTTACCCGAAGACCCTATGAATGCCTTTCGTGAAAGCGGCTATTTGGATCGAGTGATACGAGAGCGCCGAGACCGGCACTCGGGAACTGCCGTTTCGTACGCGTAGGCAAGTAACCTTCCAACTAAAGCGCCGATAGTGTGTCCAATTGCAATAGGGAAACCATCGAATGATTTCAATAGGTGAACAAATTCATTTTTCTATTGACAGCATCCAAATTTTGCCAGTAGAGTGCGCGGCAGTGTTGGGGCAGCCAGGAGCCTTCGCAGGTGCTATAGCGGGGCACCATGTTCAATAACGTCATTGCGGGTTCTCCATAAGTCGAGGAGGAGAGTACTGCTCGGTCGCGCGGCTCTCAAGATGGAAGCATGCTTGGTCGCGTCGCGGTGGCAAAGAATTAGGGGAAGTCGAACTTGGGGTGACTGCGAAGATGAATATCTGGAGGGGGAAATGAAACTGCGAAGTCTTCTGCTGTGCGTATTGTTCATTATGGGAACGGCCGCCCAGGTCTACGGCCAAGGCGGTGGGGTCGGAACCATTTTAGGGACGATTACTGATAGCTCCGCCGCGGTTATCGCCAAGGCGAAAGTGACGGTAACGAACACAGCGACAAATATCAGTCAGGTGACGGAATCGAATGGCGATGGAAATTACGCCGTGCCGTACCTCCGGCCGGGCACATACCGGATTACCGTCGAAGCTGCGGGATTCCAGAAATCAGCCGTGGACAACATCAATCTCGCGGTCGACCAAAACGTTCGCGTGGACGCCATCATGAAGACTGGCTCGTTGACGGAGACTGTCACGGTGAACGCCAGCGCAGTAGCGCTGGAGACAGACACGTCAGCAATTTCACAGACGATAAACAACACGCAGGTGGAAAACCTGCCTTTGCAGGATCGAAACTTCACACAGTTTCTGTTGCTGGGTGCGGGTGCTGTCGAGACCACCGGGGAACAGGGTTCCATGCGCATAGGCAAGGGCAACGCCATCAGTATAAACGGCGCCCGGCCCACGTCCAACAACTACACATTGGATGGCTTGGTGAATACCGATACGGCCTTGAATACACCAGCCGTTATTTTGTCTGTTGATGCGATGCAAGAGTTTAAGGAGCAGACCTCAACTTACTCAGCCGAGTACGGTTTCAGCGCCAATCAGGTCAACATCGTGAGCAAGAGTGGTGGCAACGATGTTCATGGGTCCCTATTTTGGTTCGGAAGAAATGATGCCCTCGACGCCCAGACCCCTTTTTCGGGGACGAACTCCAAGTTGCGGCAAAACCAATTCGGTTTTGTGGCTAGCGGCCCGGCGTACCTGCCGAAGCTTTACAACGGACGTAACAAGACGTTTTGGCTGGCAAACTACGAAGGCTGGCGCACCACGTTGGGAACCACAGTGCAGGGTCTTGTCCCAGATCCCGCGCAATTAGCCGGAGATTTTTCTGCGTCTGGGCTACCTGCTTATGGAACGCCTGCTTGCAACAGCTTAGACCCTAAAGTAGGAGCCTTAATTAACGATCGTCCCTGCATGCCGATCGACCCAGCGACGGGGGCGCCTTTCCCCGGCAACAAGATTCCGTCATCCAGTTTCTCGCGCCTCGCGAACACGTCACTCGCACAGAAAATATTCCCGGCTCCGAACTGCCCCACGTGCGGCGCGAGCGTAAACTTCAGGCAAGCTGTTAATGCTCCCACTACACAGAATCAGCAAACTTACAAGCTCGATCAAGATTTGGGCCGCTTTGGAAAGGTGTTTGGCCGCGGAACGGTTGCAAACTACACGAATGCTAACGCGGGGGGAACTATTTCGATACCGTTTGGTAACGGTAGCTTTGTTGAGAAGGAGATAAGCTGGACGGTGGGTTACACGATAAACATCGGAAGCCATCTGGTCAATCAGGCGCGCTACGGGCAGCTTGAGGCAACGGCAAACCAGTGCTCCCAAGCCGTGCCTCAGTCCGTGGTCGACGCGATTGCGTTCACTGGTACTTTCCCGAATCTGTCCGATTGTGCCCGCTCGTACCCGGGAATCACTCTCAATCCAACTTCACGAGTCGGCGGCCCGGTCAATGACACCACTCTAAGTAACATACCCACGCGGGAGATTGCCGACTCACTGACGCTCATCCACGGCAAGCAGACCCTGACGATGGGGGTAGACTATCGTCACTGGATACAAAAGCGCAATCTCAACGCAGACTACCTTGGTGACTTCACATATCGCAGCGATTTGATCAATCAGAATGGTAACGGGTGTTCCACGCCCGCCTGCGGCACTGGCAATGCGACTGCCGATTTTCTGCTCGGCTACTACCAAAGTGTGGGCGTCTTCCTTCCGGGACCGTTCAGTAAGGCCGGTCAGATCGGAAATCTGAATCAGTACCACTTCAGTTACTTTGCTCCGTTCGTGCAGGACGACTGGAAGGTGAGCAGCCGTCTGACGCTAAACCTGGGGCTACGGTGGGACTTCCGCACCGTGCCCTTTGAGCAGAGCAACAAGATGGGGTGGCTGGACACGTCCAACCCCGATGGTGGTCTGTGTATTGCGGATCCATCGCTGGTGACCAAAGGGATTGCCTCGGCGGGAAGCATGTACCGATATTGCGGGCGGCACAATCCCGCCGACGGTTCGAAGAAGCCTTTCGCCCCGCGATTCGGTTTTGCTTATCGGCCTTTCGGCGGAGACAAAACGGTGATTCGAGGCGGTTACGGAATCTTTTTCGACTCTTCCGAAGGCCGCGAGATCGACGACTCCGGCGACATCTATCCGTACGCGGTGCGGGCGGCCGTTACACCCGCCAGCCAACCGGTGGCCAGCGCGCCAAAACTGTCGGACCAAATCTTCATCGCCAACAACACCATCTCTCCGGTAACCCCGGCACAGAGCTCATTCATCGCCGTTATCATCTCGGAGAATCCAAAGAATCCTTACGTGCAACAGTGGACTCTCTCCGTGCAGCGAGAGATCTTCAAGAACACCACACTTGAGGTCAACTACCTTGGCAATAAGGGAACCCATCTTCTCACGCGGAACAACATCGCACAGGCTTTTGCGCCCGATCCAAACAACCTTACTCCAGTAGCCAGCCGGAGGCCCTACAAGAACTTTACAGGGGTCTATATCGACAGCGCGTGGCGGGGACGTGCCAACTATCAATCGGGCAACGTAAAACTGGAGCATCGCAGCACGTCGTTGACGTTCCAGGCCGCTTACACTTGGTCAAAGAGCCTGGATGACAAGTCCGCAGCAGCCGGGATTGGCGCTTCGGGCGGAGGATTCCAGGGATTCATGGACAATCATCGTCCGGAGCTTGACTACGGGCTGTCGGATTTTGACGTGAAGAGTCATTTCGTCTCTAACTTTGTCTACGAGTTGCCTGTGGGACGCGGCAAACACTATCTCAGCAACGCGAATCGTGCAGCGGACGCCGTAATTGGCGGATGGCAACTGGGCGGTATTGTAACCCTGCAAAAGGGATTCCCATTCTCCATTAACGCCAACGACGTAAACTGTCTACTGGACACGCCTTTTTGCGTCAACCTAAATCGCGCCAACCTCGTTTCAGGGCAGAATCCAAACAGCGGATTCACTAGGAGCACCTCGGAGTGGTTTAACACCGCGGCTTTTGTTCAACCTGGTCCGGGATTTTATGGCACTACGCCTCGGAACTATCTGCGGGGACCAGGCTTCAACAATTGGGATATGTCCCTGGCCAAAAGTGTGGCCCTCACGGAACGGATGCACTTCCAGTTGCGTTTGGACGCATTCGATACGTTCAATCACCCACACTTCAATGGTCCCAACAGCTCGATCGGCACGCCGGGATTTGGTTCGATTAACTCCGCCCGACCCGGACGTATCCTTCAGCTTGGAGCGAAGTTCCAGTTTTAATCACCCCAACCACCCCGGGATTCGCCAGGCCGGAAGCGGCCTGGCGAATCCTTTTATTTAGGGCTAAGATCGCACAAATGTATAAGATCGGAAGCCGGCTGCTACAGACAGCGATATTGTTCCCCTGTTTGATTGATTTTGCCCAAGCTCAATCGGATGATGCGAACTCTCTTCAGCGCTACACCGAACAAGGGCAAAAGGCGCTTGCCTCTGGGCGCTACGAGGAAGCCGAACGAGCCTTCGAAAAAATTCGTGAATTGGAACCAGGAATGGCGGAAGTGCACGCAAACCTGGGAGCGATTTATTTTCAAGAGAGGAAATTCGATAAGGCCGTACCCGCCCTACGCCAAGCGATAAAGCTGAATCCCCGCCTGGTTAAGTCCGTGACCCTCTTGGCAATTTCTCTATCGGAGTTGGGTCGATATAGCGAAGCACTGCCGGGGTTAGAGAAGGGCTTCCACGCGTCTTCCGATTCCGCGGTGAAGCGAATGTGCGGGCTGCAGCTGGAGCGGGCCTACACTGGCATGCAACGTCACAACAAAGCCATGGAAGTAGCGATCGAATTAAATCGCCTCTATCCAGAAGACCCCGAGGTTCTCTACCACACGGGCAGACTGTTTGGAAACTTCGCGTTTCTGACGATGCAGACATTGGCCCAGGTGGCTCCCGGTTCGGTTTGGAGGCACCAAGCCGCTGCTGAGGCTTTTGAAAGCCAGGGTTCATATGACCTCGCGGTGCGCGAATACCGAACCGTCTTGGAGCTCGGCCCTGGGCGCCCGGGGATCCATTTCCGCTTAGGGCGAACGCTGTTGAAAAGGTCGCAGGAGGCTCACTCAACAGAGGACACGAACGAGGCGGCGAAGGAATTCGAACGTGAGTTGGGGCTGGATCCGACCAATGCCAACGCCGCGTATGAGCTGGCAGACATGCATCGTGACGCGGGAGAGTTTGAAGAAGCGAGGCAACTCTTCGAGCAGGCGTTGAAATATTATCCAGACTTTGAGGACGCCCACCTGGGGCTGGCCGCGGCGCTCATTGCTCAGCAGAAAATGGAGGATGCCCTGCAACATCTGAAAAAAGCCATCGCACTCAACGCCGATAACGAAGTGTCTTGGTACCGGCTCTCGCAAGTTCAGATGGCGCTGGGCAATACAGCCGCGCAGCAAAAAGCCTTTGCCGAGTTTCAGCGCATAAGAACGCAAAAGTCGAGCCAGCAGGAGGCTGCAAGAGAACTCTTTTCGCGGTCAGAGGTCACCAAGCAGAAGCTGGACTCTACGGTGTCGCAGTGAGTATTCCGAATCTGGATGTGTGAAGGGAGTTGCGAAGCGCGGCGAAAGAGGTCCAGTTCTATTTCCATCCCGCATTGGGCACGACTCCAATGCCTTCCTTAATGGTAACAAGCCGATCGGCGGGGATCTCCGGGAGCGTTTGCCAAATACCGTTTGGCCAGCGAACGCGGATTTCAGCCTTTATCGCGGAACCAAGACCGAAGTGAAGTCTAAAATCGTTGCAGGAGAGGAAGCTGGACTGGCTGAAGAGTTCCTGCGTTTGCGTTACCTCGCCAACCTTAACGACCACGCGGGCGCCAATCGCACTCCGATTCGACTTCGTGCCGACGAGTTTTACCTTTAGCCAGTGATTGCCGGAGGTGACGTCATTCCGGAGCAGGGAGGGAGGCTCGTTTAGATTGACTATGAGAATATCCAGGTCTCCATCGTTGTCGAAGTCTCCGAAGGCGCAGCCACGGCTAACATGAGGGTCAGCAATCGCTGGTCCGGCTTCCTCAAGAAGTTCCTCAAAATGGCCATTACCGAGATTGCGGAAGAGAAGCCTTTGGCTCCGGAGGGGGTATTTGGCGAAGTGTTTCTCGAGTTCAGCGTAGACGTTGCCCGTCACAACAAAGAGGTCAGGCAACCCATTGTTATCGAGATCCACGATCCCCGCGCCCCAGCTCACAAATCGATTTTCAACACCGAGACCTGCCCGGCGGGTGGCGTCTTCAAAAGTAGCCTTACCGAGATTGTGGTAAAGATTGGAGGTATCATCCATGAAATTTGTTTTTAGGATATCGAGGTGCCCATCGAGGTCGTAGTCCGCGACGGCAGCTCCCATCCCACCCTGTTCCTGGCCATCCTCGCTGAAGGCGACACCGCGGATCGCGCCCTCTTCCCTGAAAGTGCCGTCATGATTATTCATGAACAACAAGCTGGGTGTTGAATCGCAGGCCAGCCGTCGTCGTCGAAATCTGCCGCGATTGCCGTGAAGCCATAACTGGTTCTCACGGCCGCAACGCCTGACACTCCGCTGACGTCAGTGAAAGTGCCATCGCCGTTATTGCGGTATAGACAGTGCTGACCGTGGGGATATCCCCGGGGGCCACAAAACACAGGAGTAGAAGAATACTCGCAGTTCGCCGTCTGACCGGGTTTCGGAGCCTTTTCCAAAGCGAATTCAAGGTAGTTGGATACAAACAAATCTAGATGTCCGTCGCGGTTGTAATCCACAAAAGTGCAGCCTGAACCCCAACGATGGGTCGACCCGGCCAGACCTGCTGATAGGGTTACATCTGAAAAGGTGCCATCACCATTGTTGCGATAAAGAACGTTACGCCCCCAGTAGGTGATAAACAGATCTTCGAAGCCGTCGTTGTTGTAGTCGCCGACACACACACCGCAAGCCCAACCTGTCTTGAGCAACCCCGATTCCTTGGTGACGTCTGTGAATGTGCCGTCGCGGTTGTTCTTATATAGGCGATTGCTCGTACCTTCGGGAGTGTCCGACAAGCGAACTCCAGAGAGGACAAAAATGTCGAGCCAACCGTCGTTGTCGTAGTCCAGAAATGCGCAGCCGCAGCCTGTCACCTCGATGATGTAGTCTTTGCGGTCAACGCCGCCGTAGATCGTGACGTGACGCAAACCAGCCTTTGCTGTGACGTCTTGTAATCGCGCGTCAAACGGCAATCCCGAAGATTTTCCTCGAGGCTGGACGGCTGCCTTGCGTGTGGCCACTCCCTGGCCAAAACACGCTGAGGCCGCTGTACCAAAGAATCCAGTCAGAAAAAGTCTTCTTGAAGTGTCCATTTTGGTCGCTTTGAAAACGCGTCCGTGGGAACAACTCATTGTGTGGAGATTGACTCGTTCTTGCAATACAAAAAATATTTGCCTATTGACAATCTAATGTTATGCTGCCGGTCGTACGCGAATCGTTCGCAGGCTGCCGGCCTGCGAGGAAACCCTGGTAACCCCGGTGTGAAATCAACTGCGAGAACAGCCCCAACATTTCTCGGTTCAGGGTCAATGCGGACAATCAATTTGTGCTCGCCGTCAATCCGCGGCTCGAAGGAGCAGACGCGACCAAACGAACTCACCCAGCAACTGATCGAGTCGAGTGCCGAGCCGTAGAGCGAAGAAGGGCGTGTCATCGAAAAGCAACTTCAGAGTGAAGAGTACGGGAGATGGTGTCTTGAACCAAAACCAGACTTTACTAAAAGCTAGTTCGGCATTCCGTCGCGTTAGTCTATTTTTGGTGCTTGTCACATTGCATCCGCAAGTGGAATTGGGGCAGGCAGCGGCTTCAAAACCATTGCGACTCAAGTGTGATTCACTGGTGACTCCACTCGGAATCGATTCGAAGACACCTGTGCTTTCCTGGCAGCTTCAGGATGACCGGTATGGTGCGAGGCAGACCGCTTATGAAATTCAGGTCGCTACGAGCTCAGCGCTTCTTGCCGCGGGAAAGCCCGATATGTGGGACAGCAGCCGCGTGGAATCCGACCAATCGGCAGGGGTAACCTACGCCGGTCCGGCACTGCTTCCGGAGAGGCGCTACTTTTGGCGAGTGAAAGTCTGGGACAAAGACGGAAAACCCTATCCCACGAGTGACACGAGCTGGTGGGAGACGGGGCTGCTGGATGCCCAAGAATGGCGCGGCAAGTGGATTGGAGGAGAAGAGCATGAGCACAAGCGCGTACGCGAGGCTGATGCGGCCTGGGTCACCAATCCCAAGGTGGAGAACCTCCAAGCTTCCGGTGACACGCACCACGAATTCCGTTTTGCATTTGAAGTTTCCAAAACTGTAAAGAGAGCGGATCTCTTTGTGACCGGCGAGAACACCGCGGCAGCCTGGTTGAATGGGAAAAAAGTCTTGAGCGCCGACCCGCTGCCTCCGTGGGGACAAATGCCGTGGCTGCACTACGTGCAGAAAAACATCACTGGAGAAGTTAAATCGGGAAAAAACCTCCTCGGGATCGAAGTGACTCGCTATGCTCCCCGGAACCAGCGAGCTCAACCTGGCAGCGGCCAGACGCCTATGAGCGCCACGCTGTACGTCGAAATGACGGATGGCTCAGTCGAAACATTTGCAACAGGAGGGAAGGGTTGGAAGTCGGCGCTGAACGCGACGGGTGAATGGTCTACACCGCAGTTCGATGACAGTTCCTGGGGTGAGGCCGAGGCTTACGTTCCGCCGTCGTCAAATTTTGGTGTCACAAAACTAGGAAAGCCGTGGAACACAGGGCCAGTAGAAATTCTGCGTCGAAGTTTTCAGCTGGAGAAGCCGGCAAAATCGGTGCATCTCTATGCGACGGCTTTGGGCGCTTACAAATTTCACATTAATGGCAAGCCGGTGGGGGATCAAATTCTTGCTCCCGGCTGGATGGACTTCCGCCAACACGTTGCGTATCAGGTGTATGACGTCACGGGAGATATTGCGACAGGGAAGAACGCCATCGCTGCGTATCTCGCACCAGGTTGGTATACCACGCCGCTTCAGTGGTTCGGGCAGGGCTACAACTACGGAACTACGCCCCCCGCCCTGAAGGCCCAATTGCGGATCGAACACTCCGATGGCTCCGTCGAATGGGTTGTCACGGACGAGTCCTGGAAAGCTGAACTCTCCCCCATCTTATTTGCGGAGATTTACGATGGCGAAACCTATGATGCCCGCCGAGTGCAACCGGGCTGGGACGCTGCGCCGTTTGACGATTCGTACTGGGAGATGGCCCAGGAAATCCATCCGCTAGAGCCGGAAATCGTCTCGCAATATTTCCAGCCCATCCGCCAGCAGAAAGTCCTCACCGCGAAGACCATCACCAACCCAAAGCCCGGCGTCTTTATTTTTGATTTCGCGCAGAATCTCAGCGGGGTACCTCGATTGCGCGTGCAGGCGCCCGCAGGCACGGATATTCAGTTGCGATTCGCCGAAGTTTTGAACCCTGATGGGACAATGTATGTGGAGAACCTACGCACGGCAAAGGCCACCGACCACTTCATCACCTCCGGCAAAGGGATAGAAGAGTATCAGCCTGGGTTCACATTTCACGGGTTCCGCTATGTTGAGGTCTTGGGCTACCCAGGGAAGCCAACGCCCGAGTCGTTAAAGGCAGTCGCTTTTCACACCGACGCTCCTTTCACCATGCAGTTGCACACCGGAAGTCCGATGGTGAATCAGCTTTGGAACAACATCCTCTGGGGACAGCGATCGAATTTTGTCGGTGTGCCAACGGATTGCCCGCAGCGCGATGAACGGCTGGGCTGGACCGCCGACGCGCAGGTATTCTGGCGTGCGGCGTCCTACAACATGGATCTGACGGCCTTCTCCAGAAAATTCGGAATTGACCTGCTTGGTACCCAAGTGGGCTCGGACATGTACGGCATTTTTGCTCCAGGCACGATCCAGCCGCATCCCGGTTTTGGCGCCGGATGGAGCGATGCCGGCGTTGTCATTCCTTGGACTTCGTGGATTCAGAACGGCGACAAATCGATCATCGAACAAAACTGGCGCGGGATGGAAAAATATCTCGCTGCCATCGAGAGCGCCAATCCGGATTATTTGTGGAAAAAGAACTATGGGATTCCATTCGGCGATTGGCTCTCGCCGGAGGGTCCGACGCCCGAGGATATCGTCGCCACCGCTTACTGGGCCTATGACGTGACACTGATGAAGCAGATGGCACACGCACTCGGCAAGGATGCGGATGAGAAGAGATACGGAGAAGTCTTCGAGAAAATTCGAGACTCCTTTAATAAGGCGTACGTCCGGCCGGACGGATTTGTTGGAGGCGTGCCGCCACCACCCTTCTTCGCCTCGGGTACCGCTACGAAACTCGGCGATAAGCCAGTGGATACGCAGACCGGATATGTCCTCGCACTGAAGATGAATCTCTTGCCGGACTCCCTGCGTAACGCTGCCGCTCAGAAGTTGGTGGATAAAATCGCGGCGAATCACTGGCGCTTGGGAACGGGTTTTCTCGGCACTCCCTACTTGCTGGAGGCGCTTACGGATACGGGTCACACCGATGTTGCGTATCGTTTGTTGTTGAGCACCGAATATCCATCCTGGGGATACCTGATCGGCCACGGCGCGACCACGATGTGGGAACGCTGGAACGGCGACCAGATGCGCGGCGATCCCAGCATGAATTCCTACAATCACTACGCGTACGGCGCTGTTGCGGATTGGATCTACCGCTATGCTGCGGGCGTCGACACAACTGTCACCGACCCTGGCTTTCATACCATCTTCCTCCACCCCCACTTCGATTCGCGGCTTGGCAACTTAGACCTTTCCTATCAGTCCAACTACGGATCGATTCGCTCCGCGTGGTCCGTAAACGGAACGGAAGCAATTTGGAGAATTACGATTCCACCCAACACAAAAGGAATTCTGCCGGTCCGTTCCGAAGATGTCAGTCGCTGGAGTCTTGAAACTGAGCCACTCGAGGGAAATTCAAAAATAAAAAAAATCGGCAAGCACGGGACTGAGGAAGAATTCGAAGTTCCGCCGGGGAGTTACAGTTTCAAGGTTAAAACGGCGAATCCTTGAAATCGCCAGGAAAAACGGAACTTTGACAGGCATAAGGGCCACTGGCCGAGCAGATTTGTCTCCGTTCTAATTGTTACAGCAAAGCCTTACCTAATGAGGTGATTCATGAGTAGGACTCGGAAAATTGTGAAACTGGGTTCACTGCTTCTCGTATTGACAGTTTTTCTGATGCTTCGCGCGCATGGACAGTCGAATGATAGTGAATCAGAGGGTGGAGACCGTACGTTCACTCTGCCAGTGGGGCAAGACGAACTGATCCGGGAACTTTCCTCTCAAAACAAAAACACTGCTGTAGTTGTTACTTCTGGCGGAAATGTAGATTCCACCGGCTGGGTCTACGGAGTTCCGGCATTTCTCGAAGCGTGGTACCCAGGGGAGCTGGGAGGCCGAGCTATTGCCGAAATTCTATTTGGAGACGTGAACCCTTCCGGACGTCTGCCGGTCACGTTTGAGAAACGGCTGGAAGACAATCCGTCTTTCGCGAACTACTACGAGGAGCCGGGCACCAACCGGGTTGTTTACAAGGAAGGCATTTTTGTTGGCTACCGTGGCTACGAGCATAACCATACAAAACCACTGTTTCCTTTTGGCTACGGGCTTTCCTACACCACGTTCAAATACGAGAACCTGGGGATCAAAACATTGCCCAGTGTCTCTTCGACGACGAGAGAACGCCCGGCACTCTATGAAATCTCGTTTGATGTCACGAATACCGGCAAGCGCGCCGGCGCAGAGGCCTTACAGGTCTATGTTGGCGAAGCTGACGCTAAGATTTCAAGACCGGAAAAAGAACTTAAAGGTTTCTCCCGAGTGCAGCTTGCCCCCGGCGAAACAAAGCATGTTTCGATCACTCTGGATGGCCGGGCGTTTACCTACTACGACGTCAGCGCGAAGCGTTGGCACGCCGCCTCTGGCAACTACTCAGTCCAGATCGGCAGTTCGTCGGAAGACATTCGACTTCGTTCCTCGATCAATCTCACGGGCGAGATTAATCTGGGAATTGACCAATAAAAAGCAGTTCATTCTGGAAACTGCTTTGGAGGGGGCCGGTCACTTCAGGTAAAACACTTCCTTCATCATTGCGAACTTTTCTCCGGGCTTCAGGCCCGGTACAGGCTCGAAGATCTTGGCCATCTCTTGCTGCCATTCAAGGTTGGTTGGGTCATTATCGAGCACGCGCCACGCGCCTTCAAAATCATCAACCTGCATGACCAGGAACAAATCCTGCTCTCTCCGGAATATGGAATACTCGGAAATACCAACTTCTTTCAATTTGGACAGCAAAGCAGGCCACACATTCCGGTGGGCGGCATCATATTCCGCCTCCTTGCCGGCCCTTATTCGTAATCGAAACGCGACTCTGGGCAACAGTACCCTCCTTGATTTTCTAAACCAATCGAATCGGTTAGCGCATTGTTCGATCACAAGATGATGCTGGCCAGAAAGCATTGTTAAGGGAAAGTAAGAATTCCGACGGAAAAACCGTGGTTCATCAACTTGTCCGAAGCTAACTTGGTAGAAGCAGGAGGTTGAAGTCCCGTTGTAACGTCTACATAGTCGAAGCGACAGCCAGCAGCCCCCGCAATAGATAGATCCAAATTCCTATCCCGCTTGTTCACCAGAAGCATCTTGCGCTTGCCTGCTTTTGTAACAACTGCAAGGCCTGTGAGGTACGGATTATCAACCGCGATCTCCACAATCTTGTCGCCGGGGCCAAAGTGGTCGTGCAAGAGCTTCAATACCCACATACGGGCGTTCGGCTTTCCGTTGTGCCAGTCCACCATAGATACGCTGGGGAACTGTGTGGGATAGCCGACCAGTTGCGATTCTCCAGCTACGTCAATACCCAACCGTGTAAGCTCCGCAAAAATGTAAGCATACTCGGCACCAGCAAGATTCCAGTACGAATCAGGGATGGGTTTTGTGACATGATTTGGATCGACTTGTGCAATGTCATCGGCCGAAATGATCCCAATTTCATTGATCATGGTGCCTGTTCGGGGTGAGAGTCGCTTGCGAATCGTCTCGATATAACGGACCGTGTTGAGGAAGCCTTCGGCGTGCGCAAAGACCGTATGTTGCTGAATGTCTAGCGTTTCATCGGGTGTAGGCACCGCGTAGAAATGGTAGGAAATATAGTCCAGTGGGCTGCCGGACTCGTGGTTCTTGCTGTTCAAAAAGTATTCAAAGAAGTCTGGATTCTGGCCGGGTATGGCAAGGGATACCCCTACAAATTTTAGCTCTGGCTGAACTTTTTTCATCGCCGTCACTATCGCATCGTACAGCTGCGTGTACGTTTGCGGTGTCATGCGATGCTCGAAGTCCACTTCATTGAGAACTTCCCAGTAGGGAATCGAGTAGTGATAACCGGACTCGTGCCGCTTTCCGTACTCGTCCGTAAATCCACCTTTGGTGTACCACGACAAGAGTCGCGCATAGTAATCCGCAACTTCCTGGAACGTGAGGTCTCGCAACTCTGTCCCCTGTTCGTAGTCCCATACCGCCTTATTCGGATCATCCGGATACGCGATGGGTTTGTCGGTCTTGTACATCCATTGAGGGATGGTACTGAAGTTGAGAACGACCGAATGCCCCTCGGTTGCCTCCAAGAAATCAATTGTCATCGGATCGATAAGGGAGAAATCCCAGGACGTCTTGCCATCTTTCGGAGGCTCTAACTCGGCTACGCCTAGCCGCGGATATGGAAGCCAAGGAACGTAACGCACGAAGTCAGCCCCGAGATCATGTAGCGCTTGGAACGTGTTGTCGTGCATTGGGGTTCCCCGGCGAAGCGGTGGATTTACGACCACCTGTAACGTGGGAGTTGTCCTGGATTCTTGTACTATCTTGTCCCAGTGGACTGCAATTTGGACGGGAGCATCTTGTGCTAGGGGCAGTCCTGCGGCGGCGAGCATTAGTGAAGGAACAAGCAGTAACCGAAATAAATCAGAACGCTTCATGAGATGCTCCCTCCGAGAACGTATCAGCGAACGCGCCAAGGTGCCAGGTGCCCGCGAGGCATAAATTAAGCTAGTTGCGGTCTTCTTTCAATAGGTAAATATTTCTTGTTATAGAATCGAACCGCGGTTCTGCGCCGCTTACCGCCATCTCATCACAGGGGAGTGCATGTATACATGAGCGAGAACTCCAGGGTCCACGAATTCACTGTAGGGCTCTTCGGAATTGGGCTGGACACGTACTGGCCTCAATTTGAGGGACTGCAGCAGCGCTTGACGGGATACATCCAACAGCTGGCCGACCGCTTAGAAAAGACAGGCGCCCGGGTTATCAATCTAGGTCTGGTGGATTCTCCCGAAAAGGCCGAGGCGGCGGGCCATTCGTTCAGGCGGCACGATGTCGATCTGATCTTTCTATATGTCACGACATACGCTTTGTCGTCCACTGTCCTTCCGGTTGTAAGACGGGCGAAAGTGCCCGTGATCCTCCTTAATCTTTCGCCCTCCGCGGCAATTGATTACAAGTCCTTCAATCAAATGGGTGACCGAACCAGAATGACCGGCGAATGGCTGGCTTATTGTCAGGCTTGTCCCATGCCTGAAATCGCCAATGTATTTCGTCGCTGCCGGATCCCGTTTTTCCAGGTCACCGGAATCCTTGAGAACGACCCATTCGCGTTGAATGAGATTTCCTCATGGATAGAGGCGGGCCGAGTCGCCCACACGATGGAACACAACCGCCTCGGAGTGATGGGTCATTATTACGGAGGAATGCTTGACATCTATTCTGACTTGACTCAACAGTGCGCTTATTTTGGGGGCCACATCGAAATGCTCGAGGTGGACGAACTAGCAGACTTGCGCCGAAGAGTCTCCAGCGAGGAGGTCAGCAGTCGAGTCCAGTATTTTCGGGACACATTCGACGTTCAACCAGACTGTCTATCCGTTGAATTGGAACGCGCGGCGCGCACCTCCGTGGCACTGGATCGTCTGGTCGAAATCCACAAGCTGGGATCCCTCGCCTACTACTACAAGGGCGTGGAGAATTCTGAAAACGAGGACACCATCAGTTCCATTATCCTAGGTACTAGCCTGCTTACGGCGCGAGGCATTCCCGTGGCCGGCGAATGCGAAGTCAAGAACGCTCAAGCCATGAAGATCATGGATTGCTTCGGAGTGGGTGGTTCATTCACGGAGTACTATGCGGTTGATTTCGACGACGATGTCATTCTGATGGGACACGACGGACCGGGTCACATCGCTATTGCCCAAAGCAAGACTAAGGTGCGCCCGCTGAGTGTCTACCACGGCAAGGTCGGCCATGGGCTCTCTGTTGAGATGTCCATCAAGCATGGCCCCGTCACGCTGCTCTCGGTTGTTCAAACGGCTGACGGACAGCTCAAGTTACTTGCTGCCGAGGGCATCTCCGAGCGCGGCCCGATTCTCGAAATTGGCAACACCAATAGCCGCTATCGCTTCTCCATGGGAGCGAAAAATTTCATGAACGCCTGGAATGCCGAGGGCCCAACCCACCATTGTGCGATCGGCATCGGCCACATCTCCACCAAACTATGCAAGCTTGGCCAACTGCTTGGAATGGAATGCATTGTCATCCGTTGAGTTCGTAGCAACGAGCGCCCCAAACAGGCACTTGCATTTGAGAACAGTTTTTTTGGGACTGATGTGCGACGCAATGAAGAGCGGCTTGCACGAAAAAGGCCGGAATCCTGGGTTCCGGCCAAGAGTTGGCCGTCACGCTACTGTCACGGTATTCGTGGAAAGACGTTGGAAAACCACGAACAAAAAGGGATTACGAAAGAGAAGTTGACTCTCGTGCTTCATCGCAACTGCTTGATTCACCTCGGAAAACATCCGCTCCGGTAAAGTATTGGTAAGCAACTCAAATGGCTGTTGACCGAAGGTGTTTTTTGAGGACACCGCAGCGAGATCGCCATGTGAGCGACGGGACTCGAATCCTTTGACCCTCTGCGCGATAGGCAGACGTGTTCTAGTATCGCTGTGCCAGAACTGTGCCAGAATCCAACGTTTTCAATTCATTCGAGTTACCTTTGAGCGAAAAGCAGATTCCCCGATTTGTTGGAAACGTTAGTAGTTAGAAGAAAGGGATGGAGTGGTTGGAGTCGCGAGCTGTGCGCCCAAGCCAGGCGCGCTACCAGGCTGCGCTACGCCCCGACATAACTAAGTTTTTATTCTAGCTTACATTGCGAGCTTGTGACTACCGCCTCTGGTCTAGATCGTGCCACAAGTGAGTCAGATCCTTGAATCTTCGTGCCGTGCCGAAACGATGTTCTTGATTGCCACAGTAGATGGGGGGGGCAGACTCCTTCCCATGCCGAAGGCCTTTGCCAGGAATTGGCTTGCAAATCGAGCCAGCTCCCATGTTGCCGCTAAGCCAATCGTGACTCAGACGAGCGCGAGGCATGCTGCGGGTCGTTGCTGGGGGCGTGGAAAAGCAAGAAGAGCTGGTGTTTCTTCAGGCTCACCAATGTGACGAGGTGCAAGGGTACTATTTCAGCCCGCCGGTGCTTCCCCAGCAGTTCGCCAGCTTGCTCAGAACCGGCATACCCGAAGCGTCCGTCGTCGCTCACCGGTAAGTATTTTTCTTGTAACTGGACCAGCGGAAATGTTTGCTGGCGGGATTGTCATTCGCTGAATTCACATCGCTTGACTCAGTGGCAGGATCCATCGGTGGATGTAAAAGTGGCAGACCCGCGGCTGGCTGCAAAACGAAAACAAACGGCCCCCACATCGTCGGACAAGCCCGCGTGCAACGCCAGGTTTTCTGCGTGCGAAGGATCTTGCCGCTGCGCCGTCCAACTCCTATTGCGAAGCCTTGAAATGGGCCTGCAGGGCAGAAGTGATGGACGTCTCAAGATTGTTGTTGGATTCCAAATCCCAGTATTCCCGCGGCAGCGCAAACTGATCCGCGTTTTGGCCGTAGCCGCGGAAGCTGGCACGAATCCTGGTGCGTGCGTACCCTTCTGCCACTTGCGCCGTACTGATGTGCAAATGGACTACTCCTGCTGTCCAGGTTACTCTGGCCATGCCTGAGTTCCTCTTGGTAGCGCTCAGCAGTTCCTCTTTGCTGAGCTCCCGCGAGATCGTCCAGGAGTCTTCGGTCACTTGTTCCTGACTGATTTTCCATCGCTGACTCCGGGCGTACGACTGCAAGTATTCTTGAATCTCCAACGGGGGAAATGACAGTTCGATGCAAGCCCCCGCTTTATTTTGCGGCTCTTCCTTTGCATGCTTCGGCGGCTTTTTCTTGGCACCCCGTCCAGCGCTGTCCCACCCTTCCGCGCACGGCCTGGCGGCGACGCTCGCCCCGGTGTTTTGGTGGGGTACAGCTACGGACGTAGACATCAGCAAGGAAAACAGGAGATGGAACATTATCAGCCTTAGTGTAGTGTATCGAGGAATTGTAATCGGCACCTTTCAAAAAAGAAAGCGCGTGCGCTGCCTTGGCTGCTTCTGCAAACCTAAATCGGCGCGTCAAGGGGAGGTGATATAAAGTGACCAGACTAGTCTTGCGATTTTGCCGAAATTGCCCTGATCTGGCAGGGGGCAGTGTGAAAGATGATCCGGTCATTCAGTACCGGATCACAATCGTGGTCCAACCTCTGTACCAGTATTCTCTCCTTCCTGGCCACACCGCTATTTTAGTTGCTCGCAATTAAGGAATTGCTTGACAGCTTCTATCATATGGTGGTACAGCGGCTATACCTATTTCATGGGGGAGGTCCTCATGCAGTCCAAGACTCAGCGGAACGTCATGCCGGGGTGTGTCAGCCTGGCCAAGCTCCTTCGAGTTCTGGCGGGTGTTTGCGCAGCGCTATTTGCTAGTGTTGCAGCTCATCCACAAGGTAGTTCGGGCCGAATTCTGGGTGTCGTCACCGACCAGTCTGGAGGTAACGTTGGAGGCGCGGCAGTAACCATTACGGACGTGGCACGCGGCGTCTCACAAACTCTGACTACGGACTCAGATGGAGCCTATGTTGCTTTGAACCTTCAGCCCGGCACTTATACCGTGCGCGCCGAATTCAAGGGTTTCAAGATTTTTGAGCGCAAGAATATCCTGGTAGAAGTTGGCAAGGACGCGCGCATCGACGCCGTCCTCCAGCCCGGCTCGACAACCGAAACGATCACTATCACCGAAGAAGTCCCGATGGTGGACACCACCTCCACCACTCTCGGCGGCACGATCAGCAACGAGATTATTAATGATTTGCCCTTGAACGGCCGCAATTACCAGAATCTTGTTTCTCTCCGTCCCGGCACCATGATCTACCCTGGCGGCGGACCCTGGACCCAGAGCACCAACGGGATTCGTCCCGAGGACACCAGCTACATCGTCGACGGCATAACCAACGACGAAGCCTTCATGGGCCTGAGCGTCACCAACGCTGCCGCTGTCATCGGTGATGCCGCCACCCTTATACCGATAGATGCGATTCAGGAGTTCAATACGCAGGTAAATCCTAAGGCCGAGTTCGGCTGGAAGCCCGGCGCAGTCACCAGCGTCGGATTGAAATCCGGCACCAACGACATCCATGGAACTGCTTATGGCTTTGGCCGCTCAGACAAATTCGATGCTCGCAACTACTTCAACCCTGTCGGTTCAGACAAGACTCCTGTAGAACTAGAGCAGTACGGCGGGAGCGCCGGCGGGCACATCATTAAGGACAAGCTCTTTTATTTTGGTGCGTATGAAGGCCAGATGTATACCGTCGGCAACTCCCTTCCCGGACATGTCCCAACCACCGCCGTGGTGCCGGCAACATCCGGCCTCCCGTCCGACAATGGTTGCTTGGTCCTCACATTTGAGGACTGCACGATTAGCATCCCCAACGCGATCGCTGATCTTGTCGCCCATAATTCAAGCTTCACGGTGAACCCGCTCAGCAATTACTTGCTGGGATTTTATACTCCTAACGCAGATCAGGGGTCGTTTGTATCGCTCAACTATCCCAACGTTAATAGCTCAAAGAACGCCATAGGGAAAGTGGATTACCATATCAACGACCGTAATGCTCTGAGCGGCTCCTATTTCTTCGGCAACGACACCATCGTGGGAATGGACTTCTTCGAGCTCCTGCCGCAATTCCGCACCAAGGTTCATTCCCGAGCGCAAGACGTCTCCGCCCACTGGGCTTGGACTCCAAATTCCACTTGGGCCAACGAGCTTCGTGGAGGATTCACACACTACGTTCTACAAATCCTCCCTGCCGATATTGGGTTCCCTTATAAGATCAACACAGGCCTCTCCAATCCCCTTTTGAGCGGGATACCCGACCTCAGGATTAGTCCCTTCTCGCAACTAGGCTCCTTCCACAATTTTCCAAAAATTGTTGGGCCCGACAAGGTGTATGACGTTATTGATCAGGTTTCCTATCTGCGAGGTAAGCACGCTTACAAATTCGGTGGCGAAATCCGCGACGATCAGGTCCATCAAGCTACTTTCCGTGCAGGGAGAGGGCGGATTCGATTCCAAGGTGACGGAGTTGCTCCCGGCTCCTCTCCACTCGAAGATTTTCTTGCTGGTGTTCCGGGGGACACCACCTTCTTGGCCGGAGATCCCACCCGTAATATTACCCAGTGGCTCTACGCCGGTTACGCCCAGGATGATTGGCGCATCGCTCCCCGGGTGACTCTGAATCTCGGATTCCGCTACGAGCTCCAGGGTGTTCCCAAGGAAGCAAAAAACCTGTTCGGGAATTTTGAGCCTTCTATAGGCTTTGAACAAGTCGGTAAGAACATCAATTCGATTTACAACGGCGACCACAAGAATTTCTCCCCCCGTCTGGGCGTTGCCTGGGACGTAACCGGCAAGGGCACCACAATCGTCCGCGCCGGAAGTAGTATTATCTACAGCCTTTTGTCCATGAACGCGTTCCTCTCCCAGCAGAACACACAAAACACCGTCACGCTGGGTCTCGGCACCATCCCCACGGGAGCCACCATTGTCACTGGCGATCCCGCGGTCACCACGCCGGGCATCGGAAACATCTTCACCACCGGGGTCACGATCCCCGGATCAAGCCTTACTTGGCTGGATCAATCCGCCGCAATCTATCCGGCTAACGTGACTGGACTGGTTCAATGTGGAGACGGTGCGAGCCATGCAACTGGTCCGGACAACCCGGGTCCTTGCGACACCTTTGCCATGAACCGCAGCTTCCGCACCCCTTACGTTGAAAATTGGACGCTGGGCATCCAGCATGCTTTCTCCGGCAAGCTTTCCCTGGAAGCAACTTACGTGGGTAACCGTGGCGTGAGGTTGATAGGAGTTGTGGATCTCAATCAGCCGGATATCGCAAACGGCAGCACCGCGCAGCCGTTCGCGGCTCAGTATCCCTATCTCAACTACATCAACTACCTCTCTAATTTTTATGGATCAACGTACCACGGTTTGCAGACCACGCTAACGGCCCGCAACTATCACGGCCTGGATTTCGTGGCTGGCTATACCTATGCTCATGCGATTGACGACCTATCATCGAACTGGGTTGCGTATCTCCCCCAGGACAGCAAAAATCCTGGCCGGGATCGTGGTAGCAGCGACTTTGACATCACTCACCGGTTTACGCTCTCTGTGACCTATACGCTTTCAGAAAAGAAAACCAGGAGCCAGCTCCTCGAAGGCTGGCAGCTCAATACCATTGTCACCCTGCAGAGCGGGCAGCCTTGGGGAGTGAACGACCAGACGAACAATTTTGCGGGGGCCAACGAAAATTCGGATCGCTGGGATTTCATTGGCAACCCAGCCGACTTCAAGTCAATCGGTCCCAGTGGGATTCCATGCTTCGGTCCGGGTGGCGGCGGTGCCTGCACAGGCGCAACTGTTCCGGCCGCTTGCTTGAGCGCCGCCGCTGCCGTCGGCCCTGGTGCGGTGACCTCGCTTACGGACCCCAAGATTGGGACCAACTATTGTTATATGGTGGGCAATTCTTTGTTGATCCCGAATGCTGTCGGCCAGTTTGGCACCATTGGCCGCAACATCTTCCGGGATACTGGCTTCCATAACGTGGACCTTTCGATCTCGAAATCCTTCAAGTTTGGGGAGAAAGTAAAAGCTCAAATCCGAGTCGAGACCTTCAACTTTCTCAATCACCCCAATTTCGCGAATCCCTATGGCAGCACGAGTGGCTACGGCCAGGGGGCAACTGGCGATCCGTCACAGGCTGGTGCCTTCGGTTGCGGCTGCGCCACGCCCGACAACGCTTCTTTCAACCCGGTGCTTGGCTCGGGCAGCGCCCGCGCTATCCAGTTGGGCTTGAAGTTCACCTTCTAACGCGCTTGGGCACACTTGGACACAACGAAGAGGCCGGACATGCATCCGGCCCTTTTTTCCATGTATAACCGAGGGAACGAATTCCAGAAGGGACTGAAACCAATGAGACGCCTTGTCACGAGTGTGCTGACCGCCGGGGCCGCGCTCGGGTTCATGCTGGCTGCGCAGTCTGGCTGGCACGCCATTGCTGTCGCCGATGAACCATCGCTTCTCCAGATCGACAAGGAATTTGTCCAGGCCGCCGCGAAAGACGACAAGGCGGCGGTCGGCAAACTGCTCGACACGGATTTCACTTGGACGGACGCAGACGGAAAGACGTGGGCCCGGGCCGACGTCCTCAAGTCCCTGCCCACACCCGCACTTGGCAACGAAACCGGAGCGCAACTTAAGCCGCGCACCTACGGTCAAGTCGGCGCGGTGATGTCCGGCCGCGACAAAGTCCACGTTCTGCGCATTTGGGTCAAGCGTCCGGCAGGTTGGCGGTTGCTCGTATATCACGAGGTCGCTCTGGGCCAGCAGGCCGCGACTGCGGCAGGGCCCGGCGTGAATGACTGCCAGAATCCGTGCAAGACGTTGCCATTCAAACCGAAAACCGATGCGGAACAGGCTATTATCGCTTCCTGGCAGGCGCTGGAGACCGGCGTTACGAACCATGACGCTTCCGCTTGGTCGCCGCATATCGCGGAAGAATTCGTCATGCTCGGCTCGACCAATGACCACCCACTGAGCAAGGCCGATCGCATCGCAACTCTCAATTTGCAAAAGCAGACCGGCCATGGTTCTGCGCCCGCCCCACTGGTATCGGCTCAGATGTTTGATTTCGGAGACGCTGTGGTGATGACCTGCCTCCATCAGCCTTACTCTGGCAAGCCGGTCCACGTGAGCCGCCTGTGGATTAAGCGCGACGGTCATTGGGTCATGTCCATCAGCTATCAAACTACGATTCAGGCGGCTCCAGCCAAAACTTCCTAAAATCATTCGTCGACAGTAACGTCCGTCGCGGCATTCGCAGGCGAGGCGCGGACGGTCTTGCTCGTCAGGCGATCATCGGCGCTATGGAGTGCACCGGCTTCGGCATGCTCGAAAACAGTGAAACCAAAACCGGATGGACCGCGTTACAATTCCAGCGATGCCAATCGCCTCACCTGCCCGCAACCAAACTCGAAAGCAAGAAGGAGGCCCTATGCAAACCACGCTCCTCGATCGCCGCAATTTTCTCCGCGTCTCCGCTGTCGCCGGCGGAGGCATCCTCGTTGCACTCCATCTCGATCCGTTCGCTGAACTTCTTGCCCAAGCGCCTCAGCCCTGGCCCCCCGCTTTCGTTCCCACCGCCTTCATCCGCATTGCAGCGGATGGCATCGTCACCATCATGGGCAAGAATCCTGAGATCGGCCAGGGCGTAAAAACCAGTCTCCCCATGATCATCGCCGACGAACTCGACGTCGACTGGAAAGATGTCCGCATCGAGCAGGCCGATCTCGATGAAACAAAGTATGGTCCGCAACGCGCCGGCGGCAGCACTGCCACTCCAATCAATTGGGATCCGCTGCGTCGCGTCGGCGCCGCGTGTCGCCAAATGTTCGTCACCGCCGCCGCGCAGACCTGGTCCGTCCCCGAATCCGAATGCCAAACCTCTTCAGGCCGCGTGACTCACCAGCCGTCAAAGCGCACCCTAACCTACGGTGCACTCGCGGAGAAGGCTGCCACCCTGACGCCACCCGATCTCAAATCCGTCAAGCTCAAGGATCCCAAAGATTACAAAATCATCGGCCAGCCAATTCACAGTGTCGACAACGCTTCCATCGTTACCGGAGAAAATATCTACAGCATCGACTTCAAACTTCCGGGAATGTTGTACGCCGTCTACGAAAAATGCCCCGTCTATGCCGGCAAATTCGTCAGCGCCAATTTCGATGAAATCAAGGCCATGCCCGGCGTGCGCTATGCTTTTTCGGTGGATGGAACTTCCGATCTGCTCGGCTTGCATTGCGGCGTCGCCATCGTCGCGGATACCTGGTGGCAAGCCAACACCGCGCGGAAAAAATTGCAAGCCAAATGGATCGAAGGCGCGACCGCCCAGCAAAGCAGCGCAGGCTTCGCCACCCGTGCCGATGAACTTTCGAAACAAGCGCCTGCTATCACCGTCCGCAGCGACGGCGACGCGGACAAATCTCTGCAGTCCGCCGCAAAAATTGTCGAGGGAGCATACTCCTATCCCTTTCTCGCCCACGCCCCCATGGAGCCGGAGAACTGCCTTGCGCATTACCACGACGGCAAAATGGAATTCTGGTCGCCCAGCCAGACGCCCGAATCCGGCCGCCAGCTCGTCGCAAAAGTCTTCAACATTCCTCACGACGACATCATCGTCCACCTGAAGCGCGCCGGCGGCGGGTTCGGCCGCCGCCTCACCAACGACTACATGCTCGAAGCCGCCGCCATCGCCAAGCAAGTCGGCGTCCCCGTCAAGCTCCTTTGGACCCGCGAAGACGATTTCCATCACGATCATTACCGCCCCGCCGGCTTTCATTTCCTCAAAGGCGGCCTCGACGCTTCCGGCAAACTCGTCGCCTGGCGCAATCACTTCGTCAGCTTTGGCGAGGGCCAGCAGTTTGCCCCCTCGGCCAACATTCCCAGCAACGAATTTCCCGGCACGTTCCTCCCAAACTTCTTCTTCGGCGCATCGCTGATGCCGCTTGGCGTTCCTACCTACGCCATGCGCGCCCCTCGCAGCAACGCCTTCTCCTGGGTTTTTCAATCCTTCACGGACGAGCTAGCGCACGCCGCGGGAAAGGATCCCGTCCAGTTCCGTCTGGATCTCCTGAGCTCTCCCCGCATCCCGTCCGCAACGCCCTCGGCGAATCCGGCGGAAGCCGATGTCGATGCCGCCCGCATGAGCGGCGTGCTGAAACTCGTCGCTGAGAAATCCGGCTGGGGCTCACGCAAGCTGCCGAAAGAAACCGGCATGGGCGTGGCCTTCCAATTTTCTCACCGCGGCTATTTTGCCGAAGTGGTGGAGCTGCGCGTCGACGCCAACAGCAAAATAAAAGTAAATAAAGTTTGGGTCGCCGGCGACGTCGGCAGCCAGATCATCAATCCCAGCGGTGCTGAAAATCAGGTACGTGGCGCTGTCATCGAAGGCCTAAGCCACGTCATGTCCTACGAAATCACCATTGACCGCGGTCGCGCCCTCCAAAGCAATTTCCACGAATATCCCCCAGTCCGCATGAACCAAGTGCCCCCGGAAATCGAAGTCTATTTCCTCAAAACCGACAACTCACCCACTGGCCTCGGCGAACCCGCCCTTCCGCCGGTTCTCCCCGCCGTCTGCAACGCCATCTTCGCCGTCACTGGCAAACGTATCCGCTCCCTCCCGCTCTCCAAACACCGCTTTTCCTGGGCCTAGAAGCGCCCAAGTTACTTTTACTCATACCGCAGCGCCACCAGTGGATCCACATTCGCGGCGCGCTGCGCGGGAATCCAGCAAGCCAGCAGCCCGGTTATAATAAGTAGCACTGGAACGCACATGAGCGTCCACGGGTCGTACGCTGACACTCCCCAGAGCTGCGTCGCAATCACCTTCCCGAGCGCGAGGCTGGCGATCAGCCCAAGGCCCACGCCAATCCCCACCAATCGCAGCCCCATTCGAATCACCAATACGAGAACATCCGAGGCTTTCGCTCCGAGTGCCAAGCGTATCCCGATCTCTTGTGTTCTTCGCGCCGTCGTGTACGCCAGCACGCTGTAAACGCCAAGCGTCACCAGCACCAGCCCAATCGAACTGAAGATCGTCATCAACAAAAATCCAAACCGCGGTCCCGCATACGAAAACTGGCTGATGTACCCTTCCAGTGTCCCTGTAAACGTCAGCGCCACGTTGCTATCCGTGGCCCAGATTTCCCGCTGCACCGCATTCATCATCGTCATCGGTTCTTTCGCCGTCCGCACCAGGATTCCTCGGAACGCCGAACCCGTCACCGTGTACGGCACCCAGATCTCCGGCTGGATCGGCTCTTGCAGCCCGCGATTCTTCACGTCCGCCACGAGCCCAATGATTTCAAATATCGGCTCTTTCACCGCGTCTTCAAACTCCGCCAGTTGCGCGATTCTTACTTGTTTCCCGATGGGATTCTCGTTGCCCAAATACTTGTGCGCAAACGTCTGGTTCACAATTGCCAGCTTGCGCGCTCCATTCACTTCCGCTTCGGTGAAACCCCTTCCGTCCACGAACTGGATTTTCAGCACTGGAAAATACCCCTCGCCGACCAGTTGAAACATCGAGTTCCATTTTTCCGCGTGCGTCTTCCCGGGAATCTCGATGTCGCTCGGAATCCCTCCATACGGTGGCAGAGTGCTGGTCTCTGTCGCGTCCACGATACCCGGCAACGCTTTCAGCCGCTGCAGCAGCGGCCGGTAGAATCCCGTCACCTGCTCAGCCGTCTTGTAACGGTCCGTCGGCAGCGGAAGCCTTGCCACCAAGATATGATCCGGCTGCAATCCCAGGTGCACTTCCCTCAGCGCCACAAAGCTCCTCATCAGCAGTCCCGCACCCACCAGCAGCGTCAGCGAAAGCCCCACTTCCAGCACCACCACGGCGTCGCGCAGCCGCCCGTGCCGGAATCCGCCGCTGATCCCCTTGCCGCTATCTCGCAAAGGTTCGTTCAAGTCCTTTCGCGCCGCCTTCAGCGCCGGCACCAGTCCAAACACCAGCGCCGTCAGCACGGCGATCGACAACGTGAACGCGAGCACCGGAATATTTAGCCGGATCATCGCTTCCGCCGGTATGATATTTTGCGGTATCAGCGCCACCAGGGACTTCAACCCTCCCCACGCCAGCAGCGTGCCCACCGCCGCTCCCCCAATGGCCAGGAGTAAGCTCTCCACCAAAAGTTGCCGGATCAATCGCCAGCGGCTCGCCCCCAGCGCCGACCGGATCGCAAACTCCTTTTCCCGGGTGGTCGCTCGCGCCAGAAGAAGATTCGCCACGTTCCCGCAGCCGATCAGCAGCAGCAGCCCCACCGCGGCCAGCACGATGTACAGCGTCGTCTTAAACCTGCCCACCACTAGGTTCGTAAGGGAATCCATGAATACCGTAAAGCGTTTCGGGTACTCCGTCGGGTACACCGTGGCAAGATGCTTCGCCACCACCGTAAAGTCCGCTTCCGCCTGTTTCACGGAGACCCCCGGCTTCAGATGCCCCAGCAGGAACCAGCGCTGCTGAAACGCCCCGGCGATGGCTTTTCCGGTCGCCGCCCGAGTCGGCTTTGTCGGAATCCACATGTCTGCGTCGCCCCATCCAAACCGCGGCGGCATAATTCCGATCAGCGTTCTAGATATCCCATTCAGCACAAACGTCTTGTTCAAGATTCCCGGATCGGCGCCGAAGTCCTTGACCCACACTTTGTAGCGCAACACAAAGACTGGCGGCGCTCCCGGCTCGTAATCCGCCGGCTGCATCACTCGCCCCGCAAGCGCCGGCATCCCCAAAAACTCAAACGTCCCCGGCGTTACGATGCACCCTTTGTACCGCTCCGTTCCTTCTCCCGACCGGTACAACACATCGGTCTGGTCATTCGCGATCACCCGGTCAAACACATGATTCTGCTCCACATAATCCAGGAACTCTGGTCCAGTGTACCCTCCCCGTCCCCCGGGCTCGCTCCGTTCCGCGTCATGGATTTGCACTGAATAGAACCGCTGCGCATCCGGGTAGGGGAAAGGCTCCATCATGACGTTATCGATCACGCTGAAAATCGCCGTGGACGCCCCAATCCCCAGCGCCAGCGTAAGTATCGCGATCGCCGCAAATCCCGGCGTCTTGCCCATGTTCCTCACCACATACCGGATATCCTGCCCCAGCGTTCCCATGCGCCCCCCAGTTCGATCGACCCCGCCTCCATCTATCCCTAATTCAGCGACTTCAAGCCCAGTGACCCGTAGTGGCCGGTCTTCAGACCCGTTCTTTCCTCTCTTCCAATTACGCATTCCCTCGCAATTAAGTTCGACGCCATCAACCCCAAAAAGTCGCCAGCCACTCCTCTGTTCGCAGATTTCGCCTGATGTCGTATGCCCACGTCCTCGCCACCACAGAGCGCGTGGAGCTTCCAAAGCCTCTCTGCCTGATGCTGCTGCAGTCCAAATTCCTAAGCCGCATTCGCGGCCGCATCGTCGGCATCGGATTCCGCTCCGAACTCGTGAAAGCCCCCATCAGCAACACTGGCGGGTAGGGCATCCCCAGATACTCGCTCTCATTTCATCTCTTTCAGCTTCTTCAACATGTCCACCGCATTCTGGTTTTTCGGATCAAGCTGCAGCGACTTTTCATAATTTTGGATAGCCAGCTCCTTCTGCCCGGCTTTCATGTACGCTTCGCCCAGACTGTCGTAAACGTTTCCCGACTCCGGGTATTCCCGGACGTTGCGTTGAAGCACGGTAATCGCGTCCTGCATTTGGCCGGAGAACAGCAGCATGTAACCCAGGCTGTTGAGCGTGCGCTCTTCGACTTTGTACTCCGCGGACGGCGATTTTTTGAGTTCCGCGTACCGCAGCAGCGCCGCTTGCGTGCCCTTTGCCTTCGCGATTATCACCAGCATCGGGAACGCCCCCTGCCCGCCGGACTTGTAATTCCAGCCATACTCTTTCGCGACTCTCCGCAACAGAATGTCGCCGACGGCGATCCCATTGTCCGAGTTCGCCATGATCGCCACACCTTTTCCCGATTCCGCATTCATCGTGAGGATCGCCTGAAAGCCTTCGTCGGCGCCGTTGTGACCGAACTGCCCGGGATTGTTTTTATCCATGAACAATCCGAGCCCCGCCTCTTCCAACACCGGCGTAAGCATTTCATTCGTCATTTTCTCGGAGAGCACGCGGTTCGCCTTGCCATGTTTTGACAGCGCAATTTCAATCGCGAACTTGCTCAGGTCCGTGGGTGTGGTCCACAAACCTGCCGCGGCCATTTCCGGATAAATGTGCCATCTGCCATGCACCACTTTTCCGTCCGCATAAGTTCCGCTGGCCGTCATCGCCGCTCGGGCAGAAGGCAGCGGCTGCTCATAGCTGCTGTCCGTCATCCCAATTTTGTCGAGCACCAGCTCGCGCATCAGCGGGGGAAAGGCCTTTCCCGTAACGTCTATCATGAGCTGCTGCTCGATCGTAACGCCCCCGCCCGAGTAGACTTCCTTTGTTCCCGGCAGAATATCCACGCGGATCGGCGCCGTGTTCGCGGGTTTCTCGCCGTTGAAAATCTGCACCAGCGTCGGCAGCGTGTCGTTTATGTCGTATCCCGGAAAGCCATGAACCGTCAGCCCGGCGGTGTGTGACATCAACCGCCGCAGCGTCACTTTTTCGTTTTTCGTAAAGTCGCTTTCCGGCACTTTCCAGGTTTTCAGCTTCTCATTCACGCCCTCATCGAGCGACAGCTTGCCGTGTTCGACGAGGTAAAGCGCTCCCGTCGCCCCCACTGGCTTACTGATCGAGCCTGCCTGGAACAATGTTTTCGGAGTAACCGGCGTGCTCGATCCGGCCTCAATCACCCCATATCCCTTAGCCCAAACCATTTTGTGATTCTCGATCACTGCAATGCTCAGCCCGGGCACGTTGTAGAGCTTCATCAACTGTAAGAGGTCCATCCGCAGCGGGGCCTGATTCTCCCCCATCGGTATGTCCACAACAGTCGCTTCGACGCGATGCATCCGCGCTTCCTGATCCGTTTGTTTGCGGGGAGAATCTGCGGAGGTCTTGGATTGAGCATCCAACTGCAGAGCGCTGGAGAAAAACAAAGTGATCGCTAAAACGAACCGGGCAGTTCTCATCATGGGAAAAATACCTCTTCCTGGTATTGACGCCGGGACTTCCAAAACGTCGCAAAAGTATTACAACCGGCGTAAAGAGTGGTGCCGGCGTTCGCGAAAGGCTCGCATCTTTAGGTTTACTCCTTCTTGTGCCATTCCGCAGCGACCGCCGGGGGCAGGGAATCGAGGTGCGTTAGAAACGTCACTGCTCTCCAAATTTTTTCATCCGAAACGTTCTGCCCCGACGCATCTTTGCCGAATTGCCCGTCCCACCAGAACATCCCCGAATAGCGCACCCCGCTTTTGATGATCCAGAACAACTGATAATCCGACTTCCGCGGAGGATGCAGCGCAAACACCGGAGGACTGGGATAGAGAATGCTTTCCGCCTCGCGCTTGGCGGCATTATTCGGATCACCATGGCAGCCCGCGCAATCGCCCTTGAACAATTTCATCCCCGACATCAAATTCTCTTCCGTCGGCGCAATCGGATTCGCAAGATGCGGAGCATTCCGCGCCGCCGCCGAATCTAGCGCCAGATGCGCGAAAGCTTTTTCCAGCGCGCTAGGCATGGCCTTCGCGTTGATTCGGCACGATTTCTCCGTGCCCGCGAACCATGCGCCCCTGCCATGTAGTCCTTCTAACGCCTCAAAAATCTCCCCATCCCAGTCGGCTACTCTCTCGCCAACTCCATGCTCCCGTAAGTCCTTTAGTTGCAACGCTTACGCGTCTCCCCGCAAGTGTTGCAAACCAAAGACTTGTGGGTGAACTAACTCCTTTAGATACAACATTTACGCAAAAGGTAGGGGCGTGGATATGGTTAACCGGAATCCCGAATAATGTTTACCTTCTCGCCGGACATCGCGACGACCGACTGTCCCGACAACCTTTTCCTCTCCTATCCTTACCTCTTACATCCTTGCGTCCTTACCTCCTCCTTCCACTTCCAGCTTTCTGACCAGATACGGAATAATCACCTGCCGGAAAATCACCGGATCGGGCCACACTTTCACTTGTCGTCCCAGGTGCCCGCCCTGCGGATTGATCCACGCCTCTTTCGGAACGTCCCCGCTGCTCAAAAGCAAATACGCGTCCGAGACCGGCACCTGCGTGTCCAAAGCTCCCGCGATGATCAGCATCGGCGCCGTCGGTTTCCCGAGCAGCCCCTGCGAAACCAGCGACATCTTCGGAAAAATGTTCGCCAGGTCATCCACCGTTTTCGCGCCTTCGTATATCGACATCAGCGCGGGACCCAGTCCGAAAAGGTATTCACGATTTCCCAGCGTCTTGTTGATCACAAAATCTTTTTGGAACGTCGCGTGCGCCGGCGGCGATTGCGCCACCACTGCCTTCAAGCGTGCGTGCTCCAGAATCGCCAGCTTCGTCGCCCAGTACGCGCCGAAACTCTGGCCGTCCATGCCGATTCGTGTCTTGTCCACTTCCGGCCGCGTTTGCAGGTAATCGATCACGCGCGAAAATTCGCGTTCTGCCGTTTCGCTTGCTTTGATCGGCGACTGCCCTGTGCCCGGGGAATCCAGCCCGATAAATCCAATTCCGTAAGGCAAGATGGCGCCAAAATTTTCGGAAAGATCTTCCTTCCGACTATCGAGTCCACTGATCGCAATCACCAGCGGCACAGGGCCTTTTGCATTTTTCGGCAGTCGCAAATAACCGACAATCTCCCATCCCTCAAACGGAATACGCACGACTTCGAGCGGCGGATCCATCAAACGTCCGTGCGCGAGAAACGCTTCCAGCGCTTTCGCATACGCGCGCTGTTTGCCCGGAGATGCGGGAACCGGCCACCGCCCGAAAGAATACAGCCGCCACGCTTTGACGTACAGCGCACTCGCCTTTGCGGCATCCGTGCCCTCGAGCGCTTTGGCCTGCATCATGTAGCGGTCCGCAACGGTGCTGAAAGCGGTGGCCCACTCGTCGTAGTCCGACGTCTTGATCGCAGCAAACGCCTCACGCACATCCGAGGCATCAAGTCCGATCAGAGGATACATTCCGTTTTCCGCGCGCTTGATCGCTTCGGTTTTGATTTCATCAAGCGTTCGTTCTTTCTGCTGCCCAATGGCGTTTGCTGTCCACGCAAGCGCGCTGAGAATCATCCCCGCAATCCGCAGAGCCCTCACTCGACCTTGCTTCTCCATGAAATCCATTCACTTCGCCCCTTTCAGTCTTGCAACCGCCTCGACGTAATACGAGGAATCGTAGTATTTCTCAGGAGCAGGCGGATGCCCGCCCCACTGGCCTTCCACTTCCGCGCGCAGGTTCAACACGTTCTTGAAGCCATCGAGATCGAAGCGCGCGTCCTCCGCGTATCCGCCGTGACCTTCGATCAAGACCGCGTACGTCTCCCCCGCAACGTCCGCGGGAATTTTCGATTCCTTGATCATCAACTCAATCACCTTCTGTTTGTTGGCCGGGGCCATCAGCCAGCGCTGCGCCTCGATGTACGCGGCAAGATAACGCACCAGCGCATCCCTGTGTTCGCTAGCCCATTTACGCTGCACGAAAGCGCCATAACTTTGATACGGCCCGATGAGCTTCTGCGTCGAGCCGAGGCTCACGAAGCCCTCGCGCTTGGCAACAATCGATGCCGGCGGACCAAGCATCGAACCTGCAAATTCTTTGTGTTCGCGCATGGCCACCAATCGCTGCGGTGTGGCCATGCGCGAAC
>Ga0193731_1000005_pt1 | contig 72817 bp, 77 predicted proteins | sample U1a2metaG_FD_144920 | JGI IMG/M metagenome (GOLD analysis project Ga0193731, IMG submission 144920) | Soil microbial communities from a riparian zone of the East river system, Colorado, United States - U1a2 | ecosystem: Environmental > Terrestrial > Soil > Riparian zone | place: USA: East River...
TGCAGAATGACCCGCTGCATTCAATGCCGAAACCCGGTAGGTATAAGCAGTATTGGGCTGAAGACCCTTGTCTTCAAAATACATTTTTTGCAAAGCGTTAAATCCCTGATTTACCCGGCCAATACTGTCATAGGTTGCGCCGTTAAACCGATCCACCTGAAAATAAGTTTCTGTGGTAGAGTTATCCTGCCAGCGAAGGAAAATCCGGTCTGCTCCATGGCCGACTTCCGTGAGAAGGGATGGCGCTGTGGGTGTGATGATCGTGGTGGCGCTTTTGACTAAACTCATGTAATCGATAAAAGCATAGGCTTTCCCCGATGCATCCAACTTAACGCCTTCAATCCCTCCTTTACTAGATGGTTTTATAATAGTTGTTGTTGTCGGGAAGGTCACACCCCCGTCGCGACTGATATAAATGACCTCACTGCTGCTTTGGTTATTCTCCAAAAACAAATACCCGTTCACATCATCTGCAAAAAGCCTGTATCCTCCATTGTTAACTTGATTGGAAGTCCAGGTTATACCGCCATCCGTTGTTGCATCCAGATAATATTTATTAGTGCCACTACTGTAACCTATCACGTAAATCGTATTCCCAAAGAATACAGGATTATTGTTGACGTAATCGATATTGGTCATCGTCGTAATCTTCGTGGCTGTGCCCGTCGTCGGAGCCGTGCTTGAATTGAACAAAATCCTCCACGTTTCATATGCCGATGAGGTACTATTGTACCCGTAGGTAACCATGCGAAAGCTTTGGTCCACAGTGAAGCCGTAAATTTGATAATTTACCGGAAGCCCCGTAATGGCGATGGCCGAAGCATTCCATGCTGCTCCGGAATTACCCGAAAAGTAGAGTGAGCTGTTGCTCAACCCTATAATCCTGACCCCATCGGGACTGACAAATTTGTAGCAATTCACGGGAGGGTTGGTAATCCCTGTAGTCGACCAGGTAACTCCGCTGTCGGTAGATATATAGGCAATGTTACTCGCAGACGTTTGGTTCCCAAATGCAATGATGGTTGATCCGGAAACCTTGAAGAGACTGTATATTGTAAAAGACCCGTTCAGCAGCGTTTTTCTTGAAAAAGTCTGGCCCCCATCCGCAGACGTGAACAAGTTGGAAGTCGCGCTGTAATTCGGGTTGTAGCTGTTTGCGGCAACAATTACATTCCCATTACTAGCGATGACAAAATCGGTGTAGCCATACCCCTCTAGCCCGCCGTTTGCCTCACTTACTACGCCTCCTCCATTAACCGTTTTGATCACTCCCATCCCATCCGTGCCAAAGAACAACGTGTTGGCATCTTTAACCGCGGTGGCCTGGACCTGGTTGCTATTGACGCCGGAGTTGGCGACGAAATTGGAACTTACCGTAGCAGTCCATAAACCCAATGGAGAAACCACTTGGGTGTATAACTTGTGATTGTTGTTGTCAATAAAAAACCGCCGTGTTCCATCCGGCGTAAAAGCAAGATAGCTGGGACCAATCCCCGATCCGCTACCTGAGATAGTTCCCAGGATAGCGCCGGTAATATTGGTCCATGCTATGGGTTCATCTGCAGACTCATAAATTTTTGCTGGGGTCGTACAATAAACCTTAGTTCCGGCAGGATTGACCGCCAACGAGGCAATGGATGTCTCTGTAATACCTGTAATAACCGGTGAAAAGGTTACCCCATCATCGCTGGACCTTTCGATGAAAGTAGTGCTGCTGGTTCCTTCCGCAGAAAACACATAACCGCCGGCACTCACGGCGAGATCGGTGACGCCGAATCCGGTAAAATTATAACCGGTTCCCCAATTCACGCCGCCGTCCGTCGACTTGTAGAGTTGACCTTTGAAGTTGCTGTTATTGACTCCCAAAACATAAATCGTCGAGGTAGATGGATTCTTTTTGACCTTCTTCCCGAAGTAGAATGTACTGCCCGAGTTCTTCCTTACGAAGGTCGTCCCACCATCCGTTGATATAAATAAATTCTGGTCGGTAATGACGTATATGTTTCCTGCGCCGTCAATTTCTACATCGTTCAATTGATTCCCATTCGGATCTACATTTTTGAGCGTCCAGGTCACGGCGTTGTCAGTTGAAACAAACAGGGAGTAAGAGACGAGCGCAAATATTTTGCCCGATGAATGATAGACCATATCCGCAACGGGTCCTCCATAGGGTCCATTCTGTTTTTGCCAGGTGATCTGCCCAAAGACAGAGGCTATTCCAAAAACAAAGAGAAACGATATAAGTAGAATTTTCTTCATGCCCTTTCAGTCAATGTGTCTGGATTTCTAAAAAATTATTTACCCGTTCAGTGCACGCCTTATTTTGGAAGGTCGGGAAGAGCAATATCACCGCTCACCGTTGTGCCCCCCGTATCTGCCGGGGTCTTTTTACCACCAAGCGCTACTACCGCTCCCCCGATCACGACGACGACTACCGCCGCTTTCACCACCGTAGGTACTTTCGGCGTCACCTTAAAGAAGGGAGAGAAAACAACGTCATTGTTGTTTTTCGTATCGGTCAGTTTCAGTCGGTAATCTTTTCCCGGTTTGGCATTGGAAGGGATACTCAACACATAACTGCCGCTGTTGGGATGACTCATCTCGCCCTGAATGCGCTGGTTGCCTTTGAACAGTTCCATGCTGATGGGGGTGCTTGTTCCGGCTTTCCAGAAAATATCGTATTGCTTCCCTCGCTTATAGGATCTCTCTGTATCAAAATTTCTGAGCTTGGCAAAAGCGACGTACACTTTGCCCCGGAGTTCGAGGGAGATCCTTCCTTTATAGGCGCCGTACTCCTCCAACAGGCTCCATTCTATTTTTTTGTCCAACCCCGGCTTGACCTCTCCCCCCACGTCTCCTTTCACCCTGGTGAGGGCGGTAGTATAATTGTCTTTGGAGGCATACAGATTGATCATGTACTCGTTGCTCGAATTGGAGTCATCGAGGTCATAGTGAACAATGATCTTCTCGCCGGCCAGCTCTACTTTTTTGATCGTAACATTCTGGGCCGAAAGTGCACAAGGAACGGCAACCAGCAACAGGAGTAAACATCTTCTCATTGCGTTGACTTTAGGTAATTGGGTATTAAAGTTAGCAAAAAATAGAACTCGCTACTTTATCCTCTACTTTCTACATTATACAAGGGCAGGCTGAGGTAACCTTCTTTTATCAATTCTTGTGATTTTGATGCAAAAAGGGAACCTAACTGATCCTGCTCCAATTAACAACCGTCTTTTTCGCCGATTCTACCTGTCGCCGGATGGTCTGATTGGCGGGGCTTGCCAGGTCGGGGTCTTTGGAAAGGATCTCAACAGCGGCATCTCTCGCCTGCTTCAGCAATTCACCGTCTTTTGCCAGGTCGGCAATCAGGAGATCGAGGATCCCGCTTTGCTGCGTGCCCATCAGGTCGCCGGGGCCACGCAGCTGAAGGTCGGTTTCAGCGATTTCAAAGCCGTCGCTGGTGCGCACCATCGTTTCAATGCGGATTTTTGACTCTGCGCTGAGTTTGAAATCGGTGATCAAAATGCAATAGGATTGATCGGCGCCACGGCCTACACGTCCGCGCAACTGATGCAATTGCGAAAGTCCAAACCGTTCCGCACTCTCGACGATCATCACAGAAGCGTTGGGGACATCTACCCCCACTTCAATCACGGTGGTAGCGACCATAATTTTTGTTTCCCCTTTCACGAAACGCTTCATTTCAAAATCTTTGTCTTTGGATTTCATCCTGCCGTGCACAATGCTGATGGCGATATCCGGAAAAGCGCGGGCCGTACTTTCGTAGCCGTCCATAAGATGTTTGAGATCGAGTTTGGCTGATTCTTCTATCAACGGATAGACAATATAAATTTGTCTTCCCTCCTGTATTTGCTTCTTGAGAAAACCATTCAACAGGAGGCGCTTTGAATCGAAATAGTGCCTGGTCTGAATGGGCTTTCTGCCCTTTGGCAATTCATCGATGACCGAGATATCGAGATTGCCATACAACGTCATGGCAAGGGTCCGGGGAATCGGTGTGGCCGTCATCACCAATACATGCGGATAAACCGCAGCATTTTTCTGCCAGAGTTGAGAGCGCTGCGCGACACCGAAACGGTGCTGCTCATCGATAATGGCCAGGCCGAGTTTGTGGAATTTTACTTCCTCTTCCAGCAGCGCATGGGTCCCGATCAATATTTTTAACGCTCCGGTAACCAACGCTTCATGCAAAATTTTGCGCTCGCTTTTTTTTGTGGACCCCGTGAGCAGGGCAATAGGGACACCCATTTTGTCGGCGTACACCTTGAGGTTGGTATAATGTTGTTGTGCCAGAATCTCGGTCGGGGCAATCAGGGCGGCCTGTGTACCGCTGCCCACAGCAATCAAAATCACAATGAAGGCCACAATGGTTTTACCACTGCCCACATCACCTTGCAGCAGGCGGTTCATTTGTTTTCCAGACTTCATATCGGTGTAAATCTCCCGGATGACACGCTTCTGCGCCTCCGTCAGGGCAAACGGCAAGTGTTCCTTGTAGAACAGGGTTAGCATAGCCGTATCGGCAAAGACCTGTCCTTTGAATTTCTCCTGGCGCACCCATTTCATTTTGACCAGCCGCAGTTGGATATAAAACAGCTCTTCAAATTTCAACCGTCGCTGTGCGGCTGCCAGGGATTCATGGCTCTTCGGAAAATGGATCTGCAGGATGGCCTCTTTTTTCGAAACAAGATTTTGCTTTTTGAGGAGGGTTTCCGGCAGGGTCTCGAACAGATGGCCCTGCGCCGTTTTTAAGATTTCCTTCTCCAGTTTACCGATGAATTTACTATCGATGTGCCGGGCCTTGAGTTTCTCTGTTACGTTATAAACAGGCTGCAGGAACCCTCCCCGCTCGCTCGCCTCACTGAGGGGTTCGATCTCCGGGTGCGCTATTGAAATAGTATGGCCATAGCGGTTGGGCTTTCCGAAAATCACGTACGGTATTCCGGGCTTGATCTTATCTGCTATCCAGGAAATGCCCTGGAACCAAACCAATTCCAGCTCACCCGTCCCATCACTGAAATGCCCTACCAGTCGTTTCTTAAACTTTCCCCCGACCAGCTCCATTTTTTTGATCGATCCTTTGATTTGTACAAAGGGCATGAATTCGTCCGCTTCCCTTACGGTGTAAAACCGGGTGCGGTCTTCATGACGGAAGGGATAATGCTGGATGAGATCGCCAAAGGTAAATAGGTGTAATTCCTTTTGAAGCAAAGCCGCTCGTTGGGGGCCAACTCCTTTCAGGTACTCGATTGACGTGTCGAAAAAACTCATCCTTGTGTGATGTATTGAAGTGTTAATGTGTTGAAGTGTTGAAGTTAGTTTGGGACGAGCGACAAAGCAAAACCCAAACGCATCAGGGACTAGAAACCAGTGCCCTTCCAACTATCTATATTATACAAATGAGTGTTTTGAATTTGAGCCCGCCGTGTTCGCCGTGGTTCGCCGTGCCCGCCGTGACCTTGCAACGCAAAAGGCCCCCGACCACCGACGCGTCGGGGCAGGCAAGCCGGGGCAGGCACAACGAACCTGCCTACCGGCAGGCAGGCACGGCGGACCACGGCGTGCACTGCGAGAGTATCCTATAGTCAAAAATGTGGTAGCAATTATCTGTTTATGCAAATAATAAGGGACTCTGTGCACATCTTGAACAATGAAACACCCCAACTTCAACACTTCAGCACATTAACACTTCAACACTTTAATTCTTCCACTCGACCGTGTTAATCAAATGCATCACCTCCTTCTTCATGTACTCAATCGCCGGTTTCAGAGAATCATTTTGAACCCGGGTATTAAAATAGAGTGCTCCTCTTAAAAAATTCTTCGTTGAATCGGTCATGGTAAACTGAAACTGGCTGGGGACTTCACCGTCGATCTCGGCGATAACGGCGGTTTTGCCGCTGGGGGTTTTGCTGATCATCTCATCGATGGCGTAGGCTTTGATCTGGTGCTTCGCCGTCAAATGATAGGCATCGTTCATAAATTCTTTTAACAGTTGATCGTTGTGCCTGAGGCGCTTGTATGTAATGTGAATGTTGGCTTTCAATTCGGGATAGTAGAGTTGAACCCAATGCCGCTCCTGGATCGAAGAACTGTCGCGCAGTAGACGGGCGTGCTTGGAATATTCGAATTGATAGGGCAACGAGTCAGGGGAGATCCTGTACTCGGCCGGGGGTAAAATGAGCCGGTTGTAGCCTTTGGGTTTAGGTTGATACTCCTGCGTGCAAGACGCGCAAAGCAGGGAAAACAAGAGCCAACAACAGGAAAGGAGCCTACTCATGGGCGGCCACATTTTCTGATAACGTGACACGGACCCGCTTTATCCTTTTTGGGTCAACGGAAACAATCGTAAACAGAAAGCGGTCGTAGGCGATCCGTTCATCGACGACCGGCATCGCACCGTGCAATTCCAGGATCAACCCGCCCAGGGATTCGCTTTCACCGCGCACGTCATCGAACACACCGGGGTCTACCTCCAATACTTTACACAAATCATGAAGGGATGTTTTCCCTTCAAACAAATACGTCCGGTCATCGATTTTCTGATATCCCAGATTTACTTCGTCAAACTCGTCGTTGATCTCCCCGATAATTTCTTCAATCAAATCCTCCAACGTGATCACCCCGGCCGTGCCGCCGTATTCATCCACCACCAGGGCCATGTGAACGCGCTTGCTTTGAAAATCTTTCAGCAACGATTCCAGCTTCTTGCTTTCCGGAACAAAATAACCGGCCCGCAGGAGTTTCTGCCATTCAAATTTTTTGTCCTCGTCGAGGTAAGGAAGCAGATCCTTGATGTACAGTATCCCCTCAACGTTGTCGAGCGACTCGCGGTAAACAGGAATGCGCGAAAAGCCGGAGGTCCTGACCTTTTCCATCAATTCCTGGAAGTTCAATTCGATGTCCACCGCCGAAATATCCATCCTGGATTTCATTACCTGCTTCACCGTCAGCAAGCCAAAATTCACAATCCCTTTCAGGATATCTTTCTCTTCCTCCGTCGTGCCATTGTTGTCCGTGGTGAGTTCAAGAGCCTGATTGAGTTCTTCCACTGTGGAGTCGTACCCTTTTCGCTTCACCCGGCTTTCCACCAGGCTGGTAAGGTTCATCAGCGGCCAGGTAACAGGACGGCAGACTTTCGATAAAGCGCTCCAGGTGCTGCTGACCACCCTCGCTATCGCCAGGTTATTTTGGGTAGCATAAACTTTGGGAATGATTTCAGCAAAAAACGTGATGGCAAAGGTGGCCCCAAACGTGACCAGCCCCACAATAAATTCGGCAGGCTTGTTGGTCCCTGTCATTCTCCACATCACAAATGTGGCAATGGTGACAATCCCCACATTGACGAAGTCGTGAATGACCAGGATCGTTGCCAACAACAGCCGGGGTTCCTTCAGCAGTTGGACAATCTTCCCATACCCCGGATCCTCCGATTCTTTGCATGTATTGAGGTCATCCGATTTGAGTGAAAAGAATGCTACTTCGGACGCAGAAACCATGGCTGAAACCAGCAACAGAAAAATAATGGCAGAAAAGCTGAATACGTAAAAGTAATTCAACCCAAGCATGGCGCTCAGGAATACCTGACCGGGAGGGTCATCCAATGAAACAGGAGTTTCCACAAGTTAATTTAAAAAGGCAGGTCATCCGTCGTGCTTTCCGCCGAAGGCTTATCGCGCAAGGATGGAGTTCCTGAAGCGTCCACCGGGGCGCCGCTGCTCCGGGGGGACGAGTATTCCTGATTACCGCCAGTGGGCTTGGTGCTGAGCATCGTCATGTTGTCTCCGACAATTTCCGTCGTGTAGCGTGTTACGCCTTCTTTTTCCCACGACCGGGTTCGCAGTCTCCCTTCGATGTACACCATATCTCCTTTGTGGAGGTACTTTGCCGCTACGTCAGCCAGCCCACGCCACAACACAATATTATGCCACTCTGTTATTTCCTTTTTCTCACCCGTGGTCTTGTCCTTGTACGTTTCTGATGTAGCCATGGTGAAGTTGGCTACAGTAGCTCCACTTTCAAGGGTTCTCACGTCAGGGTCCTTCCCCAACCTTCCAACTAAGATAGCTTTATTCACGCCTGACATAGTGCCTGTTTATTAGTAAGGGTTGATTTATTGCTTTGAAGTAAGAAGCAAAAATACCAAATTTCCCGGTCACCTATAAAAACTGCCTTTCCCGGATGTAGCGGCTGACCAGCTCCGGTTTGGGGAGCTTATTAATTTCTCTCGCCGAATAAAACGCAAGCCTTTTTAACTTGAATGGTCCCTTTTTAGCGTCGGAAAGCCGGATTTTGACGGGTATGAACCGGGCGAATAGCGTTTGATGGGAAAGGTTGTGTTTATAGAGGACCGGGACCGTATCGAATTGAATTTTTCCTTTAAGCGACTTCAGATCCTTGTCTGCTTCCCAAAGTAATTCCGGTTTCCGCGGCCGGGATGTCTCTACCAAATAAAAATCAAACAGGCCATGCCAGATATCCTTGCCTTCGCGCTTTTGCATCGCCCATTTTTTGTTTTGTTCGATCACAAAATAATAGAAGTACCGTCGCCTGACTTTTGGCTTCTTGCTTTTTACGGGCAAGCGGTCTTGCCAGCCGTTGGCAAATGCAATGCACTGTTTTTTAAAAATACAATCATCACACATTGGGTTTTTTGGAAGGCAGTGCAATGCGCCGAATTCCATCATTGCCTGATTGAAAATGTCGGGGAATTCTGCCGGTACGAGAGATTGGGCTTTCCTGAAAAAAAAATCTCTTCCTTCTGTGGATGCGATATCGTGATCTTCTCCAAAAACTCTTGCCAGTACCCGGTACACATTACCATCTACGGCTGCAACTGCTTCATGAAATGCGAGGGATGCTATAGCCGCGGCGGTGTACGTCCCAATGCCCGGGAGCTTTTGTAAATCGATGAAATTATCGGGGAATTTACCTTGATTTTGGCTCACGATCAGCTTTGCGCAACGATGAAGGTTCCTGGCACGCGTATAATATCCCAATCCCTGCCAAAGGCGAAGGATCTCCTGCTCTCCTGCACGGGCGAGCGCTTCGACATCCGGAAAGCGCTTGATGAATCTCGAATAATACGGGAGGCCCTGGGCAACACGCGTCTGCTGAAGGATTATTTCAGATAGCCATATCCGGTAGGGGTCAGTAGTCTCACGCCACGGCAACTGACGCTTGTGTTCCTGGTACCACTCGGCGATTTTTCGGGCAAAAACTTTTTTATTCATGATCTGCTCGTCAAAATCAGAAATTCCGTTGGAAATCAGAATAAATCCTGCGATACTTAAACTAAAATGCTGTTAATCAGGAGTTATATAAACGAATACATTTTGCGTTTGAACATTCTGCGTTTAAATTTGCCCTCCTGAAATTGGGAGACCCTCTAAATAAAACACCGTGACCAAGGCAGACGTTATCACCCAAATCGCTGAAAAAACCGGAATTGACAAGGCCGACGTTTCTGCTTCCGTAGAGGCATTCTTTAGTATTGTCAAGTCCTCAATGTCCAGCGGCCAGAATATCTATATCCGGGGATTCGGAAGCTTCATCAACAAGAAAAGAAAGAAAAAGATCGCCCGGAATATCTCCCGCAACACGGCCATCGTGATCGATGAGCATTATATCCCCAGCTTCAAGCCCGCCAAGATCTTTGTCAATAAGATCAAGAATAGCGATAAAGTAAAGCAGCTTGCCGAAAAGTAAGCGGCCATCATTGGCGAATCGCCCGCCGGCCAATGACCTTCAATCATGTTAAGAACCCGGATCATTTTAGTCGTCGTTTGCGCCTTGATCATCTGGGCGTTGTTTCTTCTGCCCAAGGCTGTCGTTGAAAATGAAAGTCAGCTGGAATCCGGAAAAGGTCCTGATTCCATGGCGATCAGGACTCCGGCGAATTCCCATGGTGTTGTAGCGAAGGTGTTGGCAGGCAAGATCAAGGACTTGAGAGCCCGGTACTTATCGGGTTCGAAAGATGAAAAAAATGCTATCTTTGCCGATTCTTTAGCAAATCTATACCAGGAAGCAGGGAAGTTTGACAGCGCCGGCTGGTTTGCTGAGGAAGCATCGACGTTCTTTAAAACAAAGGAAAGTTTCCTGAAGACAGGGAATGATTATTATGAGGCTTTCACGTTCGCTGTCGATGCAAAGAAGCAACAGGCATTCGCTGAAAAGTCGCAGATTTTTTTTACCCAGGTACTGAAGGCCGACCCCGGGAATCTGGAGGTAAAAACAAAAATGGCCATGACGTACGTCGGCTCATCCACACCCATGCAGGGCATACGGATGCTGAGGGAAGTTCTGGCGGAGGACCCGAAAAACCAGCCTGCACTCTTTAACATGGGTATGCTTGCTATTCAGTCGGGCCAGTATGACCGGGCGATTGAGCGCCTGGTGCTGCTGATTGAAGTAAATCCCAGACATGTTCAGGGGCAACTGCTGCTGGGAGTCGCCTACATGAACAAAGGCGACAAGGTCAGGGCCAAACAACAGTTCGAAAAAGTAAAACAATTGGATAACGACCCGTCTGTACAGGCAACAGCCGATTCCTATCTTAAAGATTTAAAATAAAAAAACAAAAATACCATGCCAAGCGGTAAGAAAAGAAAGAAACACAAAATGGCCACACACAAACGCAAAAAACGTTTGAGAAAAAACAGACACAAGAAGAAGTAATTTAATGTTGTACATCCCTTATCAATTTTGAGTAACGAACTTATTATTAGTGCGACTCAATTGGGATGTCGCATAGCCCTTCTCAAGGACAAGACATTAGCTGAATTCCACGAAGAACAGGAAGGAAGCAAATTTGTAGTGGGTGACATTTACCTGGGCACTGTAAAAAAGGTGGTCCAGGGGCTGAACGCAGCATTTATCGATATCGGGTATGAAAAGGACGCGTTCCTCCACTACCTCGATCTCGGACCGCAGTTCGGCTCGCTTCAAAAGTTTAACAAACTTGTACGGGCGAAAAAGATCACCGGAGGTAAGCTCGACCGGTTTCAACTGGAAAAAGACATTGACAAGCATGGGAAAATTTCCCAACAGCTTTCAAAGAATCAGTTGGTCCCCGTTCAAGTAGTAAAAGAACCTATCTCCACCAAAGGGCCGCGACTATCCTGCGAGTTATCCATCCCCGGGCGATACCTGGTGCTGGTACCGTTTGCCACCTCCGTCAGCGTATCAAAGAAAATTACGAGCGGTGATGAACGCAAACGCCTATTGCGGCTGATCCAATCCATCAAGCCCGAAAACTTTGGTGTCATCATCCGCACCGTAGCGGAAGGCAAGGAGGTCGCCGAGCTGGACAAAGACCTGCGCAACCTGGTGAAGACCTGGGAAGAGGGCATGACGCGCCTCATGACGGCCCAGCCCAACGAGAAAATAATCGGCGAGATCAGCAAGACTTCTTCCATCCTTCGCGACTTACTCAACGAATCTTTTGACAACATCCAGGTGGATGACAAAAAGATGTTTGATGAAGTCAAGAATTACATCCACACGATCGCACCGGACAAGGAGAAGATCGTAAAACTATACACGGGTAAAGCAAAGATCTTCGAACATTTTGGTATTGAGCGGCAGATCAAGTCGGCCTTTGGGCAAACGATCAGTTTGCGGGCCGGGGGCTACATTATCATTGAACATACCGAAGCGCTCCATGTGATTGATGTCAACAGCGGAAATAAATCCAATCGCGAAGCCAACCAGGAAACAACAGCGCTTTCGGTCAATCTGGAAGCGGCCAGGGAAGTAGCACGCCAGTTGCGCCTGCGCGATATGGGCGGTATCATCGTCGTGGATTTTATTGACATGCGGAACGCCGAAAACAAGAAGGTCATCTTTACTACCATGAAGGATGAGATGGGCCGTAACGACCGCGCCCGGCACACGGTCCTGCCGCTTTCCAAATTCGGCCTCATGCAGATTACCCGGGAGCGCGTGCGCCCCCAAATGAATATTGCCACGAAGGAAGTTTGCCCCACCTGCAACGGAACGGGCAAGATCACGGCATCCATTTTGGTTTCTGATCAGATCGAAAAAAATATCGAACACCTGCTGGTCAAGCAGAATGAAAAAAACCTCGTGCTGGCCTTGCATCCCTATCTCCACGCCTACTTCACCGGAGGATTGATCTCGCCGCGCATGCGCTGGTATATAAAACACAAGCGCTGGGTGACGCTGGTAAAAGATTCTTCCCTGGCCATGACCGAATTCAAATTCCTAAACCGCGACGGGGAGGAAATTGAACTTGCCAATCAGGCGAATACGGTGGCGCTGGCGGATTAAGATCCTCTTTTTCACGCAGATCACGCAGATTAACGCAGAATTGTTCAGCGAAAATCAGCGAGATCTGCGGGAAAAAACAATCTGCCAACCTGTCATTTATTACAAGCTGGAATAATATTTGAGCGTCCCGCGTACAGTAAAACCAGTTGATTTATGCAAGAAAAAGGCACCATCTCGATCCATACCGAGAACATATTCCCCATCATAAAGAAATTCCTATACTCCGATCACGAGATATTTTTGCGTGAGTTGGTGAGCAATGCGGTAGATGCCACCCAAAAGCTGAAGAAGCTGGCTTCCATTGGGGAATTCAAAGAGGAACTGGGCGAAGTGAGGATCGACGTCAGTTTTGATAAGAAAAAGAAGACCATCACGGTCAGTGACCGGGGCATAGGGATGACCGGGGAAGAGGTCAAAAAATACATTAACCAGATTGCCTTTTCCGGCGCTGCCGAATTTGTAGAGAAATTCAAGGACAAAGGCGACGCCAAGGATATTATTGGAAAGTTTGGGCTTGGGTTTTATTCTTCCTTTATGGTGGCCGATAATGTCGAGATCGTGTCCCGCTCGTACCAATCGGACGAAGCTGTAAAATGGGAATGCGACGGCTCCACCGAGTTTGTGCTGGCTCCTGCCAAGAAGGAAAAAAGAGGCACCGATGTGATCCTTCACATCAATAAGGATTCCGAAGAGTTTCTGGATGAATTCAGGCTGAAAGGCATCCTGGAAAAATATTGCAAGTTCCTTCCGGTCGAGATCCGGTTCGGTACCAAAGAGGAAAGTGTAGAGGATGGTGTTGATAAAGACGGGAAGCCAAAATATAAAACGGTCACGACGGACAGGATCATCAACAATCCCTCCCCCCTGTGGGCCAAATCGCCCATCGACCTGAAGGATGAGGACTACATTAAATTTTACAAGGAGCTGTATCCGTTTTCGGAGGATCCGCTCTTTTGGATACATCTCAATGTTGATTATCCTTTCTCGCTCACGGGCATTCTTTATTTCCCGAAAGTGAAGAATGATTTTGAGTTACATAAAAATAAGATTCAGCTCTACTCGCGCCAGGTGTTCATCACCGATGAGGTCAAGGATGTCGTTCCCGATTTCCTGATGCTGCTCCATGGGGTGTTGGATTCGCCGGATATTCCCCTCAACGTTTCGCGCAGCTATTTGCAGAGCGATGCTAGCGTGAAAAAAATCAGTCAGCACATTACCAAAAAGGTAGCGGATAAGTTGGCTGAATTGTTCAAAAAAGACAGAAAGGAATTTGAAAAGAAGTGGGACGATATCAGCATTTTTGTAAAGTACGGAATTATCAGCGACGAAAAATTCTATGAAAAAGCGAAGGATTTTGTGCTGCTGAAGAATGTAGATGCGCAGTACTTTACATTGGACGAATACAAAGAAAAGGTAAGCGCCGCCCAAACCGACAAGGAAAAACAAGTGGTCTACATTTATACAACCGATTCGGCCAAGCAGGATTCATTCATTCAATCTGCCAAAACCAAAGGATATGACGTGCTCCTGATGGAAGGCGTCCTGGACAGTCATTTCATCAGCAATCTTGAGCAAAAACTGGAAAAAACACAGATCAAACGAGTCGATAGTGAAACCCTGGACAAGTTGATTGCCAGGGACGAAAAAATAGACAGCGTTCTGAGCAAGGAAGAAGAGGAGCTGGTAAAAACTATTTTTGAAAAAGCGGTTAATAATAAGAACATGATTCTGGCCGTGGAGTCAATGGCGCCGTCGGATCTGCCGGTCCTGGTTACGATGAGTGAGTGGATGCGCAGGATGAAAGACATGGCCAAAACGGGCGGAGGAGGATATGCCTTTATGGGCAGCATGCCCGATAGTTACAACGTGACGGTCAACGCCAATCATGGCATTGTTCAAAAAATCCTGAAGGCAGAAAACGAGGACCAGAAAGTGAAGCTGGCCAAGCAGGCCTATGACCTGGCGCTGCTCTCCCAGAACCTGTTAACCGGAGCCGACCTTACTAGTTTCATCAAACGTAGCGTGGAGTTGGTGTCTTGATCTAAATGCGACGTCCGTCTGCCATCCGCTAATACAAGGTTCTGAAATAAAAACGAGTTAATTTCGTTAGTTGATTCGTATGAGAAAACTCCTGATCCTGTCTTTTTTTGCAATTCCGGGCTTCCTGGCAGCCCAGGAAAAGAATGAGCCGCGCAAGCAGGAGGGGCAGTTTACGTTCGACACAGACAAACCTTTCTCGCTTTTGGAACTGGACCAGAAAATAGAGGAGCCCATTGTCACCAAGAAAAAGAAGCGCAAGAAAAAAGTTTTCTATGGGATCAAAACAAAAAAGGGTTTTACCCGGAAAGGGTATGGCAATACGGTCACCGTTGAATACTTCTTTTATCTCAAAAAACCGGAATTGCCCAGCACGTTCGTGCGCGATATTTATTGGTTTGATTTCACCCGCCACGAGATAAGAAGGACTTCTACCTTTGACCCCAAGAAAGGCAAGCTCCTGCACGGCGAGTACAGAAAGATGCAGGGCACCGTGTTGCTGGAGGAAGGTATTTTTTTTAAAGGCACCAAGCACGGACGCTGGATGCGGTACAATCGTTCGGACCTGGTCGAAGACAAGGAAAAATACTACAAGGGCTGGCCAAAAGAATCCATCGTCACCTACTACGACCCGATGGAGCGCAAAAAACTAAAGGAGATCATTCCCATCGAGTACGGCGAGCGGGACGGTTATTATTATTTATTCCACGAGAATGGACAGGTGGCAGTAGTGGGAGAATATCAGTGGAGCCAAAAAGTAAACGATTGGGTTGAAAATTATCCGACAGGCAAACGCAAACGCATCATCGCCTATCCCAAACAGCCCTTTGAAAAAGTGGGGAAGCCGTTTATTAAACGGGAGTGGGATGCCAAAGGGGTGGAAATCTACTCCAGCGACAAGCGGTAAGAATTTAACGACAGAAATCGTACCGGGATTTCGCATCGTCCTCTCCGAGAGACGATGCTGGACATAACGTCAAGTATCGTCTCCCGAGGGAAAGTCAAGTATCGTCTCCCGAGGTGGACGATACGTCCCGCTCCAAGGCTCGCTCATCTTCCCCTTCGAGACACGCTGGACCCAACGTCAAGTATCGTCTCCCGAGGGGACGATACGTTCCCCGTCCAAGGCTCGCGCATCTTCCCCTTCGAGAGACGATGTTTGACCCTGGCTGTTCGAATACAGTACTAATAAAACGCATCCTCGAGATGTACAATTTCCGTTTTATTTCTACCGAGCCGGATGGAAACAATATCGTACCGTACATTGCCTTGCCAGTCTGTTTTATAAATGTAATGGTCGGCGCCCTCCAGGATCAATTTCACTTTTTTATTGTCCACAAATTCTTCCGGATAACCAAAGGCATAGGAACTTCGCGTCTTTACCTCTACAAAAATCAGCCAGTTGGCTTTCTTTATGATTAAATCTATCTCTGAATGCTTGTAGCGATAGTTGCGCGCCACAATCTCAAAACCTTTCTGCACCAGAAAATCGGCAGCGAGGCGCTCGCCTTCATTTCCTCTTTTGATATTATCACTCATGGGCCTACCTTTGACACCGAAAGATAGATCGCCGGATGGAATGCTCCTGCTCCGGACAAGTCAGGATTTCCTGATAAAATTCGCTGGCGGACGAAACGTGACAGCAGGAAGTCGATGGGGCCCCTAAATTCAATAGTGCGGTAGATTTAAACAGATGAAAAAACTAATCGAAGGGTTCACGCGCCAATTGGCCGAAGCGTTAAAAATCGGTCAGGCTGTTGACTTTGTCAGGCCTGGCAGTGATATCCGCAATATTCTCATTACCGGTATGGGTGGCTCGGGTATAGGCGCCAACCTGGTGGAATCGCTTACGTTTGGACGGGTCCCCATTCCAATTACCGTTTGCAAAGGATATAACATCCCGCAATTCGTCAGTCCGCATACCCTTTTCATCGCCTGCTCCTACAGTGGAGATACCGAAGAAACCCTTTCAGCAGTCAACAAGGCGATGCACAAGCGCGCCCACATCATTTGCATTACGTCGGGAGGAAAGATGCTGGAGACGGCCAAGGAATATAACCTGTTTTATATCCAGGTACCGGGAGGATCGGCAAGTCCCCGGGCCCAACTGGGATATATGCTCGTTTCGCTCTTGTCGACCTTGTATCACACCAATCTCATCGGAGCGGCCTATATCAAGGAAACCGAAAATTCAATCGAATACCTCGACCGCGGTGAAAAAGCCATTCAGGCCGAAGCCGAGTTAATTGCCAAAAAGTTGAAGGGGAAACTTCCCATCATTTACTGCGATGGTCGCCTCCAGGCTATGGCCCTGCGATTTCAAAATCAATTGAATGAGAATGCCAAGCAAATGGCGCACGTGAGCACCTTCCCGGAAATGAACCATAACGAAATCGTCGGCTGGCGTTTCCCGGAATCCGTTCTTCTGCAATCGCAGGTGATCTATTTGTACTCCGATCACGACCACGAACGCGTGGAGAAGCGCATGGAGATCTGCCGGGAGATCTTCGAAAAGCGATCGCATCCTATCATTGACATCGTTGCAGAAGGAGCTTCGTTACTGGAACAATATTATTACTTAATACACCTCACGGATTGGATCTCCTATTTCCTCGCCAAGGAAAATCAAATTGACCCCGATCCGGTCGAAGCCATCGTCTTTTTAAAGGAAGAGCTGGCAAAACTCAAGTGAACCAGCACATTCATCGGGAAACAAAATTCATTGACCTGGGGCTGATCGACTACAAAAAGGCCTGGGACTACCAGACTGATCTGTTCAATAAAATACTGGCCGTAAAAACGGAAAACAGGAATCTGCCGGAGTCGCTTCAGAAGCCAACCGATAATTATTTGTTATTCTGTGAACATCCACATGTATTCACGTTGGGAAGGAGCGGCGATGAAAAAAATCTGTTGTTGAAAAAGGAAGGCCTCACTTCCATTCAGGCAACCTATTATCACATCAATCGGGGAGGAGACATTACCTACCACGGACCGGGGCAAATCGTTGTTTATCCGGTGGTGGACCTTGAAAATTTTTTTACTGACATTCACCGCTACATGCGCTTGTTGGAAGAATCGGTCATTCAAACCTTAATCGAATTCGGTATCGCCTCGGGAAGAATTCCCGATCTTACCGGAGTATGGCTCGAGCCCGAAAATAGAATACGCGCCCGAAAAATTTGTGCACTCGGCGTAAAAACGAGCCGGTGGGTGACGTTGCACGGACTTGCCTTTAATGTCAATACCGATCTGACTTATTTTGACTACATCGTTCCCTGCGGGATTGAAGATAAAATGGTCACTTCGTTGAAAAAGGAAACCGGGACCGTACAAGATATGAACAAGGTCAAGGAAATTTTAAAAGAAAAATTGCTCTCCTTATTTGAAATGTCGTTAGTAAATTGACCGGAGTTTGGCAAGACCCGAAGCATAAGCATGAAGAAAGATATCGAAATACCCCTCGTTCAAAATGTTACGCTGGCCGTGGTGAGAGAGGGACTTCCGGGACTGGAAGAATGGAAAGTCATGTTGATCAATAATAATGAGTTTCCGATTGAAAATACATTGGTAGCGAGTCAGGGGTACGGAGAAAAGGAGGGCGAAAAGCAGAAAACAACAGTCCTGCGCCATTTCCTGGAAACGGTTCCCGCTCACGGTCATGCGGTCGTCGAGCCCATCGACCCCGGGTTGTTCCACCTCAATAATGAGTATTGGGTAAGCTATTACATCGGCACTCAGATTTACGACAAGCGGTTTGTTTTCGTACCGGATTCAATTTGCACAGACAACCTCATTTTCATAAAAGAACTGGAGATGGAAGGGGTGCTTCATTCATAGAATAGAGTAAGGAAATCCATTTGGACTAGTTGTTCTTCATTTTTGCCTACCTTTGAGGAATATTCCATAATGTCATCCGAACTCCGCGACATTCTATTTCTGGATATCGAAACTGTCGCTTCCACAGATACCTATCAATCCCTTGGGGAACGGCTTAAAACACAATGGTCGCAAAAGGCCGGGTTCTTCAGACAACTCCTATGAGTAAAAAGAAATTCAAAAAAGAAAAAGAGAAAAAAGAAAAGAAGGAAAAGGGCAGTGTCCGATCGTCCATTCTTTACCTGCTGGAGGAAACGGCCGGCAGAGCCTACACCCCTGACCAACTCGGCAAAAGGCTGGGGATCAAAAAGAAGGCGTTGATCAAAGAGGTTTATTTTATCCTGGATCAACTCGAGGAGGAGGGCCTCATCGAACATCTAACCAACGGAAGTTTTAAGAGTAACCGCAAGCCGGTTTCTCTTACCGGAAAGGTGGATCACGTCAACCCCCGTTTTGCTTATGTCGTTACCGGGGAAGAAAGCAATGACATCTATGTTGCAACCCGCGACCTGGGCTCCGCCCTTCACGGAGATACCGTTGCAGTAGCCGTGTCCTCCGCTAAATCGGGCAAGAGCCGAGAGGGAAAGGTTATCGAGGTGGTGAAGCGCAACCGCACCCGTTTTGTAGGCCGCCTGGAGACCTCTGCCAACTATGCTTTTGTCGTCCCGGATTTCAAAAAAATCTATCAGGACTTTTTCATTTACCCGGAACACCTCAAAGGAGCCAAGACGAATGACAAGGTCGTTTTTGAAGTGATCAAGTGGGGTGAAGGTGACAAAAGTCCGGAGGCCAAGGTGGTGGAAATCCTGGGCAAGACGGGTGAAAACGAAGCCGAGATTCATTCTATCATGGCCGAGTTTGACCTTCCTTTTCGCTTTACAGAAAAAGTCCTTCAGGAATCCAGGACGATCAGCGAAGGCATTACAGGCGATGAAATAAAAAAGCGCCGGGACTTTCGAAACGTACTAACATTTACCATTGACCCGGAAGACGCGAAAGATTTCGATGACGCCATCTCCTTTCGCAAAATAGAAAATGACCGTTATGAAGTCGGAGTACACATTGCCGACGTGACGCATTATGTTCAGCCCGGGACCTCGCTGGACGACGATGCCTTCGATCGGGCCACCTCCGTGTACCTGGTCGATCGGACTGTTCCCATGCTCCCGGAGCGCCTCTCGAATGAATTGTGTTCACTTCGTCCGAATGAGGATAAGCTCACGTTTGCCGTCGTGTTTGAAATGGATGGTCAGGGGCAAGTGCTCCAGGAATGGTTCGGACGGACTATTATTCACTCCGACTACCGTTTTAGCTACGAAGCTGCACAGGAAGTAATCGAAGCCGGTGCAGGTCAGTTTTCGGACGAACTAAAAATTCTAAACGACCTTCATCACAAGCTTCGCAAAGAACGCTTTCGAAAAGGGGCCGTGAATTTTGAAACGACGGAAGTCAAATTCAAGCTCGATGAAAAGGGCAAACCGCTGGCCGTGGTACCGAAGGTTCGCAAAGATGCGCACAAACTGATTGAAGAGTTCATGTTGCTGGCCAACCGGGCCGTGGCTACCCATGTTTTTAAGATGAGAAAAGGGGCCGAGAAAAATACGTTCGTCTACCGCACCCACGATTTTCCCGATCCCGATAAAGTTGCTGACTTTGCCAAATTCGCTACCCAGTTTGGACATAAAATCAATGTTGAGGAAAGCTCCGTATCCAGGTCACTGAACCGGCTGATGGATGAAATTGAAGGAAAGCCGGAGCAAAATGTATTGCAATCCCTGGCTGTTCGTACGATGGCCAAAGCCAAATATACGACTGAGGCAAAAGGCCATTTCGGGTTAGCGTTTGATCATTATACGCATTTCACCTCTCCTATCCGGCGCTATCCGGACATGATGGTCCATCGCTTGTTGCAACACTACCTGAATCAAGGCAGGCCGGTGAATAAAACCGAATACGAGGAGAAGTGCATCCACTCTTCCGAAAGGGAAAAACGGGCCGCGGATGCCGAGCGCGCTTCGATTAAATACAAGCAAGTGGAATTCATGAGCATGGCGGAGAATAAAGTATATCAGGGTATCATCACCGGCGTAACTGATTTTGGAATTTTCGTCGAAATCATCGAGACCCGGTGTGAAGGCATGGTGCGGCTCTCTGATTTGAAAGACGATTTTTATGAGTTCGAAGAAAAGAATTATCGTGTGATCGGCCGGAGAAGAAAGAAAGTGTATCGGTTAGGGGACGAAGTGAGTGTGCGGGTAAAGAAGACCGATGTCGACAGGCGATTAATTGACCTGACGTTTGAAGAACGAACGGCAGCCGTTTAGGACTAAGCCTTGAAACGAATGCGCGTTGATCATTTGCTTGCCCAGATCGAGTCAGGGATCAAAAAACAAAAATTCGGAAAAGAACCCCGGTCGCTCTACGAGCCGCTGCGGTATATCATGGCCCTTGGCGGTAAACGGCTCCGGCCCCTGCTCACGCTTCTCTCCTACTCTTTGTACAAGCGTGATGCTCGTTCGATCGTGCCTATCGCTACAGCGGTGGAAGTGTTTCACAACTTTACCCTTCTGCACGATGATATTATGGACAACGCCCCCATTCGAAGGGGCAATCCCACTGTCCATGAGAAGTGGGACGTCAATACAGCGATTCTATCGGGCGATGTCATGCAAATTAAAGTATATAGCCTGCTGCTGGGGATCGAACGCTCTAAATTGAAAGAAGTACTAACCGCATTTAACCAGTGCGCGACGGAAGTCTGTGAAGGACAGCAATGGGATATGGAATTTGAAAACAAATCAAATGTCACGGAGGCAGAGTACCTGGACATGATCCGGTTAAAAACAGCCGCTTTGCTGGGCTTCAGTTTGGAATTGGGTGCAATGTTGGCCGGAGCTTCCCATAACGATCAGAAGGCGTTGCGAGAAGTTGGAATTCATATCGGCATTGGGTTCCAACTCAAAGACGACTTACTGGATGTGTATGCCGATAAAAAGAAATTTGGGAAACAGGTCGGTGGTGACATTATCGCTAACAAGAAGACTTTCTTGCTGATCAATGCCCTGTCGAAGGCCGAAGGAAATGATAAGCGGGAATTGACGCATTGGCTGAAAATGAAAACGTTCGATAAGAAAAGGAAGATCGAAGCCGTAACAGGAATTTATGATTCACTCGGTATCCGACCGATGACCGAAAAAAAAATAAACCACTATTTCAAAAAGGGGTATGCTCACCTGGAGCGCATCCGGGGTGTTAATAAAAAGGAGCTGATTGAGTTTATCGAAGGCATCCGGAACCGGGAGGCGTAGGAGCAGTGATCGGTAATCGGTGATCGGTAATCGGTGGTGTGCAGACCCTGTCGAGAAGGACACACCACCGATCACCGATCACCGATTACCGACTGCGTTTATAAACGATCAAACTTGCCTTCCCGTCATGACTTTCACTCAGGGTATAAAACTCCCCACCGTCTCTTGACCAGGCAATAGCCTCTCCCTGTGGTTCACGTTCGTAATCCAATTCGATGGGTTGGTTGGAGAGAAGGTTGGAGAGACTTTCGTTGTTCGATTTCTTCCAGTAAAATACCTTGCCATAGTTTTTCAGCAATACCTCCTGGCCGTCGGCCGAGATGCTCCCTCCCACGATGGCGGTAAGGTGAAGCGTGGAAACTTTCTCCAGGGTGGTCGTGTCGCGCGTAAAAGGATAAGGGCTGCGGTACAGACCTACATTATTCTCCCGCTTGGAAACAATGAATAGATCGTGGGTCAGGGGATCGATCAGGAGAGTTTCTGCATCGCGCTTGCCATCGGGCATTCGCATTGCCAGCGTATCGTATTCCGTAATGATGATCTCCTTTTCCTGTGACAGCACTGGTTCCACAAAACGATAAATAACCTTAAACTCGTGTTGTGCCTCGTTATCTCCAATGTCAGCAACATATACATAGTTCTTCCCTTCTTCGGGGCCGGCACCAATGGCAATATCCTCCCAATCACGGTTTCGAACAGTAGCAAGTTTGCACACCAGCCTGATGCCGGCATGTTGATCAATCAAAAATACTTCGGCAGGGTTGCCGTTGTCATTGAGGGTCCACAGCATACCGGGATTGGCCACGCTCGCGGCGAGCCCGGAGGCTTCTTCCAAACGTTTATCCACTTGACCCAGAGCTTCGCCGGACGAAAACAGGGCTTGTGAAGTCTTTCCGGTCTTGCACCCTAAAGCAAAAGCCAATAAACCAATAAGTACTATGATTCTCATTTGCTGAAGCCTGGCAATATCAAGACTTCAGAAAAATTTTCCAAATCGAGAATAAGGTTGGCGCTAGGGTTCATAACTATTTTGATGGTACTTTTGACCATGAGTGAGGAAGAAGAATTACCCGATGAACAGGAGGATCTACTCTTCGAGCACCACCGCATTGTTGCTGATGCCAAGCAAAGCCTGGTGAGGATCGATAAGTTCCTGATGGACCGCCTTCCGAATGTAACGCGCACGAAGATCCAGGGCGGCATTCACGAGGGTTTTGTGAGAGTTAATGACAGAACAATCAAGCCCAACTACAAAGTACATCCGAATGACGTGATCACCGTTTCCCTGCCCGAGCCCCCGCGCGATACCGAAGTAAAACCCGAAAATATACCTCTCGAAATTGTCTTTGAGGATGATTACCTGCTCATCGTCAATAAACCGGCCGGGATGGTGGTCCATCCGGCTCATCAAAACTGGACCGGCACGCTGGTGAACGCGCTGGTCTATTATTTTCAGCAACTCCCCGAATTGCCGGGAAACAATGGCCGCCCGGGATTGGTACATCGCATTGATAAAGATACCTCCGGGTTGCTGGTGATCGCCAAAACCGAGGCTGTCCTGACCGGTTTGGCAAAACAGTTTTTTGACCACACGATTGAGCGGACGTATTGGGCATTGGCGTGGGGCGAGCCCGATCCACCGGAAGGCACCATTGATGTCAATGTTGGAAGAAGCCCCAAAGACAGGAGGATCACCGTTGCATTCCCTAAAGGAAAAATGAACGCGATGGATGTTGAGCTCGGGCGCAAAGCCATAACACACTATAAAGTCTTAAAGCCGATTCGCTATGTTTCGCTTCTGGAGTGCAAATTGGAAACAGGCCGTACACACCAGATCCGCGCGCACCTGAAATATATCGGTCACCCTATCTTTAACGATGCCATGTACGGCGGCGACGAGGTCGTAAAAGGAACCGTATTCACCAAATACCAACAGTTTGTAAAGAATTGCTTTAAGATCATTCCCCGTCAGGCGCTCCACGCGAAAACGTTGGGCTTTATTCATCCTGTCACGAAGGAATATCTGCGGTTTGATTCGGAATTACCCACCGACTTTAAGGAGGTGATTGAGAAGTGGGACCATTATGTAAAATACAATTAGGTATGGTTGGTAACAATACGATAACCCTACGATAAACTTGAAATTTTTTGGGGAAACGTACCCTTCAAACACCGGAGAGGCATTTGCGGAGACCCGTGGAGAGTACCTCAGGTCGTGCTAAGCCGAAGACCCTTCTTCTTCTCCCCTCGCAAGGCCTGCTGGATTTCCTTCAGGGCCTGGCGTTTGAAAGTCTGGTAATCGATGGGCCGGGCAGGCTGGGTAAGAATCCCCTTGATGTACAGGAGGACTTCATCCATTTGCTTTTGGTCCATCGCGTCCAGGCTTTGAAGAATAGCCAGTTTGGGCGAATGTGACATAGTCGTAGTGGTGGTTGACTAATCACAAATAACGTAAAATAACCCCCTGCCGTTCAAGGGATAAGGCTTCAATTCACGAAAAGACAACGGGGAAGTAACATTTCCCACCAGAGGGAACGAAATCCCTTCTATTTTTACCGGGCCCAAAGTCCATTGAAAAAATTTGAAGCCATCAAAAAGCCTTTATATTTGCGACCCAATAACAAACCTTATATCTACCTCAATATGAACAAAGCAGAATTAATCAGCAAAATTGCCGAAGATGCAGGCATCACCAAAGTGGCAGCCGCAGCGGCCCTTGACTCCTTCCAGGACGGGGTAACAAAAACCTTGAAAAAAGGTGACAAGCTCACCCTGGTCGGATTTGGAACCTTCTCTGTTTCCAACAGAGCTGCCCGTACGGGTCGCAATCCGTTTAACGGCGAGACCATTAAGATCAAAGCCAAGAAGGTCGCTAAGTTCAAGGCTAGCAAAGAACTTTCAGGCTCGTTGTAATTTAACGCCTCCTTCCCTTTTTATAAAGAACCCGGTCGTGCCGGGTTTTTTATTGTCCTGCCAGCGCAAAATAGGTTGTCCTCCACAATACATAAGTGGCTTATGTATTACGTGCCAAATGAGCCCTCCGATTTTCGCCATAGTTTTGTACATTTATCATCCATCCTATTTCCGCAATGGAAGAATTGAAAAAACCCCGGCCTTCATGAGAGCAATTCTTTGTTTACTATTATTGCAGTGCCCGATTCTTATTCTCGCACAACACGTGAATTTATCCGTACCCGAATTAGTCATACCAGCCCGGTTAAAACAATGGCAAACGCAACGAAAAACAATTCGCGAAACCCTGTGGAGGGTACTGGGCGACCTTCCTCCCCGGCCTAAGGTAACGGCGGTGCGGGTCCTCGGCCATGCCGACAAAGGCTCTTACATTCAGGAAAAATTTGAATTTAACAACGAGGCCGGTGCCATTGTGCCCGGATACCTCCTGATCCCTAAAGATGGCAAAGCAAAGCATCCCGCCATTTATTACTGTCATTGGCATGGTGGAAATTATGACCTGGGCAAGAGCGAAATTTTTGGCACCCATCATACACCCGAAGTCCCCGCTGAAGTGCTGACCCAACATGGATTTGCTGTCATCGCGATCGATACATACTGTTTCGGCGAACGCAGCGGCAAAGGGCCGGATGGTCCCGAAGAAATTGGAAGCGCGGAAGAATTGACGACATCCAAATATGAACTTTGGCTGGGCCGGTCACTGTGGGGGATGATGATACGCGATGATTTAATGGCGCTGGAGTATTTGCTGACCCGGCCCGAGATCGATCCACATCGTGTAGCCGTAACGGGGATCAGCATGGGCGCCACCCGCTCATGGTGGTTAATGGCACTGGATGAGCGAATCCAAACCGGTGTAGCCGTTGATTGCCTTACCCGTTATCAGGAGCTAATTGCCGAACAAAAAATGAAAGCACATGGCATTTATTATTACGTACCGGGCATTCTAAAAGAGTTTGACTCGGAAGCCGTCATCAGCCTGATCGCTCCCCGCCCGGTCCTGTTCATGACCGGCGACCAGGATCCCGGCTCCCCCGTTACCGGCATCATAAAAATAGAAAACGTAGTGAAACGGGTATATAAATTGTATGGCGCTGAAAACAAATTTCGAAATATAATTTATCCTCAAACGGCTCACGTCTACACGCCCGACATGTGGAGCAAGATGCTGAATTGGATGGATGTGCAATTAAAATCGCAATAGATTCCCTGGTTTAGAAATCAGAGAATCTATTGCGATTTTAACATGAATTGCCGTTACTTTTTCTTTTCTTTGCGCCTGCTCCGATCTGCCTGCCCCAACGCGTTGGGGGTCGGGGCTCCGGTACTTAATTCTATTAAAATTAATATGAGACTATTTGTTATTTGTTTTGTCACGCTGATCAGTTCAGCGTTGTATGCACAATCTAAAAAGGAACTTCAGGCCCAGGTGAATCAACTGAAAGCCGAAGTGACTCAATTGAAGGCGGAAGAGACTCAACTAAAAAAGCAAAAGGAGATTAACCTTACCGACATCCACAAAAAGGCCAGTTATGGTCTGGGCGTCTTGATGGCAACCAACGTGAAAAAGCAGGGAGGGGATTCACTTGATGTCGTTACGTTGACGGCCGGAATGGAAGACGTTTTTCTCAAAAAAACATTAAAAATAGATGAACAGCAGGCTACGATGATCGTCCAGGAATATATGCAGAGCGCTATGGAACGGCGGGCCGCAAAGGCGAAAGAGGAGAGCCAGGCCTTTATCAATGCGAATAAGACTGCAGCCGGTGTCAAAGTGACTTCCAGCGGATTACAGTATAAAATTCTCGTTTCCGGAAAAGGTAAGGCTCCTGCTGCTTCGGGCAGCGTGACGGTAAACTACATCGGGAAGTTAGTAGACGGAACTGAGTTCGACAGCACGGTTGGTAAGGAGCCGGCAACGTTTACGGTAAACCAGGTGATTCCCGGATGGACCGAAGGGCTCCAACTTATGCACGAGGGAGACAAATGGATGTTGTATATTCCTTCTGAGCTCGGATACGGCGAACGCGGCGCCGGAGGTCAAATACCACCCAATGCAGCACTGATCTTTGAGGTGGAATTAATTAAAGTGAATTGATTAAAGCCAGAATCAAACTTCTTTTTATCGAAAGACCAGGTACAAAAAAAGTAAAAGCAACACTAGCGCTACCAGTTTCCAGGCCATCCTTATCCCCGCAAATTCATAATTACAAATCGGGCATATTTTAGCCCTTGCATCGATTTCCATTGCACACGAGGGGCATTCTTTAGTTCGCATGCGGGAGGAGATATTAAGTCTTCAACCATTTTAAGAACCGACCAATCCAGGTTCTGGGTGTTTCCCTTAATTCCGCAGCGGTCATTTCTGTTGTAGGTTCGTCAACCATTTTGATTCGCTTGGTAGGAGCCGACACCTTTACTTTTTTATAGTAGTTTTTTGTGCGCTGTTCTTTTTCCTGTTCCGCCTTCGCTTGTCTCCTGGTCTCCGCCTCTTGTGCTTCCCGCTCACGCTGCAAAGCCATAGGATTTTTTCTTGCCGGTCGTTGTTCTGTCCGGTCGTTTTTATAAGGCGATGGCGACTTTTCTTTCAGCCTTACTTTCTTTTCGGTTTCCGCGGGATTGTCGCCGGACGATTCGATGCCCGAACCGGGCAGCTCTTTCTTCCTGAGTTCCGGAAGATCGATTTTGCCCACCACCTTCAAACCAGAAAGCTCCACCTTGGGAGCTTTGATGACGTCGCGTACTTCTACGACCGTACCGGAAGCGGGAGAAGATTCCTGAGGCTTATCCTCCATTCCGGTTTGATCCTTCGGTAAACCAGCCCCGTGATCTGCGGGGGCTTCCGGTGCGATAGGCACATCAGTCGCATCCGGGTCTCCCGAGGGAGTGAGGGCGGGCATCGCATCCGCCGTGCTGGCGGTAGCAAACTGACTCATAATCAGAATGACCTGGTCGTCCTCCAACCTGGTGTTTGAGCTTTCTTCTAATGAAATGTTTTTAGCGGCAAGAAATTCGATGATTGCTGATGGCCTTATTGCCAATTTTCTAGCCAATTGTCCGAGCCTCATAGCGAGGGAGTTCCCATTTTGATACGTTGCAAATATACTTTAAAAATAATCTATCTTTAAGCATCATGAATTCGGAACGACCCATTGTTACAGCAATTTTATCGTACGGCATGTCGGGGGAAGTATTTCACGCGCCGTTGCTGGAGGTTCATCCGGGCTTCCGCATGAAAACCATTCTTCAGCGAAAATCGGACACGTCCAAACAATATTACCCCAAGGTTACCCTTGCGCGGAGCCTCGAAGAAGTTCTCCATGATCCCGAAATCGAATTGGTCATTGTCAATACAACGAACGATACCCATTTTGATTTTACAGCCAAAGCCCTGGAGGCGGGGAAGCATGTTGTCGTAGAGAAACCGTTCACCAACACAGTGGAGGATGCGCTGAAGCTGATTGCATTGGCGAAAAAAAAGAATAAAATGCTCTCTGTTTTTCAGAGCCGGCGCTGGGATGGCGCTTTCATGACGTTGCAGAAAATCATTGACTCGGCTGTGCTGGGCAAAATCGTCGAGTACGAGGCGCACTACGATCGCTTCCGGAATTACATCGCACCCAATACATGGAAAGAAGTGCCGGGGCCTGGCTCCGGTATTTTATACAATCTCGGATCGCACCTGCTGGACCAGGTACTGGTTTTGTTTGGCAAGCCTGAATCCGTGAGCGCCCGTATCGGTACGCAGCGCCCGGGGGGAAGAGTGGATGATTTCTACGACCTAAGGCTGGAATATGAGGGATTGAACGTGATCGTAAAGTCGAGCTACCTGGTCCGGGAGCCGGGGCCGCTCTACATTGTTCATGGCGTCAATGGATCGTTTGTGAAATACGGCATTGACCCTCAGGAAGAGGCGCTGAAGCTTCATCAGATTCCAGGAAGTCCGGGATGGGGCACAGAACCAGAAAAATTCTGGGGCAAGCTGAATACGGAAATCGGTGGTTTACATTATGAGGGCAAGATTGAGACCCTCCCCGGCAATTTGCTGGGCTACTACCAGAATATTTACGAGGTGATTCGCGAAGGCAAAGAACTGACCGTAAAACCGGAACAAGCCATGCAGGTCATCCAACTTATTGAGGCCGCGGTGAAGAGTAATAAAGAGAGAAAGTTAATTCCCTATTAAGACGCGCAAGCGGTAAGCGGTAATCAGTGGTTCGAACCCAGTTTAAAGGGTCTTCACTACCGATCACCGATCACCAATCACCAATCACCAATTAACCCTTCTCCGTTTTACCACGCTGGTGCTTCTTCCTTTCCTCATTCCTCCTGGCTTTCATCGCGGCATATTTCGTCCATTGGTCCGCTGTTAGTACGCCTTTCAGCTCAGCTTCCTGATCGGCCATTAGATTCTTCATTTGGTTGCGCACCGTACCCTGGGTGAGGGAGGTATCCTTTCTGATGGCGGCATTGCGTTCTGCATATTTCATTCTAATGGACTTCACTTTGCTAACCTGATCGTCACTCAGTGACAACTCCTTTTTCAATTGTTCTGACCGTCCGCTGCCTTTCGGGTCACGTTGGTGGCGCTGGGCAAAAATGATTGTACTCATCATCATCAACACGAGGAACATTACATTCTTTTTCATACCGTTTTTTGTTTTTTGTTACTGCCCCTTAGACATCAAATTGCTGTCCGGGATTAACCAGTCACCGGTTTATTCGACACTATCGCTGTTTTATTCTACCAACGGAGCACACCGACGGAGGATTGGTTAATGTAAATGATCGGAATAGATGGGCTGCGCCAATGCGTTGGGTCCCACGGCTTATACAGGTTTGCGGGAAATACGATCGCTATAACGATAGGTAGGTCTGCACCTTGACAAAAGCAGTGACCGTTATTTATCTGCGACTCCGTTTTTGGATTTTTGGGTGACCGCCATCAACTGATCGCTGGCCAAAAATTTCTCAATCCGTGTGGCTACGTTCTCCCGGATGTTCATGTAAAAGAAATTCATGTCGGCGCGGTGCCAGCTTTTGGAAGGCAAATGCCAACGGCCCCTGAGGTACGGTTTGTTAATCCATAATATGCCTTCGTGATTTTGAGCGTCAACGAGTTGAGGTGCAAATGTAAAATGAATGCTTACTCCCCCGAGGTTGAGTTCCCTGGATGCAAATTCTTCGCTCGAGCTCCAGAGCAGGGGATTCGTCGAGACAGCGTCTTTAAAACATTTCACGTAATTATCGGGAAAGTAGTTTTTTCCAAACGTATTCCAGGAAGCCCACACGCCAACTTCATTGGGGTTCTCGCATGGGCGAATGTTAGTAAAAGCATCCCGCTTGATAGGAAATCCCACCAGGTAGGCGGCAACCAGTTTTTTCTGCAATTCTTTCCCGTCAAAAAAGTCTCTTAGCAATCGCTCGGCATGATAGCTGCCCTGACTGTGGGAGGCAATAACGATTGGCCTGCCTTGATTATAATGTTCCAGGTAATATTCAAAGGCCGTTTTCACATCCTGATACGCCAGTTCGAGCGCCCTGGCGGCGTCTTCTTTGTTGGGAGTATAAAAGGCATACAAATGAGCCTGGCGATAGTAGGGAACGTAAATACGGCAAGCGCCATTGAAAACACTTGCCTGATTTAAGATGGTAGTTGCTTGAATTTCCCGATTGAGTTCCTCGTCATTCACATCAGCGTTCCAGATGCTCTGATTTTTCGGTGTCCCTGTGAAAATGGTCGGGTAAATAAAAAAGACGTCGGCATGAGCAAGCGCCTGGGTATTTCTTAGGTTTGAATTGAGCGGCGTACTGTCGGCAGCATCAACTTTGTCAGGCAAGGATGCCCAATATTGCCGGTTTCCGTAGTCCGGCGCAGGCGGTGAAAATCGCGGATTGAAACTGCTTTGTAATGCCAGGTGACTCGGCTTGCACGCAGAGAAAAAAACAACAATCAGGAGGAGTACACTAAACTTTTTCATTTGTTAATGGGACGTACATTTTTGATGTCTCACATTTAACATGTGTAAAAAGTCGTGCCATTCTTTACAAAGCGTCAGATCCTTACCCAAAGCCATAGCGGAAGGGGTATAATCTCTTGACGGTTACCGCTCCCCGGTGTGTTTCCTCTACGTCTGTTGTAGAGGAAAATACCCATGCAATAGGCCCTTCTTGACCAGCGTTGGCTGCCGTCGGCAATTCAATCGCAGCCAGCCCTGGCATGGGCTTTACTCCTCTCTCTTCACGTCGGATAGGGTTATCCGTACATAAAAACATTTAAACAGTATAACTATGAAAACCTATTTCAACATTCTCATTTTCGCGCTTGCATTGGTGTTGATGCAGGCTTGCGGGTCAAAATCGAAAGAGAATAAAGAAGGGCTTGAAGCCACCGAGACAAAACTAAGTGCAGAGGATAAGGCTGCATTGGAAAAGAGAGAGGCGGTACAAAAACGCGAAGCGGCACAAAAGGAGCGGCTAAGGGCAGCAGCAGAAAGAAGAGCCGCAGCAGAAAAATCGTATAAAGATGCCAACGGCGATATTATCTACAATAAGGCAGAAATTGCTCCTTCCTTTACCGGCGGCCAGAAAGCCATGACGAAGTATTTTAATGATAATTTAAAATATCCCAAAGCAGCAGAGACCAAAGGATGGGAAGGAACGATCTATGTTGACTTCGTGGTAGGCAAGGATGGAAATGTAAGAGGGGCTACCGTAACGGATGAAACTGATGCCGATGCCGACCAGAGCCTTAAAGATGAAGCTATTCGTGTCGTTACCAACATGCCCAAATGGATACCCGGAAGACAAATCGGCAAGGCGGTGAGGGTAAAATACAATTTACCGGTCGCGTTCAAGATTGTATAGTCTTCACCTTAAATAGATTGCAGGAGGCACGATGATTCGTGCCTCTTTTTTTCTCACTCCATTCTCTTGCTTCTCGACTGCTTTTTTTCAGAGCGGTGCTTTTTTGCCTTGATCCGCGCCCGTACGGCAGCCTTGCCCGGCTTCGTAGCTTTCCGCACCTTCCGGGGGGTGAATGCTTTCCGTAGAAGCTCATCGAGTTTGAAAAGAACGGCTTCTTTATTTTGCAACTGTGACCGTTTGTCCTGAGCGGTGAGAATCAGCACCCCGTCTTTGGTCATCCGGGAAGCCAGTTTTTTCGCCAGCACCTCCTTCTGTTCAGCGGTTAATACGGATGAATTCACCACATCGAATTTCAGCGTGACTTTCGTATTTACTTTGTTCACGTTCTGTCCGCCTGGTCCGCTGCTCCTCGACATCGTGAATGTCAACTCATTGATCAATTCTTCACTATCCATATTCAAATTTAAAATTAATGACTTGCCGGCCCCCTCCAATTTTAAATCTTAAATTTTAAATGAATTTTAAATCTTAAATATCTTAAATCTCAACTTATTTGTAGATTTATGCTTTCCGCTTTTACCATGAATAAACATTTCAACAGAAGGGATTTCCTCAAAACGGGCGCTCTGGGAGGATTGGGATTTGCCATCTTGCCTTCCCTTTTAAAGGCTGCACCCAGTGACCGTCTTCGCATAGCGCATATTGGCTTGGGTGGTATGGGCAACAACCACCTCAATGCATTCGCCGCCCTGGCCGATGTGGAAATCGTCGCCTTGTGTGATCTGGACGAAGATCACTTGAACAGCACAATGCAGACCCTGAAAAAATTGAGGCCGGACAGCCAGCCAAAAGGGTATGGCGACTTCCGGCACGTGCTCGATCGCAAGGACATCGATGCGATCACCTGCGCTACCCCCGATCATTGGCATGCGCAGATTGCAGCGCTTGCGTTTCAGGCAGGCAAGGACGTCTACGGCGAGAAGCCTCTTTCCTACAATGTGAGTGAAGGTCAGATGCTGCAGAAGAATTTAACGAAACACAATCGGATCTTTCAACTCGGCACTCAGATCCATGCCGATGACAATTATCATCGCGTAGCAGAAATCATTCAAGCCGGTGCGATCGGCAAAGTGCATACCGTCCGTGTCTGGAAAAATGGTTTTTCGCCAGGGTTAGGCCATCCCAAGATCCAAACTCCTCCCAAATCACTCAACTGGGATATGTGGCTTGGACCAGCACCTTATGCCGATTATTTTCCGGAACGCTGTCATTTCACCTACCGGTATTTCCTGGATTATTCCGGCGGGGTCTTTGCCGATTTCTGGTGTCATATTTCCGACATCGTGTGGTGGTCCATCCAACCCAAGGGTCTGAAAAGCGTGGTGGCCCGGGGAGAAAAAACCGATGGAATCGCTACCGCACCAAAATGGCTCGATGCCGACTTTGAGTTTGAAGATTTAAAATTCTATTGGACCACACAGCCACCCGATGTGCCAGGCGCTGCCGGCAAAGGAATTGGAGCGTATTTTGAAGGGGACAAAGGGACGTTGATCTGTGATTACGGAACGCGCTCGATCACTATCAATGGTCAAACCGTTTCGGATATTCCTGAGATTCCCAAGACCTTGCCGCGGTCTCCCGGCCATCATCAGAATTTCGTGAATGCCGTGAAATCCCGAACCCAGCCGGAATCCAATCTCAAGTATGTGCGCGATATGACCCTGCCGATGCACCTTGCGTTAATTTCCTGGCGCATGGGCAGAAAGTTGAACTGGGACGCGAAGGAGGAAGTATTTATCGGAGATAAAGAAGCCGGCGAACTGCTTTCAAGACCATACCGGAAACCGTGGGATTTGATCAGAAGTTGATCAGAACTGCAGAATTGGGGAGATTTGAAGGAATCTATTAAATCTATTAATAATGCTGAAGTTCGGCGAAGACAGATTCCAATTCCACCCGGGTCTTGCTTAATTTGGCTTCCAAACGCTTCAGCATATCTTCTTTGTTTCCTTCCTCGTATTCAAAATCCTCATCCCGGAGGATGGAAAATCTCCTTTTTAGCATGATCTTTTGTTCTCTCCAGCTTCTCAGGATATTCATGGTTATGCAATTTAAAAAGAAATGCACCTTATCCACAAGGATAAACAATCTTATTCCGCTTTAAGTGCGCCTGATTTCCCGCGATCAGTTCGATCGGTATGCTTCCGGACCAAACTTGCTAAATTGTGCCTCATGAGAACAATTTTGCCCGCCCTAATTTTGGTCAATCTTATCTTTGCCGGCTCCATAGAAGTCCCCTCTTCCTGGATACGGATCAACCAACTCGGCTACCTCCCCGGGGGAACAAAAGTGGCAGTGTGGTGCTCAAAAGAGGCCACCGGGATTAAGTCCTTCCAGCTATTCGATGCTGGTTCCGCCAAGGTTGTATTTCAAGGTTCGCCCACAAAGTCATTCGGAGCATACGGGCCATTCTCACAAACCACCCGGATCGATTTTTCTAAATTCAGCAAACCCGGGAGGTATTTCCTTCGGGCAGGAGGGGCAACTTCGCCTGTGTTTGAGATCGCTGAAAATGCATATCACGGGGCCGCTGACTTCTGCCTCCGCTATATGCGGCAACAACGTAGCGGCTTCAATCCTTTCTTGAAGGATTCGTGCCACACCTACGATGGATATACGATGTACGGTCCCATGCCCGATAGCACCCATGTCGACATGGTGGGTGGGTGGCATGACGCCTCGGACTACCTGCAGTATGGCACAACGTCTGCCAACGCTACGTATCATTTGCTCGCGACCTTTCGCGATTTTCCGAATGCATTTTCTGATCACCACCTGGCGAATGGCCTTGATGGCGTCAATGGCCAGGCCGATGTGTTGGATGAAGCAACGTGGGGTTTGCAATGGCTATTGAAGATGCACCCTCGCGCCGACTGGATGTTTAACCAGGTGGGTGATGACCGCGACCATCAAGGCATGCGCCTTCCCAAAGAAGATCCGTTTTACGGAAAAGGACTCGAGCGGCCGGTATATTTTTGCACGGGCAAGCCCCAGGGGCTTCGCAAATATAAAAACCGCACTACTGGTGTAGCCTCCACGGCAGGGAAGTTTAGTAGTGCTTTTGCGTTGGGCTATCAACTACTCGCAGCAACGGATAACCCGTTAGCAAAGCAATTGTACGATCGCGCTTTCAGCGCGTACGAACTCGGGCTAAAAAGTCCGGGGGTATGCCAAACAGCCTCTTGCGTGTCGCCCTATTTCTATGAAGAAGACAACTGGGTGGACGACATGGAACTGGCCGCAACGGAATTAAATAATTTGAATGCGCTCAAGGTAAAGTCAAACGAAAACTACCTCGGGAAGGCCTACCATTATGCGGCCATGGAAAAAATTACGCCGTGGTTGGGCGGGGATACCGCGCGACATTATCAGTGGTACCCGTTTATCAATATCGGTCATTATGAATTGGCGAAAATATCCGACCCAGACCACCGGCGGGAAGTTCTGGCCTACTATAAAAGAGGAATTGATACCGTGTGGCAGAAAGCGAAGCAAAATGCTTTTTACCGGGGCATTCCTTTCATTTGGTGCAGCAATAATCTGACAACATCCTTCGCTATTCAATGTTATTGGTACCGGACATTGAGTGGCGACAATCAATATGTTGAATTGGAGCAGGCCTGCTTTGATTGGCTGTTCGGTTGCAATCCGTGGGGAACCAGTTTTGTTTATGGCCTGCCCTCCAACGGCGACACCCCCTCTGATCCACATTCCTCTTTCACACACTTAAAGAATTTTCCAATCGATGGCGGGCTAGTGGATGGGCCCGTTTATGGAGGAATCTACAGCAACCTCCTCGGCATAACGCTCCATGAAGGCGATGAATATGCTGAATTTCAAAGCCCGCTCGTCGTGTACCACGATGACTACGGAGATTACTCCACCAACGAACCGACCATGGATGGCACGGCATCATTGATTTATCTTCTTGCCGCGAAAGAAGGCGTTCCGCCAAAAACCCGTCCGCCGAAGTTGCCTCAGCGCAGGCGAAGTCACTAAGACACTAATACTTTTTTTGATTTTTCTTTCTATTATGCTGTATGCGATGAGCAAAAATAAAAAGGCTTAGTGTCTTCGTGGCCTCGTGGCAACAATCTCCGCTATACCCTCAAAAACACATTTTTCCTGTACATAAAGTACAAGAACGCCCACTTGACCATAACGTAACAGATCGCCATCACGACGATGTTCCACGGGTCGCCAATAAGATGGCCCAGCCATCCGAACAGGGCTTTGGTGGAATAGCCCCAATTGATAAATCGCCCGGACATGTAGATCAAAATGGAGTTCATTCCAATGATGCTAAAGAAAAAGGCCCATCTCTTGTATCCCCTTACGTCGATGATATAATAGAACAACGCCAGCAAAATAAAACTCCATCCCCCGACGTGCAGTACAAATGAGCTGGTCCACAGGTTTTTGTTGATCGGGAAGACCAGGTTCCACAGTTGGGCCACGGCGAGAAAAATTACGCCGATAATCAGAAGGCGCAGGGCTTTTTTTCCCATTGTCAACGGACTGCTCTTCAACAACGTTCCTGCATAGATTCCGAGGAGGCCTGTCCCAATGGCGGGAATGGTGGACATCAATCCTTCCGGGTCGTGGATAGTGAGGTAGAGCTTTCCGGGAAGGATCAGGTGGTCGAGGTAAGAAGCAAAATTCCCCTCCATGGTCAAATCGCCGGGCGGATAACCGGGAGCAGAATTGAATAGGAGGAGTAACCAATACCCCATGAGCAAGCAGCAAAACCAGATAATTTGTCCGCGTTGTTTCGTGTACAGGTAAATGATGTTGGCAAACATGTAGGCCAAACCAATGCGGCCCAGGACACTTCCAAAACGTATTTCGGAAATCGGGCGAAAGATATCCAGGCCATTGTTATAAATGATCCCTAAAATCACCAGGACCAAGCCTCTCCGGATTACACGGAAAAGCAATTGTTGCCGGCTTTTGCCCTTTTCGAGCTCACGCCCAATTGAATACGGTGTTGCTACGCCAGCGCAGAATAAGAACAAAGGAAAGATCAAATCATAAAAATGAAAGCCATGCCAGGCCGGATGAGTAAGTTGATTTGATATCGCCTCCAGGAAGGACCAACCCGTGACCTTTGCGAGGGTATGGACAATTTCTTCGGCACCCATGATCCAGAACATATCAAAGCCGCGCAGGGCGTCAAGGGAGTAAAGGCGGGGCGTAGCCGAAACTTGAGTCATAGTGCAATTTAAAATTTAAGATTCAAGACTAATTCTAGATTCAATCCTCCAAAAAGCGTAACCGCAAGGTTTCATAGGCTGTTTCCACTTCCAGGTAAACGGGGGCATCGTTGATACTTTGGTAATTCAATTCAACAATACTTTTAGTCCTGCTCTGAGGGCTTGCATACACTCTTCCTACACTGGCGATATTGACTAATACCGTTTTCAACTCATCTTCTTCCGAAATTTTCAGTTCAATAAATTTTGTCATAGATTCTGTTTCGATGCACTTTCCAACTCAAGACCAGGGACGTTAGACTCACGAGGTCACGCTCTTCCGCTGCCCCAGGAAGGCGAGTTGACCAAAGTGGTAGCTATGATGATTCGTCCGGCTTACAAGGATGTTCAGTTTGTTTCTATGCGGCTCCTTTGCAAAGTCTTCTGCCGAAACGACGTTGTGCTTCGCAAACCACTCGTCCGGCTGCATCGCATTGATTTGCTCTGTTACTTTTGCATTTACGTTGTGCCAGTATTTCTTTATGTCCGCAACGGAAGGAATTGAGACAGCGGCCTTATCGGGCTGGGTGACAAAGATGTTTTCCAACTGAGGATAAAGTCTCTCCCCCCAACCGAGGAGGGGCAACATTCCATCGCTAACTGCGGTAAGATGTCCTACGAGATAAATGCCCCGGTTTCTGCCCGGCGCTGTTTCCAGCATAAGTTGTTCATCCGACAACGTCTCAAGAAGCTTATTGATTCTTGTATTCTGTGTTTCCCATGCACTGACAATCATTTTTATAAATACTTCCTTCTCCGTCGAGACTTCGTTTTCAGTTTTCATTTTCTATTCTTTTTAATGGTCAAAGTTAATGGTTTCTGATTGCCTTCAAATTGGGGCAGGAGAACCAGATCGGGTCGATACCAACCACGTAGTTGCCGGTGAAGGGGAAAAGGAAGACTAAGATTTCCACAACCCTGCTCCAGATTGTACCTACCCGCTTTTCCATATCAATCAGACATTATTACCGGAAATCAGCACAATTCTTTCCATTCAATCACAGATTAGGCCGTTTTGTCAGGTGCGCCCAGATGGCACAGCTATTGACCACATAGGCGGAGGAAGGAGAAATGTATTATGATTAAAGGATTTAATGATTTAATGACATCGGTGGATGTGTTAAATACCATGCATGGTGGCGTGAGTGAACCGTTTATTTCATTTCGCGAGCAACCCAATGGACGTGAGATCCACGTCCGCGTTCCCGGCATTATCAAGGAGGCGATGCAGGCCGAAATTAATAACAACGAACTCTTTGTTTATTATCTGATCCCGGTCTCTTCGTCCGGCAAGATGATCCAACTGCCGCAAGTAGTATATAGCCAAAAGATACCTTACTTCATCGAGGTAAATGGCATTAAAGCCACGTACGAAGAAAATGAACTGGTCGTGCGGCTTCCATTCAATGAACTTTCCAATGGGTACAACAGAAAAATCGAGATTGGAGAATAAGTAGGTTTCCCGCCCCGATGTATCGGTGGTCCGACGGAGCCTTGGCGAAGGCGGATCGCGAAGATTTACGCAGAAATGAAGCTCTAATGTCATCTTTGGTCGATTGACCTTACGATTTCGGGCGGAGTTGAAGAGCTGGTAATGTTTATCTTTGATTGATTAACTATTACCGCCATGAAATCAAGGTTAACCCTCCTCTTGTTTTTTGTTGCCTCTTACACCCTCTGTGCCCAGGACAAGACCTTGCCCTACTATTATCAAATTCCACCTTACCCTGAAACCTATACGGCTGCTAGCGTCGTTGCGAGGATGATAGATGGGGTAGGGTTCAGGTATTTCTGGGCGACAGAGGGATTGCGTACGGAAGACCTTAGCCACAAGCCCTCGAAAGAAGCAAGAACCTCCCTGGAGACACTCACCCACATTTACGGGCTTTCAAATGTCATTGTCAATTCAATCATGAAAGTCCCTACTCTGTCCGGTGCCCGTGAGCCCATATTGTCCTTTGTTGAAATGAGAAAGCAGACGCTGGAGAATTTCAAATCGGCCAGTGACCGCCTCAAGACGAGTACCGATAGCGAGTTGAATGATTTTAAAATAGTTTTCAAGAATGACAAGGGCTCGTCCGAGTTTCCTTTTTGGAATCAGTTGAACGGCCCGATCGCCGACGTGCTCTGGCACGTGGGCCAGGTCGTCTCGTTCAGGCGGTCCTCCGGCAATCCGATTAATCCGAAAGTGGAGGTCTTCACCGGCACGCTAAGCAAGTAAATTTTACAAAACGTTTACCTCCCCATCCCGCGATGATGATAGCCATGGCCGCCATGGCCACCCCTATCTCCGCCCCTATCTGGTACCCGTACGAAACAAGAAGTCAGGAAAAGTACGGCGGCGACCAGAAACCCTACCACCAAAAACAAACGCAATTTTTCAATGTTTCTCATAATAATAATTGTTATAGATCACTCAAGACTTCCATGTATGAATACCTAAAATATGTGCCATGCAGTAGAAATCGGAAGTAGACTACACGTTCTCTTCGTGGCAAAGACCGGACTCATCCGCCTCTTCCACTCCATCCATCGATTTGAATGCGCGCAGTATAACGTAGAATAGTTTCCACGACAATTCAGCCCATCGAGCGTTGAAGATAGGAAACCCTTTTCCACGCGGTTTTCTGACGGGCACCTTACGTCCCATACCTGTCGTCATCTGCTTTTCCCTCATCGGTGGCACGACTTTTACTCTCACCTTATCAACTAATTTACTCTCTCATTTCCAACTAAAACTAAAATGTCATGGGAAATCTATTGTACCTCGTCGCCGTCATTCTCATTATTGGATGGCTGGTTGGCTTCTTTGCCTACGGATCGGGCGGGATAATTCACGTATTGCTGGTGATTGCCATTATCGCCATTTTATTTAACGTCATCAGTGGAAGCAGACGAATTTAGCTTTCGGGAAAGAAACACGCTGCCATTTTTCTGCCCGGCTGTTCCGGGTAGAAAAACGGCGTGTTCTACCCTTCGCAAGACATGGATAAACTCGTTGATGGGACACCGTTTTACAAAAGGCTATGCTTTAATTTATCGAGTATCACCTTAGTAGTTCTTCTTTTATATGCAGGTCAGGCGATTTTAGTTCCTTTCTTTTTTGCGGTTCTGCTAGCCACCTTGCTTCTGCCTTTCACTATTTTTCTTGAGAAAAGAGGCCTTCATCGCCTGCTCGCAATTGTCTTTTCGCTTTCCTTCTCTTTCATCATTATAGGGTCCATTATTTATTTTTTGGTGACTCAAACCGCGAATTTTTTTGATGACTTGCCGACTATCCATGCGCGCCTGGATACCTTGTCTGACGTTATACAAAAATGGGTGCGGGAGACATTTACGATCACGATTCGCAAGCAGGACCAAATCGTCAACGATCTGAAAATGAATACAGGAACGGGTATGTTGGGCGCAACGTTCGTCACGATGACCCAATTGATCTCCTACCTCGTGCTTCTCCCCGTCTATGCGTTTCTCATCCTATATTACCGGAACCTGATAAAAAAGTTTCTGGTGAATACGTTCCGGGATGGCAGGGAGGACGAGGTAAAAAAAATCCTGCAAGAAGCACAGTCCGTCTCGCAACGTTATATCGCCGGGTTGTTGATTGAACTGACTATTGTCTTTGGGCTAAATGCAATTGGATTTTGGTTTCTGGGAATAAAGTACGTCCTATTCCTGGCACTCCTGTCCGCCTTGCTTAATCTCATTCCTTACATTGGCATGCTCGTCGCCAATATTCTTTGCATGCTTATTACCTTGATTTCAAGTGATGTCATGCGGATATCTGATATTATCTGGGTTGGAATGATTTTGCTCCTTGTTCAATTTATCGACAATAATTTCTTAATGCCCCTTGTTGTAGGTTCCAAAGTCCGGATCAACTCGTTGGTGACCATCGTTGGAGTTCTGGTAGGGGGAGCATTATTTGGTGTTCCGGGAATGTTTTTATGCATCCCGGGACTGGCGGTATTAAAAGTGATTTTTGACAGGGTCAAGGGGCTAAGGCCCTACGGCATCCTGCTCGGAGATCTGAAGCCTGCACGGAAGGTTGTTTGAACTTTCTTGATCGAGTTAAAAACATTAAAATTATAGGAATCAATGTTCAGACAACCCCGGCATACGAAACCCGCTGAAACACCAATACTTGTCCTGCAAAGCGAAATCGATAGAGACATTGCCCTCATAAGCAACAACGCCATTCCCCCGGGCAGAATACCGAATTCTGGCCTGAACCCCGCCATGTCCTTCTTTCAAATCAAAATTCACTTGCAGAATTTGAAAGTGATCGACCTCAAAAGAGCGATGAGCTTCCTGAAAGGATTCAATGATGGCCAGAATTCCGGCTTTGTCGTATGCTGACCCGTTGAAACAAACCTTATCCCCAAACCGGTGTGAATCAAATTCATTCATTTTTCTCCGAAGTAACAGACTAATGAATTCATCAGCATAGTTGCGCAAGTCATAGTCATGATTAGGGTGAAATTCCTCGTATATGAAGTGGTGGACAAAGCCATCGATTTCGATCAGGTCCATCTCATGTTCGAATAATTCCTCGGTAATGAACCGGTAAATGACCGCTTCATCATAGTCAGCACAGCAGTCAAGCTCAATTCCCTTTTTCCCCATCAAAGAAGTAATGCGTTTCAACTCTGCTTTAATTTCGCGCGGCTTGAGATCATTCACCTTGACAAAAGAAGGGCGACCCAGGTGGTCATACACCTTGATCTTTTTCGCTTCCTTGTATTGCTTCTCAAAATTGTACATGTTGCTTAGCCACTTGTTTTCAATGGCCGGAGGCAGAGATGATTTCTCGTGGATCTCCATGCCATACTCCAATTTAAGCTTGAGTTTGAGCACTTCATTCTCCGCCCTGAGTTCGTCTTCTCCGAACAGCGATGGGTCGGTTGGGTTTTCTGGTATGCTTTCCATTGAATTCTTAATTTTAAGTTGTTTCAGGAATTTGTGAAAGTTGTCTGATCGGGATTTCTTTTGATCCATGGGATAAAAGTATGCGTTGCACCCGGATTCATCAATCCGGTTTTCCTGACAAAGATTACAGGTCAGACGACTATTGATTGACGAGTGAACTGGCTCCCAAAAGTGTGATATCCGCATTTTCCGACCGAAGTATGGTCAATTTCTTCATGGATCCCGGAAAATAAAAATGAGTTGAAATGGTTCTTCTCATCGACGGTTCAAAAAGGGGAAACGCATTTGAAATGGACCCCCCGAAGATAACAGCCTGGGGATCATAGGCATATACCACCGACTTTACCAGGTCGCCGATATGGACTCCGTATTCATCCCAAATGCGCAACGCTTTTTCATCACCGGAGTTGGCTTTTTGAAACGTCTGCAACGCCGTGGTTTTGTGGACTTCCTCAAAAAAGAAACTGCCGCCATAAAATTCAAAATCGCGGTCCCGGTAGTTCAGGTACCCGACCTCGCCTGCCCCACCATTTTGGCCGGAATAGATTTCGTTGTTGATGATCAATCCGGAGCCGACGCCCGTTCCAAGAGTAATACCCACCACATGACGATGGCCTTTTGCTTTTCCATGCAGGCTTTCGCCAAGGGCAAAACAATTGGCGTCATTATTCACCCGTACCGGCAGATTAAATTCTTTCTCCAGAATCTTTTTTATCTCCACCTTTTCCCATGAAGGTATGTTTACAACATCGTACACGATGCCATTCACACTGTCCACAATCGAGGGTACGGCAATGCCAATGCCGGAAATTTCGCGGCTTACCAGTGGCCTGATCAAGCCGGTCAATTGACGTAATGTACTTTCAAGCGAGTCTTTTTCAATAAGGGAAATCTGTTCGCGCCTCACGATCACATCGCCCTCACGGATACCTGCACGTATGTTTGTGCCTCCTAAATCTACGCCGAGGGATGCCATGGGGTAAAAGTAGACGAATTTGGGGAATCGGGGTTTTGATTTATACAGGAATGATTCCCGCCACCAGTTTGTAATACCAATCGTTGAATTTTATACCTAATGAAAGTATGAGGTAGAGCCTTTGAACCTCCGTTAAACAGCCCGGATTTGCCTTCGATTGAATAATAAATGCCACGTCCGTCACCGGAAGATCATATTCACTACCACAGTACGTGAAGACCAATCGTAGTTTGTACTTACCCTCAAAGACCGACGGACGAATCTCAAACTGATCGGTTTTTATGAGCACCAAGGAATAATCCAGGTCCGCTATTTCCTTCTCAGAAAGAGCTTTTCCGGAATTCCTGAAAATCAACATTTCCCCGGAGCAGAGTGGTGCAATCTCCGCCGCAGGAAATTGTTCCATTACATTGATTGATTTTTTTCGAAATAATACATTCTCCGTTTGAAAGCCTTTCTCCTGCAAATTGTCAGTAACGTCAATCTCAACAATGTCCAATATTCCTATGTGCCTTACCAAATATTCCGGAACCTCACCGTGTTCTGTCTTACAAATTGGGCGTATCCATTTTGGACGTCCGCCTTCAATTTTAGGTTTGTTTTTATCATTGAGTTCGATCCCGGCCAGACACCTTCCTCCCTCCTTTTTAGAATTGGCCAGACAAACAAACCTTTTGATCATACTTACTATATCAAGTGAATGATTTCAATATCATTTCTAACATGCTTCAAATACTCAGCAAGGAGCCTGCGATGACATTTCTCAGGAGTATGCTCGCTGCATAAGAGACAGTTTTCGTGAAGCTTTTCAATATCTATTTTCTGACCAATTTTTCTACCATCCAATAAGTTTAAGTACTCCAATTCATAATCGCCCCACGATATTTCCTCGCCCCGGTAGCGGGACAACAATTCCTTTGTCGGAGCAAAGTCAATATTGTGTTCATAACGGATGTTCCCAATTTCCTTTGCGAAAAACTTCAAATCAGAACCTTTGGCAAACCCGGCCAACTGCGAAACATTGTTTATCCTCGTGTCGACAAGGTTCTTTACCGATGCGTTTTTTAGAAGGCTAAAAAATTTCTCTGCGGATTTGCCTGTAAAGCCGATTGTAAATAGCTTAATCATGCCTTTCTTCCGGTTCCTTAGCATAGGGAGAATAGGCTATCTCTTTATTTCTCAATCGATAGGCCACCTTCAACTGATCACCTATGGCAATATCAGGCTCAAACAGATCTGCCCTGGGTATCTTCTTATCGTACTTCTTTAGAAGTTGACTTTCAAGTTGAGCATTCGTTTTTAATGTCTTGTCCTTTAAAATGTGCTTTACATCAAACCCCTCTTTCTCCAGCGCTACCGAAACCATTGAAAATCGGTGACAATCCAGAGGCTCACTTTCGGAACACATCAGCGCAATCGTAACGCCCTTCTCTGCTTCTTGCCAAAGTCGGGCAATACCATTCTTAAAATTCCAGGATTTTCTGACCTTTTCGAAGTCCACCTTACCTTCTTCATCCAATAAATCGGGATCACTCTGTCTCGCTCCAAATTCTTCTGCAAAATGAAGATACGTTATCCGGTTATGCTTTAAAAAATTGAATAAAGGCTCTTTATTGTATTGAGGATTGAATCTGCTTGCCGCGATGCTTCTGACGTCAACGAGGCAATTCACTGAGTATTCCTGCAAAAGTTCAAGGAAAAATTCAATCGGATGAGTCGAATGGCCAACGGTATACAGGATCGGTTTACTCATGTCTAAATTTAGGAAATATTCCGGCCTGAATTTTACGTTCAGAAACTATCTTATAATCATTTTAATCAGCAACGGGTTCAGACCAGTGTCCTCCACCGCTGAACCAGATCATCGATCGCTTCCCCGATCGCAATCGGACTTTTACTAATAATCGCCGCTCCGAACGTAACGATGGCGGCCGATATGTCAATTCCTTTTTGAATATCTTTTAACGTACCGAGGCTGGATTTGATTTGTCCGGAGATCTTTTTGATCGATGCCAGCGAAGGTGCGATGTCGTCCATGATCAGGACGGTAGACAACGCCAATATGTCCTCACCATAATTGAGTACCGACCAATGTTGGCTTGCCAACCGGTTGTGCTGAACCCTGGAGAGATCATTCCAATGGTTGTAGCGAAAATCGCCGATGGCCTGCGCAAGGGCCAGGAATTGGTTGGCCAGGTCATCGGCCTGCTGAGAAGTCAACTGCGCCATGTCACCTGTTTTTAAGTTTGTCGAACTCGGAAATCAGGTCGCAAATGTCATTGGCATAGGGTGTCAATGTACGCCTCAACTCTTCTGAAGAAATTTTGTTCCTGTTCTCGTAGAGCTGCTGATGGCCGCGGGCAATGGATCTTAAACTTCTGGCATAGGTTATACATTGCTTTTCGAGTATCGTAATCCCTTGCAAGGACGCGTAATAGTGGGCTGTGGCTTCTTGCTTTTCGTAGTCGCTCAACCTGGCCTGGAGGAGTGAGCGGTAGTGATCAAACAACCGTTCTTTCTTAAACTCCATGAGGTCCTTAAGGTTTTTCGATTCGATGAATTCCAATTTCGAAAGCAGAACCTGGACCGGAGCGTTCGCTCCGCTAATGAAGGCCTTGATCTTCTTTTGCCGGTAGGAGTCGGCAAAACCGCGCAACATCATATCGGTGAGCGTCGCATAGGCATTCGCCTCCTCTTTATTCACCTGAAGTACACCGAGGTCCTCGTCCTGAACGGCCTTCTTCAGACGGTCAATCTGGTAATTCGTCAACTGATTTTTCGAAAGCCTGGTGAGCCCGTCAAAATAACCCCTCAGCGCGCGGTACACCAATTGCGTTACGCTGTCCGCTCTCTTGTATTGATCACAAGAGCACTTGATCTCACGGTAAATCTTAAAACTGTCGATGGCCGACATTTCACACCGGTCGATACAATGCTGCAAAAAGGTGTAGGGAATTTCTTCGAATTTTTGAGTTGCCTGAAGGGAGCTATCAGAAAAATCATGGACGTGCTGGAGGTTGATGCAACCAACTAATATGGTTTGAAATGTGATGAGGGAGATGACCTTCATGTCGTCTTTTATTTGGGCTTATGGCTTGACCCCTATGTAATGATTACTTCTTCCTCCTGGGCTTCTTCTTAGCCGGCGCCTCTTCCACCAACCGTATGGTCCAAAAATCATCCGACAAATTCTCATTCGTGAGGTACCCATACGGCATCGTAAAATAGCCTTTCTGTCCCCAGGAACTGCCCCAACTGTTGCGCGCGATAAATCGCTTGGCCGTGTCATCGTACCCTACCGCCAGCACAGCATGCCCACCCACTACGTGCTCGGTCTTCCCGGGCAAGTTGACCTGGCCGGTCTTTGCTACGGCTTCGCTTTCAAATGATTCGTAGACCGTAAATCCAAAAACAAAAGGATACCCTTGAGCCAAACATCCCTTCATATCGTTCTCCGACCGGGCTACACGCTGATAAGAAAGTACCTGGTGCTTGAGCGCCTCGGTATAACAAAGGGAGTGGGGTTTCTGCGCAAACTCGGTAATGACGTAGGGCCACAACTTCTCCGGGCATACACCCTGCTTGTTCACGCTTTTCACGCCGTCGCGGATCATCGCCCCGCTGTCGGTATTGACAGTGTTTTCCATCACCCGTTCGTTGTAGTAGATGAAAAGACGTGAAGGCATAAAGTCGGGAGCCCCCTGCCGGGTCAGGCCAAATTCAAATGCTCCTGCAATGGCATTGGCCGTGCAACTTCCCAATTGGCCCTGGTCATACACGGGAGGGCATTGTTTGCGCAAGTCCACTTTCCCCGGAAGGGCGCTCAGTACGGCAGCGGATGCAGTATAACGGAAGTCGCGCTGATCGGGAAGGTCGGGAAGCCAGCCATAGTTCACGAAGCGTCTATTCATATTGCTGAGTCTTACACTAAAAACTAATAATGTTTTACCACAAATTCAAATGCATTTTCAAAGCAGATTTTCCGGGCCAACTCTTCAGGCTTGTGACTGCCAAACCACACCGGTTCTTCTTTTTTCAGCCCCGTCAGGATCTCAATAAGATCTTCTTCAACTGTTTTGAATTGCAGTACCGTCGCATAGCGATGGATAGGATCCATCGGACCATCGAAGCCTGTGCCCAGGCAAAGGGTGTCCCAGATGCGCAGGGGTTCATCCAGGTGGTAGGCGAAAGGAATTCGAACAAATTGAGCGATGGTACCGGCAAAGAGCTTCATGGCTTGCCGACGCAGGGTACCCTTCAGCGGCAGGCTCACCAACCGGGGATGCGGGTCGGCCCCCAGCAGGCGACGGTCAAAAGAAAGGCCCATCAGTCCACGGCTGTGGTGAACTTCAATTACGTCTTCATCGCTCAGGTTGATACTCCAGGCCAGAAACTGGTTGATCCGGAAATGAGCATCTTCTTTTTCGAGGTGTGCATTTTTGATTTGAACTTCAAGCCGGTCGATTCCCGAATAGGCCACGTGGCTGGCGATCAGCGGTATCCTGCAGGACTTGTTAGCAGGCTTGTAATTGAAGGGCCTCAACACATATTTGTAGTAGTCGCTGCGTGCGGCGGCACTCATATTCTTCACATCAATGAGGATGCGCTTCGAACCCGTAGGCTGAAGGTCCTGATCCAACCCCAGCAGTTCCTGCATGACTTCATAGGTTCCCTGCTTCAACACCCCTTTGTCCATATTTTTGCGCTGGTCGATAATCAGGCGCGCTTCCGTTGGCAGACTCCGGGCGTGACCACATAGCGTATTGTTAAAGTGATTGGCAAACGTGATAAAAAAGGGGCGGTGTTCCCAACGGGGCAATTCCGGATCCTCGAGCGCCTCCTCACCCTTCAACTGACGGATTCTGCTTTTCAGTTTGCCGATCGTAACATCGGTACGCGGTTCCCCTTCGCGCAGCAATTCATCTTCGGGATTTCCAACGCCAAGGGCATGAATACCTTCGATGGTGAGCACCATCGTGATATCTTCGTTGAGAGGATTAAACTTCTGCTGAATGCCATTCCTGTCATCGGCGAGGTAGTACGTGCCGCACCAATTTTTTCTTTGTCCGTCAGGATACAACTGCAGTGTCGGGGTGGCCCCCCGTAAACCTTCTTTGCTCCGGTAAAATTTGTACTCCCGGCGGAGTTCGTCAAAGTAATCGTAGTGACCGTTCTGCATGTACAGGATTCGCTCGAAGGAAGTATTCATTGGACGGCAATGCAGAAAATCGAGGGAAGATTTTTGAATATGCTCGTTGCCGGGCTGGGTTTTAAGATCGGAGAGCAGCCATTCCGTAGCCGTAATTTCCCCATCGGCCTGAACGCGACGGTAGAACTCTGCTATCTTTTTTTTTCCCATCCTGCTTCCCGGCATTCCGGCAAAAAAACCTTTTTCAACAGGATAGAGGGAGGTAAATAAAAGCTTTGCCCCCGCGGTAACACTCTTGGCCAGGTCGCCCTGACTGTATCCGAAAGCGCTCTTGCCCCTGGATTGATTAATCAAGTTGGACTGTGGGATATGCCAGGGGTCAAACGGAATTTTGTCCTTGCCTCCTGCGCCAGGGTGGGCTTGATCGTAAGCGGCCGCACCCGGATGACAATGAAGATCGGCATACATATCCTTTATGAATTAGATTTTGTCGCCGGTGACCACCGGCAGGTCTGTGCGTTACCTTACACTGACCATGCCGGTTAGCCACTGACTTTCAAATAAACCGATAACCCTAGAAACACAATGTGGCCTATGAAAACCACATGATGAAAGATCGGGAAAATAGAAATTTGAAATGGTTGGGGAATGGCGACCTGGGTGGGCTTCAGTAGGTCATTATAATAGGCATAACCGCCCTGAATCCGGTCCATTCGTCTCTTTACGAATGGCAGTGGTTAAAATGTACTAGTCCAGGTAGTTAAAATGTACTAGTGCCGGTAGTTAAAATGTACTAGTAAATTGGTTCATTTTAACCAGTGGCCAAAAACAGGATTTTTACTCTATCAGGCCGTGTTCATACGCATATCGCACCAGGCCGATGGTCTTTTTCAGGCCCAACTTTAGGAGGATATTCCGGTGATGGTTCCGTACGGTAAACTCGCTGAGCGAGAGTCTTTTTCCAATCTCCTGGTGCGTCAATTCCTCACATATAAGAAGCACGACTTCCCGTTCGCGTTCGGAAAGGGGCATTTCAAACTGGGGTCGTTCGCCTCTGATTTTAGATTTGAGGCTTTTGCGGATAACGCTGGCGAGAAGGTCATTCTGATAAAAGTCCTTGTCGACAACAGCGTAGATAGCCCTCTCCAACTCATCGGGGTTGGTATTCTTCAGCAGGAATGAATGCACGCCCATTTCGAGCATGTGCAACATGTACCGTTCGCTGTCGTGCTGGGTAAGAATAATGATTTTGATATCCGGAGCATTCGGAATCAGATACTCTACCGTCTCCACGCCATTCATGCGGGGCATTTCCAAATCCAGCAGCACGACGTCGGGCCATTTTTTCTTGCTTTGCTCAATAAAATCTCGTCCGTTCCCGGCCTCGGTTACTTCACCCACGCGTGGAAACACTTTGATAAGGTTGATCATGGCCTTGCGGAACAAGGTGTGATCGTCTACGATACTGACATTGATCTTAGCCATGGAGAGGAATCATTATTTTCACCATTGTCCCGGAAGGGTTATTTTTATTAAAGTGAAGTTGTCCGCCCAATAAGGCTACGCGGTTTTCAAGGTTGACCAGGCCCAGCCCCAACTGCACTTTCATCATATCGTGTTCTTTTGGAAAATCAAACCCGATTCCATCGTCGGCTATGGTGACTGTAAGGCCCTCGGTATTCCAGAGAAACCGGATATCGATACGTTGGGCCGCCCCGTGTCGTATGGCATTGCTAACCGATTCCTGGATGATACGAAACAATAATGTCTCCTGATGTGTATCCAACGAAGCGGGGTTACCGTCTTCATTAAAGTCGACCGGGATGGAACCTTTCACGCTAAGACGGCTGCCCATTTCTATTACCGTTTGGGCCAGGCCAAAGCGTTCCAGTGTGCTCGGTTTCAGATCCCACGAGATTCTGCGTACGGTCTCATGGGTATCATCTACCAGCTGACGGACGTCTCCTGCCAGGGCAGCAGAGAATTCTTTTCCTATCATGGAATTGACTTGTGCACGAACGGTCATTAACATCATTCCTACGTCATCGTGAAGGTCTTTTGAAACGCGTTGTCGTTCATTTTCCTGGGATTCCAATGCTGCCTGGAGCATTTTGCGTTGGTAGTCCACTTCGAGGGCGCTCCGCCGCAATTGTTCCTCAATCATCTTCTTCTGATAAAAGGCAACAAAGAGAATGATGGCCACGGCCATGAACAACATGCCGGCCGTGCCGATGACAAAGATGAGGACAATTTGATTTTCAGAAGGCGACATAGCTAAAAAAAGGAAGTCACAAGGACTTCATGGGGGATTTGGTGCTCACATAAAAACCCGCGGCAAAAAGAATGTTTTTGATCATGCCGAGGAAGTTGTGAAAGCTCCAGTAGATCTTAAAGTCGTCGTTCAATACGGTTACCAAATAATGACTCACGATCCACAGGAAAAGATTACCAGCGAAATAGACGAGTACACCGACATTGATCCAAAACATCGGAAGCTGATACACCACCAATGTCGGCAGGTCTTTCATGAGTTTATAAAAGAACAGAACAGCCAGAACGATGAAAAAACAAGCTAAAATAATATTGGTGTATGAGTTTATTTTTTCCTGTTGAATAAACAAAACATTGGCAACTAAAAATAAAACATAAAAGAAGGCAACGACAACAAATCCCTTGAACAATTTCGGGTTATTAAATGCCTTATAATATAGGATCAGGAGCAATATGAATTCAGCCAGCCGGTATGCGTCACCGACATAATTGGGCCCGATTTTCAATTCGGAATGATAAAGAGCGGCCATGTCGCATGTAATTGAAACTCCTAGTAAGATCAACAGAAGTTTCAATTCTTTCGTCATCGATCGAAATCTGACCAGTCCCAAAAAGAAGGGAATCAACGTTGTCGCTGTGGACAGTTTAGCAATAAAATAGGCGGTTTCCAGACTCATTTCGTATGAACTTAAGTTAGCAAAATGGCGGGCATGGATAAGATTGGTCACCACCCAACTGGCGAACAGCCTTTAATTTTCCTTTGGCTGCTTTGCCGGAGGACCAAATGTTCGTTCCCTTTTCGTCAGCCCCTACCAGAACCAATGTCTTTTGCCCCTTTTCATCGATAGCATGATAAAACCGGATGCCCATGCATCCGGGTTGGCTCAGAATATTCGTCAGAATTTCCTTACCAAAAAAATGGGCGCGAACTTCATGATGGTCCTGATGTCGCTGAATGAATTTTTTCAGTCTTGCTTCGGGGAGAAGAGAACCTTCTTTTCCAGTAAAACGGTAACTCTTTTTCTTTGCCATAGTGGGGGTTGTTTGATTGTTGAACAGGCTGGAAGATATTTATTTTATTTTCTTCGTTTTTTTGACTTGTCGATCCCTCTATATTTGCCGGCACGAAAGACTACCATTTCATGGCCCGCTCCAAGACCTCCAAACTCACCCTCAGCGTTCACGCCGGCTCAAAGGGCGATCCTCAGTATCACGGTCTCGTGACCCCCATTTATCCCTCCTCTGCCTACGATTACGAATCGGAAGTGCTTTATCCGCGGTACTTCAATACACCGAATCAAAGGGCGGTGGCCGAAAAGATGGCCGCCCTGGAAAACGGCGAAGACGCCATTGTACTCAGCTCAGGCATGGCAGCCATTATGACTTCCTTGTTGGCCATGGTGAAGCTGGGGGATCATATCCTGTTTCAAACGGATCTTTACGGAGGCACGCAGCACGCCGCACTCAAAGAACTCAATCGATACGGGATTGATTACAGCCTTGTGGATGTCACCGACCTGAAAGCCTTTGAAAAGGGAATCCGCCCAACGACCCGGGTGATCTACATAGAAACGCCATCTAATCCGCTGATGAAAATCACCGACCTGGCAGGGGTAGCCAAATTGGCCCGGCGGCACGGACTGATCACCGTTATCGACAACACCTTTGCCTCACCGGTCAACCAAAACCCGATCGACCAGGGTATCGATATCGTTACCCACAGTGGCACCAAGTATATCGGGGGTCACAGCGATCTCTGTTGCGGAGTCGTGGTGGCGTCAAAAAAAATAACACAAAAAATAAAGGCGAGTGCCGTGAACTTTGGCGGCAGCCTGGATTCCTATACGTGCTACCTCGTCGAGCGGAGTTTGAAGACCCTTGTCCTGCGCGTCCGGCAACAAAACAAAAGCGCCCTGGCCATTGCCCGGTTTTTGGAAGCCGAGCCGCAGGTGAAACGGGTCAATTATCCCGGATTAAAAAGTCATCGCGGGTATCTCATTGCGAAAAGACAAATGCCGGGCGGTTTCGGCGGTATGCTCTCGTTCGAAGTAAAAGGAGACCCTGAAAAGTTGATGAAGAAGCTGAACTACATCAAGCGAGCCGTGAGCCTGGGCGGCGTCGAGTCGTCCATCAACACCCCTGCAAGGACCTCCCACGCTAAACTCTCGCTGGCGGAAAGAAAAGCGGCTGGGATTTCTGACAAGTTGCTGAGACTGTCGGTTGGAATTGAGGAGACGGAGGATTTGATTAATGACTTAAAAAACGGGCTTGGGGATTAGGGTTTGGACTATCCTATAAAATAGCCTGCCCCGATTTTTATCGGGGTCATCCCGCTTTTTAGTTTGTGCGGCTATTTCACTCAATCACGCATTAGTATGACAATCCGCGATGCCACCCCAAACGACCTTCCGGCCATAATTGATTTTCAATTTCACATGGCCATCGAAACGGAAAACCTGACCCTCGATAGAACGACCGTAACCCATGGAGCCAAAGCAGTTTTCAGCGATCCGTCCAAAGGGAAGTATTATGTAGCAGAACAAAACGGGCAGGTCATCGGTTGTTTGATGACGACGTTTGAATGGAGCGACTGGCGCAATGGTAATGTGCTCTGGATACAATCGGTTTACATTGACAAAAAGTTTCGGGGACAGGCTGTTTTCAGAGAATTGTACACCCACGTGCAGGCTCTGGTCAATAGCGATCCGGCCTTAAAGGGGATCCGGCTTTACGTGAATACGCAACACAAAGTGGCACAAGAGGTGTATCAAAGGATTGGAATGAATGGGGATCATTACCTTGTATACGAATGGATGAAGGGTTAGATCTTAGGCCTTGGCCGTTCGCGAAACACCACTAAGCGCCAACAGCTAACCGCCCGGAAATTACTTTGCCTACTGCGTACTCTTTCTCAGGTGGTAAATTAGAAATAGGAACTCAAGTAAATAACACTAACGGGTATGAAAAAAATCTACAGATGCCCCTGGTGCCTGAAGTTTGATCAGTACATTGCTTACCACGATGAGGAGTGGGGAGTGCCGGTCCACGATGACCTGGTTCATTTTGAATTCCTGATCCTGGAAGGAGCGCAAGCCGGCCTGAGTTGGTCTACGATTCTGAAAAAACGCGAAGGCTATCGAAAAGCATTTGCCGGTTTCGATCCGCAGAAAGTGGCGCGGTTTTCCGATACTAAAATCGAGAAACTCCTTTTGGATCCGGCCATCGTTCGCAACCGGCTCAAAGTAAAAGCAGCCGTAAACAACGCCAAACGTTTCCTGGAAGTCCAGAAAGAGTTCGGAAGTTTCGACCGGTACATCTGGACATTTGTCAAGGGTGTCCCCATCGTCAACAAAAGGGAAACCCTAAATCAGATTCCGCCCACCTCGAAAGAATCCGATGCCCTTAGCAAGGATCTCATTCGCCGCGGATTCAAGTTTGTGGGCAGCACAGTGATCTATGCACACATGCAAGCCTGCGGGCTGGTCAACGATCACCTCGTGGATTGTTTTCGATACAAAGCAACGTATCGGCTACAATAGGTATTTCACCAATGCAAAGAATCCCAGCAGCAATAACAATACTCCGGGCATTTTTTTTACCCACGGATTCTGGTCGCCATACCCTGCTAACCGGTTTGCCAGAAAAATAAAAAGGGTAAGGAGCAGCAGCGCCCCGACCGAAGTTCCGAACACATAGCTATGCAGCAATCCTACCGTGGACAGGTCGATCCATCCTTGCGCCTTCATGTAGGCAGTAAAGGCCATCCAGTAAGGGATGGCCATCGGGTTGAGAATGCTCAACACCAGACCACGACGGAAGCCACTTTCACGAAAGCTACCCTCCACCCGCGTGCGCTTTTTTACCGGCATCAAACTCAATACGCCCATGGTGATCATCACTACCGCGGTGATCAACTGAAAATTCTTGATCACCAGCGGCGAGGAGGAGAGCCAATACTCAAATTGCACCCCCATCCACGCGTAAGGATACTCCACGAAGGCGACGGCAAGTGCAAACCGGAAGGCGGTTCTGATTTTCTGATCCATCCCCAATTGAAGAACGATCATGTTGAGTGTCCCCGGCGGAATCGATCCGACAAAACTGAACAATAGCCCCAACAAAAAAACCTGGACGTAGATCATGCTGAAGCAGTCACGGATTTGAATTTTTTATAGGCACGACGCCCTTCCGCAAAGGAAAGATAGTGAACACCGAGTGCATGATTTTGAGTGCTGATCCTGTAAATATAATTCCAATGCTGTAATAAGACGCGGAGCGCCTTCCACAGCGAAAATCCGGGTGCATAGATGTGCGAAGGCTCGGCGCCACAACCATTCAGCTCCACCACTTTCACTTTTCCTTTTTCCAACTCTTCGATCGAAGCAACGCGCACGTCATACCTTCCAAAATAAAAGCCTTCGACTTGTTTGCTAATGCGATCAAAACTCGCGGATAGCGTATCGGTGATGAGGTGATTGCAATTCAAAAACGTGGTACCCAGACAATGATTTCCTATGGAAACCAATTCAAGCTTTTCGCCCCTGGGCAGCACTTCCTCCAGGCGAAGTTTATAGGTCACGCGCAACACCTTCCATTGAAGACGGGCACGGTCTTTTTCCAGAATCAATTGTTGTATTGTCTTTTTTCCGTCGCCTTCAATGAAAAGCATCTCTTTACCAACGATCGAGATGACTTTTCCCGACTCCTCGAGAGGGTAGCGAACATAGAACACGCCAAATTCCAGCGGCAAATCGACCAGTTCTTGAATCAAAAAGTCAACCTCAATTTCATCCCCATAGTCTTCCGCCTCACTATAACTGTTGATTCGTCTCACCTTCCAACCGCGTTCCCCCATATCGGGCTTGAAAATCAAGGGAAACTGAAAACCATTTTCCCGGAGACATTGTACAACCTTGTCCGCGGAAACGGGCCATTGGATCAACGCCGTCTTTGGTGTGACTTCCTCGGGCAGCTTTTTGTGGACATCGAATTTGGATTCGCCTAACATCCCTCCCATGAAAATGCCGGGGTTGGAAGCGGAGAAGAAGAACATCGACCGCTCCTTCAGCGAAAGCAAAAGCCAGTATATAAAAAACGGAGCATGGATGATGCCAAAAGGCCAGTATTCCCAATCCCGGAGTTTGATGACAAAATCACTTTTGAAAATGCGATGAACAAACCTCATCCTTTTTCTTCACTCACTCCACACTGACCTCGCGGTTCGCAGGCGCTTCTTTGTATCGAATCGTAGAAACAGCAATTCCAAAATCAGCAGGCAATTGAACGTAGGGGGCAACTTCGCGTATACCGATTTTCATGATGGCCATGTGGTGTACAGCGTGTTCAATATTATAAATCAACTCCCGGCAGTAATTGGTTTCGATCGTCACCCAGTCTTCACGGTCCCGTTCGTAGGCGACTTCGAGTTTCAGGGCCTTGTCGTCGTGATGAGTCGAAATGAAATCCCGAATGCGACGAAGGGAAGAGGACGCAATGAACCGATCACGTTCAATCACGTGGTCATGATTGCGCTTGTCGTAGTTAACCAATCCTTTTTCAAAGCCATTTTCCAGGCAAATAAAAAACTCGACCGTGTGACGCAAATGCTGCCCGATCGTAGCCCGGCTCAGCGCTGCCGAGGGCTTGCTGAAGTCCTCTTCATGGACCTGCCCTACCACGTCGTCCAACTGGTTCAGGATACTCTCGCACGCGATGATAAGTTGCTTCATATCAATTCAATATAGTAAAATAAGTCTGAACTTCAACCCGGGACCAGGGACTACGGACGAATGACTTTTTTCCAATTCTGGTCGCCCTTGATCATGAGTTCCTTCTCATTCTTATTCCAATCGGTTAGCGTATTGTTGCCCCAAAAGTTGTAAAATACGTAGAGCTTGCCATCAAGGATCTTGTAGGTCCCGGGGTCGATCTTTACCTTTTCCCCCGTTGCACCCATGGCATAGGCGCACCATCCTCCATAGGCAGGCTCATACTTTTCCGGATTGGTCTTAAACTTGTTCAGATTGGCGGATGTGGCAAACCGGTATGTAATTCCTTTGTATGGGGTCGAGAGTTCCTCTTTGCCTTCCAGGGGTTGATGATCAAAGTAGCTGACCGGATCATATCCTTCCAATGCAATATTCTTTTTAATATTGAAATTCTTTTTTCTGACCTCCTCACCTTGTGCAAACAGGAGGGAGGTTATTGAAAGGAGAAAGGCAGAAAGCAGGAATAATTTTTTCATAGTCGTGCGGCACAGGGTATAGTAACGAAGAAGAAGAAAGTTCGTTTTAGGGAAGCAGGTCTTTGACGACTTCCCAGACAAGCTCCGGTTCATACCCCTTGGAAATGGCAAAACGGGCGACTTTGTTCCTTTTTTTAAAAATATTTATTTCGGGGGTTTGCTTCACCCTCTTTGCAATCAACCCTTTCAATGTTTTTGCATAATCCGATGCATCAATTTCATTGATCCCCCGCACAATGCAATTTTTGGAAAGCCCGCGATGCTCCAATTCATGCTCAATCTTCAGGCGGCCCCACTGTTTCATCCGGAATTTGCCGCCGGCGAACGCCTTGGCAAAACGCTCTTCATTGAGAAATCCTTCGGTGATCAGCCGCGCGAGCAACTCATTCACCTCATCCGTGTGAAGGCCGTAATCAAATAATTTGCGCTTTACTTCCTGGTGTGATCGCTCCTGGTAGGCACAGTAGCGTTGGATTGCAGCAAGCGCCTCCTGTGGGGTCTTGATCCTGCCTGCCCGATCGGACGGCGATTCTGAATACGGACGGGTTGCCATTTGTTTCGACAATTCTGTGGAAACGGGACGGATAACCTGCCTACCCTACGGACTTCGCCAAGGCTACGGCAGTCAATGAAAGCTTCGGCAGGCCGGCCGGTGACCTGTAACCAGTAACGTGCATCATTTGACCAGCCCCTTATTTTTCAAAATACTCGTCAGAAATTTGCGCTCGTTTTCGGAATTGAAAATCTTGAAGGGCAAAAGAATAAGTTGGGCCTTATTGACAAACAACAAAAAATAATCTTTCCCTACCTCCACTCTTTTGAACTGGTCCCACTTCAGGGGCATGCCTTCGCGCGCATTGAGTTTAATCATGATCTGCTGACTGGTGATTTCATACGAAAGCCTTTCAAACAGCATCTTGCTCTGGTCCAATTGCGTTACCCCGTAAAATTGGATCCACCAAAAGAGCACGAACAACCCGGCCCCTGAAACCGCAGCAATAAACCACCAGTAGGTAGGAATCCAGAAGAATCCCAAACAAATCGCCAGTGCAATCAACCCCGCCCACCATTGCTCTCTTAAAATATTCTTCAGGGCCAGCCGCCTGTACTCTTTCTTTTCCAGCCGGTAATTCCTCGTTTTTACAATCATAGACTTAATCCCCTAAAGGGAGGCAAAAATAACTGCGATTTGCGGGATTTGTATGATTAGGTGTTTTATAATTTTCAGTCGTGGATTTTATGTATGGAAAACCAGATTGACAACCCTTTGCTCATTGCATTAGTTTTGCCCTCATCACCTCAAAAGATGAGCGCAGCATTAGAATCAACTGATTTTATCGCGTCTAAAATCCATTTCTGGAAGGGAGAGAATGTCCTCTTTGACTCTGATTTGGCTGTCTTATCCCTGCTTTTTGTTGTATACTTTTTCGGTACAATTATTTCATGAAAAGAATCACCGCTCAGACCCTCTTCAAACTAAGATCACCTTCAAACTAAGATCAAGACTCCTCGCCGAATGAGTCAATGCCCCGACAGAAATATAATCTACCCCGCATTCCGCCACAGCTCTCAGCGTCGCCTCCGTAATTCCTCCGCTCGCTTCCGTCTTGTACTGACTGGCAATCCGGTTCACTGCCTCCTTCACTTCTTCTGTGCTCATATTGTCGAGCATAATTACGTCTACCCCACCGACGCGCAACACTTCCTCTACTTCCTGTAAGGTCCTTGTTTCGATTTCAATTTTCTCCAAAGGGGTCCGTCGTTCGTCGGACAAATTCGCGTTTTTCTCCAGGAGGTATCTCTTCACATTCTCAATCGCAGGCCGGATCCCTCCCGCCAGGTCGATGTGATTGTCTTTGAGCATCACCATATCGTACAAAGCAAACCGGTGATTTTTTCCTCCGCCTATCGCTACCGCCCATTTTTCAGGAAGCCGGAAATTCGGCGTCGTTTTGCGGGTGTCCATAAGCCGGGCCTTTGTCCCCTCGATGAGGCGACAAAGCTCTTGCGTATACGTCGCAATGCCGCTCATTCGCTGCAAGCAATTCAATACCACCCGCTCCGTTGATAGGATCGATCGGGCCGATCCATCAACTATAAAAGCAACATCTCCTTTTCTTATTTCGTCGCCGTCCTTTTTGAAGAATTCCACCCGGAGACCTGGATCGAATTGGTGAAAGATTTTTTCTGCCAGTTCCAGTCCGGCCGCGATACCGTCGTCCTTGACTAAGAGCCTTGCCCGGCAGGTAGTGTCTTTAGGGATGGATCCAAGTGTAGTGTGATCCCCTTCTCCGATGTCTTCGGCTAAGGCAGCGCGGATAAATTGTTGAATGGCCCCTTCATTGAGATACGGCGGACGGATCATTCCTTAACGAAATTGATCTCATGGATAAGGTTCGCCCCCTCCACTTCTTTTAGGCGTATAAGGACATTATAACTTTCACCCGTGCCCAGGTAGCGGCCGATGGCAAACTGCAAACCGCCTTTGGATGACCCTGTGTGAACAATGTTGAAATCGCTCACCGGATGCTTCTTAAAGAAGTCGCGAAATACAAACTCAGCCTGCGCCTTGCTGTAGGTACTCACGTTTCCTTCCATATTAATATCGACGGACTGATTGAGGTATTTGACAAGCTCCTTGGCACTCCCTGCCTTCAGGGCCTCTTTCATCGGGGAAAATATATCCCCCTGCGCCCATACGTTGAGGGACAATAGGCCCAAAAAACCGACCAAAAACGCCATTCTCTTCTTCATATCAGTTTAGGTAAGAACCAAAATTATGCCATTTAATCAGAATTTTCAGAATTTGAGAGTTAACATCAGAATTTTCAGAATTTGAGAATTAAACTTAATTATCTAGAGCGATTCCAGCGGAATTCAACACTTGTCCAAACCTTCCATACCATCATTCTGAAAATTCTCAAATTCTGAGAATTCTGATCTTATATTTGCCGTTCCCTTTGATAACTGCTCCCCATGAATAAGAAAGTGCTACTCGTGATCCTGGATGGTTGGGGTATTGCCACGAACCCCAAAGTTTCAGCCATTGATGCCGCTCAAACCCCCTATATCAACTCTTTATATCGCACGTATCCACATAGTAAGCTTGAGGCCTCGGGATTAGCCGTCGGCCTGCCGGAGGGTCAAATGGGCAACTCAGAGGTAGGTCATATGAACATTGGCGCAGGGCGTGTAGTGTATCAAGACCTGGTGAGGGTGAACAAGGCGATCGAGGAAAAGGAACTGGACCAGAACCCGGTATTACTCCAGGCGTTCGACTATGCGAAGTCCAATCAAAAGGCTTTTCATCTCATGGGGTTGGTATCCGACGGTGGCGTTCACTCCCACCTTTCCCACATCAAAGGCATTACCGCCATTGCAAAAAATAACGGCGTCAAAAACCTCTTCATTCATGCGTTTCTGGATGGCCGCGACACGGACCCCAGGGGTGGTACTGGTTATCTCACGGATCTTCAAAACCATTTGTCCAAAACAACCGGCAAGATTGCAAGTGTCATCGGTCGCTACTATGCCATGGACCGCGACAAGCGTTGGGAGCGTGTGAAGTTGGCCTACGATCTCCTGGTGAAAGGTGTCGGCGAAAAAACCAGTGATCCCATCAGCGCCGTTACGGCATCTTACGCCGCCGGTGTCACAGATGAATTTATTAAGCCGATCGTTGTCGTAAATGAAAAACAAAATCCAATCGGAACGATTCACGAGGGCGACGTCGTCTTATGTTTTAATTTCCGGACGGACCGGGGCAGGGAGATCACCGAAGTCCTCACGCAGAAAGATTTTCCGGAGCAAGGAATGAAAGCCTTGAAACTTTATTATGTCACGTTGACCAATTACGATAATTCTTTCAAAAACGTTCATGTCATTTTCGACAAGGATAATCTGGATAACACGTTGGGTGAAGTCATCTCAAAAGCAGTAAAAAAACAAATCCGGATTGCCGAGACGGAAAAATATCCGCACGTTACCTTCTTTTTCTCCGGCGGCCGCGAAGAAGTCTTCGACGGAGAATCCAGACTCATGTGCCCGTCGCCCAAAGTAGCTACCTACGATCTTCAGCCGGAGATGAGTGCAAAAGATATCCGGGACAAAATCGTTCCCGAGCTCGAGAAAAAAGAAGCTGACTTTATCTGCCTGAATTTTGCCAATCCCGACATGGTGGGCCACACGGGAAATTTTGCCGCTGCCGTGAAGGCAGTCGAGACCGTGGATGCCTGCAATCAGGTCGTGACGGAAGCGGCGCGAAAGAACGGTTACGCAGTCATTATCATTGCGGATCATGGCAATGCCGACATCATGATAAACGAAGATGGCACGCCCAATACGGCCCACAGTACCAACCTGGTTCCCTGCATCCTCGTCGACGACAGTTATAAAGGCAAACTGAAGAACGGTAAGTTGGGCGACCTGGCTCCCACTATTCTTACACTGATGGGCATTCCCATTCCATCCCAGATGACCGGTAACGTGCTGATCGATGCATAAGGCGACAGGCGTCCTTTTCGTTCTTCTGGTGCTGACACTTTTCTTGTCTTGTCAGCAAAATTCAGCACATGCGGATTCCTACTTCGACAGCCTGGTCGCGGCTCAGGTTGCTCATTTGTCCAACGTAAAAGCTTCCCTTGTAAAGAAGGCTACGCTGGACGGGAAAGAAGATCAACCCACCTTCACACCCGATTCCACGACATGGGAGAATGAACTCGGCATCTTTCGTCAATTATCCGTATTTGAGAGACCCGCTTATCGCCAGGCCTATCAGGTTGAAGACGGGATGAAGGATGCCAAGAGCAACCTGATCATTCGCCGTTATCAAGCCACTCAACCTGTCCCTGTTCCTGAACTTCGTTTTTATTATTTCAACCAATTCAGAAACCTGAAAAAGATCGAAGCGATCTACCGTCAGCAAAATCTCCTTTATTCCACCACACGACATCTGAACATGGAGTTTGAGGATGTAGGGGGAAAGCCCATCCTGATCGCCTACGGGATCGAAGGGGTGCAAAAAATGGTCCTGGGCGATAGCGTGAAGTTTTCAATCCGGTCGGAGATCTCTAACTAAAAGTGTGGAAGTGTTTACGTGCGGAAGTGTTTACGTGTTTAAGTGTGACATAGTAGTATCGCCCCAACTTCAACACTTCAACACTTCAACACTCAAACACTTCAACACTCAAACACTTCAACACTTAAACATGGCCAAGCGAACATTCCTTGACGAAGGGGAAAAAAGGCGCATCACTGCATCGAACCTGCGAAAGCTGCTGGGAGTGTTTCGTTTTGTGCTGCCGTACCAGTGGGTATTCCTTGTTGGGATAATTTCGCTGTTCCTGTCGAGCGCCACCTTGTTGTCTTTCCCTTTTTTTGCAGGCAAACTCCTCGATGTAGCACAGGGCAAAACGAATTTCATTTTTACCACGATCACGCAAATCGGACTTGCCTTAATCGGGATTTTGTTCTTTCAAAGCATATTTTCCTTTACCCGGGTTTATAGTTTTTCGGTGGTCAGTGAACGTACGCTTGCCGACTTGCGGCATGCTGTATATGAAAAAATCATTTGGCTGCCGCAGACCTTCTTTGATAGCCGGAGAGTGGGCGAACTGATCAGCCGCGTTACGTCAGACGTTGGCACATTACAAGATACGTTCACCTTCACCCTGGCTGAATTGTTACGGCAAATTCTGGTGTTGCTCATCGGCATTCCCTTAATATTTATTCTGACGCCGAAGCTCACGATCTTCATGCTGCTCACGTTTCCCGTTATTGTCGTGGCCGCTCTCTTCTTTGGAAAATTTATTCGCAAGCTCTCCAGGAAAACCCAGGACCAGTTGGCGGGTGCCAACGTGATAGTTGAAGAAACACTTCAGTCGATTGCCGTTGTAAAGTCATTCACCAATGAACTGTTCGAAGTCGCGCGCTACCGTAAATCCCTGATGGAGGTTGTTCAAACAGCTATCCGCGCGGCAAAATTTCGCGGGTTGTTTATTTCATTTTCCATCTTCACGTTGTTTGGCGGCATCGTCGCGGTAAGCTGGTATGGGGCGCTTCTGGTACAATCGGGAGAAGTCACGGTAGGGGAATTATTTTCATTTGTTCTCTACACGACCTTCATCGGTGGTTCGATCGCCGGCTTAGGGGATATCTACAGTCAATTGCAGCGGTCCATTGGCGCTTCCGAACGATTGCTCGAAATTCTTGATGAGGAAGATGAGCACACCGGGATGAAAAATGATTTGAAGCTGAAAGGAGCCATCCAATTTGATAGCGTCCGTTTTTCTTATCCCAGCCGGCCGGAGTTTCAGGTTTTACAAGGTATCCATTTCAGTATTCGGCCAGGGGAAAAAATTGCGCTCGTCGGGCCGAGCGGTTCAGGAAAGTCCACCATCATCAATTTGCTGATGCGCTTTTATCCTGTCCAGGAAGGAGCGATACGCGTCGACGAAAAAAATATAATTGAGTACGGGCTTTCCGATTACCGCCGCAATATCGGTATCGTGCCGCAGGAAGTACTGTTGTTTGGAGGCACGATCCGGGAAAACATTGCTTATGGAAAACCCGGCGCCACCGAAGAACAAATTATTGAAGCTGCAGGAAAAGCAAATGCCCTCGAGTTCATCGATCGCTTTCCGCAAAACCTGGATACGATCGTTGGAGACCGGGGTGTAAAACTTTCCGGAGGGCAGCGTCAACGTGTCGCCATAGCCCGGGCCATCTTAAAAGACCCGTCGATCCTGGTATTGGACGAAGCCACCAGTTCGCTGGATGCCAAATCCGAATGGCTCGTTCAGGAAGCGTTGGAAAAATTGATGGAGAACCGCACGACCCTGGTAATTGCTCATCGACTGAGTACCATTCGCAAGGTGGATAGAATTTTAGTGATCAAAGAAGGAAGAATTGCGGAGTCCGGAACCCACCGTGAGTTGAGCACGATGGAAAATGGTGTTTATAATAACCTCCTGAAGTTGCAATTAGAAATAAGTTAGCAATCTTGCACCCTGAAGTCTGTCCCGGTGAGTCGGCTATGGATTATATCCTTTGGTTTCTTTTTTGAATAAGTGGGTATTAACATCCTAAGTGAGTTTTTGTTTTGGATTTAATTTGTAGTTTTGATTCTTATAGTAGGTGATTACCAGTCCCTTGTAGGCCGATAGTCACCTTCTTTCACAATAAACCGGACCAAGAGGCAAATGCTCCTATTTTCGCTGTTCAGAAGCCAAAGTCAAACGGAGACAGTTCTTTTTGGCGTTTTTGCACTCGTCATTACCGTTTTCCTGATCATTGATTTGGGTGTTTTCAACAAAACGCCGCAAAAGATCACGACGAAGTCTGCCCTATACCAGTCCATTTTCTGGGTAGTGGTCAGCACCGTCTTTGGCTACCTTGTTTATGTTTACGATGAGGGTGGCCTGGATGCTTCGGTTGAATATTTTTCGGCCTACCTTACGGAATATGCATTATCGGTGGATAACATCTTCGTTATTCTCCTCATCCTGAAATACTTCACGGTCAAAGATGAATACTATCACAAAATTCTTTTTTGGGGAATAATAGGGGCCGTTTTTTTCAGAGGGATTTTTATTTTCGTCGGGGCTTATCTTATTGCGCGATTCCATTGGATCCTGTATGTTTTCGGTGTATTCCTGATCTATTCCGGAATTAAGATTTATTTCGAAGACAGCGATGAAAAGATCGATCCCGAAAAGAACCCGATCCTTCGTCTCTGCCGCAAATACCTTCCCATTACGAAAGACGAGATGGGGGGCAAATTCCTTGTATCCGTCGATCACAAATGGATGTTTACACCTTTGTTCCTGGTAGTGATCCTGGTCGAGACAACGGATTTGATCTTCGCTGTCGACTCGATTCCAGCGGCTTTCGCCATCACTCAAAATGAGTTTCTGATTTATACCTCCAACATCTTTGCCGTCATGGGGCTGCGGGCCATGTTTTTCCTGCTGGCAGGAATCATCGATAAGTTTTATCTGCTTCAGAAAGGGTTGTCGATCATCTTGTTTTTTATCGGCGCCAAGATGCTCCTGGAGATCTTTGATATCCTCATTAACCCCGTGCTATCATTTACGGTCATTATAGCGACCTTAACGCTGGCCATCGTTTTCTCTGTGATCGTCCCGCGCAAGCAGGATAGTGTTGAGCCGTGAATCCTCTTTTAAGTGTTGAAGTGTTGAAGTGCTGAAGTGTTGAAGTGTTGAAGTGTTGAAGTGTTTAAGGTGCTGAAGTGTTTAAGTCGTTGTGTGATACTGTATTAGTCTTGCCCTACCGTAAACACTTCAACACTTCAACACTCAAATACTTCAACACCTAAACACTTAAGCACTTCAACACTTAAACGGGACTCACGACTCCTGGAGGCTTTCGGCAAAAAAATCAGTTGGCAGGATCTTCAGCAAAATGGGCAGCGTAAGAAAATGCTGAGGCAGCGAGATGATCACCAACGTGGGAATGGTCTTGAGAACGACGATCAGGAGTTCCTGCAGTTCTGCCTTCTCCTTATCGTTAAGTTCACTGGACCTGGCCTTCCGCAACAGCTCCATTAGTTCGGCGCGCTCCTGCACCGCCCGGATAAGCCTGTTCCTGTTCTTGTCTGCAATTCTTGACATCCGGGCAATGAATTGAGTGCTTACCTGTTGATAGTCTTGTTTGTTCGCCAGTTGGCTAAGCTGTTCCCAATGTTCCAGCACAAACCCCTCAATGGCAATCATGCTGTTCTCCAGATCATCCTCGGTAAAGCCCATGTAGTCGCACAGTTCCTTCAGGAAAGCCAACTCCCGTTCTTCCACTTTCTTATCGGCCCAGATCGTGAGGATGGCCATCTCCAGGAAATACTTTTTCAGAATCCAGGAATTGTTGGCCGGCAGATTGATCATCTCCATTTCTATTCCTTTTTCGAAAATGGAGAAGGCTTCTTTTCTATTCTCCGGCGTCAACCCCGAACTGTTCAGGAAATACTCGAATAACTTCCGTTCTTCGTATTCAATCCCACTGCTGGCATGAGCGGCGGCGGCAATAATCTTAATCACCGAAAAACGTAACTCATCCCGTTCGTATTTGAAAAAATCCGATACGATGCGATCGGCATTGGTGTGGATCCACTGACCAAAGATAAAAATATCGAGAAAAAAAAGGCTGTTGTGAAAAAACTGGGACCAGAAATTGTTGTTGTTCTCGGCTGCGTATTCAATACGCTTATCCAGGATTCTCTCCGCCAGTTCCAGCGCTGTCTTTTTCCGGCCAAAGAGCGTTTTGGTAGAAGTCGCTAATTCCGGAAAAATATTATTGTAAAAGTTGCCAATGTTCACCAACGTTTTTAAAATGATCTCGGAAAGGTCCTCGGCGCTCTTGACGGGCTTCTCGTGGAAAAGGAGAGAGCTGCTGATCAGGCTCTCGGCCAGTAAGACTTTCATCCTTTCCTTCTCCGTCCAATTTTTTGAATCGGGATGGTCGATGGCCTCAATGGATTGACCGAACATGAGGCCGGTGGGCTGCAGCAGCTGGTACAAAGAATGTTCCGGATGAGAGCCCTTATGACCGTCTTCCATTAATCCTTTCAGCAATTCCTTGCGATAATCCAGGTATTCTTTTAGCCAGCCCTTTTCTCCAGGCTTCATAACCATCGAAAATTAGCGCAGAAGGTACAGTTTTTGGACACCGATTCCAATTGCAACAAACTGTCCGATGTCAATCTGCGGCTTTCCATCCTTTTGTCTCGATGTTTTTAGCGGCATCTTCCACTTTCTTCCTTAGGCCATCTTTAAACTCATCGAGTCTCCTGGCGATGCCATTGTCGCCTGTGCCGAGTATTTGAGCCGCCAGAATGCCGGCATTTTGAGCTCCGTCAACTGCAACCGTGGCCACCGGAACGCCGGCTGGCATCTGTAAAATAGAAAGAATCGAATCCCACCCATCCAGGGAGTTGGATGACTTCACCGGCACACCAATCACGGGCAACGAAGTAAGCGATGCGATCATTCCCGGCAAATGAGCCGCCCCTCCCGCCCCGGCAATAATTACTTTTAGTCCTCGCTCCCGAGCGGAGGAAGCATAGTCGACCATACGCCGTGGTGTCCGGTGTGCTGACACGATGGTGAGTTCAAAAGGGATCTTCATCTCCTCCAGAAAATTCGCCGCTTCCTTCATCACTTTCATGTCCGACTGACTGCCCATAACGATTCCAATTACCGGTTTGCTCATGTGATTACAGTAAGGTTGTCTTTTACAAATTTGGCTTTCTTCTTCAAACTATCCGTATCGGCATCGACAATTGTTACATGCCCCATCTTGCGAAAAGGCCTGGTAAGCTTCTTTCCATACAAATGAACGTGTGCGCCCGGCATGGCCAGCACACTTTCCAGTCCATTGTAGGTTGCCAACCCGGAGTATCCCTCCGCGCCAAGCAGGTTGACCATGGCACTAGGATGGATAATAGAAGTGTCCCCCAGCGGCAAATTCAAAATCGCGCGGAGATGTTGTTCATATTGGGAGGTAATGTTCGCCTCCAGCGTTTGATGGCCGCTGTTGTGTGGGCGGGGCGCGATCTCATTGACCAGCACATCGCCTCGCCGGGTCACAAACATCTCAACCGCCAACAGCCCGACCATGTTCAATTGCTGAACCAGCTGCCTTGCTATTTCATCAGCCCGGTGCGCTACCTTTTTGCTGATTTGTGCAGGAGAAAAAAGGTATTCGACAAGGTTGGCTTCCGGATGAAAGACCATCTCCACCGCCGGATAGGAAGCCAGTTTTCCATCTGCATTCCGCGCCACAATCACGGAGATTTCCTTTTCGAAATCAATCAGGGTCTCCAACAGGCCAGGGGAATCAAAGGCCAGGGGGAGGTCACTTTCCGTCCGTAAGATTTGTACCCCCCTCCCATCATACCCTTCGCGGCCGAGTTTTTGAACCGCCGGCAAAAGCGATCTGTTGGCCTCGACGTCAGAACGGTTTTCGGTCAACACAAAAGTTGCCGTCGGAATCCCGTGACGTGCGTAAAATTTTTTTTGCTCCCGTTTGTCCTGGATGAGTTCAATTATTTCCGGCTGCGGAAAGACATTCTTACCGCGGGCGGCGAGCTCCTTGAGTGCCGCCGTGTTCACATTTTCTATTTCAATCGTGATCAGGTCACACGATTCTCCAAATTTTATGACCGTATCATAATTAGTCAATTTCCCAACATGAAACTCTGAAATAGAGCAGCACGGTGCATCCGGATCGGGATCCAGTACAGAAAACTGAATATTCAGATCGATCCCCGATTGAATCAGCATCCGGCCAAGCTGCCCTCCGCCCAGGATACCCAGTTTAAAATTCTGATAGAATGAAGCTGCCATATCCCAATGATTCCGCTTTACTTCCAAAATATCAAATCAATTCTCTATAAGCGTGACTGCCGTATTTTGATCGCCAACTTCGATCTTATCCACGATCTCCATTCCTTGTTCCACCTCGGCAAAAACGGTATATCGACCGTCGAGGTGAGGCGTCGGAGAATGGGTTATAAACCACTGGGTTCCTTCGGTGTCTTTGCCGGCAGAAGCCATGCCTACGGAGCCCGTATTGTATCGCCTAACCGAAAACTCAGATCGGATCGAATAATCTTCACTTCCAAAGCCGTCCCCCCGGTTGCATCCTGTTTGAATAACAAAATTGGGCACAACCCGGTGGTAAGGGCGCCCGTCAAAGTACTTCGCCTTGATCAAATTAACAAAATTGATGACCGATCCCGGTGCTTCGTCCACCAAAAGGCGGAGGACGATATCCCCGCGTGTCGTTCTGACGAGGACGCGCTGATCCTTATCCAGTGTCGCTACCTGCTTCCAATCCACAGGATGATTGTATGCATTTTTTAAAGGCACCGGTTTTTTCTTTCCTTCAAAATAGGCAATTGCATTCTCAAGGGGTTGAAGGGATTCGATGTCTTTGGGCAATTGAAGTTTCTTCTTAGCTTCATACAAAAAGGCAAAATCAATAATGAGTTCTTTGTATCCCAGCACCGGATCGCTCAAGGCTTCGGAAAGGATTCCAACAACAGCGGGATCACCCTGCGCAATGGCTTGACGGTATAGCCCTGCCATCTCATTTTTCAGCCGGACCGGGAAATCTTTTTTGTGATTGATCTCAACCAATGCCTGCGCTGCTGCAGTTCGTATAACAAAAACAGGGGAATGCAGGAGTTCGTCAGCAATGAAACGGTAGGAATTCGTTACGGCAGAAAGTGATCCCAGCCACGCCGCTTTTTGATAGGCATTCTGCGAGGCGACGTATTTTTGTTTTACTTCCCCGACCAACTCCTGCGGATAGAAGCCCGCAGCGAAGATAGCCTTGTACAGGTTGGCTTGAACCCGTCCATTTTTTGCAGCACGCGCCACCGCTGTAAGTTTGGTATCCACATCTTTTCCAATGGGTTGAACCATTTCCGAAGCCGCAATAGCAACGGCAGTATGTCCATCACTCAAGGCCTTGGTAAGCATTTCCCCTGTTTTCTCCACCGGAAAAGCATGCAGTGACCGGACCGCGCTCACCCTCACCCTGTAATCGTTATCCTTATCCAACACTTCCTTCAATGCAGCGAGAGCGTTGTCATTATTTAATTTCCTCAATCCTCCTGCAGCGGCCATTCTTACTTCAGGAGACACATCATGAAGGGCGGCCGCGATAAGGTTCTTTTCAAACAATATGCCATGAACAGGCGACCGGCTAAAAAAATGGGCGGCGGCCAACCGCGTCCGGAAACTGTATTTTGGACTCAGATATTCATGCTCCCTCGCCACCATTATTGAATCAATCTTGTTTCGCAATCCAAGGCGATAAAAGGCCCAGGCCACTCCTTCCTGGGTAAGCGTATCTTTCGCTGAATACGCTTTCAGCACATCCATGTCCTGATCCGTCACTGACTTTCCAAGCGCTTCCAACACTTCCCGGACTACCGTGCGCCGGCTATCATTCATGGCAGGGATCAATGCATTGACGGCAGCTACTCCGCCCGTTTGACCCAGGGCGAATGCAGCGTTGGTCCTCACCCGCACGCTGGTATCCTCCAGCAACAAACTGCCTAATGCGGATGATGCCAGGGAGTCCTGAATCGAGGCAAATGCCAGTGCCGTGACGGCGCGATAAGTTGGATCCGGCGACCGGAGAAATTGGTACAGGCTATCGGAAAGTCTTTTGTCCTGATAGTCAGAAATCTTTACTAAAACCGGATCAGAAAATTGATTGGGGCCGTTCTTTTGCACACAACACCATAGTAAACCGGTAATTGCCATCGCCACAAAAAATTGTGCCGGTGAAAAACTCATGACAAAACCTGATAAACAACAAACGCTGACAAGTAGGCCAATCCGGTCATGTACCCCAATTGAAGCAAGGGCCATTTCCAGCCCTTGGTTTCTCGTTTCACAATGGCCAGTGTACTGGCACATTGCATAGCGAGTGTGTAAAATACCAGCAATGAAAATCCCACGGCCGGTGTAAATCTCGGTCCGCCCGTGTCAGGGTTGATCTCTGATTTAAGGCGATTCTTGATCGTGGGTTGGTCTTCCGTACTTCCGAGGCTGTAAATGGTCGCAATGGTGCCAACAAACACTTCCCGGGCGACAAATGAAGTGATTAACGCGATGCCGATTTTCCAATCGTACCCTAATGGACGGATCGCTGGTTCCATTGCCTTCCCGATTATGCCCGCATAGGAATGTTCCAGTTTGTAAGCGGCTACCCGGTCATCAAAGACTTGTGGGGTGATTGTCTTGTTTTGTGTTTCACTTCGAACAACTTCTTTCGCCCGGTTCATTTCCTGGGGGGGACCGTAGCTCGCCAGCACCCAAAGGATAATTGAAATCGCTAAAATCACCTTGCCTGCCTCAAACACGAACGTTTTCGTTTTTTCAATAATGTTATACCCCACGTTGGACCATTTTGGCATCCGGTAGGTGGGCATTTCCATGATCAGGTAACTGCGCTCTTTGGTGCGGATGATCATCTTCAGGATCAACGCGGAAAGAATGGCGGCAACGAATCCCAAAACATACAAGCCCATCAACGCCAGTCCCTGCAGATTGAAAAATCCAAGCAGTTTTTTGTCCGGTATGATGAGCCCGACAAGAATAGTGAACACGGGCAGGCGGGCCGAACAACTCATAAAAGGAGTTACAAAAATAGTGATGAGCCTGTCCTTCCAATGGTCAATGGTGCGGGTAGCCATGATCGCCGGTATAGCACATGCCCAGCCCGACATGAGAGGAACCACACTTTTGCCGCTCAGCCCCACCTTGCTCATAAGTTTGTCCATAAGAAAAACTACCCGGGCCATATAACCGGTTTCTTCCAGGATGGAAATGAAGGCAAACAGCATGGCGATTTGCGGTATAAAGATGACAATGCCGCCAATGCCCGGCACAATTCCTTTGGCGATCAGTTCAAATAAAGGTCCTTCCGGGAGCTTCTTACTTAAATAGGTACTCAGGTAAGCAAATGAACGATCGATCCAGTCCATGGGGACCTGAGCCCAGGCAAAGATCGATTGAAAGATCAAAAACAACACACCGAAGAAAATAACATAACCCCAAATCTTGTGGGTGAAAACACGATCGAGACGGTACGAGGATCTCTTCCATTCGGGATTGGGGAGGCGAAGGATGATCTTGTTTAAAATATCCTGAATGAATCCATACCGGTGAATGGTTTCCGCCCCCTGGTATTTACCCGGAAATGCATCGTATTGTTTGGCAAGCTGACGAATGAATTCCTTTTGACGGACGGAAAGAAATTTCAGAGCATCCGCTTGTTGAAGATAAAGGTAGGCTGCGTAATCAGAAGTCAGTTTGAATTCCGCGCGAATGATGTTAACGGCGGGGATAATTTCCGGCGCGATGGGAAATATTCTTGAGGCCGAGGGTGAAAGTGGTTCAGCCAACGATTTCTTTAATTTATCCAGACCATGCCCTTCCCGTGCGTTGATGAGAACGACCGGCACATCCAGGGTGGACGATAATTTATTCACATCAATACTCAACCCGGATTTCGCCGCAAGGTCAACCATATTCAATGCCAGGACGGTAGGGATTCCCAGATCGATCATTTGGGTGAGCAACAGGAGGCAGCTTTTCAGATTGGTGGCATCGGCGATGACGACGACCTTATCGGGGTAATCCCGGTGGTCAGGATCGGCAAAAATCTCAGATACGATCTTTTCATCCAGCGACCGGGGGTAAAGGCTATAAATGCCGGGAAGATCAATGATCTCCGCGACGGTGTGGTCATCTAACTGGCAGGTTCCTGTGCGCTTGTCTACCGTTACGCCCGGAAAGTTGCCGACTTTTTGTTTCAGGCCGGTGAGCCGATTAAAAAGTGAAGATTTGCCGGAATTGGGTTTCCCGGTCAGAGCAATCTTTAGTTTTCGTTCAAGACCCATTAATTTACAATTGAAATAACCGCCGCTTCTGCAATGCGAAGGGATAAGTCGTACCCGGAAACACTAACGCAAACCGGGTCGCCTAAAGGCGCCGTGAAATTGAACCGAACTGCAGTCCCCGGCAAAAAGCCCATTTCAAGCAGTTTTACCGACAACTCAGGATCTGAAAATCCTGCAATAATGGCTGTTTCCCCAGGAAGCATTTCCGCCACGCTCTTTCCGTTCCCAGTCACGTTTATTTAGATTAAATTAAAACAGTGCGAAGATAGAAGGCAAAGTCTTCCTATGCAATGGTTTAAAGGAGTTGTTATTTTGGGTATGAAAAAACGAAAAGCCAAAAAGAAACCCGCCACGAAGCCGGCTCCTCCGGTTCAAGTCGAAAAGAGCGATGTTCCCTTCGATTTCGGAGGGTTACCCTCATTGAACCTTAAGAAAAACCTTGGATGTGGCTGAATTTGGGTCTTAAAACTCGAAATCTTGCACTTTAAACCTGCACCGACGGCCGATTAGATTGACTCCGCGTAGAACACCCTCTTCACCCGCTCACTCGTACTCGTCAAGATCTCATAGGGAATGGTGTTGATCCTCGCCGCTACCTCCTGGATCGGCAACTCTTTTCCAAATACAATTACCTCGTCACCTTCTTTAGCTTTGATACCGGTCAGATCAACCATCGTCATGTCCATGCATACATTGCCAATTACGCTAGCCAGCTTGCCGTGAATCCACACTGAACCAACGCCCCGGCTAAACGCCCGGCTGAATCCATCTGCATAACCGATGGCAATCGTGGCAATCGTTGTCTCCCTCACAGCGCGACCACTTCTTCCATAACCAATGGATTCCCCCGGCTTTACTTTTTTGATTTGTGAGATAATCGTTTTCAGTGTCGCGACCGGTTTCAGGGAATGGGTACTTTCCCCCGTCGGATCGATTCCATAAAGACCAATGCCCAGCCTTACCATATCCAATTGCAAATCGGGAAAGCGCAGGATGCCCGGAGAATTCAGGATATGCCTCAGCGGGTTGATTTTCAATTCACGCATGAGTCGCTCTGTTATCGCCAGGAAACGTCCTGCCTGTTCACGCGTAAACGCATCGTGTTCCGGTTCATCTGCTCCTGCCAG
>Ga0193731_1000007_pt1 | contig 64302 bp, 56 predicted proteins | sample U1a2metaG_FD_144920 | JGI IMG/M metagenome (GOLD analysis project Ga0193731, IMG submission 144920) | Soil microbial communities from a riparian zone of the East river system, Colorado, United States - U1a2 | ecosystem: Environmental > Terrestrial > Soil > Riparian zone | place: USA: East River...
TGCGGCTTGATATTGTGCAGCTGCCATAAACGATTCACCGTGTTCTTGCTGACCTTTTGCGCCTTCGCCATCAGCCGGCAACTCCAATAGGTCATGCCCTTGGGCTTGCTCTGCAAGGTGGCTTTAATGATCCGCTCTCGCTGGCCTTGATCATAGTGCGCTTTGCGCCCGCGACCGGGTGCGATCTCCCAGACCTCCCCGATGCCCTGCTGGTGCACCCGCTTGCGCCACAGCTGCACGGTGGGTCGGCTCACGCCGAGCCCCTCGGCGATGGCCACATTCTGCTGACCCGCCACCGCTCTCAAGATAATCCGGCAACGCAGCGCCACTTGTTGAGGCGTTCCGTGTGCGGACTCCCACTGTTCCAGTTGAGTGCGCTCAGCTGGTTGTAACTCGATCGCCAGACCTGTGTTCGGCATGACGGAGATCATAGCAAGTCCTGAAAATATGCCAAGCTATTTGTGGGACACTACACTAGCTGCCGAACATGCGCGGCGTACAAGAGAAAGAGCCGACTCAGGGGGGAGTCGGCTCTCCCTTGGGGTGTGCTTACTGAGGAGAAGTGACTGCGGCGACGGGTTGCAGGCTGAGGGAAACGATCTTGGTGCCGATCACTTCGCCCGAGACGATCAACTCGACGCGGCGGTTTTGCTGACGGCCTTCGGAAGTATCGTTTGACGCGATGGGCCTGGTCTTCCCGAAGCCCGTCGCGGTGGTCGAGGATTCCGGGACGCCTTGGTGGGTTAGATAGGTGCGGACGCCTTCGGCGCGCTTCTCCGAGAGGTCCTGATTGAAAGATTCGGTGCCAACGCTATCGGTGTTGCCTTCGACGGCTAGCTTGAGCGATGGATAACCGAGCACGATGCCGGAAATTTTGGCCAGCTTCTCGCGTGCCAACGGGCGGAGCGTGAACTTGCCGGAGTCGAAGAGCACGTCCGACATATTCACAACGAGGCCGCGCGCGGTGTCGCGAGTTTCCAGGATCAGGTTGAACTGCTGGCGGAGACGGGCGCGAAGCACTTCGCGGTCACGAACGGCTTGTTGAAGCTGCGCGTCGGATGAGGCTGCTGCGGCGCGATTCAGGTCTGAATCAATTTCGGAGGCCTGTTGTTTTTTCTGGGCGTCGTTGCGGTCTCTTTCGGCTTCGGCTTGGGCGCCAGCAGCGCGTTGCGCGGCGGCCTGCGCATCGAGGTTTTTGCGGTCCGCCTCATTGCGCTGGCGAACGGCATCGGCAGTCACGGCTTCGGCGTTGATGCGGCGCTGGGATTCCTCGTTGGCACGAGCCTTTGCGGAGGCTTCACGGCCGGCTCCCGCGCTGCGTTCGCCTTCGGCGCGTTCTTCGTCTATATGCTTCACGGCGATTTCACGAGCGTCTTCGGCGGTCTGCACGGCTTCGCGCGACAAGGAAATAAGCAATTTCTTGTTTTCATGCTTCCCGGTGGCGAGCACATCCGCTTCGTTCATCTGGCGAACGGCCTTTTCGTAGCTTGTAGAGGCGTATCTTTCTGCCCCTGAAGATTGCGCGATGCGCAGGGCATTGCGGGCTTCAAAAAATTCGAGCGGCAATTTGGCGTTCAGGATCACCGGGTCGAACTTATAGCCCGTGGGGATATAGCCGCCGCGATCGATCAATTCATACTTGGCATCCACGGCTTCGGTAGCGCCGATGGTATCCGATCGAATGGCGTTCTCGAGGACTACGAGATTACTGGGACGACGCACGGCATAATAGGGCTCCGCGGTTACGATAAGCGCGAAAGCCTGAAGGTCCGTGGTAACGTCCAGCTTGCTGCGGTGGTTATCGCCCACCAAAACTTCGCCGATGTTCACTGGCCGGCCTTCCGGCGAAATCGCCCACAACACATAAGTCAGATACTCGTTGCCAAAACTCGTGGGCCTGTCCAGTCCGGAAAACTCGACTTCGATTGCCAGCGTCCCGCGCTTGCTATCGACTTTGGCCTCGCCCGCCGCGGCAGGCATCAAATCGGTGCCTTGAAAATTGATCTTGGTGGCCCCACTGCGGTGTCTATAGCTCACCGCCCGGGTCGTACGGCTCACCACATTGTTCCGGAACGTCGGTGTTGGATTGCCGGAGTCTGCCGCCGTTTGCGTAGGGGTCGGCGCTTGGGCCGATGCGCCAAGCGTCATTACAACTGCCAGGGTGATACCTGATATCTTGAACATGAGGCTCCTTCCAATAATTTCGAGACCCAAGTATCAGGCTTTGTGATTCTCAATACTGTGCGATAGTGCACGTTTCGCAACAAAGAACGACGCAAAGCCGGGAATTCTGTTTTGGGCATTCTGTGTCCGAGTAGAGGAAAGCACGACGGGTTGGACATAGTTCCTCGAGTTCTGTGTCTCGCTTATGTTTCCTTCAACAGATACGTCACCTTGTTCCCCCCTTCCCTCCGGTGGATACCGTGGCCGCTCCTTCCGGAAGCCCTGCGGTTCTCCACCTTCATAGGTACTACGGGGTCGTAAGACTGCTCTCCCATCCGTCCTCGGTCACCTACGGTCTCCCTTGGCGGCCGTCTTACCGCTCTTGCGAGCGGAGATGGGGAGCTCTCCTGGGTTCATGGGAAATCCCTTTGGAAACATGCCCTGAGCTAGCGACTCCGGCGATCCCGGGACGCCCTTCGCAATTTCGGTCGTACCCGGATGCAGCCTTCCGCTGGTAGGACGGCGTCGGCATCGCAACAATGGTTAGATTTCGGAGCTGAACCTTCACGGCCTGCTTCCTTGCAGTGTACGCTTCACACCCACCAGTCACCCGGTGAATGGCAACACTCGCTACCGGCCTGCTCGCTAGCTTTTGGCCGTACGGGACTCGCACGCGTTGGATTTCATTAAATGGTTTCCCCTACTCCATTGCCGGTTCCTCCACACTTTGCCCAGCGCGACCTACCGAAAACCTCGTCTGGTCCATTACGGCTCCCGCAGGGCCCATGTAACATGTTACACAGCCTCTTTGCATCTTGTTGATTTCAAATGTGCTTCTAGTTTTGGCGAGGCACAGGGCTATTTAAAGACGGTGACGTGTGAGCAGTGACGAGTGTCTCGTGGGATCAAGACACGGAGATTAACTCTGCCGCAGTCGCCGGTCGTGAGCATGCTCGGAATGGCCATTGGCATCCAACCAGGCAAGAAGACTGCGAATACTACCGTGCGCCAACGCAATGCTCGAATCGGCGGCACCATAGTAGAGATTGATGGTGTCTCCATCCGATGCCACCGTATAGCCGCAAGGGAATACAACATCTTGAACATCTCCATGGCGTTCGTAGTCCGCTTCAGGCGCAAACATCCAAGAATCCCCTCGAATCAGGCATTTTTCTGGCTGCTCAAGGTCGAAGAGAGCCAGCCCCAACCGGTAGATGGAACTCGACGGCGTGCGTCGAACGCCGTGGTAAATCATCAACCAGCCACGCGACGTTTCAATGGGCGGCGGTGACATTCCAATTTTGTTGGCATCCCACCAAGCCCCCCGGCGGGCTTCCAGCATGAGCTTGTGATTGCCCCAATGCCGCAAATCGGGCGAGTAGGAAATCCAGATGTGAGCTCCGAGCGGCGTCATGGGCCGATGGATCAAAGCCCAAGAGCCGTTAATCCTTCTGGGCAGAAGGGCTGCGTCTTTGTCGTCCGGCGACATGACGACACCGAGTTTCTCGAATACGCGAAAATCTCTCGTGAGCGCCAAAGACACTCCCGGACCGCCACGCGAATACGAAGTGTAAGCCACGGCATACTGCTGGAGTTCCGGCATATATGTGATGCGCGGATCTTCGACGCCCCATAACTCCTCGGGGAAACGCTCGACGTCCGGGAGAAATGTCGGTTCGCGATCGATCTGCCACCCATCCACGCCGTTTGCCGAACGCGCCACGCACAAATGAGAGAGTCCGCGGCGATCTTCCACGCGACAAAGGAGAAGAGTGGAGCCGTCGGGCAGCAACGTAGCGCCCGCATTAAAAACGCTATTCATGGAATACGGCCAATCTTTTCCGGTAAGGATCGGATTGCTTGGATGCCGGTGAAATAGCGTCTCGTATTTATTCATCACCGGTCTGTCGAAACTTTTTTCAGCCAGAATGCTCATCGCGAGTTGCTCTCCGTACCGTCCGCTTTTTCCAGCTTGCGCATTTCCAGAAGTGCCATCAAAAAAGACAGCGTCGATTCCGCACCCTGGTTTTCATTGGCTCGATCCGGATGCAAACCGTCCCGGCATCCGCCGGTCGTGTGATCGTAGAGCGCAATCTGCAAGTCGTTGTCTCCCAGGAACCAATTGAAGGCGGACCACGCCTCTTTCCTCCAACGACTTTTTCCCGTAGCGCGATAAGCCTGCAAGCAAGCCGACACGACGGCACAAGCTTCGACCGGTTGTTGATCGAAGCGCGCCTTTTCCGTTTTCCTCGAATAGAAGCCATGTGACCCGACGGGCACAAAATGACCTTTTATTTCGCAGCGCTGAATCGTCCCCAGCCAATCCAACGCTTCAAGTCCGGCTGAAATCATCTCGTCGTTGCCGCCGCGCATTCCCGCGCGAATCAAAGCATGTGGCAGGCGAGCATTGGAGTACGCAAGGCCGTATTCAAACCAATTCCAGTCCGTCGAATGTACCGCGCGATAGGAATTTAGAAGGCGATTCGCAAGTTCATCCGCCGCGCCAAGAGCTGCGCGATCCCCGGGGAAGGAATCGAGATATTCGTGAAGTCCCAGCAAGGCGAAAGCGCACGCGCGCGGACTCTTAAACTCCATGGCGGCGGGAATCGCCAGCTCGAAGAGACGACCCGCAGCTCCACGCAATCCAGCATCCTTGGATCGGCCGAGGACGGTTCCTAATCCCCATAGTGCGCGGCCATGACTGTCTTCCGAGCCTTCCGGTTCCTGCCACTGGCGTTCATAGCTGAGGCAGTTTCTAAATCTCTTGGTTATCGGGTCGAATGCCAGCCACAAAAAAGCCAAATAACGAGTGGCGAGGTCCGACGAACCGGCCGGAATACTGCTTCCCAATTCTTCCAGCAGAATCGCGACGATGAGCGCGCGAGCATTGTCGTCCGTCGAATATCCTTCCGGATAGTTTGGCACGGTGAACACTGCGTGCTCTACGATTCCCGTGTGGTCAGTCATCCGCTGCAGATGATCCAGCTTTACAGCCGGGAGACGGTCGAAAGCCTTTTCCGTGTTTTGCGCCGAAAATGTGGCGCGTGGATTCCGCAAGCGCCCGTTGTACACGCGTTCAAAGCTCCCCATGTATTGTTGAGCCACGCGATCCCAAACCATGTTTCTCGAATAGAGGTACGCACGTTTCCTCATGGCGTGGCGCGCGGTGCCATTGTCCAATAGCTCGATCGTTTTTTCGGCAATTGCCTGTGGGTCGTCGAAGGGAACAAGCACGCCGCGCTGGTCGTCCAATAGCTCGATCGCGTGCAGGTACGGAGTGGAGATGATCGCTTTTCCCGCGCTCAAAGCATAGGCAAGCGTTCCCGAAACGACTTGTCCTTTGTGCTTGTAAGGCGTGATGTAAATATCTGCTCCGCCGATCAGTTCCACTAGCTCTCGAGGACTGACGAACCGGTTGCGAAAGATCACGCTGTCCTGGACCCCCAGTTCCTTCGCCAGGCTCTGCAAGTACAGCCGGTATTTGTCTCCTTCTCGCCGGAGAATATGCGGGTGCGTCACGCCGGAAATCATGTAAACAACATTGCTGTGCCGCGACAGAATGCTCGGCAACGCCTGGATTACGTTTTCGAGGCCCTTGTTTGGAGAGAGCAGGCCGAACGTGAGCAACACATCTTTTCCTTCGGTTCCGAAGCCATCCTTGAAGAAGCTGGAATCGGTAAACGGCAGATCGGGGATCCCGTGGGGAATGAGATCGATTTTGTCCGGGGAGACGTGAAACACTTCTTCCAGGATATCGGCGGATTGCTGGCTCATGACAATGAGACGATCCGACAAAGTCGCAATTTCCGCCATCACTGTGCGTTGATCGATGTTGGGCTCGCGAAGGACCGTGTGCAAAGTCGTGACCACGGGCATCTGAAGGCTACGTAGAAGCTCTAAAATGTGAGCGCCGGCCGGACCGCCGAAGATTCCATACTCATGCTGTAGACAAACCAAATCGACGTTGCTGAAATTCAGGAAGTCCGCTGCCTGCCGGTATGACGCCAGCTTATCTTCGGAAAGCTCGAATCGGACTCGTGCGGGGTAACTATAGCCTTCTTCTGTGTCATTGACTGGCAACGCCAGAAGTTCCGTCGTGCCATATTCAGCATGGATCGCATCGCATAGGTCTGTCGTGAATGTCGCGATCCCGCACTTCCGCGGAAGATAATTCCCGACGATGGCGACTCGGCTTGGAAGCGCCGGCCGCTGTTGTACGGTCGTGAGTGTTGGTGTCTCCTCCTCAACGGTGAGGGAACTAAGATTGATACGCGCCACGCTTTCAACTGCGGACATTGTGTTTGGCATCGACATTCGCTTTGCTATCTCCTTGCCACGCCGACCAACTCCAGAAAGGCGAGAAGGCGATGCGCGGTTCCTTCGCAATATGACAGCCCTGTGAAGCCGCCGATTCCTCTGTTGCGCTTCACGACAGATCTGTTTCCACCAAGACACGCATATGGCTTAACCTGCCATGAGATTTCTCGTTTAGCGGCATCTGCGCCCACGATCCACGATCCGGAAACGGTGCAACCGCGCCAAGGGGGCGGGGCTAAGGGAACTAATGGCATCAGTAACTGCCGCCTTGGCCTGCAGCCGCCGCGGCCATCTTTTCCTCTCCCTTAAGGTCGGCTATCAGGACTTCGGTTGTCAGCATCAGTGAGACGATGGACGCAGCGTTCTGGAGTGCGAGACGGGTAACCTTAGCTGGATCAATCACCCCGGCCTTGACCAGATCGCCGAACTCACCAGTTTCTGCGTTGAAGCCGAAGTTTTCATCCTTCGACTCGCGCACGCGTCCTACAACTACCGCGCCTTCGTGCCCGGCGTTTTCCGCGATCTGGCGCAAGGGTTCTTCGAGCGCACGCTTTACGATGTTCACCCCGACGGCTTCATCGTCGTGTAGCTTGAGCTTCTCTAGGGCCGGCAAGCAGCGCAGGAGAGCAGTGCCCCCGCCCGAGACAATGCCTTCCTCAACTGCCGCACGGGTGGCGTGCATGGCGTCCTCGACGCGAGCCTTTTTCTCCTTTAACTCCGTTTCGGTGGCTGCGCCGACCTTAATTACCGCGACGCCGCCAACCAGCTTGGCAAGACGTTCCTGGAGCTTTTCCTTGTCGTAGTCCGAGGTAGTCTCTTCGATCTGCACACGGAGCTGCTTGATGCGGCCTTCGATCTCACTGGCCTTGCCGGCGCCCGCGACGATCGTGGTGTTGTCCTTGTCGATGGTCACTTTCTTAGCGCGCCCCAGGTCCTCAAGTTTCACGTTCTCAAGCTTGACGCCGAGGTCCTCGGTGATGGCCTTGCCGCCGGTGAGGGTGGCGATATCTTCGAGCATGGCCTTTCGACGGTCGCCAAAGCCAGGAGCTTTCACCGCCGCGCACTGCAGTGTGCCGCGCAGCTTATTCACCACCAGGGTTGCCAGGGCTTCGCCCTCGACGTCTTCAGCAATGATCAGCAGCGGCTTGCTCATCTTGGCTGTCTGTTCGAGCAAAGGCAGCAGATCCTTCATCGAGCTGATCTTCTTCTCGTGGATCAGGATGTGCACGTCTTCGAGCACGCATTCCATGCGCTCCGGGTCGGTCACAAAGTAGGGCGAGAGGTAGCCGCGGTCAAATTGCATGCCTTCGACTACTTCGAGGGTCGTCTCCATCGTCTTGGACTCCTCGACGGTGATGACGCCATCCTTGCCCACCTTCTTCATGGCCTCGGCAATGATGCTGCCCACCTGCTTGTCGGTGTTGGCGCTGATTGTGCCCACTTGTGCGATCATGTCGCCCTTCACCTCGCGGGAAAGCCTCTTAATCTCTCCCACGGCGACTTCAACGGCCTTATCGATGCCGCGCTTGAGGGCCATCGGGCTGGCGCCTGCGGCAACCGTTCTTACTCCTTCACGGAAGATTGCTTGGGCCAGCAGGGTCGCAGTCGTGGTGCCATCGCCAGCCACATCCGACGTCTTGGACGCAACCTCGCGCACCATCTGAGCACCCATGTTTTCAAGCGGGTCCTGCAGCTCGATCTCCTTCGCCACCGTCACGCCGTCCTTGGTGATGATGGGCGCCCCGAACTTCTTCTCGATCACCGCATTGCGCCCCTTCGGGCCGAGCGTGATCTTCACCGCGTCAGCCAGAATGTTGACGCCGCGCAGGATCGCTTGACGTGAATTCTCACCAGTTACAATTTGTTTTGCCATTAGATCTCACCCTCCCGGGTGATTGAGCACTTCTGCCCCGTCCGAAATCTTCGGTTCAGGTGAAAACTACTTCTTGCCCGATGCCGCTTTGGCGATCCCGCTGACTTTCACCAGGATTTCCTCCTCACGGAGGATCAGGTACTCCTGGTCGTCGATGTTGATGTCGTTGCCGGTGTATTTGCCGAACAAGATCCGGTCACCCACCTTCACATCGAGTGGGATGCGGTGGCCCTTTTCAATCTTGCCGGCTCCGATGGCCATTACTTCCCCCTCATGAGGTTTTTCTTTCGCCGTATCGGGAATAATGATTCCGCCCTTCGCGGTTTCTTTCTCTTCTAGCCTGCGTACAAGCACGCGGTCATGTAACGGTGTAATATTTACAGTCATTTCTCTGGCCTCCACAGAATCCATTTCTCTAACATGCCCAATGATGGCTTGTTACAACGTATGAGAACTACGGACGAAAACTCTTCTGGTTCTTCTGCCGCGTTGCTTCGAGGTCGCCGATTTGCTTTTTCTGGCGCTCGGCCTCTCTTTGCGGTTCCTCTTGTCCCTCGAGTCTCACGGCTTCGGCAAGGGCAACTTCAGCTTCGGCGTTGAGTCGTTTGGAATAAATAAGAAGCTCAAAGCTACCGGAGAAAGAAGAGCGGACAAGATTGAAGGAATATTGTGAATCTCCCCACGTAGCAACGGGCTTTTGCCTCATGTCATATCGCTCGTTCGTCGCGGAATCGACTTCCGGCTTAACACTTGTCGCCGGGCCATACTTCGCCGAAATAGACTTCACCATGTCCGCCGCGGTGAGTCCTTCCGTGGAAGTTCGATCGTAAGTCACGGAAATCTTGTAGAGCTCGGCGTTGTAAAAGGAGAAGAGAATCTGTTCGACGGTATCCGATCGGTACGAACTCCCGGGAATGTTCGGCGGCCACCACGTCACTTCCTGAATCAGCGCTGGACGGCCATGAATCACCTTTACATCGGCCATCTTTTGGTCAGTACGCTCCAACACTCTGGTCAAGCTCATTCCAAGGGTAAAGTGCCGATACTTGGAAAGATCCTGTGCCCGGAGCAATGGCGCCGTAAGGAGCAGGACAACAAAACAGAGAATTGAACAGCGAATTGTTTTCATTTTCATATCTCCCACGAATTCCTAAGTACTTGAAATCAGAGCCGTATATTGCTTTGTGGCCACTTCTCTGTTTGGAGCAGCTGGCATTCTCAAGACAAAATCCTTTGCAGGGACTAGGCCAATACCTTGCTGGATATGTCGGGAATGGGCGGTAACACTCATGAACGGAATGCCGAGAAACCGTTTCGAAACGACTTTCGTAATCTCAAGAGAGTTAAACTTCTGCCCCTCCTGCTTCGCCAGTACACACTTCACTGCCCTTCGCAGGGTTCCTGTCCGGTCGCGACCCAAGACGGTGGCTCTTATTTCACCGGCCATGTAGAAAAAGTTCCAATTTGCTCCCTCAACTTCTCGAGTTAGCGCTTGACGATCTAGATTCTTGACGACTCGCCAGCCAGGCAGGAAGGCTTCACTTTCAATCGCAAGCGTTGTTGGCAACCCTGTGTCTTCTCTAATGAAAACGGTCCTCGTTTGATTCATGCTTGACATTTGAATTCTCCATGCCTACTTGACGCTTGGAGCTGCCGAGCGTACATCCTTCTGCCGTTCACCAAACCCGCAAGCAGCGTCAGAAGGACTGCACCAAGCATGGCAGCGAGAGTTGTAATGATGGTTCCCCCGTATCCCCCAAAACCTGCAGATCGCATGAGCATCCCGCCCACCACCGCTCCGCAGATGCCCATGGCAATGTCCATGAACGGACCGTATGCGTGGCCTTTCAGAATCTTTCCGGCTGACCAGCCGGCAACCAACCCAACGATGATCCACGACAGAAAGTGCATACGTTTCTCCTTTTACTGAATCCGGAACTCACCTTCCCGCTAGTCGTTTGCTTGATTCTCTCCTTCGAAGAAATCTTCTTGAGAGCCGCCCCGATGCACTCACAAGGCTGCAAACCAACGGAGTGGGTTCTTCCTCACACTGGCTTCATCCCGTACAACTCGCGGTCTGCCGTGCGAAGCAGGGCTTCAATCGTTTCGCCGTCCTGGGGATAGAAAGCCACGCCGATGCTCGCGGAAAGCGGTGGCTGGAGACTATCCGCGGCTAATCGCCTCCGAATACGTGATGCGACAAGCCTTGCGGCTGTCGCCGTTGTCTCGGGCAGGATGACGGCAAATTCATCGCCACGGTATCGCGCGGCTGTATCGATAGCTCGACAATGGACGCAGAGTACGTCGGCGAGGCGGCACAGCGCCTGGCTGCCGATCAAGTGGCCGTAGCGGTCGTTGATCTTCTTCAACTGATCCAGTTCGAGTAGTAGAACGGCAAACGATCTTCCGGTACGCGCGGTGCGTTTGACCTCTGCGTCGAGAGCTTCAACGAGACGACGGTAGTTACCTAAACCAGTAAGCGGGTCAGTCACGGCAAGAAGTTGTACCTTCTCTTCTGCGTGATTGCGCTGAGTAAGGTCGAATGCGGAAACCAGACTGGCCATCATTCCATCAAATTCAATCATCGCTGTACTGATATCAACCCACCGCTCGTCGCCATTCTTCGTAAGAATCTTGACCTCATACTGCTCGGTGTCCCTTTGTAGCGCTCCCCCACGGTTTGAGACCAGTTCTCGGCAGTCAGGATGGACTAGATTCCAGAAGTTCATGGACAAAAGCTCTTCTCGTGCATATCCGGTGATAATCTCGGCGGCATGATTTACATACAGCAGCCGCTTGTCCTGACTAATGAATATCGCACACGCAATTGCTTCAGCTAGAGTGCGGAAGTTTGCTTCCCCGCATAGGAACTCCTGCCGTAACAGCGTATCCGCAGCCCGTTGCCTGATTTTGGTAAGCATTGGAAACCTCGCGTGCTCTTGCGTTTCCCTTCTGCCGGACAACTTGAGGGGCGGACTTGGCCCGCCCCCCTCCAATCGAAAGGAGCTGCTGGCTTCAGGCCGCTACGGCAGCGGCGATCTTGTGGAACGTCGAGTTAGCGACGTCAAAGGTTTCAACCTGAGGAGGTCCCTCAACTACCGTGGCGAGGAGCTTCGTCACTTCCGGGTAAGTTCCGCGGTTGTAAGCCTCGGCATTCTCCTGTTTGTCCCACAAACTGATTCCGAACGCTTCCGTCCCGCCCTGGCCAACGAACGTGATTTCGTCCCGGAATCCTTGCTGTCTTCGAAGCAGGGGGAGGATGTCCTTCTCCAACCTCTTGGTAAACTCCGCAACACTATTGGGCTTCAGATGCATATAAACTTTGCGTGCAAACATGGCACTCTCCTTGGTTCTCGATGCCAAAGGGGCGATTCAGATAACCACAATTGGTTCAGATATTCTGAAGACTCCCTCAGTCCGTTAACCATACTGAGTGAATTAACTTGACGTGTCAAGTAGAATCGGAGACCATTTTTGTAGTTAATCATTCGAGTTAAGAAAGATGGAGGGCCTTGTGGAAGTTTGCCTAGTGATTAAACGGCGACTGGATGAATTGGGGTTTGAGCAGAAAGATCTGGCGACCGCCGCCGAAGTTACCGAGTCCTATATTTCCCAGCTGCTGAGTCGGAAGAAACTGCCCCCCGCGCCTGACCGAACAGACATTTATGAGAAAATGGAGAAGTTTTTGAAGCTTCCGAGCGATAGGCTTTCGAAGCTGGCCGACCACCAGCGTAGGGAAGAACTGAAGAGAAACTTGGGAGACCCGCCCGCACCTTTGTTTAGAGAAATTCGAGAATTGATTCTCAGTAAGTGCGCACCCGACAAAGAAAAACAGGTACGTGCAATTTTTGAGAAGCAGCCCTTCGGCGAACTCGAACGCTTTGTCACACAGAAGCTTTTAGATGTGATCAAGAATGTCGCCAAACAAGAATTGAACAGCGAAAACTGGCTCCACGTAGTGGCTCGACTCACCGGCCGAAGCTATGAACAGTTGCGGGTTACCCTCCTTGAGTTCCTGGACACGGATGTCTTCAACTTGTCGCCTGAAAACTGTATTTCCTTCCTGGATCCACTGATTGAATCCTGGGACGTCGACCTAACGACCTTTGGTATGGAGATTGTGTTAAATGGGAGAATAGCCTCAGGGGATCCTAAGAGATATGAGTTTGTCGAACGGGGACCTGATCGACCAGAAGTAGAGCCGGGGTTCAAAGAATTCCTTAATGATAGTTCCCTCAGCGGGACGGCCACTAAGGAAGAAATAGAGCTTCTAAAGAAGCTGAGGTTCAACGGAAAACGCCCTACTTCAATTTATTATTACCGGGAATTGCAAAGCATCAGGGACCCGCTCCATTTTCGTGCGGAAAATCGACCGTTGATGCAGAATTCATCCGGAGGGCTGAAATGACCGCCCTCGGGGGTCACATCAAAACCGGCCAACGGAAGGTTCCCGGGACTTAGATGTTGTACTCTGCTGTTCGCTTTTCGGGCAAGTCTAATCTGCGAAATTTCGAGGTGGAGGCCCATTTCCTCCTCGAAGCTCGAAAAAATCTCGTTTAGATGGCCATGGCTGCATTTTCTCGAGGCCTTCCATAGTGGAGGTCGCGGCTTTTCCGCTGGTTTTCGGGCTCATGGTTCCGCCGGCAACTTAGTCCTCCAGCTCCGCGGCCCGCATTTGAGGATATGGCCGTGGTGCAAAAGGCGGTCGAGCATGGCCGTGACGGCGGCGCTGTCGCCGAGCAGTTTTCCCCAGTCCTCGACCGGTCTGTTGGAGGTCACCAGCGTGCTGGCTCGTTCGTAACGGCGCATGACGATCTCCAGCAGCTCTTCTGCCGCTGTGGGCCCTAACTTCAGAGCTCCTGACATGGTTGGTCGGAAACCTGTCCGCTTTTTGCTTCAAAACAGGGGGGTGCGACCAGATACTGCATTTTAAGCTGGGTGCCCGGGAACAACGTGTTTGTTTTGTTGAGTGCCTCACAAAGTGATTCGAGGACGCGCGACCGATGTGGCGAACTGAGCGAGGCTAGCCTTATACGAAGTTGATCGCCGGTAGGCTCGATGTCCGCTGTATCCTGCAGCGCCGTCTGAATGAAAGTACGCCCTTCATCTTCAACACGGCTGTAGTGAGGGCGAATCAGCTCAACCAGATCGCTTTCCGTCTGGTACGCAACCAGTTTCAAAACGTTGGTCAGATGTTTGCGTTCGGTAGAAAGTTTCATCATCTCCTGGCCCTTTTGGGCATCCGCAACTGTCACGCGAGCAGGAAGAGAGTCACGCCGAGTCTTGAGTTTCTTGATGCGTTTTGTCGCTTCGTCAATCTCCATGCGAATTTTCTCTTCGGCAATCTCAAAATCGGAGTCTGTGGATGTACTTCCATGGATGTAATCGATTGCCGTTGCACCATAGCTTTCCCGTAGTTTCCTAAGATGAACACTTGCAGCGTAAACTTCTTTCTCGACGGCTTTCCGTGCCGGGTTGGGGATGGAACGTGTGGGGTCGTCCGGTTCGACTTGATAATCCGCGAGAGCATCGATCAGATACTCCTCCCGCAGGTATTTGAAGAAATTCTCCTGACGCCAGCGCTCGAACATGCGATGAGCAACAACAATGGCGCGTAGCTCCCAGCGACTTGTCACAATCGGCGAAGCTTGCGAACGAAGCGCTTCACCGTCTGGTAGCTTCCAGCGAAGCCCTGATCGGAGACCAGGTCCTGCCAGATGGCCTTGCCATTGCGCCCTCGCGCAAGCCCCTGCTCGATCAGCTCACGGTATCGTTCACAGGAACTCGGGGACCGGGGGTCACGGGGAGATCCCTGTTTTTCTGAAAAAGGGCCTACAAAGTCGGGGGTCACCTCGGTGGCCGGTTTTGATGGACCGGGGTCGGTGGTCACCCCTATGGCCGGTTTTGCCGGCGCTCGCTTTCCCCACGCCCCCGGGGGTCGCAATCCAATCCCGGCCGCCCTCAGGTAAGCGCCTGCCGTTTCGCGACGTACACCAGTGGCTTGCTCGATGCGCCGTAAAGGCCATCCGAGCTTCCCCAGTGCGATGACTTGTTGTTTTTTTCCTTCGCTCAAGACATTGCTCATGCCGACGGAGCCTATAAGGGCTTCCATCGGAGTCAATGTCCCGGGTCTTATCGTTGGCCGGTTTTCAGGTGACCCTCATTGGCCGCTTTTGGGTGACCCCTGAGGTTGACCGCTAACACACAGTATGTGGGTTTCAAGTCGAAGGCGATCGCCCGAGAATACAGTCTGCTCACTGAAGCTTCATCGCGAGATGGCCAACTTCGTTGACGATCCACTGAAAACACACTACCGGATCGGTGGAACCGAACTGGATGACTACCGTGACTCCCACTTACCATAAGCCGTAAAGGCTCTCTGTCCGCGAAAAGTTGCACAAGACTTCTAGCAATGTAAGCTCAGGCCCGACGCATTGTCGACGTCATAGTGTGTCTCCATTTCGCGTTTAATGACCTCAGGGGTCACCCAAAACCGGCTAATGAAAAATAGACGATTCGCACAGAGCCTCATCTTTCGCTTCCGACAACGCCGTTTCTGGGCCGCGGTCGCTCGTAGAGAAAAGCTGGACCAACCAACCATAAAACGCCTACATCGGGAAGGCTACATCGAAGTCTGCGATGTCACTCACATGCAGTCACCCGAACGAGAGTTCCTGCCAACGCATCTCACCGAAAAGACAAGACGGCTCTTGAACGCGGCAAGCCACAAGCCCTGAAATGGAAGCGTCCGGCATATAATTCTTGGGGCGCTCATACTCGCTTCTCTTCAATCCGCAATTTCAGAGCTTGAAGCTCCTGCTTGGTCATGCCTTGCAAAGCCATCGCCGTGACCAGATACAAAGCCGGAACGTGTTTCATTTTGTTACCGCGTGCTGCCTTGCGACGGAGTTTCTGTACTTCTGGGTCAGCGCCCACTTTCAAAAACGCTTCATACGCATCGGGGATGGACAGAGTCTTTTCAATCAGGCCATGCTTAACCAGAATGCGATGATACGAAGGTACTGCCAACGCAGATGGATGGGTCTGTGGAGCGCGCTTGTTTTGTTTTGGGTGTTTCATTGCACTAGGCTGACACGTTTTCTCAATGCGGTCATTTCTTTGGCGCTCACTCCGCATACCTGCTTTTAGGTCATGGACGAACAACGGAAGTACGCCATTCTCTTCGCTGCAACGGTCCTCGTTGCCCAAAAGCTATCTCAACGACCCTTTGTGTTTTCAGATCGCGCGATTGCCGCGTGCCTGTGCCGACCTTATCCATCCGCTCGGAAGCAGAAATCGCGCTCAGTTTGAGAAACTGGCGACAGCGGCTGCTTCCGTATCGCAGACCTCGAATACCGTCAGCAGCTTGGTGATCTGCAGCACTTCCTGGAACTTACTGCCGAGATGGCACAGGCGCAGCGATGCGCCCTGGGTTTTCGCGCTGCAATGCGCAGCGACCAATGTGCCCAGCCCCGCGCTGTCGATATACTTGATGTTGTCCATATTCAGGACGATTTGCTTCCTTCCTTCGGCGATCAGGCTCTTCAATTTCACACGCAGAGCATTGCTCTCGTCGCCGAGCACGATGCGGCCGTCCAGCGCCATCACGGACACGCCCTCCACTTCGCGGTTCGTAATCTTCAATGCCATGTTTGTTTCCTCATCATCGGGAAGTAGTTCCGCGGCAACCAACCCTGGAACAGCCAGGCATATCAACAACGATCCGCACTGAAAATGCAATCTCTACAGCGGCTTGGGGTGCGCGGCCAGTGCCTCGCGATAGAGCTTGAGATTGCCCTTGTCCACGACCACCGTGCCAGTATCCACGAACGTAGGCATCGGCGTCGCCAGGGCGGTCCGCCAGTCTTTGAATTGGTGTACCGCATTGTGATGCAAGTCGTCGAGGAACTTCAGCCCGTAGTAACTCATGACGTAGGGCTTTTGCGTGATCGTGGCCGTAATGACGCCGCGGTCGATCCAATCAAGTGTCTCCGGATCGTTGTCGAAGGCCACAATCGGCAGCTTGTCTTCCATATTTAAGCGATGCAGCGCTCCTGCGGCGCCAGAACCCCCTGTCGCCTCCAAGCAAATAATTCCGTCTACTTTTTCTTTCTTCTGTATCAACTCGGTGACCTGGTCAAACGCACTTCGCGCATCGCCCTTGTCATCCAGGATCTTTGTCAGCTTGATAGCAGGAAAATTCTTCAGCGCGTCCGCCACGCCCGCCACTCGATCGTCGAGGTTACGCTGTCCCGGAATCGTGATGACCGCAATGCTCCCTTTACCCGGAACAAGCTCCGCCATTCGCCTCAGGCTCTCTCTGCCGGCCTTGAAGTTGTCCGTTCCGATGTACAACACGCACTTCGAACCCGGCACATCCGCATCCACGCAGATCACCGGGATGCCCTGCGCCACCGCCTTGTCAATCTCCGCCTGGAAAAGCTCGGGCCGCGCCGCGGATACGCAGATTCCGGCTGGGTGCTGTTCCACGATCTGGCGGAACATTCCTATTTCTCCATTCGGGTCGTACGTCGTCGGGCCGGTGAGTTCACCCTTTACGCCAAGCGCCCTGGCCGCATCCAAAAACCCCGCCTGCGCTTCCTGCCAGTACGGCAAATTAATATTGGTTGCAACGAAGACGTAACGTTCGTTTTCCTCATGGTAGGGTTTCGCGCACGATGCAATCAGCGCTGCCCCAACGAGAACGAAGACAGATACCAGCGTGGCCCCATGTCTCCTCATTGGAATTCTCCTTTCGCGGTCGGTCTGGCCTGCGAGAGCGTTTGCTCGCACCTTGGGAATATTCGAGCTCCGGCACACGCCTGGTTGGGGAAATTTCGAACGAACAGGCGAGTTACCTCCACTTCCACCGCTTCTTCGCTTACCTCTGCTCCGGAATTCTCGATTTCAACTTTATCTCTACGCGAAACCATAGGGCGGCCGCGAAAATAAGCGATATGGTTTTTCCGGGTATGGCTCGCTCATATTCTACTCTCGTTAGACGCATCTCTCGTTCTTTCCCCGCTGCCGCGAAACTTGGCAGGCTAGGGCTCGAATTCTACCGAGGCGGGAATCGAAAATTGCTCGGAGAGAACGCGGATTTTGCAGGATGTCAGGGACGCGGAAAGTGCAGCATTGGCACGCTAAGGTTGGCTGGGGAAGGCGGATTTTTATGAAAGGGGTCGTACCGCGACACGCCGAGAAGCCGATTGACGCCAAGTGCGCGGACGACTAGGATTTTCTTTAAGATGAGTTTTCGGCGGGGAGGCAGTCATGCCCCAATACACTTTTCTCTGTCGGGCATGCAAGAAAGAGTTCTCAATAATCCTTACACTCTCGGAGTATGAAGCTGTGAAAAAACCTAATTGGCTGGTTTTTCGTGCGTTTTTTGGTGACTGAAAATGCATCTCCACCTGCCAAAGATCGTTTGTAGGGCATCTACTGTAATTGCGAAAGTTTTTTGAGACGATTCCGACGGAGGGTTCTTTCACAGCTTCAGTATGAGAAGGGTGGGATCGTCTGCCCGCACTGCAAGAGCAAGAACGTAGAACAGCGGTGGGCAGCTTTCTATGCAGTAAGCTCGAAGAAGAGCTACTAAGGTTGAGCCTTCGGGATCGCATCAGCGCTCGAGAAACTCCAGGTAAAGAAAAAAATAAGCCGGGCGGGGTATTCTGCCAGGGCGTTTCTCCCTGGGATGAGCCGTGCATGATTGTCGCCACCAAGTATTGCAAACGGTGTAATCGCTGGTTCTGCCTGACACACTTCGGCGATCCGGACTGGCATTCGGAAAGAGCGCTTCTCGGGCGTGATCGCAATCTGGTTTTCGCGCGCCAGCCACTCAATTGCCCAGTCGAACGTGGGTTCCTTCCCTTTTACCGCTATCTTCAGCTCGCTGAGGGACTGTTCGCTCCACGTGTTGAGCGCATCCCAAATGGCTCCGGCAGTCTTGCCGATTTCTTCTTCGATTGTGATTCCCTTCCCTTCGCACAATCCTCGCCGCGCGAATACACACCATCTTCGACCAATTGAAGCGGGTGAGGCCTGCTCCCGTGAGCCAGATCCACGACCACGGAAAGGGCGGTATATTTTGCTTCTCTCAATTCTGCTAAGGCGCGAGATGCCTCTGCGTATTTCCTTTACCACAAGCAGCTAGGCCGATGAAACACGACGCGATCCTCAATGCACCGCGGAATGCCATCTTGACAACCGTCGGAAACGGTGCAATATGACCTTTAGGGACCAAACCTGCCGACTGCTTTTCCACAGGAAACCGAAAAGGAACGTCCCACAGGAGACCAAACATGAAATCGAGAATTCTGGCATTTTCATCTCACGGCGATACGACGCTTCTCGAATACGATCCAGCAACCGCCGACATGGAAGAAGTGAACAAAGTGATTGCCGAATATGAAGCCAAGACCGGCGCGCAGCCATTTGACATGGCGACCGGTGAACGCCTCGAGAAAGTCACGCGCGAGCAGAACGAAGTCTTGATGGTTCATCCCATCGCAGGCGGCTAACCGCGCGCTAGCCGCTACCGACACCACCCCGGCTGGCAGTGTAAGACTTCGTTGGCATTGGGCTGAATCGGATGCTGGCGGTAGTTAATTTCAGACCCGGCGGTACCTGTATGTCGCCTGCAAATCTATCTGTGATCGCGCTCCTCGCTCTGATCGAGTGGAGGTTTGTGTTCGCTGGCCTGCGGTGCAGGCCTTGGGTTAGAGCAATTGCCCCACAGCAACAGCGACACAACAACCTTTTAGAGGAGGACCTCCGCATCTCAGACCCGCGAGGTGTGGCAGTAATTGCGGGCAACCGCCTTGAGAACAATTCGGATGGTCTAGACTCCCTCGACCGAAAGGATCGCGCAAAAAGATATCTGCGCCGCATCGTTGCCCTCACCGGCGCCACGAAAACGGATGATGCTTATGTCCTGGATGTTGGCCAGATGCGATTTCATGTGCGCGATAGATATGTCAGGCGGCTGCGAGACCTGACCGATCCCGGATGTGCATACGAGGAAACTTGCTTTTATCCCGTGCACATAAGCATGCCGAAAGCGGAGGAAATTGCTACCGCGCTGCTGCAGCTCACGAACAATCCAGCGCTGTTTGACAAGTGGGCCGTTCAGAACGGGCTGGCGTTCAAGGCGGACGGCCAGCTGTTCACCTGTGCGCACTGATCGGCTCACGATGAGAAAGCCAACCAAATGCACGCCGGCCCAGTGCGCCACGAAGTACCTGAAGCGCTTGCTGCGCTCACCGGAGCTAAGCAAGTTTGTGGTGAAAGTTACCGGCTGACAGCTGGCCGTATGCACTTCCTGGTGGACTCTAAATTCGTACGTGTTATCGCTCCCCGCTCCGAATCAACGTGCTTTTCTGTTGCGGCGGATCCAGACATGCCGAGCGCGGAAGTGGTGGCGTCTGCATTGCTGCAACTGAAGAACAACGCAAGACTGTTTGAGAAGTGGAGAGAATGGCCGGCACATACGTTCAAGGCGAATGGGAAGATGTTCAGAGACATATATCAGCTAACCAGAGATGAGACGTGAAACAGTGCAGCACCGATGCCACATGTCAGCTGTGCTCCTGTCCCTAAACGTCGTCCCCGGGGAAACGTTGTTGTCGGTCTCCTTTGTCCGCGGCCCTGTCAATCTCGATCGAGCCTTCGAAGTACGCGCCGTCTTCGATGATGATCTGCGCTGTCGTCAAATCCCCAATCACCGAACCGTCTTTCTTGATCTTGATCTCGATCTCGCCCTTCGCACGCACGATTCCCTTCACGTTTCCACACACCACTACCTCGCGGGCAATGATGTCAGCTGTCACGTTCGCTGTCGCTCCCACTGTCAGCTTCCCCTCACCGAGTTGGACCGCTCCTGCGACTGTTCCATCAATGTGCAGATCCTCGTCGCCGGAGATTTCGCCTTTCACATGCAGGCTCGATCCGAGCCGGGTTGTCGCGCGGTCCGCTGCCGCTCCCGTTGGACGCATCACATCCTTGTTCATCTTGGTTGTCCCCCCCAAGACGCTGGAGCGGGCTTTAGCGACTGATTCGCTTGCACAATTTTCGGTCCCGGGTCCGCAAGTGGCGGCGTATCCGGTTTCTTGTTACCCCACATCGAACCTCCTAAGTTCAACCGATTCGATATGCGTTCGTGTGCGTTATCTATTGCGCCATGAAGTAGAGCAGCGTTCCGTGACCGTATGGCGACAAAATGTGGAATGGCGCTTTCGCACTGCGGAGCACGTGGTACCTGATCGCCTTAGCCCTTCTGTGGCGCGTGATCGAGAATCGCTTCCGCCTTCGGATCCCAGTACATCTTCTCCCCGGACCAATAGGCGCGCGCGGCCATCATACAAGCCACGGAGTGCGCAAAACCGTGTTGCACCGTGGCATTAGGTTGTTTGCGGCTCCGCAGGCAATCCAGCCAATTGATCATGTGTGAGGGATCTTCGTCGCCCATCCACGTTGGCGGAAGAGATTTATTGCCAGTCAGCAGAATGTCTTTGACACCTCGCCGGGTGTCGATCGTGGGATCATCTTCATGATTGCCCTTTTCTTCCACCATCTGCCAGCGCGGGCTGCCTTCGCCACCGTGATTCATCATGGTGGCTTTCTTACCCATGATGCGCGTGAAACTGGGTGCGTCATTACCGAAGCTCGTCGAGTAGCTCACCAGCAAACCCTGCGAATACGTGAATAATGCCTGGAAAGTATCGGGATTTTCCCGGCCGTCATGCCAGGCGAAAATACCTCCGCTGGCCACGACGGACTCTGGATAATTTTCGTCCAGGAAGTAGTGGCAGAGGTCGATGCCATGACTCATCCACTGGTCCGAGATGCCGCTGGAAAAGTCTTTGTACAGGCGGAACTCGAAATAGAGCTGCGGATCGAACGGCCGTTGCGGCTTGTTCATCAACCAAGCGCGCCAATCGGTGTCCTGCTCGCGAATCATCTTCACTTCGGGGCGGCCGCGCCAGCGAGGCCCGTGATAATTCCACACGATCTCGTACTTGGTAACTTCACCGAGAACACCAGAACGGATCTGGTCGCGCACGGCAATCTGATACGGTTCACTGCGATGCTGGGTGCCAATCTGGACGATGAGGTTTCGCGACAAAGCGGCATCGCGCGCCGCCTTCACTTCCTCGAGAACGTTGCCCATGGGCTTTTCACAGTAGCCATCTTTGCCGGCATCCGCGGTCATCTTCAGCACCGGGGAATGCGAGTGCTCCGGCGTGGAAATCACGACCGCGTCTACATCTTTGAGCGCCAGCAGTTCTTGCGGATGCTGGAGCGCACGAGGCGCCTTGCCATAGTACTTCTGGTTTGCGGCAACGGCGCGTTCCAGATTGTGGCTCCACAAGTCGCAGACCGCCGTCATCTCTACGTTTTTCTGATCTTTGAGACGCGCCACGATGCCGTCAAGCTCGCTGCCACGATTGCCGACACCAATATGCCCCAGCGAGATTCGATCGTTGGCTCCGGCAATGCGTGCGTAGGACAACGCCGTGCTGCTCAACGCTGCGCTTCCCGCAACGACTACAGCGCTCTTCTGCAGAAAATCTCTCCGGTTGACCTTACTTTCTGAGGTGTCCATTGGTTTCTCCTAGGTACGAAGATTATTAATGCCGAAGGTGTTTTTCGCAAGGACCCGAATAAAAAGAACTCACATTCGCTTCCTTAATCGGGCAGGCCCAGCATCCTGCTCAGAGTTCCGCCCATGATCATTTTGCGTGTGCGCTCCGGAACGTCGCAAGCATCGAACATCGCCCGGTATTGGTTCACGACGGCCTCGATTTCGCTCAGATCTGTGTCTGATCCAAAGACAATTTTGATAAAAGCACTCGGATCGTTGTTCGGTGTCTTTACTGTCCATTCCGCGCTGCGCCATTCTGTAGCCGACCACCAGAAGATTTTCTGGAACTCCGCAAGGCGTCCGTGCATTTTCGTCAGCGTCGAGCCACTGAGGTCGAAAAATACGTTAGGATTCCAACGCGCGACTTCCGCCGCCCACTCGTATTCTGGGTTGCCACAGTGCGCGCCAAGCACTGTAATCTTTGGAAAGCGCCGCGCGATCTCCTCCAGGTGAATCGGACGCATCCGGCCCGAGGCTACATCTTCAGGCTCGTCAAAATTTTGCCGCAACACGATGCCGGTGTGAAACAGGACGATCCAGCCGTAGCGGTTCGCCAGCTCATACACTGGGAAATAGGATGGATCGTTGTACGGCTTCTTGACGAACTCCATCTCACCAAGGCCGCGGTAACCCATTGCGTGAAGTTCCTCCACTTGCTTAACCACATCAGGTGCGTCCAGATCCACGAAACCAAACGGGATGATTTGGGTGGGGTGCTTCTTTGCCGCTTCGGCAACAAGTTTGCGGTTAGCAAAGGGAGTGAGCAAACACGCCGTCAGGTTCAGGTGATCCGATACCTTCAGGAAGTCGTCAATGAAATTGGGCTTTTTGGCATCAAAATGCACGTGCATATCCACGATGCGGCCCGCTCCTTTGTTAGAGCTAGCCTTCTCCTTGTCAGGTAGCACGTTGTTGGATCGAAATGCTTCCACAACTTGCCAGGCGCGGGGAATCACTGCGGCAGCGCTTGCGGCGCCAAGAAATTTCCTGCGGGAAAATAGACTCGCCATGTTCCTCCCTGTATTTCCTACTGGCCGGTTGCAAACTATTTCTTGGATGCCGTTGTTGTAGCGCGGGGCTGCGCACCAATGCGCAGACCTGAAAGGCGACACCCGGTCACCAAATCAGTTTTAACGCGAATTGAAGTTGGCGATTGCTGGCCGCCGTGCTGCTGATGGTATTGAACTCACCGAAGGTCGGGGCAGTTGACCCTACCTGGTCCTGGAATGGGTTGGGCATCGAGAAAATGGGGTGGTTCAGGACGTTGAAGGCCTCAAAGCGGAACTGAAGTCTGAGCCGTTCGGTGATGGTCGTGGTCTTCATGGAGCTGAAGTCGAAACTGACGTACTTTGGACCACGTAGCACGCTCCGACCCGCGTTGCCGAAGACCTCCTGAGAAGTAGGAAACGCGATGGCGGACGTATTCCACCAGTTCAGTAGCTGTTTCGGACCATCGTTGGGATTACCAATGATGTTGCAGTTGTCTTGTTCGAAATTCACTTTGTTGACGGCGTCATCGCTTGCATTGAGACAGGAGACAGGCAGGCCCGTTCGCACCACGCTGATGCCACCTACTTGCCAACCGCCGAGAAGTTTGTCGACAGGTCCAGACCAGCCTGAACCCCAGCGGTTATTGTGGCCGAACGGGAGCTCGTACAAAGCGCTGTTCACCCAGTTGATTTTGGCGTCGAACACCGAAGGCCCGTAGTCGAGTCTCAAGTCATAGATGTGGGGAGTAGCCTGCCCGAAGCCGCCGTCACGGGTGGAAGAGGCCGTATCCATAGTCTTGGACCAGGTAAACGAACTCAGAAAGGACAGGCCCTTCGAAAAGGATTTTTCAACCTTGGCCTGCAGGGAGTTGTAGTTGGCGGAGGTAGCGCTCTCAAACAGGTTATAGAACGAGCCCAGAGAGGAGTACTTCGGCGCAAGAAACGTTACCGGCTGGACGACCTGATCCCTCTGCATCAAAGGGAACGGCTGATTTTGGTCCGTCAGGTGTGGCAAGTGGGTAGAGGCAGAACCCACATAAGCAAGTTCAAAGATCAGGTTCGGCATGAGTTGCTTCTGGATGCCCAGGCTCCATTGCTGGATACGCGGAGTCTTCAAATGAGGATCGACGATGAACATAGATGGTTGAATGATGACTTGCGAAGTGTTGGCAAAGATCTGATCCACAACTGAGAACTGCCCCTTGCGGATAAACTTAGCCGAGCGCGGAGCATTGCGCGCAAAGTCAAACCAGGGATCCGCGTTCATGGGTGAATAAAAGATTCCTGCTCCACCGCGAATCACAGTCTTGTTGTGGCCGAATCCCGGTGACCAGGCAAATCCAAAACGCGGCGACCAGTTGGTTCTATCTGTAAACACCAAGTTGTGACCTAAACGGTTGTCTCTCACAAACGGCAAGAAGGTGGGCGACGCTGGGTCGGTATCGAACTGCACGCTGGGAAAATCCTGGAAAGGATCGCCATAGCCGGGCCGGACGACAACCGGCGTGGGACCACTCAGGTCCACGTTGACCATAGAATCCTTTAAGTCGTGCCAGTATGGCGCAACCTCGTACCGCAAACCGAAATTCAGCGTCAGGTTATGGGCAAGCTTAAAATCATCTTGAACATAATATGCTTGTGTCCAGCGAAAAAGGTGTACGTGTGAGTCTCCGGTAGCGACTTCGGAATCGTTGCTGATGCCTAGGAGCATCGAAGCTAGCGAGAGTCCACCGCTGGTATTTCCCAGCGTGTCTGGCACCGTGGCGGTGGCGATCGCAGGACTGGTAAAGGAGGCGCGCGCGATGTTGTGGGACAGTAGGTTCAGGTTTTCGCGCCGGAAGTCGACGCCCACTTTTAAGACATGACGTCCCCTAATCAGAGACCAATCGTCGCCGTACTCATAAGTGGTCTGAACCTTCCGAAGGGGGTGCCCAAAAGCATCTTCGCCCAAGTCCTCGAAATCGTCACCGGAACCCACGAAGTTCGGCGTTCCGAAATCGACAGGGTCGTTAGACGCACCCGTTATGCCAATTTCCTGGGACACGTTGGTCTTGCCTGCCAGCGGGCCCACGCGGCTTCCTTTCGCGCGCACGTAATTAACCTTGGCCTCGTTGACCATGTTGGGACTAAGCGTCCAGGTGTGGTGGAGAGTCAGCGTCATGGTTTTCACCGCTTCGGTGAGGTCACGGACCGGTATCACATTGCTGTTCACAACATCTTCGCGCCCCCAGGAGTATCTGCCCCAGAGATTCATATTGGGCTTAAGGATGTAATCGATCCGGCCTGCCGCCTGATCATAATTCGTTGGAATGCCAACTACGGCGGAGTAATTGTTGACCAAGCCGGGCCGGTTGGGCGCGGGCACATAAGACGTGGCCAAAAAAGCGGCTGTCGCGGAATTCCAACACTGCTGCGGGATCATCATGTTGGGCCAGGGCACGTCGGTGTTGGGGTTGGAGTTGAAGCAGCCTGCGGGAAGCGAATTCCCCGGGCGGAATGCGGGGGAACCATCCGGGTTGGTGTCATGCGGCATGAAGATGGGAGTGCCATAGTCGGAGAAGTCCCCGTTCTTCACGTTGGGCATGGGCACTGTGGCCTGTTCGGCCGCGTTGGTGCGGTCGCGCAAACCTTCGTAAGCGCCGAAATAGAAGAGTTTATTGCGGATGATTTTTCCGCCTGCGGTAGCTCCGAATTGATTGCGCTTGAAAGGAGGTTTTGGACCTCCCGGGACCCCCGAGTTAATGTCCGTAAAAAAGTTCTTCGCGTCCAGAGCGCTATTTCGCAGGAAGTCGTAGGCGGTTCCATGAAACTCGTTTGTGCCGCCCTTGGTGACCGCGTTGATTTGCGCCGCACCGCGGCCGAACTCCGCCGTATAGGAATTTGTCTGCACCTTGAATTCCTGGATTTCATCGATGGACGGGATGGCGGCGACGGTGTTGAAGTCCGGAGAAGTGTCTGTGGCGCCATTCAAAAGGAAATTGGTGTCCTGGGCGCGGGCGCCACCCACCGAGTACTGATCGCTCACGCGACGTCCGACATCGCGCACCTCTTGAAACGCTGTATTGGAATCCTTTGTGAACGTGACACCCGGGCCAAGGGTGGAGAGATCCAGAAAGCTGCGGCCATTCAACGGCAGGTCTACCACGCGCCTGTTATCGATCACCTGACCAATCGTGCTCGACTCCGGAGAGAGCAACGGAGCCTCACTCGTGGCCGCAACGGTATCCGTGACCTCACCGAGTTTCAGCGTGATGTCCATGCGCGCCTTCTGGTCTACCAGCAATTCAAATGCGGCCACCGTTGTTGTACGAAAACCGGCATGCGTCACGGTTATCGAATAGTGGCCTGGTTCCAGCGCCGTAATCGTGTAATCTCCGGTGCCAGTCGTGCGTGTAACGTGGTGGGTATTGCGATCGACATTCGTGACCGTCACTTCCGCATCGGGAAGCACGGCGCCGCTTGCATCATAGACAATACCTGTGATCGTCGCTGTTCCTATCTGCGCTGATGTTGGTCTTGCGATAATCGTGAACGCTAGAATCAAGAACGCAAGAGATGGAAGAATTCCTTTCTCAACTTCTCTGGCTTTCCTGGACATAGTCACCACCCCGCTCCGTTAAAAGCAGATTTTCAGACGCGTGAGGGCGTGGCGCCGGGCTCTTTTGAGTCCGACCAATTGAGTCGGGCCGAAAGAACAATGAGGATTCTTTCTTGGCGCCCCCTTTTGGGGCGAAGCATACATCCGTTCGCTCTTTTTCGCCGCTATTTTTCTGAGGTCCGGTTCCGAGAGGAGCGCGGGTCGATCTACGATACCTGCGCACGGAGTTCTGGGAAGCGTAAAGCTGAGGCTCTGGGCTAATAATCGGCAAACCGGAGGCTATAAATCATGTTATGCCCATCGTGAGATATAGGAAGAGTCTTTAGACGAAACTTTCTCAAATCTCTACTGCCGCATACAAATTTGGATGGTTGCGGGTTTCCGTAAATGATTGAAAGCGAAGAAATTTTGGTTGCGGAGGCTTGATTTGAACCAACGACCGTCCGAGACCCGCTAGCACCGCTGCCCGATTGGGCAGGCGCGGTTCTCAGATCGAAATGATCCATCGATGCCAGAGTTAGGAACTCTCCAATCCAAAACGCGCCTTCCCTATACAAGAGCGGCGGGTGAAATAACCTTTGCCGGAGAACGTTTGTGTCAACGACGCCGCGAGACCTTTGTTTCTCACCTTTCCGCGACAACGGTGATCTCCGGCGCTCGTCTTTTCTTGCGGTAAGCGCGAACTGTCTGCAAGATTTCCTCATCCGAGACTTCGCCGATCTCTTTAGCCGCCTCGGTCAGCGACTCGAGAAACTCCTTCTTCCAGCCCCGGCGTTTGCGGCCGCGAGGTAGATCCCTGTACAGGTCAGCTCGCGTCATTTGCTCCTGAAGCTGTTCCCCAAGTGCGCGGAATGGCACGCCGACCTTGATGGGGTCCTCCTCGGCTGAAAGCCGGCATTTAAAGACGATGTACTTCGGATTGTCTGACTCGAACTCCTTTTCCGATGCAAGGAATACGTCCATCAGCTTGGACAAGACACGCGTGTGCGTTCCCAACGACTCCTTCAGACGGAACGCCACCTTGGCTACCATAAGAGTGTTCGTGTCGAAGAAGTACGTTCCCTCAAACCGCTTGGGCTTCACAATGCCGAATTGGACCAGGTTTTGTAATTCCTTCGGTTCAATCTGCAGGACAGCGCTTGCCTGCTTCAGCTTTAACCTTTGCTTCTGCATGACTCCTCCATTAACATCTAAATATTAGATTGTATTAGGAGAGGTGTCAAGAACCAACGCGCCCCACTCACAGAGCGGAAATGAGAAGCCGATACGAGGAAATGATGGGCCCCGTTATAGCCACACTAAGGGCTCGAACAGCTCGGGTACATTTTCGCCTCCCTTTCGCTGTGGGGAAAATTCGGGGGACTCGGCGCATGCGGAGCCACGTTTCTGCACATCGTGCCAGTAGCAAATATTTTTCTAACTCGTTTGTTTTCAAAACGGAGATTGAAAAGGAAGGACTTCCAAGAGATAGTACGCCTGACTTGGGCGCAGGAGGTCCCGAGTTCAAATCTCGGCGCCCCGACCAACCACTTCCTTGTTTATCAGCAACTTTGAATCCATTTCATTATGGTAGAATCCCCGCCGTTGAGCCACCGCCAAAGAGAGACGGTCCCAGGTGGTGGCACGGCCAGTTAGAAAGAACGGCTAGACCGTGGACCCGATATATCACCAAGGCAGCGACAGGATGGCGAGTCCCCGCGCCAACTGATGGAAGCGTTTCTCACCAGAAAAGGGGCTCTAAAAAATGCATCGGATCCCAGTTCCCTCCAAGGAAATTACACAGGTCGGATACCAGGAGCATTCTGAAACTCTCGAGATCAAATTTGAACACGGAGGCGTGTATCAGTTTTTTAATGTGCCTGCGGATGTCTTCAATGGATTGATGAATGCTGCCTCCAAAGAGGGGTATTATCACTCGAAAATCGGCGAGCGCTTCCCCTGCTCTCGCGTTTCGTGATAGCGATTTGGTTCTGCTAGAGGACTTCCGCGAAAGATCGCGAGGGCGGTCTTTCCCGGGCAATGCTGGCTCAACTGAATCTTATGCCGCGGGAATCAGGCCTGCGCTGCAGTTGTTGAGGTTTGCTTCGAACGCCCTCCGCTGGAACTGGCGCACGTGTCTCTCGCTGACAGCAGGTTAATCAGCAATTTTCCAGATCGCGCTTCTTTCCGTAACGAAAGGCAAGCCCAACACCGAAGGTCATAAATCCAATTGGGGGAACTACCAGCACGAGGACACCCTTGCTGATGGCTTTCTGGCCCTCCTTGGAGGTGGCCGCAGCGGAACTGCGGCACATGGCACAACCCTGGCTGAACGCGGGAGTAGCCCACAAGAAGAGCGATAACACGAGAAGCGCGGCGCGAACTTTCATTTCACTCCCAGATAGAGAATGCGAAAAGCATCCGGAAAGAAAAAGATGGTCATCAAGATCAGGCACATGACCACTGAAGTCATTGTAAGCCACTTCATGCGCGATACTTCATATTTTAGGTGCATGAAGTAACCGATGATCAGCGCGGCCTTCACAAACGACAAGCCCAGCAATATCGTCAACATCTTTACGGGCTGCATATTCTGGTAGGTCAGAAAGACTTCGATAGCAGTCATCAGCAGGAGTGCGCCCCACACCCAGAAGAACAGCGCTTTGCCGTGATGGCGGTGCTGTTCTGCGACGCGTTCCGCAAGAGCTTGTTGAATGGTATCCATATCCCTCCGGCACCTAGAGAATCTTGGCGGACATCAGATACACCAACGGAAAAATGAACATCCAGACGAGGTCCACGAAGTGCCAGTACAAGCCGGCCACTTCCACGTCGGACGAGTCGTACACCTTGGGCTTCAGCCACAGGATGATCGAGCACACGATGGCCGCGATTAAGAGCACATGCGCGCCATAATGGAAGGGGCTATAGGCCGGCGTTGCCAGCCAGGCAACCAGCCATAGGACCAGCAGGATCGGAATGAACTTGCGGCGCAGCGCCACCACCCCGAGATAAATCACACCCAGCGTCACGTGCAACATGTGCATCCCTGTCAGCCCGAAGAAAGTGGCGCCAAACTGCGGCACGGTTTTGGACACGTTAACAAACTCACTGGCGGCTTCGTGGCCCGGAACTTTGGAAAACATGGGAAGAGTCAAACCTTCCGCGATCAGATTGCTCCACTCGCGTCCGTGAAGAACGATGAATCCCGCGCCGCAGAGCATGGTGGCAAGCAACCAGAGGCGCTGCCCTTTGGCGTCGCCATGGACGGAAGCCCTGACCGCCAGCACCATCGTCAGGGAACTGGTGAGGAGAAACGCAGTCATGATGGTGGCGTTGACGATGCTCTCGGAATGGAAAGGGGTGGGCCAACCTTCCGTCGAAATACGTCCATAGCTGTAAGCGTAGAGAAGCGCGCCAAACGTCAGTGAATCGGAGAGCAGAAACAACCACATCCCGATTTTCTTGGAGTAGGTGCCGAACAGCGACGGCTCATAAGCCGACGGGATGTCGTGCAGCGCGGATTCAGCCATGCGTTCGGCCTCCTGGTCAAAAACGTACGGTTACCTGGCAAACTCCAGCAAACACAAAATGTAAAACCACAGCGCGGCCAGGAAATGCCAGTACCACGCGGTCACCTCCACCACAATGCTCCGCGTTGCCGCGGAGCGGCGCAAAAGCGAAGCGACGCCTGCGATGAACAAAGCGAGAACGCCACCCATCAAATGAATGGCATGTGTCCCGGTCAGCAGATAAACGAACGAGCTGCTGGGCGTGGTGGCTACATAGAAGCCGTTCGCGGCCAGTTGCCGCCAGGCCGCCCACTGTCCGAAAAGAAAAACAAGACCGAGCACGAAGGTCATTGCTAGCCAAGGAATCCTCATCTGGTCAACGACGGAGACTCCCGGAGCGGACTTTGCAGATGCGAGGGCCGCTTGTCCCTTAATCTGGCGTCGCGCCAGCTCCATGAACACGCTGCTCAAGATCAGCACGCCAGTATTGATCAACAGCAGCTTGGGAAGTGCTACGGGAATCCAGTCGCGCACAAGCGCATTGGTGCGCGGGTCGAGCGTGGGAAGTCCCTGACGCACCACGTAAGCACTGCTGAACGAGACAAACAGCATGAGGACCGGGGTCAGCGCGACAAGCAGCCCAAGGCGCGCCCGGCGCAAACGCGTTGCGTAATCCGGCAATCCCGGACCGGAACCATCATCACCGCCGCCACGCGCCGGAAGCAGGATGCCATCATCGCCCAACGAGATTCTGGGATCGTCTACTGTCGCGGTTGTGGAGAAGGTTGCCATATTCAACTAGTGTGACGGCTTGATTTCCGGATCGGTCTGCATCACGAAATCGCGGGGCGCGCCGGGCACGCTGTACTCATAAGGACCATTGTGGACGACGGGCGTGCGTCCGCCAAAATTGTCGTGAGGTGGCGGCGTCGCCGTGGTCCACTCGAGCGTAGTCGCTTCCCACGGATTGTCGCTGGCCTTCGTCCCCTTGAACATGCTCCAAAAGAGATTCACAAGAAAGATCAATTGACCGGCGATCGTGATAAACGCCGCGTAAGTGATGAATTTCTGCAGCGGAATCAGGCCGTGCAGATAGCTGACCTCGGTCATCTGCGAGTAGCGGCGCGGCATCCCCGCCATACCCAGGTAATGCATGGGCATGAAGATCGCGTACGTCCCGATGAAACTGAACCAGAAGTGCCAGCGCGCCATCGATTCGTTCATCATGCGTCCGAACATCTTGGGAAACCAATAATAGGTCGCCGCAAAGATGCCGAAGATGGAGGCCACCCCCATGATGAGGTGGAAGTGGCCGGGCACGAAGTAAGTGTCGTGCAACTGAATATCGAGCACGGGTTGCGCGAGGAAGGGGCCGCTTATTCCGCCGGAAACGAAAAGCGAGACGAACCCGATCGCAAAAAGCATGGGTGAAGTAAAACGGATCCGTCCGCGCATGAGGGTACCGAGCCAGTTGAATGTCTTTATGGCCGAAGGGACACCGATCCCCATGGTCATAATGGAAAAAGCAAAGGCGGTATAAGGGCTCATACCGCTCATGAACATGTGATGTCCCCAGACCATGAAGCCCAGCAAGCCAATAGCCAGGATGGCGTACACCATGGCCTTGTAACCGAAGATCGGTTTGCGCGAGAAGACGGAGAGCAGCTGCGAGCACATCCCCATGGCCGGCAAGATCGCGATGTAAACCTCCGGATGGCCGAAGAACCAGAACAGGTGCTGCCACAAAAGCGGCGAGCCGCCTTTATGCCCCGTGAGCTGGCCGTTGATGGTGACCAGCGGCACGAAAAAGCTGGTGCCGAGGTTGCGGTCCATCAACAGGAGAATCCCGGCAGAGAGAAGCACGCCGAACGCGAGCAGGCCGAGGATCGCAGTCACAAACCAGGCCCAAACGGTCAAGGGCATGCGCATCATGGTCATGCCCTTGGCGCGCATATCGAGCGTTGTGGTGATGAAGTTCAGCGCGCCCATCAGCGCACCGATGCAGAAAATAGCGATACTGATGATCCACAAGTCCGCGCCCAGGCCCTCGCCCGGGCCAGACGACTGCAAGGCGCTCAGCGGTGCGTAGCCGGTCCAACCATGCAGAGGCGCTCCTCCGGCCACGAAAAAGGCCGCGAGCATCACGATAAAACCGAGAAAGGTGGTCCAGAAGGAGAGCATGTTCAGGACCGGAAAAGCCATATCCGGCGCGCCGATCTGAATGGGCAGGAAGTAGTTGCCGAAGCCGCCCTGTGGCGCGGTGGTGAGCACGAAGAAAACCATGATGGTGCCATGCATGGTCACCAAAGTGAGATAAGTCTCCGGCTTGATGTCTCCCAGAAACGGCAAGATTGCGGTGGGCGCGACCAGATGAATGCGCATCAGCAGCGAGAGGAACATGCCGACAAACACCGCAGCCAGCGCGAGGAAGTAATACTGGAGGCCGATGACTTTATGATCGAGACTGAAGACCCACTTTCGAATGAACCCCTGGGGGCCCGCGTGCGCGTGAGATTCCTGGGCAGCGAATTCGTGAGTTGCCATATTATTGCTTCTCGGCCTCCCGTGCCGCCAACCATTTGTCGAATTCTTCCTGACTGACGACCTTTAACATGCCGTGCATCTTGTAATGGCCGAGCCCGCAAAGCTCGGCACAGAGAATTTCATACTCTCCCGTTTGTATGGGCGTGAAATGCATGTGGATCGCCAGGCCAGGTACTGCGTCCTGCTTGAATCGCATCGTAGGTATAAAGAAACTGTGGATAACGTCGTGAGCGCGCAAAATCACTTCGATTTCGCGGTTCACCGGCACCACCATTGTTCCCGTCACGACATCGTCTTTGGATGTGGGGTCTTTCGTGTCGAGTCCCAGCGCCGCTTCGCCGCCGGCCGAGGCATCCTCAAGCTCCGGTTTCGTTGTGCCAAACTTGCCGTCCGGCCCGGGATAGCGGAAATACCAGGCGAACTGCATCCCCGTCACTTCCACTTGCACGGCATTTGCTTCCGCGGCGCGGAAACGCTCCGAGGCCCAGATGGAGCTACTCGCGAGGTTCATCCCCACAAAGAGGACGGTAGTCAGCACGGTCCAGACAATTTCCAGATTGGTGTTGCCGTGCGAATACGCCACTTTGGTAGCGGTACCTCGATCACGATAACTCCAAACGAGGTATCCCAAGGCAACCTGAGCGGCAACGAAGACCACGCCCATGAGGATAAAGGTTGTCGTGAAGTGATGATCGATGCTGGCGGCGGCGGCGGAGGCTCCGACGGGCAGCCACCATGTCTTCGCCACGAAAAAATAGGTACTCACGAAGGTGATCAGCCAGATGATAATGAGAAGAATGAGGCCCATGCAGCACGACCCCCAAGTTGGATTCTCGGCCTTCCCCACTGAGGCCCCGTTCGGATGCTCTGCGATCGGAGAAGTGGGATATGCAAACCGGGGCGAATATATCACAGCTTTTTCTGAGCGCAAGCGGGTTCTTGCATCAATTCTTTTTTGTTGACCAAGCTTCTTTTCGGAAAGAGCTCTTAATCGTTTCTGGACAACGCCGCAAAGACGCATTGACGAATTTTTTTGTTTTGAGTAATATCCGTTTCGTCTCTGGGGGGTCCAGCGAAATGTTGAGGACCTCGCGATGTATTCGTATCAAACTTTTCCAATCCGACGGGCCCCGGACGCTCGCAGTGATCGCGCCCTCTCTCTGTAGTTTGTCCAGTCCATCCGAAAAACGTTTCGCGTCCCGGGGTCATTCGTCTCCCCCTCACTGCGGACAAATCGAAATCATTCCTGAAATGATTTGGAATTCGGGACCAATCTATTTTCGACCGCGGGGCGGTCAACGGAGCAACGGGCGGCGCTTTCGGGGGCCGCCCATTATTTTCGAGGACCAGCAATCCAGGAGGTATCGCATGGCGGGCCCGGAAACTGATTCGGCCAAACCAAAGCCGGACGCAGCGAAAACATCCGCTGCTGGTGGCGGAGATGCAACCAGGTATGTTGGTACGCCTGCCGTGGGTACTTCCAAAGCTGCAGCTTCCGCGGGTTTGGCGACCGTGGGCCCGGAAGCCAGCCGAGTCAACGAACGGCGCCGGCGCCTGGTGTGGGTTGCTGTGACTGGATTCCTGGTCGCTTGGTTCATCGCCTTCCTTCGTTTTTTCCTCCCCCGCACGCTCTTCGAACCCCCCACCGTATTCAAGATCGGCTACCCCTCGGACTACGCCTTGGGCGTCGATACCAAATGGCAGCAGAAATACCGCATCTGGGTGGACCGCACGCCGGATCGCGTATTCGTCGTCTACGCTCGCTGTACGCATCTGGGCTGTACCCCAGACTGGAAAGCCAGCGAGAACAAGTTCAAGTGCCCATGCCATGGGAGCGGCTACGACAGCGAAGGTGTCAATTTCGAGGGACCGGCGCCGCGCCCGATGGATCGCGCGCACGTGGAACTGGCGCCAGACGGTCAGATTATCGTGGATACGTCCCGGCTCTATCAGTGGCCCAAGGGACAACCCAGCCGTTTCAATGAGCCGGGAGCATTTTTGCAAGTGTAATTGGTAGTGCTGCGGGAGCGCTCCGCGCGTGAGGGAGAAGCAGATCGAGCCGCTATAGGACGGGAGAGCAGACGATGCCCGAAGAGAAAACTCCGAACGGAAAAAATGGCAAATCGGTTGGCCTGGTCGATCGTCTCAAGGCGGGCGTCAAGGAGGACCTCCAGTCCCTCAAGACGGACATGCCTGCAAAAGCAAAAGAACAAGTCGAGCTGCTCAAGAAACCTACAAAGACGCAAGTCTTCACCTCGATCTTCCGTCACAAACACGACGACACGCCGCGCAATCGCGCCCTGGGCGTGCTCTCCAACGTTTTCCTCCATCTGCATCCCGCCAAGATCAATCGTGACGCGGTGCGCTACAGCTACACCTGGGGCATGGGCGGCATCACATTCTATTTGTTCATCGTGCTCACGCTCACCGGCGTGCTGCTGATGTTTTACTACCACCCCAGCAAAGTGCAGGCGTTTCGTGATGTGCTGTACCTCGAACACGACGTTCCCTTCGGCAAATTGTTGCGCAACATGCATCGCTGGGCCGCCCACTTGATGGTGATCGCCGTCGAGCTGCACATGTTCCGCGTGTTTCTTACCGGCTCTTACAAAAAGCCGCGCGAGTTCAATTGGAACGTAGGCGTCATCCTACTGGTGTTGACGCTGCTTCTCTCTTTCACCGGCTACCTTCTGCCGGACGATCAGCTCGGCTTCTGGGCCGTGACCGTCGGCACAAACATGGCGCGCGCCACGCCGGGGCTCGGTAATGAAGGCCCGTTCGCTCCGTCGTTCATAACCCCCTACAACGACGTACGATTCGGCCTGCTAGGCGGCTCGATTGTGGACGCCAACGCACTCCTTCGCTCCTACATTTGGCACTGCATCGGCATTCCCATCATCGCTTCCATCTTTATGATCCTGCACTTCTGGCGCGTGCGTAAGGATGGCGGCATCTCCGGCCCCGCGGCCGTGGTACTCGACTCCGAAATAAAGGAGGCGAAGAAGTAGCCATGGACTGGAAGCAACTGTGGGACATTCTCTCTGCCGCGGACAACGTGCCGATCATTGCCATGATTCCGCTGCTCGCCTTTTATATGTACCTGGCTTGGAAACAGGCGCACGCCAACGATCTGCTAATTGCGGAACTCGATGGCAATGCGGCGCTCGCAAAAACGCATCATCGCAAAGCGTGGCCCTTCAAGCCCGGCTGGGCGAAAGAAGTGCACGTCTGGCCGTTCCTGTTGCGCGTGGAATTCCTGGCTGCCATCATCGTCACCATCATCCTGATGGTCTGGTCCATCACTCTCAATGCGCCGCTGGAAGAACCGGCGAACCCCAACCTGACCATGAATCCGGCGAAGGCGCCGTGGTATTTTCTCGGCCTGCAGGAAATGCTGGTTTACTTCGATCCCTGGATCGCCGGCGTGGTCATGCCCACGCTGATCATCGTCGGCTTGATGGTGATTCCATATATAGATACCAACCCGTTGGGCGCCGGCTACTACACCTGGAAGCAGCGCAAGTTCGCCATTGGAACATTTTTGTTTGGCTTCATCATTCTGTGGGTCTCCATGATTTTCATCGGCACGTTTATCCGCGGACCCGGCTGGCAATGGTTCTGGCCCGGCCAGACCTGGGACCACAACCGGCTCATTTATGAAGTGAACCGCGACTTGCCGGATCTCTTCGGTATCACTTCAAACTGGGGCAAGGGCATCTTCGGAGCGGTCGTGGTCGGCGGCTTCTTCGCGATTGGCGGAATGCTGGTTCACGCATTTTTCCGGCGAAACAATCCGAAAGATTACAAGCGCATGAGCTTGCTGCAGTACTCCATCATGATGACGTTTCTGCTCACCATGTTCGGATTGCCGATCAAAATGCTGTTGCGGCTCCTTTTCCACATTAAGTATGTGTGGATTACACCCTGGTTCAACGTTTAGGAGGAATTGGTGCCCGAGAAGCCGCTCCCCGAAAACGACCCGGTCGTCAGCAAGTCGCTCGCCCCGCATTACGTCATCTCCATGGTCATCCTCATGGCCACGCTCTTTTGGGCTTTGTGGGATGAAGATTTTGGACAGCGGCCATGGAAAACTTTTCAGCACGAGTGGAAAGACCGCTACTCGACTTTCCTGAAGACTGCCCGGTCGCAATCGCGCGACTCGCAAAAGGAGGTCGAGGGCAACGCCGACTACCAGAAGCTGAAACAAGATTACGAGAGCGCCAACCAGAACGCCGCCCCGAGCATCAAGGAGATCAACGAAAAGCTGCGTGAGTTGAGCGCCAAAATTCTGGCCGTGCAGAATGTTTTCACCGACCGGCGCGCCTATGTCAACGCCTTGACCTACAGCATCGAAACCGAGACGAGCGCTTCCTCCAAGCAGGGCAAACAAAAAGACCTGGAACAATACAAAAAGGAAAAGACCGCCGTCGAGTTTCCGGATGGTAAGAAGCAGGACTTCGATTACGAGCACCTCGAAGAATCCTACAACAATCTGAAAAACGAGCGCACCCAACTGAGCGCGGAGCTCGGAGAGCTGATCAAGCCCGTGAACGAGCGCAAAGAAAAGCTCGACGACTACGTCTCCGAGCACATGGTGAGCCTCACTCCAACGCAGATGGCCGGATTGCAGGACAAGACCGAAGCCTGGACGCCGAAGATTCTGCAGATCAATGTGCCGGAGGCCAACATCGTCGACCGCTGCGAATCCTGTCACATGGGAATTCGCGAGCCGGTCATGCTGACCGCCGCTTCCATGTCCCTCAAAGGCAAAAAAACCGATGAGTATGCGCGCGCTTTCACCAGCCATCCGGAACCCGACCTATTAAAAATTCACGATCCGGATAAGTTCGGCTGTTCGCCTTGCCATCAGGGCAACGGCCGCGCCACCACCAGCGTTGAAAAAGCGCATGGCACGTACGAGCACTGGCTCTGGCCGCTCTTCGCCAGGGGAAATATGGAAGCCGGTTGCCAGACCTGCCATGCCGCGGACATAGTGCTGGTGAGCAACGACGTGGGCTGGACACTCAGCGATGGCAAAGATCTTTTCCGCCAGCGCGGCTGCGTGGGCTGTCATCGTTACGAAGGCTATGACAAGGAACCCGAAGACTTGCTCTCCGTCGCGCAGCAGATTAAGCAAATCGAGCAAGAGAAGAAGAACAACTTCAAGCAAGCAGATGATCTGATGAAGCAAGCCGACAAGGCCGAGAGCAACGAGGAGGCCAACCGGCTGAACGACCGCGCCATCGCGCTAAAGGTCACCAACAGCAAGCTGGAGCTGCGCATCGGGCAACTCGACCGCTCCACCAAGAGCCTGCTGCAAGACATGAAAAAGGTCGGCCCCAATCTTAAGGACATACGCCTCAAATTAAACAAGGACTGGATCCCGGTTTGGCTGAAGAAGCCCAGCGACTTCCGCGCCACAACCAAAATGCCGAATTTCCGGCTCAACGACAAACAGATCCAGGCCATCTCCGCGTACGTGTGGCAGTCGGCGCTCACGGATCCCTTGCCCAAGCACAAACCCGGCAACGCCGCTCACGGAAAAGAGCTGTTCGAAACGCGGGGCTGCCTCGCATGTCACTCCATCGGCGAAGGCGACGAGTTGCAGGGCGGAACCTTCGCCGCAAATCTCACTCGCGTGGGTGAAAAGGACAACTACGACTACCTGGTGCGTTGGGTCCATAACGCGCGCGAGCGCACGCGTCCCTACTGCCCGTACGAAAAGAAGGACATCGGTCCCGAAGATTACAAGAAGAAGGGCCTACCCTACGTCTTTGACCTGGAACACAGCAGGTGCCCCAACGACGGTCACGAACTGCAGGTGCAGAACATGACCGTGATGCCCAGCCTCAGGCTATCTCCGCAGGATGCGGAAGACGTCGCCAGCTATCTGGTCACCCTGAAAAAGCAGGAACCATCCGCGTACGCTGATGCGTCGTTTATGGACGATCCGAATCTGAAGGCTGAAGGTAAGAAGTGGGTTCGCCACTTCGGCTGTGCTGGCTGCCATGAAATCTCCGGCCTCGAGGAGGAAGGCCGCATTGGAACGGAACTTACCATCGAAGGCAGCAAACCGATTGAGCGCCTGGATTTCGCACTCCTTACGGAAGTTGCCCAGCGTGGCGGCAGCGAACCCATCACCGACCCAGACGATCTAGCGCGTCTCCCCGAAGGCCCCGCCAAACACCCCTGGTACGACCAAAAGGGCTTCTTCGAACACAAACTCGCGGAGCCGAACATCTGGGACAAGGGCAAGGACAAACCCGAAACGGAAAAATTGCGAATGCCGAACCTGCACCTGACCAAGGAACAGGTTCGCGCGCTCACCACTTTTCTATTGGGCAGCCAGGAAAACCCGCTTCCTGCCAGCTATCAGTATCGGCCGTTGGATTACCGCCGCGATATTCAGGAAGGCTGGTGGGTGGTCAAGAAATATAACTGCATGGGCTGCCACCAGCTCATTCCCGGTCAACGCACCTCGCTGATGTCGATGACGCGCTATCAGGGCCCTGACGGTCAGGAGCAGTTGCCTCCGAAACTCCTCACCGAAGGGGCGAGGGTTGATCCCGACTGGCTGCTCCGTTTCTTGAGAAATCCTTCTCTCAATGATAAAGACACCAATCGCAACGGCGTGCGCACCTACCTGCAAGTGCACATGCCCACCTTTTCTTTTTCCGAAAATGAGCTGGGCAAACTGGTGCGGTTCTTCCAAGCCCTTGCGCGCCAGCCCTTCCCCTACATACCGGAAGAGGTTCCCGTGCTGACCGCCAAGGAAACCGAAATGGCGCGGGGCCTCTTCAGCAGCACCGCCGCGCCCTGCTTGAAATGCCATGCTACCGGCGATCCGGCCCACGACCGCACCGCCACTGCTCCTAACTTCCTGCAAGCCCGCGGCCGCCTGAAACCCGATTGGATGGAACGCTGGATCATTGACCCGCAGGCCATCAGCCCGGGCACCTCCATGCCTTCCGGTCTGTTCAAGCGCGAGAACGATCACTGGGTCTTCTCTGGTCCTACGCCTCCATCTTTCCAGGGCTATGATAAAGATCAGACCAAGCTCCTGGTGGATTACATCCTCCAGCTCACCGCGGAAGAACAGCGGCGGGTCGGCGCCGCGATGGGTCATGCGCGGGCCGCAGCCGGCAGCTCGTCGTCCGGCGCGAAACCCGCCGGCAATGCTGGTCATGGTATGCCTGAATAGCTTTTCAACTGGCTCGAACTTTAAAACTTCAAGAGAGGTACGGCGAAAACATGAAGACGAAAACTTCGATAGCAGTTTGGAGCTCGGCAGCTTTGTTGGGACTTGTCCTCCTCGCCGGATGCGGCAAAAAGGAAAGCGCCGAAGAGCAACCTGCCGCGTCCAGCGCTCCGGCGGCCCCGATTGATCCCGCCACCACAGCCATTATCGTCGGCGTGGTGAAACTGGATGGCGAGGCCCCCAAGGCCGCCAAGATTGATATGAGCCAAGATCCTGCATGCAAAGGCACGAACGTGGCTGAGAACGTGATGGCCAGCGGAGGCCGCCTCTCCAACGTGTTTGTCTACGTGAAAGATGGCTTGGGCACCCGCACTTTCGATGTTCCCAAGGAAGTCATCACTCTCGATCAAAGCGGCTGCAAATACCATCCCCACGTGCTGGGCGTTGCGGTCGGGCAGACCATTAAGATTGTCAACAGCGATCCCACCACTCACAATATTCACCCCACGCCGAAGGACAACCGCGAGTGGAACGAGTCGCAGCCTCCGCAGGCTGCGCCCCTTGAGAAAACCTTCGCCCGCGAAGAGATTATGCTGCCCGTGAAGTGCAACCAGCACCCCTGGATGCGCATGTTCGTCAACGTGACCAAGAGTCCGTTCTATGCGGTCAGCGGGCCGGACGGCAAGTTTGAAATCAAGGGTCTGCCGCCAGGCGATTACACCATCGCGTTTGTGCATGAAAAGCTGGGCGAACAGGACATGAAAGTCACGCTTGCCGCGAAAGACACCAAGACGGTGGATGCCACGTTCAAGCCCTGATCGCAGTAGTCTCGCTTTGTAGGGGCGCAGCAGCTGCGTCCCTCTTGGAAGGCATCCGTGCTGCGAGGTGATTTCGAAAATCTCTTTCAAGCTGACAGCGATAATAGGGACGGATCAAGCTGGTGATTGGGGAAGAGCATCAGGAGAACCGGAAGCAATAACATGATTATTCTGGTTTTACTAGAAACTTAGAACTTAATGACCAATGACCGGTCCCAATCTCAACGCTATGCGTACGAAAGAATCGCTGTTGCGAGCTGTCCCGGGAAATCATTGCACCATTTTTCCGGTCTTTCTAAGAACTTAGAACTGACCACTGACGACTGTTTTTCCGAGGAGGTCCATTGCTTCCTGTGATGCTCCTGATTTCCATCTTGCTCGGCCTCATCCCCCTCGCGGGGATTGCCTGGATCATCGTCACCGGCACCATCACCACCGTGGATGGTCTATTCGAGTGCCTGATTATGCTGAGCATCTCCGGGATTTTCTTCCTGAATGTTTTCTGGGAGCTTCGCGACCATGGGCTCCTGGGGAAGAGCAAGGCAGCGGAGCCCGCCAAGCCGCCGCCGGCCTCCGAAGAGAGTTAGAGACTGAGAGACGACATGGCCAGTCCTCCATCCTCTCCAGAAAATGGTGATCAATCAGAATTTGCTCAGCAAGACTCCTCGGAGAAGCCTGCCTCGTCGCCGCATCACAAGATGTCCCCGCGGAATCGCGCGCTGTTTTTCCTCACCGCCTGGCTGATCGTCCTCATGCCGTTCCTGTTCTGGTGGAACACCTGGTTTGGGCGCCAGCTCTCCGGCAAGCAGATCGGCGAATTCCTGAACGATGAGAAGCATCCTCGTCACATTCAGCATGCCCTCGTCCAACTCGGCGAGCGCATGGGCCGCCACGACGCCAGTGTGCAGCCGTTGTACTCGGAGCTGATCCGGCTGGCTTCGCATCCCGTCGAGGAAGTACGCAATACCGACGCCTGGGTCATGGGCCTGGACACTTCCGGCCCCGGTTTTCACGAGACGCTCCTCAAGATGCTCCAGGATCCCTCCCCGATGGTCCGCGGCAATGCCGCACTTTCGCTGATCCGCTTTGGTGACGCGAGCGGCCGTCCCTACATCGTCGCCCTCCTGCAACCCGCGAGAATCGTCGCCCCCAGCGCTGGCCGCGTGACCGACACCGACAAAGTGGGAACCCCCATCCATCAAGGCGGCCTGATTGCCAAGCTACAAGTCGACCGCTCGGCGGTCGCCTCTCAAAACGGCCAGCAAACGACCGAAGTGCGCTCCCCCATCAGCGGACGCATCCGCACCATCTCCGTAGCCGTGGGAACGACCGTGGTGGCTGGGTGCGAGATCGCTTCGGTGGACCCCGGTGACGAACAAGCCTGGGAAGCCCTCCGCGCCCTCTATCTCGTCGGCCAGCCCGATGACCTACCCGCCATCCGTCCCTACCAGCGCGAACTCCCCGAAATCTCCGGCCGCCTCCGCCAGCAAGCCCTCCTCACCGAAAAAGCCATCCGCGACCGCGCCGCCCACTAGTCCAGGGATTGTCGCTCCAGATTCCAGACGGTGGTAGCTACTTGTAAACTGCAAAGATTCCAACATATTATGGCTCCATTCGAATGATATATAAGTAATTATTTAACACTTATAGCTATACCGTGTTATGTTTCCGTGTGTTTGTCGCCGTGCAGCCTCGCCGACTTCTTGATTTCTTTTTCTATCGCCGCCAGTCGTCCTTTGTGGTCGTACCTCCATACTGGTACGTTGCCCCGGCTTGTAACCCCTTTGTTATCCCATTTCTTTTCACACTCTTGCGCACTCATCCGCACATTTTTGCGCTCCAAAAAACTCAACTCTTTTATTTTCAATCGATTGCGCACTCTTTGCAAAAAAACACGCGGGGTGGGATGAGGCGTGCGATGCCATGGGTGACTAGAATGAGACGGCTCGGAAGGAAAGCCTCAAATAGCTTCTCTGATCTCTTCAGTGACAGCTGTGAACTGTCGACTGTCAACCACGTGCAACGGCAGGATGCGCAAGGCGAGTTTCAATCTTCCTGTACCTCTCGGTTTAATCCAAGGAGGGAGAACTCAGTACGCCATCGGTCCGACTTCTTTTTCGACCTCGGCAATATCGACCATGACGATGGCGTCCCATGGGCAGCCATCCAGGAAGCAGCCGTCCGGACCCTTGCTAAGGCACTTCTTGCACCCGATGCACTGGATGGGATCAATCTGGATGCGGCCAAACGGAGGATTGTCCTCGTCCGGCACCCAGAACATGCAATCTTCCACCGGACAGTACTCCACGCAGGCGGGCGATCCCGCGCAACCGGTGCAGCACTCGGTGATGACGGCAAGTTCTTTCGGCTTCTTTTTGCGCGCGAATGTAATTCCCTTGGAGCGAGGCTCCTGTTTAAGCTCGTCGGGCACCATTCCTGGGGCTTTGACAACGTCGGGTGCGTTGGCCATTTCCAGAGATTTTACCTTGAGTGTCAAGCCTTTGCCAGCTTGGTTTTTCCGCGGGTCCCGTGCTTGCTACAATGCCCGTGCAATCGGTTTCATCTTTGACCGCACACATGTTCACCAAGCCATTTGTCAGACATCTCGCACCGGCTTTGCTGGCCGGACTCGCCTTGCGCCTCTTCTTCATTTGGCATTTCCCTTTTTCTTCCGGGGATACAGCCTATTACGAAGAGCTTGCCCGCAACTGGCTGTACCGCGACGTCTACGGCTTCTATTCCCACGGGCAGCTTCTTCCCTCGGATGCCCGCGCCCCAGGCTATCCCGCATTCCTCGCGGGGATTTATTTCCTGGCTGGTACCGGCCGAAAGGCAGTCATGCTCGCGCAAGCCTTCGTCGATCTTGCCACGTGTGTCTTGGCCGCGGGCATCGCCGCTCGTCTGGCCGCGGGTGCTCCCGGCGAGACCCGCAGCCGCGTTGCAGCGGCTGCGCTTTGGCTGACAGCTCTCTGTCCCTTCACCGCCAACTACACCACTGTGCCGCAGACGGAAATTCTGGCAACGTTTTTCACCACGCTCGCGCTTCTGATTTTTCTGTCTCCTGCGGGAGTGACGCTCGACCGCGTTGCCTCGAACCGCGATCTGCTCCGCGCCGTAAAAAATTGGTTCGCAGGCGGGCTCATTGTCGGTTTCGGCACCCTCGTCCGGCCGGAAACGCCGCTGCTTCTCGGAGCCGTGCTGATCGCGCTATGGTTCCGCTATCGCCGTCCCGCGAACTGGAGAATGCTCACGGTCGCAACGCTGTGCATGATCGTTGGTTTGTCGCTGCCATTGGCGCCGTGGGCCGTACGCAATGCCGTGAATCTTGGACGCGTGCAATTCCTTGCCCCTCGTTACGCGGAAACATTCGGCGATGTCCTGCCGACCGGTTTCTACGCCTGGACGAAAACCTGGATGTTTCGTTTTCAGGACGCTTATCTTTTCACTTGGAAACTGCCCTCGCAGCCGATCGACTTGAAAAATCTTCCACCGTACGCAGCGGATTCTCCCGAAGAGCTGTCGCACGTCACTTCCCTGCTGGATCGCTACAACCGCGCGCACGGAATGACGCGCGCGGTTGACCTCGAATTCGCCGAGTTGGCGCGGCAACGCGCGAGGCGTCATCCGATTCGTACCTACGTATGGATCTCCATCGAGCGCGCTGCCGCAATCTGGTTTACTCCGCGGATTGCCCTGCTGCCCTACTCGGGCCGCCTGTGGCCTCTCACAGAAAGTTATCGCAGCGATCCCACCGGCTTCGAAGTTACTCTCGGCTTCGCGCTGCTCAATGTTCTGTATGTTGCAATGGCTCTTGCAGCCGCGTGGTCCTGGCGCACGAACCCAGGAATCTTGCTGATCGTGGCGTTCATCCTCATTCGCACGGCATTCCTCACGCAACTGCAAACCTGCGAACCGCGCTACGTCTCGGTCTGCTTCCCCGCTCTGCTGGCCATGGGCGCGCAACTCTTCCACGCTCCGCGAATCGGCTGGAAACGATCCCCGCGGTTGAATCCTACTTCACTTTAACTTTGACTTCTATTTTGCCATTCGCCGCAATCTGCACACTCTCGCTCCCGGTGATGTATTTTTGCAGCACGTCGGGATCAGCCCATTCCAAATCCCAGCCGTCTTCGATGGCCATAAGTGTGTACCGGCCTGGCACCACAAAGTTCAGCGCAAATGTTCCATCCGAATCGGCCTGGTCCCGCCGGAACAATGCCGGGTTGCTTTTCAAATCAAGCGGCGCGAGAACGATCATTGCGCCGGGCGCAGGCTTGTCATTCTTGAGTGCAATCCCTGTAATCTTCGCGGTTCCCCTCGCTGCGGTGATCGTCACGTTCACGTCTTGCGCCGTCGCAATTTGAAAGGAACGCCCGGATGTTTTTGCGCCGCTTGAAGCTAGATTCCTTATGAAGAGTGCTTGCGGCTCGATGATTATGAGCTCATAGTTTCCCGTCTCCACCGGGTTATTTTTGAACGAAAATTCGCCGGTAGCAGAAACAGTGGTATTAAACGCTTCCCCATTTGCAAAACTTCTTAGCAGCACGCGAGCAGGTTGCGGCAGCGGCGAAGCATCCTCCATTTTCAAAATCCCACTGACGACGACTGACGAATCGTTCTGCGTCGCGTCTATTTCCGCGTCGCTCGAGACCTGCACACTCTGCGACCGGCGCGTCCATTCGTTTCCATGCGAAGTATTCACTCCGAGACTCAAGCGCCCCGGAGGCACACCGGTGACCTCCATGAGGCCCGGCTCCACCTGGGTGAAACCAACAGGAATAGGAACCGAGCTATCCTCCGCCAATGACTGCAACACTTGGACTTGCTCGCCCTGTCCAGGATCTGCAACAGAAGTTCTTACCAAAAGATGCAGTGCCGGAACCGGACGCATCCTGAAATCCGCGATTCCCGTGTCGCCGGAGCGGAGTGTAATTGCAGCAGCGCCCGCAAGGTCACTGGCGTTCAGAAAGAACGACGCGGGATAGACAACATCCAGATTTTGATTCTGCTCGGTAACAGGCTGAAGGCCGCCTTCTGCCAAGTCCTGGCTCTCCTGTTTGACTCGGTGGCGAACGTTGTGCTGCGCATACCATGGCTGGGCCGCGACACCGACAAAATAAGTCCCAGGGATCAGGTGGCCGAAACGGTAGTGACCTTCGTCGTCGGCCGCGGTTCGCTGGATCAAGAACGGCCGGCGCTTTCCGCCCGCGAAGGTCTGGTGGAAAAGCATCACATCCGCATGGCGAATGGGGTCATCCGATTCATCGGCGATTTCTCCCGAAATCGAAGCGCTGGGCCGCAAACCGAAGATCAGATTCTCCGATTCGAATCCCGGTCCAACCACGATCGCGGTCGTAAAACTCTCGTGCTGTTGATACGTCTGAGCGATGTAGCCGCGATGACGCGCGGAGAGGACATATTTGCCGGGAAGCACATCGGCGAAAACAAAACTCCCGTCCGCGGCCGCGACTTCCACACGGGTAGAATCAGGTGAATTGGGAGAGTTGGGAGGATTGGAAGAATCAATCGCAACCACTGCGCTTGCGAGCGGCTGCCCGGTGACCGCATCGATGACCCTGCCGCTTATGCGAGAGGTGGACGGCGCCGCAGAAGCTGTGGGTGCGGCGGGTGGCACCGCTGCCTTTTGCACGAATCCAAACAGAACAAGCAGCGGCAACAACTTCAGAGAGAACATATGACTTATTCTCCGATTTTCACGAGTTCCAGATCTATTCTTGCCGCCTGATCCGCGGACAGCGTTGTGTCGCGTGCTTTCGAAAGATATTTCCGCAGCACATCTGGATTCGAATACTCGAGCTGCTCCGGATGGTCTACAGCTAGAATTTTGTATGCGCCCGGGGGAAGGAATGGGAATTGAAAGCTGCCGTTCGAATCGGCGGGCTGCAATATCGGTTGCATGGAAGAGCGCTCGCGGATCGCCATCACCGTTGCGTTGAGAGGCTGACTATCCGAGGAAACATTTCCGCTGAGCGAAGCCACATCGTCTCGCATCACAATCTCGATCGGCTGCATGGAACCGCCCGGTGCTACGGAGAGGCGGGATTCCAAAAGATTTGTCGTACCGGAAGTCGCGGACTGCACGTAGAACATGCCGTTCGGATTGATTTCGACTTCATAGGTTCCGGGAGCGACGTTTTCCAATTGGAGCCAAGAATTACCACGCTCTCCCACTTGTTGTGCCCCGTACCGCATTTCCGTTAAGCCATTATCCCGCGAAACGAGCTGTACGTACGCAGGAAACCCGTTCTCCTGCTCCGATAATCGCTCTGAGCCAGTTCGAGAGGCGATGAGGCGCATTCGAATGGGGATACTGACGGTTGGCATCAGCATAATGTGAAGCCCAGAAAGATCGGAATTCACGATCAAAGGGACAGTGGCAGTGAGCGCTTGACCTTGTGCGCCCGGCGAATCCGTTCGCAGTGCATAAGCGCCGGCCGGAATCCAGAGAATTTGGAAGGAACCGCTCGTGGGGTCGAAACGCGAGTTGTTTGCAACGGATTTTCCGGTGGAGTCCAAGACTTGGAGATTTACATACTGGCCCTGTCCGTAACCCGCGATCCTACCGGAGACACGATAGAAAGGCCGTGGGGAAAGTGATAGATTCACTTCGAACCGCCTTCCCGGGGTGATCGGGATTGGCGCAGCCGCGGCCAGATCGGAACCGCTTGGATAAAATGTGACGGGAATGCCTTGCGCCCCCGACTTTGACAATTTGGAAGGAAAAGTGACGGGAGCGCGGCTCGGTCCTGCGGAAAGAAAATAGTCGCCTGGGTGCAGTTCTGCAATCCGAAACATTCCCTCTTCATCAGTCGTCGTGCCAGTCCTTTCTTCCCACACTTTTCTGCCGTTTTGCAAGCGCTGCGCCAGAAGTTGGATGGGAAGCCCTTCGATCGGTTCGCCGTCATCCTCGCTGATCCTTCCGTAGATGACGCCCTCGGGAATCAACTTGAGCACTATTGGTGAAGTATTCGGACCCGTGGTGGCCAGCCGTTGTCCTCCTCGGGAGGGCTGAATTTCCTCTTCCGCGAAAAAGCCGGGTTTGCGCACGGTAATCACGGTCTGTCCGGCGGGAAGGCCGTCGAATTGGAATTTTCCGTCCGGTCCCGTGAGCATAGAAGTCTGTCCAAGGAAATAAATCTGCACGAGCGCGCCGCGGATGGGTTCGCCGGTAAGCGAATTGACTATCGTTCCGCGCAAAGTGTATTTCTCATCGTTCGAATTCTGCGGCGCTTCGAACGATGCGGTGTTTTGGATCTCCTCCGAGGCGGAACTGAGAGCGGGTAGCTGGGGCGGCTCGAAAGAAGGTGCAGCCAACAGACTTGTGGCGAGGAGCGTGAAGAGGGGAATTCTAGGCAACATATCGAGCGCCTTTCCTAGTTTCAAAGGATTCGACGATAGTCTACAACGGGTCTGATGCGCCCCGCTGCCGAGGATTTGCCTGCCTTCAGGCTATTCATCTGGCATTCGCAGATTGCGGCGCCGGTAGGAGTTAGCCCACCGAGGCAAGGCCCGATTATTGGTGATAAGGGGGCCGCTGGTGGGGGGGCTGCTTCTTAAGTCGACTACGGTTTCGTATCTGAATCTGACCTGGCTGATATGGCGTCAGGAGCTTCTGTCAATAAGTGATCTCCTTGGCGGGTGAGATAGAGGACGAATGGAGTCACCTCGAACTGCATTTTCTCGGATTCAGCCACCGTGCCTACTGGCTTGGACTTGAGCATCTGTAGATGATCGTTCCACGGTTCGATCTTGATGCGTCCGCCGAGGGGCAGCGCAGCAATGATGTTAGCCGCCGGCTCTTCATCAGACGTCTGGGCGGAGAATACTGCGGAGAGGACGGTCCAGCTTGCCTGGACTCTGTTGCCCAGGTGAGGACTGATAAGGTTGGGGATTGCCTTCGACCGTTCCTTGAGGGCTTGGAGAAACAGCCGGGCGGTTCCGGACTGATCCTTGTATGGCGAGTTCCTCAGCAGTTCGGTCCCCTTCTGGTTCGCTGCCTGTTCCTCTTCCGGTGTGCGAGCAAAGCCAAAGTGGCGGAACGTCTCCTTTTCGTCGAACCGCACGCGATTGAGGAACGCGAATTGGGAGTCCATGCGATGTCCCAGCACCACGTGACCGAGCTCGTGCGCAAGAATAGTCGCAAGGCTGGCCTCGTCAGGAAGCACGTCCACCAAGCCGCGACTCAGGACGATGGTGTGGCCTATTGTGAAAGACTCAAGCGTAGAAATCATCAGCACACGACAACGGACCTCCGGCTGAATGTCCAGGCCATTGGTGACCTCCAGGTTGTTGACCACCGCTTCGAGCGCCTTATCCACGTCCCCATACAGGGCCATCAAGCCCAGCCGCTCCATGCTGTCCACGACGTTGTTTTCAGCCTGACGGCCCCAAGAGCGTTCTGCTTGAACCGGCGAGAAGTCGTTGGCCCCTTCTGCCTCATCCTTCACCGGCGCCTCCACCAGGACTTTGCTCAGCTCTTGCTCTTCCCGAGCGTGGCCAAGATCGTAGCCCCATAGGCGCGTCTGCGCCCTGAATGGCTTGAATCCCAGCCTCTTCGTCTGTGGGTCTTGGGCATCGCCCTCTTGGCTATAGATGAAGGACGGGAGCCATTGGTTCTTTCCCGCATTTGTGCGCCAACTGTCGAAATTGAAGTAGTTGCTGATCAATGACGAGCCGCCATAGGCCCCGTTGAAACGGACGATGTGATAATCCTGATCCTCCACCCAGATCCGGCCGACGAAGCGTCCTTTGTCGTTCTTCCTTACTGGACCGACGTCGAAGACCAAACAACGAACTTCGCCCAGGAACTCGCGCCGAACGTACTCAAAATTGTAGTGCTGGCGATCGAAGCCATACATGTCCAGGTAGATCATCTGCAGGAAGCCCTGTGGGAGAAATTCCGTAGAGAAGAAGCTTCCCAAGCCGCCGAATATCTTGTTGTGCTTGGTTGCACTGCCGCTGGTCAGCGGTTCGAGTTCAACACCCTTCGCCAGCTCGGCGCGGCCTAGAAAATATTTGTCGCCATCCGGCACTGCGCCCAGATGCTTATCCGGGCGAAGATTCTGGATGTACGTCTCCACCAGCGGCGAGTACTGGCGAAGCGACTGCATTTCCACCTGCTCTTGCGCCACAATTTTGTCCAACACTTGGCTAAGTGTCGTCGCTTGCTGTGCGGCTGCGGCCAGCGGCAACGCACCAAGCGCAAAGGCCCTAGTCAAGATGTTCAGGGTACGCATAGTGGCTTCCAAACCCGTAGGTGACAGAAACAGCTGGACGAAATGGCCACGGTTTGATAGGAAAATTAGAGCAATCTAAATTGCGGTCGCTTGCTTTTACAAACCAGTAGTGACATCGCTGAGCTATTCACTTACGAGGAGGTGCCTCACGCGCATTGACTGCGAAACATCGCCCGCCCGGCCATTATTCGACAAAATTCTGATAAGCGCGCTGATCGCAGAAGTGAAATCACCCCCTCCCGGCTCCCGCGGGCAGATGTCCTGTAACGCGACTCCTCAGGCACTTGGAAGGAGACCACGCACTTTGTAGCTACTGAGGGTGTTCTTCCGATTGCCGCGAAAACTTGTGAACGTTAGTGCAAGCCCAACCCCGGAATTGACCCTGATCGAGCCATATCATTCGACGGAGTATGGACGATTGTAGGTCGCGCATTGCGTCCCTAAACATTGGCAAACGAGGCCGCGTTTGCAGTTGCGACGCGTCGAAACTGTAACAGCTCTAACAATTAGTAATCAATTGATAATATCAACAGCTCAAGCGCCACAGTTGTGCGATGAATGCCGAGTGGCACGCGCGACAAATACTGTGGCGGCCGGAATTCAATCGTGACCTTAACACCCTTGCCGGAAATTACCACCGCTGCTGAGAGTAGTTATCGCTTGACAAGAACGCGGTAAGGAAGTATCTCAGCGACCGAAACGCAAGGCTTCCGGGATAAGAGCGGTGGTCCTGCTAGGCACTCTTACTTTTCGCGGGTGGTTTGGGAAATGGGGCTCGCCGAAATTTCGAGAAAATTAGTGTGCTGGAGGTTCGGCTGTGACTTGGACACAAGTTTATGATCCGCTGGGACACTGGTGGCTTTCGACGCTCCTTGCGGCGCTGCCAATCATCGTCCTGCTAGGCCTGCTGGCGGGGTTAAAAGTACGGGCGCATCTTTGCGCCGTCGCCGGCGCAGCCACCGCCGTCATTTGCGCAATCGTCGTTTTCGGAATGCCTGCTCGCCTTGCCCTTACTAGCTTTTTCTACGGCTCGGCTTTTGGTCTCCTCAAGATCGTCTGGATCGTTATCGCCGCCGTCTTTCTCTATGACATTTCGGTTGAAACCGGCCAATTCGAAATCATGAAGCAGTCCGTCGCGGCCATCACTCCGGATCGCCGCTTGCAGCTCCTGCTCGTGGCCTTCTGCTTTGGCGCTTTCATCGAAGGCTGCGCTGGGTTCGGCGCACCCGTCGCTATCGCCGGAGCGTTTATGATCGGCCTCGGTTTCAAGCCGTTCCAGGCCGCCGCGCTCAACCTCATCGCCAACACGGCGCCTGTCGCCTGGGGGGCCATCGGGACTCCCGTGCATGCACTGGCAAGCGTGACGGGGCTGCCGGAAAGCGATCTGAGCGCGATGATCGGCCGCATTCTTCCCATCACCGCGGTCATCGTGCCCTTCTGGCTAGTTCGTGCAATGGTCAGCTGGTCGGAAGCGTTCGAAGTCCTTCCGGCCATTCTCGTGGTAGGAGGCTCCTTCGCCGCCACGCAATGGTTCTGGGCGAATTACATGGACAGCAACCTTGTGGACATCGCCGCCGGCGTCGTTTCCCTGGTAGCCACGATGGTTTTCCTCCGCGTGTGGCAGCCGAAGCGAATCTGGCGATTTGAAGACGAGCGCGTCGAAGATGCGGCAAAGGTGGAACGCAACGAAGTGGCCAAGCACTACACGGCCGGCCAGACCGCCAAGGCTTGGCTGCCCTTCGCAATTCTCTCCGTCCTCGTGCTCCTGTGGGGATTGCCCAGCGTAAAGTTGGCCATGAATAAGGCGACGACGCCGGCCTTCAAGGTGATGATGCCGGATGGCAAACCGCGGCCCGGCCCGGCGGGATGGGACTGGCCGTATTTGCATGGCAAAGTGTTTCGAACGGCGCCCGTTGTACAGAAGGCCACCGCCGAAGGCGCGCGTTTCGATTTCAATTGGCTCACGGCCACTGGAACGGGGTGCTTCCTGGCAGCTATTCTAGCTGGCCTCCTTCTCGGTCTCGGGCCGGGCAAACTCATGAAAATTTTTGGCCATACACTTGTGCGATTGCGGTTCGCCATTGTCGCGATGACTTGCATGCTCGGCCTGGGCTACGTTACGCGCTACTCCGGCATGGACGCAGTTTTAGGTCTCGCATTCACGCGTACGGGCTGGTTCTTTCCTTTCTTCGGCACTTTCATCGGCTGGCTCGGGGTAGCCCTCACGGGCAGCGACACGTCTTCAAACGTTCTCTTCGGCGGCTTGCAGAAAATCACTGCCCAGCAGCTCAACCTCAGCCCGATTCTCATGTGCGCCACGAACAGCGCTGGCGGCGTGATGGGCAAAATGATTGATGCACAGTCCATCTGCATCGCTACCGCCGCCACCAACCAGGTCGGCAACGAAGGCTCCATCTTCCGCTTCGTCTTCTGGCACTCCGTGGCGCTCGCAGCCATCGTCGGCGTCATCGTCATGATGTACGCCTACGTCTTCCCACAATTCATCCCCAATGGGTTGAACTTCATTCACTGATGGGGCAAGCTTCTTCTTGCATTTCGGGTGGATGAATCCCATGGAAGCAGGCATTCTTGATGAGCTTCGAACGATCGTCGGCGGCCGCGGACTGATCTCTTCGCCTGAAGAACTTCATACTTACGAGTGCGATGGTCTAACCAATTTCCGAGTCATGCCTCGCGCGGTCCTGCTGCCAAACTCGACTCAACAAGTTCAGGCGGTCGTTCGAATTTGTCACCGCGAACGAATCCCGTTCGTGGCGCGCGGCTCGGGCACAGGCTTAAGCGGCGGCGCGCTCCCCGTTGAAAACGGGATTGTCATCAGCCTGGCGCGAATGAATCGTATCCTCGAAGTCGATTTCCCGAACGCGCGCGTGGCCGTCGAACCGGGGGTCATCAATCTCGACGTCACCGGACGCGTCGCGCCGCAAGAATATTTCTACGCGCCCGATCCTTCTTCGCAATCGATCTGCAGCATCGGCGGAAACGTCGCGGAAAATTCCGGCGGCGCGCATTGCCTGAAGTACGGCTTTACGACAACGCATGTCCTGGGCCTGGAAGTGGTTCTTCCCGATGGCTCGCTGGTCCATCTCGGCGGAAAAACACTAGACACCCCCGGCTACGACCTTACCGGAGTTTTTGTGGGCTCGGAAGGTACTCTCGGCGTTGCCACCAAAGTTATTTTGCGCATCGTGAAGCGCCCGGAGTGCATTCGAACGCTGCTGGCCGCTTTCCCCTCCACAAACGAAGCAGGCGCGGCGGTGAGCGATATCATCGCCGCCGGCATGCTTCCTGCTGCCATCGAAATGATGGACAACCTCGCGATCCAGGCCGCGGAAGCCGCGGTCCACGCGAATTATCCGAACTGTGGCGGCCTGCTGCTCGTCGAACTCGATGGTCCCGTCGCGGAAGTAGAAGCCCTGATGACCCACGTCAACGAGATTTGCCGTTCGAATGGCGCGTCGGAAATTCGCCTGGCACAGTCCGATGCGGAACGCGCGCTCGTCTGGAAGGGACGCAAGGCGGCCTTTGCAGCGATGGGTAGGATCTCGCCTAACTACATCGTCCAGGACGGCGTCATTCCGCGCACGGCTCTTCCCCAAGTGATGAGCGAGATTGAACGCCTGAGCCAGGAAACAGGACTGCGCGTAGCCAATGTGTTTCACGCAGGCGATGGCAATCTCCACCCGCTGGTTCTCTACGACCGCCGAATTGCCGGCCAGGAAGAAGCCGCCGAACTTCTTTCGAACGATATTCTCGAATTGTGCATCGCCGCGGGCGGCTCAATCACCGGCGAACACGGCGTTGGCGAAGACAAGAAGAAAATGATGTCGAAAATGTTCGCCGAGCCCGATTTGGTAACCATGCAGCGGGTCCGCTGCGCGTTCGATCCGCTGCAGCTTTCGAATCCCACGAAAATCTTTCCGACCCCCCGCCTCTGCGGCGAAAAACCGGGTGAATATCTGCCGCACCCGCTTGAATCTGCGGGGATCGCGGAGCGCTACTAAAGCCGGCCCATGGACGCCGCAACCAAATCCGAAGCGAGCGGCTTGCATTCGGCGCTGCGCTACAAATTCATCGCCCTTGTCGGGAATGAGTATGTGCGGGCGGCGACCGCCGCGGATGCAGTCGCCGGAGCGCAGCCGAAGCTGGTGATTGAACCAGGAACGCAAAGAGAGCTTGCCGAGATTTTGCGGCTTTCGAATGGGGCGGGGCTGGCGGTGATTCCGCGGGGCGGAGGAACGAAACTCGGTTGGGGAAATTCGCCAGCGCGCGCGGATGTGATTTTGTCAACGGCGCGCATAACCGAAATCATCGAGCACGCCTGGGCGGATCTCACCGTAACCGTCGAAGCCGGCTGCACCGTGCAAAGATTGCAGGAAACGCTCGGGCAACATGGCCAGCGTTTGGCGCTTGATGCGCTCTGGCCGGAAAAGGCCACCGTCGGCGGCGTGCTCTGCACCAACGACAGCGGCGCATTGCGCCTTCGTTTCGGCGCGCTTCGCGACCTCATCATCGGTGTCACCATTGCTCTTCCCGACGGGACGCTCGCAAGCAGCGGCGGCAAAGTGGTCAAAAACGTCGCCGGCTACGATCTTCCCAAGCTCGTTACCGGGGCTCTGGGCACTCTCGGGGTCGTCACGCGTGCCGTCTTCCGCCTCCATCCGCTTCCTCTCAACTCGCATTCCTTCAGCATTTCGACTGTGAATGCGGAAGAGACGCAGAAATTGGTCCTCGCGGTTCAGGATTCGAAACTCGCTCACACCTTTCTTCAGTCGCATTTCTCCGATGAAAAACCTCCGGCCTCGGACATTCTCTTTGAAGGCACCGAGGCCGGCCTTGCGGCACAGGAAACACAACTGCGAAATCTCGCCGCACCTGAAAGCGTTTCTGAGGCTTCCAACTCATCCTGGACGGCGCGCGAAGAGCTTTGGGCTTTTTCCGATCCAGCAAGCGCGGCCATCGCGAAAATCAGCATCTTGCCAACAAACATGGCGCGCACGATGAAACTGGTGGCGCATTCGGCAAACGCGCAGCAGGTCCGGTGGAAAGCGTTATTGTATGCAACGGGCCTCGGATGGCTTCGATTGGAAGGCAAGCCGGGTGCGTTGCAGAAGGCGCTTCAAGTGTTGCGCGACGAATTGCAAGGCCAAGATGGTTGGCTTGTCGCGCTCCATCGTCCGAGCAAAATGCCGGCATTCGACGCCTGGGGAACCGCCGGTGATGCGCTGCCATTGATGAAAGCGGTGAAGCAGCAGCTCGATCCAAAGAACACGCTGAATCCTGGCCGGTTTGTGGGTGGCATTTGATGGAAGACTTGACCGCAAAACAGGAATGCGCGAGCGCCTTCGACGCGCACCATGCGCCTTCGAATGAGATCATCGAAAAGTGCGTTCACTGCGGATTCTGTTTGCCCGTTTGCCCCACCTACGTGTTGTGGGGGCAGGAAATGGATTCGCCTCGTGGGCGCATCTACCTCATGAAGATGGCCAGTGATGGCGCCGCGGAAATGAATTCGACTTGGGTGAGCCACTTCGATAGCTGCCTGGGCTGCATGGCTTGCATGACCGCGTGCCCGTCCGGGGTGGACTACGGAAAACTCATCGAGGCGACGCGCGCGCAGATCGAGCGAAAGACCGAACGCTCGACTGTAGAAAAGCTCCACCGGCGATTTATGTTCGAAACTTTTGCGCGGCCGGAGCGCTTGCGGCGAATGCGCTTGCCGCTGCTTGCCTATCAGAAATCCGGATTGCAGGCCGTCGTGCGCGGCTTGGGCCTGCTGAAGCTTTTGCCGAAGAAGGTGCGGGCGATGGAAGCGCTGCTTCCCAAGCTTGGGCCGCGTGAAGCGGTCGCGGAAGTCACGCCGGCCGCAGGCACGAAGCGCCGCCGGGTTGGTTTGCTGCTGGGTTGCGTGCAGCGCGAATTCTTCCCGCAAGTCAATGCCGCCACGGCGCGCGTTCTCGCCGCAGAAGGCTGCGAAGTCGTGGCACCGGAGACGCAGCCGTGTTGCGGAGCTCTTCTGGTACACGCCGGAGAGGAAGCCGCGGCGGTGGAGCTGGCGAAAAGGACGATTGAGGCGTTCGAACGCGCGGACGTCGAGACGGTCGTCACCAATGCCGCCGGGTGCGGCTCAAACGTGAAAGAGTACGGCCACCTGCTCCGGGATGATCCCGAGTACGCCGATCGAGCCAAGATGTTCTCGGCAAAATGCAAAGACATCAGCGAAGTATTGGCAGGCCTCGAGCCGCGCGCCACACGCCATCGGCTCAAACTGCGCGTGGCGTTCCACGATTCGTGCCACTTGCAGCATGCGCAGGGCGTTCGTTCGCAGCCCCGTGCTTTACTCTCCAGTATTCCCGGGCTGGAGCTTGCGGAAATTCCCGAGGGCGCCATCTGCTGCGGCTCTGCGGGAATCTTCAACCTCGTGCAGCCCGATGCCGCGAATGATCTTGGGGACCGCAAGGCGGGGCTCATTGCTCCGTTGAATGCAGACGTGGTGGCAACGGGAAATCCCGGATGCGTTTTGCAAATGCAATCCGCACTGGCGCGCCAAGGCCAGAAGACTCCTGTAGTGCACACGATTCAACTCGTGGATGCGTCCATCCGCGGCGAGTCAATCGAATCGCTGCGGAGTTAATCCAATCCTGCAAAATGCTATTCGAAGGAAATGCCGGTTTTCCGGGAGATGTCGCGCAACTCCTCGACGACGGGCAAAATCAGGGGCACACCCTTCTTGCAGCGCACTTGTTCCATCTCGCGTTCGGGATCGCCGGGGATCAGCGGGCCGTTGGTGCCAGGCGCCGGTTTGGTGGCACGAAAGACGCGCACGTAGTCGTCGATCTGACGCTTGAATGAATCACCATCCATAAAGCCGTCGATGCGCATGGCACCGAAGAAATGGCCGATGCCCTTGCCGACGCTGCGTCTCGGAATTTCCTGGCGAAGGGCGAACGGCGGCGCAAACGGCCCCCAATTCGCACCGCTGAGAACTCCGCACAGGACGTCCACCATAATGGCGAGACCGTAGCCTTTGTGTCCGCCCCGATCGCGATCAGAACCAAGAGGCAAGAGCGCACCTCCGTCGACCATGTCATCCGGATTGGTTGTGGAGCGGCCCTCGCTGTCGATGGCCCAGCCTTCGGGAATCGGCTCGCCGCGCCGGCGGGCAATTTCAATTTTTCCGTACGCGGCGGCGCTAGTGGCCAGGTCAACCACGATGGGCGGTTCTTCCTTGCCCGGAAAGGCGATGGCCATGGGGTTGGTGCCAAGCATGCGCTCCGCACCCCACAACGGCGCGACTAGCATGGTCGAATTCGTCATCGCCCAGCCGATCAGGTCGCGTTCCAGGGCTTTGAGCACGTAGTAGCCGGCGATGCCGAAATGGTTGGTATTGCGCACGCTGACCCAACCCGAGCCGGCTTTCTCCGCCATGTCCATAGCAATCCGATTCGCTTGCGGGCCCACAACTAAACCCAGACCGTTGTCGCCATCCACGGTCGCCGTACTCAGCGTCGAGCGCACCACTTTGATCTCAGGTTTGGGATTGATCCGTCCCTCGCTGAGCATGTCGAAATAACTGTGCAGCCGGGCCACGCCATGCGAATCAATGCCGCGCAAGTCCGCAGAAGCGAGCACCTCAGCTGCTTCGATCGCATCGTTCTTGGGCACTCCGAAGTGCAGGAACACGCGAGTGCAAAATTCGCGCAAGACCTCGATAGAAAAAATTTTTGTTTCAACGTCGGTCATATTCGTCGTAGTTCATCGCGAGCCCTACGCCGGCAAGGTCTGCCCGCGGGTTTCCGTGCCAAAGGGAATGAGGAGCAGACCAATGGCGAACGCGATCGACGTCAGGGCGACGGGAATTCCCAGCGATTGAAAATGCTGGACGCCGGCGCCGACCAGAAAGGTGATTCCCGCGCCGCCAAATCGCGCGAAGGACGTGGAAAACGCGAAAGCGGTCGCCCGGCATTCCGTGGGGTATTGCTCCGGCAGCCATAGCGTGTAAACCGCAAAATTCGCGCCGCCAAAGCCAAGAAAGAAAAGGCAAACAAAGAACCACGGCAGCGCGGCCGCCCCGAGATAGAAGACTTTTCCAAACGTGAGCGCGATGAAGGCCAGCATCAGCGCGAAAAAAAATCCCAAGGCCCAGCGCCGGCCGAGTTTCTCCGCAAGCCACGGCATCGCCAGACAGCCCAGAATCGTCGCAAAAGAAACTAGCATGGTCGCCCGCGAGGCGAGCTGCGCCGCCGCTGGTGCAACCCTCCCCGCCGCTTCCGCAAGCACCGTCACCGCGGCAGGAACGTACACCGTTCCCGCCCAGAGGCCACAAATGGAAGCCAGCATGTACAAGGAATTCAGAATCGTTCTGCGGCGCATTCCGCTCGAAAAAAGTATCGCGAATGGATGCCAGATCCGCCAGGAGCGAACGACTCCTTCTTTTTGCCGCCAGCGCTGCGGCTCGGTTACGCCGTGACGAACCCACGCCAGCAGTAGCGCCGGCAATCCCCCAACAAGAAACATGGTGCGCCATCCATAGCGGCTGCCGATCCAATAGTTCAGCAGCGCGGCAAGAAAAATCCCCACGTAGTATCCCGTGTGCATGTATCCGGCGCCGGCGCGCCGGCGGTCTTCCGGCCACTCCTCGGCGACGAAGGTGCCTCCCATCGCCCATTCGCCGCCGATGCCGATTCCCGCCAGCAGGCGCAACACCGCAAGCTGCCAGACACTCGTCACCAGCGCGCTGAGAAAAGTGAACACCGAATACCAGACGATGGTAAGCATCAGCGTTCGAACGCGACCGAACTTGTCGCCAACGGGACCCCAGAGAAACGCGAGTCCCCATCCGCAGAGGAACAGGGCAAAGAGCAATCCGCCGTAATAGCCGATGTTGCCTTTCGTTGCCGCAATGCCGGAACGCGGTAGCAGTTCGCGCAAGGAAGGCACCAGGACCAGGGCGTAAATGAACGAATCCATGCCGTCGAGCGTCCACCCTCCCCACGAAGCCCAGAATCCCCGGACTTGATTTCTCGTGAGTGGCGTCGCTTTGGCGAGTTGTGCTTCCAGACGGATGCCAGCAGTGGACATATAGCGCGGACTATATCAAAAGAGGCTGCGGGGAAAAGAAAAATCGATGTGATGGAAAGGCCCCAGGGCGGTGTCTAGCGATAGCCTCGCATGAAAAAATAGATGGTCATGGCGGCCCCCACCAAAATGACAAAAGCGCGTATCCAGGCCTGCGGCAGCTTCTGCGCGTAGTGCGCGCTGGAATAGCCACCCAGGAGTGCGCCGGCGGTCATCACCATCCCCTGGGGCCAGAGGATCGCTCTCGTGGCGATAAACGTGACCGTCGCGACGCCGTTGATGATCCCTCCAAGGATCACTTTGAGCTTGTTCATCGCATGGATATCGGTCATGCCCATAGCCGCGAGCATAGCCAAGTTCATGATCCCAATCCCGCCACCGAAGTAGCCTCCGTAAACAGCCACGAGCAGCTCGAAGATCGAAGCGCCTGTTACTGCCGCATTCGTCGCGTCGTGCGAGATGCCTGCGGAGATCCGCCCGGTAAGATGCTTGCCGAAGGCGAACAGCAGCGTGGCAGCGAGCAGCAGCCAGGGAAGAACGCGAAGAAAAGTCTGAGCAGGCGTCCTGATCAGCAGAAATGCTCCTGCCAAACCGCCGATCACGCTCGTAATCACAAGCGGAATCATGATGCGCCTCGGGATGTTCAGTTTTTGAGGGTAAGCGCCGCCGCTGGCCGTCGTGCCGACCCAGAGCGCCAGCGTATTGGTCGCATTCGCCGTCACTGGCGGCACTCCCGTGAACAGGAGGGCGGGAAAAGAAACGAAACTCCCTCCCCCCGCGACGGCGTTGATGCCTCCCCCGAGGGCCCCGGCAAAGAACAGGAATATCGCGTCGTGAAGGTTCAAGCCTGAGTTTATCACGATTGCGACCTCCTGCTCCAGCCGGACAAATCCCCGCCTAAAGGAATCCTCGCAAAAATTCCATTGTTGTTTCCCTCCCGATCCGGTTAAGTCATTTCTTGACAACGCAGGCAGAGGCGTATATGAACGGGGCGTTCGAAAGCCCTTCCGCCACTGAAGACCTGGCTCGCACCCGTTATCGCGAGTCAACAGGGGGACTCAAAGAGGAAGGTATAGCCCGTAAGGTAGGGTTGTGTCCCGCAGCTTTGCCGCCGAAGACGCTCCGGCGGAGGCGCATCTCAACACCCAGCTTGAAGTTGAACAGGAGGAAGCATGGCCAGCCGAGCAGACGCAATCCCGATGGGCAGTACCCCCGTATACAGCATCTGGAGGGTGATTCTAGCCTCTTCTGTCGGCACCATGATCGAGTGGTATGACTTTTATATTTTCGGCAGCCTCGCGGCCGTGCTTTCTCCGAAATTCTATCCTGCCGGCAACGACACCATAGCTCTCATCGCATACTTGTCCACCTTCGCAGTGGGCTTTCTTGTACGCCCGTTCGGTGCATTGTTCTTCGGCCGCATTGGTGATCTTGTCGGTCGCAAGTACGCCTTTCTTGTGACGCTAACCATCATGGGCGGAGCCACTGCTGTGATTGGTTTCCTCCCCACGTACGCCACGGCGGGCTGGTTCGCGCCAATCACATTGCTTGCCATCCGGGTTTTGCAAGGCTTGGCGCTGGGCGGCGAATACGGCGGTGCGGCGGTGTACGTTGCGGAACACGTCCCCGACGGCAAGCGCGGCTTCTACACGAGCTTCATCCAAATCACAGCAACATTGGGCTTGTTTGTTTCCCTGATCGTGATCCTCGTAACCCAGTCTTGGATGAGCAAGGAGGCCTTCTCGGCATGGGGTTGGCGAATACCGTTCCTGCTTTCAATTATCCTGGTGAGTATCTCGCTGTATATCCGGCTGAAGATGAAGGAATCGCCGATCTTCGCTTCCATCAAGAGCGCGGGAATGACTTCTGCGCAGCCGCTGAAGGATGCTTTTGGGAAATGGGAGAATCTCAAGCGCGTACTCATCTCACTTCTTGGCGCCACCGCGGGACAGGGCGTGGTTTGGTACACGGGGCAGTTCTATGCTTTGTTTTACATGCAGACAGTTCTCAAGATAAATACGCGCACGGCCAACATCATCATCGCCATTGCCCTTCTGATCGGGATGCCGCTGTTCACACTGTTCGGGTGGCTTTCGGACAAAATCGGGCGGAAGAAGATCATGATGGCTGGTTGTTTAATTGCCGTACTTACTTACATTCCGATTTACAAGGCCATGGAGTTTTACGCGGGCAATAACGTGGAGACTGTCAAGTCCACGAAGAACAAGGTTACTGGCGCCATCGCTCTAACACCATTGAGCCGCGATGCCTCGGGCACGCTCGTTCCGGCAAAGGAAGCCCCGAATCCTAACGTACCAATGCTGGTGCTTCTGGTACTCATTCAGGTCGTTTATGTTTGCATGGTGTACGGTCCTATCGCTGCGTACCTTGTCGAGGCGTTCCCGGCAAGAATACGGTATACGTCCCTTTCCCTGCCCTATCACATAGGAAACGGTGTGTTCGGGGGCATGGTGCCGTTGATTGGACTTTCTATCTGTGCAGCCACAGGCAATATCTTGGCCGGGCTGTACTATCCGATGATCGTAGCCAGCATGACCTTCATCGTCGGGAGCTTACTGCTCAAGGAGACCCACGGCACCCTCATCTGGGACGAGGTCGGCGGCATGAAGTAGCGGGTCTTCACAGATTGACTCGCGCGCCTGCGCGGTAGCATCATTTTTGTCGGGCAAGCTCATTCCAAGCTGGAAATGAGCTTGCCCGAATCAAGTCGTTCCTCGTTAATGCATAACAATCGAACTCATTCTTCGAAGGGGAGTTGCCGCCGTGGCCAAAGCACGTCAGAAAACGAAAGCATCGAAGGGCAAACAAAAGCTCACCGAAGCGCAAATTGCCGTTCACTGGAAAGAAGAAGAATACTTTCGACCTTCCAAAAAGTTCATCGCTCAGGCCAATCTCGCCGATCCCGCCTTCGTCAAAAAATTCAGCGAAAAGCATTTCCCGCAATGTTTCGACGACTACGCTTCCCTCCTCCATTGGGACAAGCCCTGGCGCAAGACCCTCGACACGAGCAACCCTCCCTTCTGGAAATGGTTCACCGGCGGCAAACTCAACGCCTGCTACAACTGCGTCGACCGCCATCTCACTAACTACAAAAACAAAGCTGCGCTGATCTTCGTCCCTGAGCCAGAAGGCGAAGCCGCTACGGTCATCACCTACCAGGAACTCTACAAGCGCGTAAACGAAGTTGCCGCCATGTTTCGCGATTTCGCCGCACTGAAAACCGGCGATCGCGTCACCATCCACATGCCCATGATTCCGGAGTTGCCTATCACCATGCTGGCCTGCGCGCGGCTCGGCGTCGTGCACTCCGTCGTCTTCGGCGGCTTCAGCGGTGAAGCCTGCGGCCTGCGCGCCGCCGATTCTGGCAGCCGCGTCCTCATCTACGCCGACGGTTATCACCGCAACGGCAAGTGGGTGGATCACAAGGCCAGCGCGGATATCGCCGTGCGAACCGCGACGAAAGAAGGCCAGGAGATTGACAAGGTCCTCGTGTGGAAACGCTATCCCGGAAAATACACTTCCGAAACGCCCATGATCATGGGCCGCGACTTCTTCGTCGACGAAATCCTAAAACAATATCGCGGCCAGATCGTCGAGCCCGTCTCGCAGGACGCCGAAGCTCCGCTCTTCCTGATGTACACCAGCGGCACCACCGGCAAACCCAAGGGCTGCCAGCACCGCACCGGAGGCTATCTCGCCTACGTTACAGGCACCGCCAAGTATTACCAGGACATTCATCCCGAAGACGTCTACTGGTGCATGGCCGACATCGGCTGGATCACCGGCCACTCTTATATCGTTTACGGCCCAATGGCGCTCGCCGCGACAAGCGTGCTCTACGAAGGCGTCCCGCAATTCCCCGACGCCGGCCGTCCCTGGCGCATCGCCGAACGCCTCGACGTCAACATTTTCCACACTTCCCCCACGGCCATCCGCATGCTTCGCAAAGCCGGGGGCGATGCGCCGAAAAATTACAACTACCACTTCAAGCACATGACCACCGTCGGCGAACCGATCGAGCCGGAAGTCTGGAAGTGGTATCACAAAGTCGTTGGCAAGGGCGAAGCCGTCATCGTCGACACCTGGTGGCAAACGGAAACAGGCGGATTCCTCTGCAGCACCAAGCCTGCGCTCGACCTCATGAAGCCTGGCAGCGCCGGTCCTGCGGTCCTCGGCATTTATCCGGTCATTTGGGACGAGGAAGGAAATGAAGTGAAAGCAGCCTCGGGAAACGCCGGCAACATCTGCATTCGGAATCCCTGGCCGGGCATCATGCAGACCATTTGGGGCGACTCCCAGCGCTTCGTCACGCAGTACTACAAAAAGTACAACAAGAATCCGAAGAGCAAGGACTGGCGCGACTGGCCTTACTATGCGGCGGACGGCGCCGTGCTCTCCGCCGACGGTTACTATCGCATCCTCGGCCGGGTCGATGACGTCATCAACGTCGCCGGCCACCGCCTCGGCACCAAGGAAGTCGAATCCGCCTGCCTCACAATCCCCGAAGTCGCCGAAGCCGCCGTCGTCCCCGCCGTCGACGAAGTCAAAGGCCGCGTCCCGGTCGTCTACATCTCACTGAAGCCCGGCGTCCCGACTACAACCGCGATCCAGGACAAAGTCATCTCCACCATCGAAACCATGATCGGCAAAATCGCCCGCCCCAAGACCATCCACATTGTTCCGGACATGCCCAAGACCCGCTCCGGCAAGATCATGCGCCGCGTCCTCGCCGCCATTTCCAACAACATGCACACCGGCGACATCACCACGCTTGCCAATCCCGACATCGTCGAGCAGATCCGCGAATTAGTCCAAGGCCGTAATGTCGGCCCCCTCAAGGAAGGCCCCGAAGACATCAAGCGCTTCGGCGATGAGCGCTGAGCAGAGCGCGAGTACGGCCCCGCTGGTCAGAGACTGCGCAGTTTAGATTGTAGGGGCGCAGCGTGCAGGAACGTCCGCTGGACCGCCTTGAGCTTTCCGTTGGATCGGGCCGATGAAGTCAAACGGTGCCGGGAATGGTTATGTTATGCCTTCCCGGCGCCAGAAAAACGATTGAAGTTCTCCGCCCTAGAATTCGAAGCGTAAGCTGAGCTGGATCCAACGGCTGCCGCTCGTGCGATTCGCTGGAATGAATTGGCTGGATATGACGCCGAAGTTCTGCAAGCCGCTGGCAAGCGATAGGCTTCCCCCGCACCCGACGTTATTGCCGTTGGTAGCACCCGGGTCGCAGTAAATCACGTGGTTGAAGAGGTTGAAGAAGTCGGCGGAGAAGGTGACATGCATGCGCTCGGTGAT